>Ga0179593_1610540_pt1 | contig 13701 bp, 12 predicted proteins | sample CZODoug2_1_08_16_FD_185931 | JGI IMG/M metagenome (GOLD analysis project Ga0179593, IMG submission 185931) | Vadose zone soil fungal communities from Angelo Coast Range Reserve, California, USA - CZODoug2_1_08_16fungal (PacBio error correction) | ecosystem: Environmental > Terrestrial > Soil >... | reverse complement strand
GTCCCCTCGGCTACATGGGCACATTGTCATCTAACGAGCCTTCTCTTCCCCCCCCCCTCTTCCTTGCAGTTCAGTAAAGTTTTTAATTGCCTTCTCTGCAACCCACAGTTTACCGGACCCACCCCGGCCATACTCATCGTATTGCCAAGTTGTCCCCCCTTTCTTGTCCCCACGATAAATGCATAACCCCCCAGCGGGTGCTGACCGTCCGCTCCTGACGGACAAGGCGCGGCAGATCTTTCAATGGTAAGTCACTTTTTCCTTCCTTTTTCTTAGGCTTCTTTCCGTTGTACTTGGGGAATGATTCTTCTTCGATGGCTGAATGTCACCTGGCGTTTTTCCTCAGCCATATTTCCGGTTCCTCGCCCCTTTTGTACTTTCCTCCTATGAGCAAAACTGGTGGTTGTCTTCGACTGACTTTGCGGTTAGGTATCCCACCAACCTAACGTCACCCCTTTTCTGCCTCCCTGTTCTGGGGTCCCTTGACTGAAATCCCTGTGCCTGGGATGGAAAACTTGTTGGGCCTGGCCCCCCTCAGTCAACGCCACTGCGCAGGATTCCCCTTCTTTTCGTTCTTTTCCCTCCGCCGTACCAATTACTGAATCTTGACACTACTTTTTTCTCCGTCTTTCTTTATCCCCCTTCCTTGTCAGCACCCACACAGCAGAAGCCTCGCTAATTTCTAACGCGGCCGTGTTTGGCGACTTGGGTCTCCTCTGTAGCTCCCCCTTCTATTCTACCAGGGATGATATTGCCCGTCCCAATTGACAGAGCGCGCTGGAGTTTTTACTTTTTTATTTCTCTGTTTTTGGAAGGAACTTTCCCAATCCTCTGTCCCCCCCAACGGGTAATTCGAATCGTAAACCCTATTTTATGCCCCTATCGCCTTTTTTTCTTTCGCTCCGATGACTTGTTTTCTTTTTTGAGTCTTCCCCCGTTGGGTGGTCCACCAAGCCCCACCTTCCACCACAATAGTTCTTGACCCCTTTCTAGTTGCTAAGGAGTTTGATTGGACGTCTAAAGAACCGCATATCCCTCAGCTTTTTTTTGCCCCAAGGCATCTGGGCTCTTGGTTCCCCCATTTTCATCCAGTTCGTAAAGTATGGAGTTTGTGTCTCCCCCCCCTCCCCCCCCCTTATCCGACCCTTTCCTAGAAAACTAAGAGAAAGCCAACCGGAAGAGCTGGATCCTGGCGCCTAGGTGGATTTTCTCTCAGTCTCTCGGACCCTTGCTTTTATTCTTTCCTCCCTTAGGTTTCGTCTGAACCTGTGAGAGTAGTAGTTGCTCCTCCTTCGCTGGTCCTTTTTTTTTTTTCTTCCTTCCAATCGAGCTCCCTTCTCCCAATCCCCCCTCTTCAACGAGCCTCCAAAATGTTATTTTGATTGTTTTTGGGTTGGCCCGCCTTGTTTATTGCTGTGTGACACTGCGAAGTTAATAAGATGCTGATAAGTACTTTTCTCGTCCCTCTCCCCCCTGGAATCCCTCCCCTTCCCTAATCAGGTCAAAACGGCACTGAGGGGAGTTTTTATGCGCGTCGCCCACCGTTTTTTGAATTCTTCCCCTTCTTTGAGGACCTGAATCTAATAGATAAGCCTGCAACATCCCGCTTCCCCCAAGCCTGCCCCACCGGAAGCGAAAGCTTTAAACTTCGTTCTGGAATTAGAGATCCTACGAAGATATTCAGACCAAGCCCCTGGTTTTCACGATCCTCGCCGTTTTTAATAGGCAATAACCACTTCAGTCTTTAAGATGATTAATGTATCTGCTTCTTCTTCGGGGCTCACATATCTCTCCCCCCCCTTTTTTTCTCGTGATCCCTCTGCGCACGATTAAGTTTCCGTTATTGACAGCAAACTGCTGGTCTCTCAAGAGGAAAGACCCACGTATTCCCCTTCCTGTCCCCCGGAGTGATCTTTCTTCTTTCACCTCCGCAAGCATAAACCATCGGAATGTTTTCTTCAGGCTGTCTCCCCGTTGGTAGAAAGTTTCCAACAAGCAGCCATGTTTCTCTTTCTTTCTACCGTCCTCTGACGGACCAAGTCCCCCTAGAATTCAAAAATTGATTATTCAGTTCCCTTTTCTCCTATCACCTCTTGCGTAATCTCCCATTCTCCCACCTCTCTGCTATTGAGCACCTCCACTCCCTTTTAGCAGCTTTTTAGTCCAATAAAGTATCTTTCCTCATCTATTGGATACTATCCACAGAGGCCGACACTTGCACTCCTGTTTTCCCCCCTCGACTTGCCATTCTTTCCAAATCGCGGAGACTGCTCCTTTTCCACCCCCTCTCTTTTCTCGATTCCTCCCACTCTTGGTGAGAATTAACTGCGGTGAGAAGACTTCTGATTTCAACCCTTGAGCAGTCCACTCCCCCCCCTGCCTATTTTTTCCTCTCGGCGGCCTTCCCTGTCGCTTGAGTCGAGTCCGATAGAACTCAACCACTCCTTCCCTCCCCTTTTTCCCGTCTTCTCGTCCTTGAGAACGGGACCCTCCCTCCTAAAGGTTGGTTATGGAGGTTTCTTTTTAGTAACAGACCAGGTGCGTCCTGCAGTTGCTTTCAGAAGAGGCATGTCTTACGCCTGAATATGCTCGATTTCCCTTTTCTCTCTCTGATATACAAAGGTGAGCTGGGGACGTTGAGGTGTCCCTACGAGTCGTGTGGGACAGTGGGTTTGTTGAAAGAGTTCCGGCTCACTTGCCCCCCTCTTCCTTTCACCCAAGTAGGGTGTGTGAGCCGTATCTCGTCTTTCCTATCATCTCGTACAGAAGGCAGCAGCGCAAAAAGCAGTAACATTTCGGCCTCCCTCCTCCTTTTCCGTCCTTGGCTTTCTCTCCCTTTCTTTTTCCTTCATTACGAACATAGCGTCGAAAAGCCCTTTTACGCTGCAACTCAGTCTCGGCCCCTGATTCCTTTTTTTGTCCTTTCCCAGCCGAGAAGAAACACCTGACCCCCCTTCCTTTTTCAGCCCTGCTTTTTTTCCTTAATGCCCACAAACGTGGTTAAAGCAACCTTTCTCCTACTTTTTTCCCTTATCATTGTTCTGTCTGCTAGATTTAGATTTCACCATTTTGCCCCCTCCAGGGGCCTGACTGTTATCGTTGCCTTGCATTACAACCCTCCCCTTTTTTCCTGAAAGAATCAATATGTTTTTCATGTCACTTCCCTGGGCGTTTCCCCCCGTTTGCCGACGAGGCCTTTATGGGTAATTTAAAAGAATCCATCAGGGGATATTTTTTATGTCGTACACGGTTGAGTTCCCCCCCCACCGCCTCTGCCTTTCCCTCTCTTTGATTGTAGAAAGTTCCTAACCAAATACGCAAAGTATGCGGTCCCCCTTCTCTTCTTTCCCAGCAATCCTTAGGAATTGTCGGACGGACTTACGCTCCTCGGCATCCTTTTAATTAGCTCTCCTCTCCCCCCAAAGCTTTTGTTGTTGAGTCGATCTTAGGGTCTCACTTGCCTCCTCTTCTTACCTCCCGAAATAAAGTGCTAAGTACAGTTGCTTTATATCTGCCCCCCCTGGGCCGCACCTCCCCCATTTTCGGATTGAGTAGGTAGCGCGCCGTTTTAATCAAAACTCTCCCTTCCTCACCCGGTGTTTTTTTTCATTCCACTACCTTGAAAGAAGTACACTGCCCCCAAAATCGGTAACTTAACGGCCTCCCCCCCCCCTCTTCCCCCCCATCCACGGGCGCTCCACTTCTTTTCCCTTTCCCTTGATCTCCCGTTAGTTTTTTTCCCAAAACCTTGTACTGCTTTCCCGTTTCTTTCGATTGTGGGAAGGTCCAATTCAACGCTCCCAGTCGTTCTCGCTTGTGCAACAAACTGGGAGTCTATACTACTCCATGCACCCCCTCTCCTTTCTCCAATCTCTCTCTTTTTCTTCCCACGTTTTGGGGTGCTAATGTTAAACTTGACTTAACCCCTGAGTTCGTCTTTGTTTGGATTTAGGAAGGCAAAGACCAAACGATACCTTTTCCCTCTCCACTTGTCGTTTCCTAGGCTGATTGCGACGCTATGGTCTGAGATGGACCAACAGGTTGACCCTACGCAATGCTCTAGGCATGCGATCCGGCGGTAATGTGATTTTCTTTTCTCCCGCCCCCCCCCTTAGTTTAGTGATCGAAGCAAACGACTTATTTTTTCCTCCTTCCCAGTGTTGCAAATCCAGACCTCTCTTCCCCCCCTGTGCTCCGCCCCGGCCCGAGTACAGCACTACCCCCCTTTTCCCCCCCCCCGATTCCCCTTTTTTAGTAATAGCTAGACAGTACCGCATGCCTGCCATTTGCTTCGGATACACCTGCTTCCCTTTGACCTACCTCCGTCCTCGAACTTGGTATGAATTACTTCTCCTGGACCTACTAACTCCTTTCTCCTTCTCCCCTCCCTGTGCCTTCTCTCTAGGTGGCAGGTGTAGACCGAGGGGGTTTGACACGAGGTCCTCTCCATTGAGAAATCGAGGCTCTTGCCACCTACCTAAGAGACTATTCTTTTCTCTATCACAGGTTAACTTTCTCCGTCTTCTCCCTCAATGTCCATTCTACTTTCTAGGTCCCCCCCCTTCTTCCCTAGGAATCGAGTGGATCCGCTTCATCCTATATACCTCTTCCTTCATTGAAGTCCCAATAGTCAACCTCTCCACGGTTCTATTTTGCTTCCCTTCTTTTTGGTGAAATGGGCATCTGACCAAAGGTTGCCTTCTTTTCCCCTCCTCTTTTTCTTTCCGAACAGGCCTTTTCGTTATGCTCAAATCCCGACAGTGTTCCCGTCGAAACTTTAGCATCTTCCCCTTTCTGCCCCCTTCCCTCTCTCTTCCACAGTGTGCAGTTTGATGATTTAGTCCTTTTTCCCGCGACGTTCCCTCACCCGCATTTCATTGCTTTCGTAAAAACCCGTGGTACCTTCTTAACATCTGAATCACTCCCTTTCGTATGCTTCTTCATTAAGACAAGACGACACTCCCCTTGGGGCGTATCCCCGGTGCCCCGTCCCCAGGCCCTGCATCCCTCCTTCTTTCTCTCTTCCCCAAGCTTTAAGCTTTCCCTCAGGTCCGATAAACGCTGGATCCCTCTCTGGGCTCAGCAGCCTTCGCCGCCGATCCGCGCTCCCTTAATTGACCTGAAACTAGTCCAAACTTCCTTCCTTCTCTTTCCCCAGTCTTTCAGTTGGCAATTTCCTCCTATAAGTGGCGGGAGGATCATCGCAGCGAATTTCTTGGGTCTCCTCTCCTTGACGTTGGGAATGTGAGATATGGCTTTTTCCGGCCCTCCCTCTGACTCCTGATTAAGCAACCAATGGATTTGAAACACCTGAAGCTCTTGCCTCGATCAATGAAACGTTCCTTTATCTTCATCCCCTCTTCTCTTTTTTGGCCTTTCAACTCCCCTTATTTCCCTAATTTACGCCTGCGTATATTGATCGAGTCTGTATTCGGTCCAGCGAAAGTCCCCCTCCAACCCACGCCGGAATCAGAAGACAAAAAGATCTTTCCTTCTTCCCTCTCCCCTTCTTTTCCTGAGCTTTCTCTGACCATCTCCCCTTCCATAAAGGACGCGGAGTCGCTAAAACGCTAGACAGTGGAGCCCTCGTGACCCCCCTTAAGGGTAAGAGACTGCCAGTTTCCTAAAGCGATCACCCCCCCCCCCTTATTTAACTTCCTCCCTGACTCCCTCTATATTTAGTCTGTTGGAGTTATGAGTTGTTCTGCTCTAACGTTTAGTCCCTTTTTTTATTGTGTAGAAACAAATCAAATGGGCTCGAACCTTCTCTCCCTTTTTTTCATCCGTTAAACTCCCCTCTGACTTGGTGCAGAGTTGGCTGGTCGTATAATTTCCAAGAAACCCTTACAATAAGCTAATTTGTCACCATAGGTTGAATTTTTGCTTTTTTTTTGGTAAAACCACCCCCCTGTTTTTCAACCCCCAAGACGTCATCCTGGCGTCCCGGCCCGTCCTCCCCCTCTTTTTAAGCGCGTTCTTCTCCTTCCCACCTAGCTGTTTTCAGATTGACTCAGATTTCCGGCCCTAAAACGATTTAGAACTTCACCCATTTCACAACCCTCCGCTATTTCACGGCTTTCATCTCCTTTTCAATTTCTCCTCTTTTTTATCTTCCCCAGTAACTATCCCAGTAATCCACCCCCATGACGCTTTTGCGACATTCCTTGCTCCTGGGCGCGGTGTTTCCTTCCTGAGTGCATCGTCATAAAAGCTCCTATGACTGTCCCCCTTTCCTACTTTCTCGCCCCCTTCCCTCCCCCTACAGTCTCGCACAAGCGATTGGAGTCACCGTTCCCATTTTTCCTTAATTTCCCCAGATTCTCTCACTTTCTCCAGCTTTTTCCCCCGCCATCCCTGTCGAAGGCGAAAACCGGTCGAGTGATGTGTTGCCCCCCTACCGCCCTTCCCCCTCCTCCCCCCACCCTTGTTTCTCTCTTTTCACGTGGTATAAAATGAGCGAAAACCAAAATGGTGTTTCTGGAATCCGTTCATGCAGGCCCCTTCCCCCCCACCCGAAGCCGTCCATTCCCACGTACAAGGGAAAATTCTTCCCCTTCCCCCCCCCTCCTCCCTCCCTTTTTTTCCAGGTGCAAACCCCCACAAAAAAAAGCGGTTGAGCCTCTTTGAGAAGCCCCTTCCTAGTCCTGGAGAGTAGCGTTAAGAAACCCCCTTCTGAAGTGATTTGAGACTCCCTCCCTTCTCCCACCACTCCCCTCTCACGGTCATGAGGATTCCGGTTTGTCGGTAACCTGGTGGGCCTGGCGATGGATGCAACCCTAACGAAGCCGCGAAATTTCTTTCCCCTTCTTTCTATTTCTCCTTAAAAACCCCCCCCCGGAATGTAGAACCTCATGTGAGCTCTCCTATTTTACCTGTTTTTGCGCCTCTCGTTGCCTCTCTTCCCCTAATTCAAGTGCTGTGAAATACACGTCCTCATAGTTCATTCCTCTGCATGCCCCCCATTTTCCGTTACTGGTCAGTCCCCCTCTCCTTTTTTCAACCCCCCCATTTTTTCCTTACCCTTCCTAACTATTCGTTGCAGGATGGCAGTGTGTCGCCACCTGTGGTGGATTCTCAACGGCTCACTGCAATCGGTGCACCCTTCCTCCCCGTAACCTGATTTTCTAAGCTTTTCACAGCTATAACTGCTACCTTCACCCTGGCTGGATCTGGTTTGTGTTTATTCTTCTTCCATTGTTTTTTCGGTAATGTGGAATTCCATTCGGGGGTTTACGCTTTTGAATCCATGGTTTTAAGCCCCTTTGTTGTTTAGCGCAGGTTTGATAACGAAGTCGAGCAACACTTTTTTCTTTTATCTTTTTCCCTTCTTTTTTTCTCCGGACCAAACAAATTTCCCCCCCTGTTTAGGCCGCATGGATGGGCTGTACGATCTCCCTTTACAATACCGGGTCCAGGCTGGGAAAAAGTGGTCCTGGCCCCCCCTCCTTTTTTTTTCCTCAGCCTTTTCCTCTCCTCCCGTTATTTCTCTTTTCCTAGCCCACCCGTACCCTATAATCGGAAAATGACTTTTTCTTTTTTCCGTTGAGACAATAGTCCGAACATGGGCGCAAAAAAACCCATCGCCCCTTCCTTCTTCCCGCGCCTTTCTTTTTCTCTTTATTAAAAGAGGTAGATATTCTGAGCTATACCTTTTTGCCGATGCAGCCATGAAGGTGCCTATCCCTCCGTGGACTTCTCTTCTGTGTGATTGACTAAGTTTAGGGCCGGAAAGCTTTTCCTCTCCTGTGTTCCCCCCCTAATACCTGTTTATTCTGATTTGCTTAAAACCTATGTTATCACTTTTAGCCGTTTAGACTTTTGCCGGTTTTGTGGTTTTCCTTCAACCACATTACTGGTTTGGTCTAACCAAAAAGTCCCTCCCTCCTCCCCCCCCCCCTTCGGTGGCCCCCCCCCCCTTCCTAGGTAGTTGATCAGGCTCTATGAGCGCTCTGTCAAGGGATGAACCGCAGATCCCCCTCCGCGGACGCCAAACTGGGGGCAGTGTGATTCCCCCCTTTTCCTCCCCGTCCTTTTTCTCTTTCCCTCGTCGAGATGTTTTTTTTTAGACATAAATACAAATGTATTAACGCCCGCGTCACACCCCCCGCAGGAGCCCCCCAGCGGGCTTTCTCTTCCCCCTTCTCCTTTATAGGGTGGATTTGAGAGCAGGATCCAAATTTCCTCTCTGACTCATTCGTTCTGCGCCATCTTCGATACTCTCCCGTTGGGGGGATTGTTTTCCTCTCTCTCTCCTCCCCACCTCCCCTCATACTAACTCTCGAATCACATGCTGTGATATCTTTCTTGGCGTTTTTTTGTGACCATTTCTCCGTCCCTGCTGAGTACGAATGATAATGAGGACGTTTAACCTCTTCTTTATTTTTCCTTTTTTCAGTCCCCCCCTCTCCTCCTGCATTACCTCCCCCAGGTACACACTTGAGGAAAGGCCCTTCCGTGATTAGTCAGCTACTTTTTACTCTCCAGTTCTTTTTTTTTTCCAAGGATCATGATAAGGCAGCCCCAACGGCTCCCCCTTCCCCTCCACGGCCTTTTCTCCCTCCCCTCTTTTTCTCCGGCTGACTTAGAGAGACACCTGCCTCCTCATATGGTGTTTTAGTCCCCTTTCTGTCCCCCCCCCCCCTGGTTCACGATCATGCCGCCCTGGGAAAGTTTTTCAAAACCCTCACGCTCACTCTCCCTCTCGCTTCCGGATCGAGTGAGGCCTGCTCCCCCTATTCTTTCGCCAGCGTTTTTGTTCGGCTGGCCGGATGATGCCCCTCAAGATGCCGTTTCTCAGCTTCCTGATTGCCTTTCTTAGCCCACGTATGGATAGCTCTGCGACCCACTGGCTTGATCTGTCTCTGTCTATGCCACCTTTTTTCCCTTTCTTGATCCATCTTTTTCCAATACGGGCCCCCCAAATTTTATGGATCAGCCCTGGCAATGGCTTCGTTCGGCCCCCTCGCGCTCGGCACTAAAGCAATCTTTTCAACCTTCTAGTCCCCTCTCGTCTTGATATCAGTATCTCCACGATTGTGCCCACTGAGACTTTTTCTTTCCCACTTGCTCTTTCGATGGCCAATTCCCTCCTTTTTTCCGCCCTTTTCCAGAAGTCTCAAGGTATAGATATGTTGTTTCCTGCCTCTCCCCTCTGCCGCCTCTCTCCCCTCCGCTTTGGAAGAGTTGCGATCTTTTCAAATGCGCGATTTTTGCTAGAACTCAGACTTTCCTATGCAGAGCCGTCTTTTTTGAGCAAAGCCCCCCGCATAATGGCGATAATGAAAGCTTGCTTCTCCCCCTTTTCCCTGTCAAACCTTCTCTTGTCGACTGAAAAAGCTATTCCGCGTCTCTTGCCAAGCGTTCCGCCGGTGCTCTTCTCCGGAGATCGTAAAAACTCGGTCCTTCCCCCTTGTCCTTTCTCTTTTTCTTACTCGACCCCCCCCCTTCGGATATTCAAGGCCCCCCTTGTCCTATTGTTAAAAGCAGACCCAGTTTCTTCTTCTGCAGTTGCTTGAAGCTGCATGTATTGGTCCTCTCCTCCCCCTATTACTTTTTTCTGTATCCCTAACCCCCCCGTTGATCGGTGGCGATAGTTTTTTCTCTGTAGACCGGGGCTACAAGTGGCCTCGAATTTCGGATCCCTCTGTCCCCTTTTTCAAAAATCAGGTTTAGTGTCGCCGCGCTCTTCCTCCGATTCCCTCGATCCTCTCATCGGCAGCAGAGCAACGACTCTCGCGTTTTGTTCTTCCTGCCCTCTCTCCTTTCTTATTCTTTCAGAAAAGTATGTCGGATCATTAAAGACCATAATCCCCTTTTATGCGCAAGCGCGCCAGTTTCAACCCCCAGTCGAGCCCTTATTTTTCCTTTCTCTGGTTCTTGAAGATAACGAGAAGAAACCAACCTCTACCCACTGCTTTGGACCAGAAGACTTTTGTACCCTAGCCCCCCCCACGTTTGTTTACTCAACCGCGAAGATGGCGATCGCATTGGTTGTTTTTCTCTTTTAGCTTTTCTGTCCACCATCCAAAGTGTATTCCTCCCTGTTCCTCGTTGGCCGTTCGACACTCCCCACGGGTGAGCCGACGCCCCTTTTTTTTCCCATGGCTCCCTTTCTAATGGGACGTTCGCCCCCCTCTTTTTCCGAGGTTTCCTTTCCAAAGATTTTTTCAACTAAAGTTTCTGATGTTTATGCTGACCTTGTGCTTCCCCCCCACCACCCTTTTCTCCTGGAGAGATTTGGCGCTACGCAGACCAACTCCTCCTTTTTTCTTCCCATTCCCTCTCTTTAAAACCCCAACGTCGTTATAGGAGTTACTCAGATCTCCGGGTTCTCCCTATTCCGAGATCTCTTCTCAATAGTTGTTCGACCCCCACTCTTTCGGGCTATTCATGCTCAGTTTGCAGCTTTCGTCTCACGCACTCGGCAATACGTCCCATTCCATATTGAATGGCCCCCCCTCTTCCCTTCCGTATTTCTTTTTCTGCTGTCTTAACCCCCCAGAACAGCCAGGAGCCAACCTTGTTGGATCCAGTCCCGGGACAGCATACCCCGACATAGCATCCCTGAGATCCTTACCTTTCTCCTCTTCCCCCCCCTCCTAAGTCTCGCCGGTTATCTACTGATAGAAAGGCGACTTTTCCAAAAGATTTCAATTTTCTTGCACCCTTTTCTCTTTGCCGGCACGGCAACAACAGTCGCACCCTTTTTTTTTTTCCAATGTTTGAGTCCTCAATCCCCGCCTCTCCAGATTAACCCCTTCTTTTCTCCCCAATATGCGAGCGGTTCACCAGGTGGGTTTCCCTTTACTAGCCACGCATTTTTTTTTTTTTTTTTTTTTTTTTCTTTGGTCTGGAAAGAAAAAACTGATCCTTTGCAAGTGAGTTCACCGCGCTCGAAAGGATGTATGGTCCCATGATGTTCCCATCCCTTTTTCCGAAGGTACTTCCTTGCCGGCGCTGTCCCTCTCCTTCCCTCTGCTTCCTTCTGCCGAGTCTTTATTGCCCGCTAGGAGATATACTCCTGAGACCACCCGAAGGGATTTCGTCCGTGCGCCGAGTGCTCCCCTCCCTCCTTTCAATGTGCATCCCTGCTCTTATCCCTCATAACACCCTCCAAATTTATCTCACAGTTTCGGATCAGATTCTGTTACATGCTGCACTCATATGTGGACCAGAACATTCTGTAGAACTGCAGGACTCCCCCTCCTTTTTTCTCTTCCTCCCTCTTCCCTCTTAAATTTTTCTAATGAAGACGGACTGCCCTCCCGGGTTATAGTTCCCTCAGGACAATTTTTTTAGCCTTGCATTGGTACCCCGATTCTTCCTCGCCATTCTCAACTCCTGATCATTCGCTGGCACTAGTCTTCCGCAGTAAATGAGTGGTTAGTAATCTCTCCTTTGAACCTTCGAGAGTATTAGCACGACGGGTTAGCATTTTCTCTTTCCCCTTCTTCTCTGACCCTTCTCCGTCTAGTGTTACACACCGGAGTCCAGATCTCCCTGCGATTGATAGAATTCGTCACTTCGCCCCATCTTTCAATTCATATGGAGCCTGGGCCGATCCCCCTTCGCTTGGACCCTCCCCCTTACCTCGCGCCCCGATGGATTTTTCAGTGACCACGCCAGTGGTTTTCCGGATCAGGTGCGCCCAAATCTGTTTGCTCCTGACCTTCTCACCTCGACAGCCAGTTTCGTCTCTTGCTTTCCCCTGCCCTCGCCCCCTTCCCCGAACGCCGTCCCCTTCCCCGGGTGTCTAAAAACTGACCATGACCAGTATGGCGACCCCCCGCTGAATCATTCCGCTTGATTATGCTTGCGAAACCCTCGACTTTTTGCTCTCTCTCTACAAGTGTGCTTGGTCCCCTCACAAGACATGCTGCCCTTTCAAGCTTTCGCCTCGTTTTCAGCAGCGTCTCATCAACGCGAATCCGGGAGATCTCCCCCCCTCCGATCCGCTACTCCCCCCCCTTCCCCTCAGTTGATTTCTTTTTTGCCCAGTCCAAACCTGGCGGAATGCTCGTTCCCCCATTTTCCTTTTGTCCTAGAACTGTTGGCTCGCGAAGTCTCTCGTTTCCTTTCCCTCTCGCCTCCCCCTTTTTCGCTGCACTTCCTTACGATGAGATCCGAATTCCCCCTACCCCTGTCTAAACCAGTTTCAGCGAGGCGCGTGAAAACCCGCTTCTCCTTCTCTTTCAGCTTCTCTGTCTTTTGTTTCCGTCTTTCTCAGTCGTGATGAGTACCGTCTCTTGATCAGCGCTTCACTATTCGAGAAGCTTCCAACATCCCTCAACCCTCCCTTGCACAAGAAATATCACCAACCTTGCTTCTTAAGGCTTCCCTCCTCCCCCCCCCTCTGCCTCTCTCCTTTGACCTCTTCCCTCCCCCGCTATTCTTCGAGAGTCAAAGAATACCCCTCCGTGGAGCGTCATTTGTCAGCGCTGCCGCCTTTTTTCGCAATCCTGCGATCCCCACGTAAGGAGAAATACTTCGCTATTCCTTTTTTTTCCTGCTGTTCTCTTTCCCGTCCTCTTCCTACCATTTGTATTTTGGTCGCCAAAACCCCCATACGATTTCATCTCCCCTGCTGTTGATTTCCCCTGTCAAACCCCCTCCCCCTTCCGTGCTTTTCCCTCTGTCTTTCTCGCTGTTTTCCCCCTTCCCTTTCCCGACGCTCTTATCCCCCTTCATGATAATTTGTCCCAGAGGGGTTGGGAATTTTTTGATTATTTTTGTTCAAAAAAAAGTGTTTCAAGACATCCCCTCCCGTTCCCTTCTCTACTCCGCATCGAGTCATATATTACAAAATAGGGTCCCACTCCTCTCCCTTTCCTTCCCCCCGACGGATTCCTTTTCTACTTAGTAAAAGGCTTAGGCAACCTTCAAAGTAGCTGTCCCACTTCTTCCACCAGTCACAACCTCAGCCTCAGCATTGCAGCTTTTTTCCCCCTCTCCCTCTTCTTCCTTCTTTTTAAGGAGTGAATCTTCTCCAAGTCATCCCCAACCCCGATGTGCGAGTAAGCGAGTAGCTGGGTGGCGGCCCGTCGCCTGTTTCATAGCGAGCCACGACGTCCATCCTCTTCCTGCATGAATTTTTTCAGTACGCAGCCACTACTACTTTAGAGTAAAAATTGGTTTCCATTCCCGCCCCCCCCCTCCGCAGCTTTTCCCCCCCCTTCTTCCTCCAGATCGTTTTCAAAACCTCCAGGTCGGGAAGAAATAGTTCACGATGTTTTGACATCCCTCACCTCCTTCCCTCAAGACGATACGTTGTTGACTGACGTATTTCCCTTACACCCTGTGCGCCCCCCCACCCATTGGGTGGAGTTTCCCTTAAAATGCCCCCAGTCACATGCCCTTGAAATCTAACCCTCTTTTACGATTTTTTGCAATTCCAAGTAAACTGTCCTTCCGCTCCCTTCCCCCCCTAATCCCCCTCCCCTTCCTTTACCTTTCTAGCGGTTGAGACGAGTAGACTTTTTTTCCGATTCTGTCGAGCTCCTTCTCTCGTTTCCCCATCCCCCCTCTTCTCCCTTTATGAAGTGCCAGAATCCACCCCTGTGTCGACCACCACTTGCGCCGAATGCGGCTCTCCCGGTTTGTAGGTAAAACTGTCTCGGACGGCCCCAGTACCTTCTCCTGCGATCCCTCTTCCCAAAATGGCCCTCGTGTATTCCCTCAACCCCCCCCGGAAATGTAGCCGCG
>Ga0179593_1348102_pt1 | contig 13701 bp, 8 predicted proteins | sample CZODoug2_1_08_16_FD_185931 | JGI IMG/M metagenome (GOLD analysis project Ga0179593, IMG submission 185931) | Vadose zone soil fungal communities from Angelo Coast Range Reserve, California, USA - CZODoug2_1_08_16fungal (PacBio error correction) | ecosystem: Environmental > Terrestrial > Soil >... | reverse complement strand
TCCCTCGTATCTCGCAATCACCCCTCCGCTGTTCCCCCGAATAAAATCCGCGCGTAATGAATTCTCTGGCCACCGTGTTAATGCCAGGTCTTACTTCTTTCCGGGTATCAGGGCCTGGTCTATGTTGGTTGCCGCCAACCCAACCCCTTTTTTAACGTCGTCCATTATGTCACTGGATCCTCACGGTGCATAAGCAGCTTTTTACCCCCGCCTCGTCGTGGCGAGGTGGCAACTCAGTCCCTGGCTCTTGCGATTTGATTTTTCCGGCCCCTGCCAGAGAACTCTGGAATCCCCGGTTTCCTCCTCTTTATCCCCGGGCACTGCTCTGTAGGCCAAATGCCCTCTTCACCTCCCCGTCACCTTCCCCAACGGTAGTTGATTACCTCTAGTTTCTTTTAATTGGCAGCTTTTGACTTTTACGGCGCCCTTGCCCCCGGTTTTTTTCTGCCACCGGCCACCCACCCACTTTTGGCTCGAATTGTCAATTAGCGCCAACCTTGGCCCTCTTACCGGCGTGTACGCCAAAGCGTAGAAGCTTTACTTTTGTTTTATGACCCCAATGATGTCCTGATTCTTCCTTGAACGGAGTCGCTTGCCGCGTACTGTACTAGTGGCCGCCTCGATAGCGAGTACGTCGACCCTGCGTTCTTTTGAGAGCGATCGTCGAGAATGTGCCCTGGTCAGAAGTCGCACCCGGTGTTCCACGCCTGCCGGAACCCCCCTTTTCCGTTCGCAAGGCTCAGTGGAAGAGGAGCCATGGTGATTTTGTTTCTTGGGTGTGTTACCTTTCAATTCCAGTTTGCCCCGCTATTCCCATTTCGTCACCTCCACATCCGCCTCAGAAACCGTTTTCGTCCCTTTTTCCTCCTTTGAGTATTGCTGACTCTGATGTATATTCCCCCTCACTTTTCAAAAGCGCTCTGCGACCTTCCTGGCCGTTGGTTCGCCGTCCCGGCTTCAACACTTTCTCTCCTCCCCCCCTTGTTGTTGAGTTTAGTATCTTTTCCTCCGGTGCGGCCTCCCACCCTTTAATAATCGAAGACGAGTGCTTCGGTAATTCGGAATGATCAGAGCATTTCACACTAGCTCACCTTTTTACTTTGGCGCCTCGCGCGCCTCCCCCCGGTTGTTAGGGGCGGATTTGTGTCTTTTCCGGTGGGGAAGTCACATTCTATTTTTTTTCACCGGGTTGATTCCACCCCTTTACCTCCTCCGACCCTCTGGCACTTCCTGACTTTTTTGCCCAGAAACTCATTTGCCTACATTAGTCGTTCGGAGTTGTCCCCCCCCAACGACTTTGCGCTCTCCCGTCCTCAATAAAGGGTCGGGCCCCCAATGCCGGATATTCGCTTACCTTTCCCCTAATGCGCTTTTCCACTCGGTCGCCAACGCCCCGGTAAATTTTGGCTTAAACCTCATCTGAAGGCGAGGATAGACCCTTCCCCGTTTTTACGGTTTTTTTCACCGTCAAATAGTGGTCCTTTTTGGCAGCCTCTAATACAGGCACCCGTCCACCTTGTGTGGCGTGGGATTCGTTGGGATCGCTTCGGCAAGGTTTGGTCATGTTTGAATTCACCAGCTTCCTTTCTATTGATAGATCGAACAGTTTCACTCCTTTTCCTTTGACTTGCTCGTATAAATTCTGAATCGTCCTTTAGTGCGATAGCTGAGGCACTGTCTCTCCGTGGGTCTCGCCCCATCAACCATTAAGCTTGCCCGATCAATCTCATGAACACGGCAGGTTCACGCGAGCAATCACGTCCGGGGAACACTCTTTCTTTTATGATCCAGGACGTTAATCGCTTATCCGAACTCGGTGGGAAGGCTTTGCGTTGTGTCTTTTTGCCACACCACATCGACCTCAGGCCTGATCGAACAACGGAAGACACTCAACTTCCTGGTTGGCCAGGGTGCAATATAATTGCGGATTTTCATGAACCCTCTTGGTGTTCCGATTTTTCTCCTTTCGCCCTCCTCTTAAGGGAACGGTCCCTATGGCAAACGCCCTGTGAGTTTCCCCCCTTTTTTTCAACCCTCACCGGCCCACTTCCTTTTCCCACTTTTAAATGGCGGGCATCGTGTGCGCTTTCTCCCTTTTTCCAAGGCCTGTGTTTTTCGGTGCCTCTCTCGCCCTGTTCCCAGCCCAGCTTTCATGGGCAGCGACGCGGGACCCTCCAGGACCCACGTTTGACCCTGCCCGCCCACTTTCCCGTCTTTTTCCCCCTGCGTTTATCGATCTTTGATGACAGGATGCTAATGTGCTCTTATTTTTCTGAGGAAGCTAGACCCCCTTTTTTCTCCCTTCCGAGACGAAGATATTTGTATGCGTCTCATCTAACTGCTGGTTCTTCCTGAACCCCGTAGGCACCACCCTACCTTTATATTGCCACAGATCCGTTTACCATGGCGTTCAAGTTTGGCTATCTGTGTCATCTTGTGAGGCACATTGCCCCCACTCCGCTTTTTCTGACACCCCGTTTGTTAGAAGATCACCCCCCGTACTTAACAGATAGCGAGAACTAGTAGAGGCTCCTTTTTGTGTTTCAGCGGGAGCAGCGTGCCATTCTGACTCGTTCGCTCGGTGATTTTCAACTGGCAGATTTCAGACCCAATTAACAGGGGGGGTTGGTTGCCCCTGTTGGACTTTGGTATTAGAGAGACTTTCGTATTTTGTCTGTTTGTTTCTTTTTGCGCTTTTATCCTTTCATCTTTCATCGTCTAGATGCCCAGGTTTGTTTCGGTCGCGTTCCTTTGTTTGTATGGCGCCGGTGTCCCTCCCCCTTTTTCCCCCACATGAGCCCTACCGCAGGCCTCATGCCCATTCCGCCCCGTGACCAGCCGTTTCCCCCCTCCCCCTTTTCCCTTTGCCTCTTATCCCAGTTTTTTCCCAGCACTGTGCGTTCCACACGTCCACCTATTTAACGAAGGTGAATTTGAGATTGTGCGCTCGGAGTGGTCGTTTCTTGCCTCCCTCCTATGTCCACGGTATGTCAATTCGGTGCTGGGGCTTTTTCCTCAGGACGTTGAGTCGAGCTTGGTGATTAGATTCATCGAGGTGTTGTTGACCGTTCCAATCGGGTTTTCTCTCATGACCCCTCTGATTCTGCTCGGCCCCTCTTCAAATTTTGCAGCGGGCTTGCCTTTCTGCTCGAGGATCCCGCATAAGCCTTTTGTTCCTTTGAGCGGCTAAGCGGACGAGGGGATTAGACGAGCTTTCGAGTAGTCCAGACTCCTTTGGTTCTTACCAACTACCAGTACCCTCGTGTTATTTTAGAACCGGTCCTATTTCTCTCCTTTAAACAGTCACGGGGCCACCTTGAGATGTATTCTGGTCCATATCTCCCCAACCTTGTTCTCCTCCGATGTCGACTTCCATCTGCCATCCCCCCTTTTTCACCCGTATCCCTTTTCTTTCGAGTATGACCAACCCCACGTTGTGTGACTTTCCAGGACCTGGGAGTTCTAGTCGTCTCTCTAAGTTTAACAGCCCCAGTTATCTCCTATCATCCTCCTCCTGTTGTTTCTTTTCCTTAATGGGCTGTCCGGTATAGGTTATTTTTGATATCCGACTATTTCCTCATTTTTTTTCCCGTTGCGCTAGGCCAAGTGTTTTGCGTACGGAATCAGAGTACTGGCGTGCGGGATCGCATAAGTTCGGCAAGCGGATTATCACTTGGGTTGCTCGCCGTATTGCCCCCACAGACATCTCGTTGCCCGGTGCTTTTACCCCCCTTGAGAGAGTCGGTTCCCATCGGTTTTTTCCTACACCTTAGTCCCTGTACGGTTGCTTCCTCGGACGTCCAGTCTAAACCCTCTCCTTGCAGCCCCCCGTTTTTCAAATCCAGCGTTGGCGGGAATCTTCTAGTTTAACTGATTCAAGCGCCGCTTGATTACGTTACTATGCTTTCCGCGAAGGAACCAAAGGAATAGCGTCTGCCGATCCCCACTCGCCCCCTCTGCCCCTCCTGATCTTTCTTTCAAGCCCTCGCCTCACCGTCTGTTCCTCTGAGGTTGACATAAGCTTGTTGAATCTCTTTTAAGCGACTTCTCCGTCCTCCCCCGCCTCCCCCTCTTGTCATCCGGTCTTCCTACGGGATTGCAGATTTCATCCTAACACCGTGCGTTACCTGATCCTCCGCCAACCAGACGGCGGACACTCCCCTCTTTCGGCGTGAATTGTTCCAGTTATGGTGTTATGGCGGCGAGTTGGAGCTTCCTTGTTTGCAGCGGATGGCCTTGTTCCACAGGGCGGCACGGTAGTCTCCACCGGAACAGGACAACTGCGCAGGTCACCCAACCTCGCCTCCGATGAACCCCTTCTTAACATGAGGAAACGTCAAACCCAACATTTTCCCCCCCCCATCACTCTTCGCACAATTCCTTCTCTACACCCCCCTGTCCGCTCCACCCACTTGCGACTGCGCCAGCCATTTTTTTCACTTACAACGCGAGGGATCTACCTCATGCCAGGCATGTGTCCAAAAAGGTCCAGCCCCCTCGCTCACATTTTTCCCACCGTAATGATCTTGTCCCAACTGCCCCCACCCCAGCTAGTGGTGGCTCGTCATGATTTCCCCCAGTTTGTTTTCTCTCGACCATACGCCCCCGACTTAGATCCTGCCTCTGTTTACCAAAAGTCTCTTTTTTCGAGAGAAAAAAGTAACTGTTTGTTCCCCACGGTTTTAGCCGTTTCTTTTTGAACGAGGACTCGCGGAGCAATCTCTGTGACTTGGACTTTCTTTTCTATGCTTCCCTGAAGACCCCCCTCAATGCCCTATTGGGCACCAACCTGGAAAGTCTCGCGGCCCTCTTCTAATTTTTTGGCGGATGACTGGTCACCTTGCCGAGTTCGTGTCGCTCTAAACTGCGTTTTTGTTGTCCCACAGGTTTGGCTGGCGATACCCCGTTTTCCCAATCCACCGCTCCTCTTTACCCCTCGTCCACTCTGCCCGCAACCCCATTTTCCTTTATGCGTGGGAGGGGGTATCAACCCAGTCCATGTCACGTGCCAAGACCGTTCGGCGCTCAGTAGCGGTTGAGTCGTCTTCCCTCACGAGCGACGTCAACACTCCGCTGTTCACTAACTGACACCGCGGTCATAATTGACTCTCCCCCTGGTCCACCGAAGCATTGGCTGTTTTGTGACCTTTTGTGGATCAGGTGCTGTGTCTCCCTGTTGATTCGCCGCCCATACCACAGTCGTGATCTCTGAGGTTCCCCCCTTGGATCACGCGGTGCATAAGAGTGCGTTTTCGTCACCTTCGGCGTTCCGTTTTTCCGCCACACTCTAGCCGCGCATTGGCGGCTCCCACTGAGTCAAATGATGGCCTCCGAGCTCCGCATATCCACTTTTCACTCTTCAGGCCACCTTCGGAACTCCTCCCGCGTCCCGTTCCCACTGTTCTTTTACGGCTTGATCCTGTGATCAATATGTGAATCCTTCCGCGCAGTTCACCGCCCCTCTTCCAGCACGTTTGTAAGGCTGCACCTATCACGACCCACCCCCGGTAATGCGCAGGTTAGATCAACGCGATTGAAATTTTACGCCCCCCCCCCCCCCCCCCCCCCCCCCCCCCCCCCCCCCCCCCAACCACCCCCCCCCCCACCCCCCCCCCCCCCCCCCTCCCCAAAGTAGAGGAGTCTACCTCGTAGGTCTTGACAATTTTTTGTTGTCCCCCCTCCTCCCTTTCAAAAAGGAGTAATTCGACCCCGTAATGTAACCTGGAGTGGCGCATTTTCTCTGTACTTCTTTCATATCCCTTATCCGGGGAGAGCGACGCCCCGGACCTTTGTGCCGGACACCATCTCTGTAGTTCGTTTTTTCCACGCCGAACGAGGCCCCACCTGCCCAAGTTTTTTTTCGCCAAGCCAAGTTCTACGATTTTGAGGAGTTAAGTAATATCCGCTTTGCACCCTCATGCTTTTTTGTGGAAACAGCGTACCTACCCGCCCCTCCTCCCCCTTTGCTTTCTCTCCCCCGTGAGTCCTATCCTTCTTGCCGTAATTCTTCATTACATCCGCCCTCTTAATGGCTCCGTTTGCGGCTCGTAACGCCCAGACATTCTTTCCCTCCGTGTTTGTTGAGAGAAGATTGTCCATCGTCTCCCCCCGGTCCGCCGCACGCCAAATTGCGTTTGCCGGTAAGGGGAAATACGACTCAGCTGACCCTAATAGTAACCCCCCCCCCTCGGCAGAGACGACAACTCTGTTCGTTCGCTGGATGTTACGGTGGGAACAGTCACTCATCTATCTTCGCACCCGGCCCGGACCATACTTCATCACCCCCACGCAATGCAGCCTTTTTTATTTCCCATTAGCGTTTTACGGCGATGGTGTCAACACGAACACTGCCGCCCTCACCCCCCTTTTTCCCGGTTCCTCTCCCTAACAGCTTCTCTTCTAATCGGTGCCATGTAATCTCTTTCGGCCTCTCATCAGCGACAGGTAGCCCCCTTTTTCCCTTTCCCTGGCAGAGTCCACCACCATTGGTCTTTTCCGCCTTGCACTTTCATACCGACCTCGACCGGTACTAACGCCGGTCCCCAACTGAAATTCTTGACCTTCCCCTTGTTCGCAAATTCACCAGTGTCAGGGCTCGGTTTTGCCCTGCATTCATCCCTTCTTTCAGGCGCCGTTTTTCTCAGTCCGATTCCATGATTTTCACTTTTATAGAACGCCTGTACACGAACCCCCCACGTTGTTTCCCCCCATGTGTCTTGAGTATTATCGTAAAATTTTGATCCCAGGAATTTCTTAATGATTGCGGAAAATCGCGCAGCAGTTTTCTGATGTGTATCGCCGTTCCAAACATACCCTTCGCTCCGTTTATTGATCATGTTCACTGAAGGACGTTTATCCGCATCGTCTGACGCTTCTTCCCCTCTATCCGCGTAGATCGACTTGGGCATCATCCCCCCGATCGTTTTTCCCTTTTTTTTGCGTGGCGGGCACCCAAAATGCCCCCATTAGACAACAAATCCCAATGCCTCGTCAATTGGAATCTCCCTCTTCCCGCGTGATGTCGTTCTTGCACTCGGGATGTTTCCGAGACGTCGGGGAAATTCGACGCATCTCTCTTCTTGAGCCCTCGGGAACCCTGTTATAGGCACACGATGAATGTGGAGTTTTTTCCCAATTCTTTTCCCCGCCGTAATAACTTCTTGCCCTCGTGCGGCGCGGCGCCGTGGTTTTAAAGCGTATTCCTTTCTTTTTTCGTGGCGCGATGCCCAGGCCTGTTACCCGCCTTTAAAGCGACCGCTTACACTCCCCTCCACGGACAACCGGGGACCAGTCGAGCTTTTCATTCCCCGAGATCGATCTTTGACTCCAGCGTTTTCCCCCCCTTGCAACCCTATGGGTTCGGTTAGCTTAAAAATCCCCTTATGTTTGCCTAAGCCCTAGCCCCCCTTAATATAATGCTCCGCATTCCTCGCCTTCCCCGCTGACCCGGCGATTGGTCCTTCAGACTGACCTTACCCCTACCCCAATTTTACCTCCAACTTGTTACCCTTTGGAAAAATGTGTATCTATTTCTGTTCTTTGCCTTTCCGAGACGGGTGACCTGACTACTCGCCCACCCTTCGAGTTGTGCATTCAAGATAGTAAACGCCCTGAGACCTTCGATGACTCTGTTGAGTTCACGGGTGGAGAATCTTAGATCCGCTTTTGCTTTGCCCATGTCGTGTTCCCGCATAGAAGAGGGGGTGGGGTAGCTGTTTTTGTACCCATTATTTTCTTCCTAGAATTTCGAACAGACTGAAAATGATTCCTCCCTTTCTCCAGACGCCATGTTACTGTCGCATTTTTCTTTTACGGTGTGCTAGTTTTCGCTCCGGTTCCCACTACGCTGCCAAAATGAAAGAAAAGCTCTAAAGCCGGAACAGCTACCCCTCACATTCGCCAGCCAAGCATCGCCGTTTCAGTCATTGTTCTTTCTTTGAGATTAATCCGGCGCCTTGGTTTGTTAGGACGGTTCCTGCTCCCCAGAGTGGGCAGTCTGTCCCCCGAAAACGGGCCTAGCCGATCATTCTGAGGCGCTCTCCTCTTGACCTCTCTCTGAACCCAACGGCCTATTCCTCGCGGGATCCTTATCAGACGTTGTAGAATGCTTTTGTGACTGAGATATCGAGGACGTTGTGCTTCCCCGTGGCAGGTTGATTGTTCCGCCAGCTATCAAAAGCATTTTTCCGGAATGCCTCCTCTCCCGTCTGACCTAGCTGGTTGGCCCCTTCTCGAAGCGAATCCGGGATTATGCGAGGGGTGCTACGCCGTCCTCGGTTGGATTTTTAGACGTGCGAGGATGAGCACTCCGTAACAAGTCCCCCCTCTTTTTAGCCCCAAACAAAACTCCCCTCTGTGGTTCAGGTGAAGTTTGCCTGTCTCTAGGCGAAAGTCACTGTCAGTCGTTCTTCTTTTCCATGCGATCCACGTCTCAATCCCCCTTTCTCGACTTCCCATACTTTTCCCCGGTACTGACAGATTTTACTATAGCAAACCCCGTGGCCGTGACTCCACCGTTCCAAGCTTTTCCGTCAATAGCAATTCGTTTATCTATATTAGCCAGAAATTTATCGGACTCGCATCCTTGTGTTTAGAGATTCCGATAAAGCTGTATACTTTATAGGTAAGAGATTCTTCCTTGTCTTCCAGTCCCTGAACGGTTCTCTCTTTTCGTCTACTAGCTCAGAGTCTTGCTCGGACCTTTCTTATGTCGTTATCCTTGCTTCTCCCGTATTGCCCCAATAAATCTCCGTTGCCAGTGACTTTGTTCCCCCCCTATAAGATTGCAATCTGGGTTACTTTTAATACCCATTTAGCGTAGCGCCCTCGGCTTCCTCAATCCATTTTAGCCCACACACTCTCCCCTCTCAGCTATGCGGGAATCCGAGCCAGAAGCGCGCTTCCGAATTGTTAAGTCCTGAGGTAGGATCTAGTTGGAAGCGAAACCCACGATTTCCTTCCACGCCAACCCCACTTCAACCTCACCCCCCTCGCTTATTGATCCCACCTCTCACCGTTTCCTTAGCGCCGGTTTTTCCCCAAGTTTTGGACCCATAGTTTATCCCCCCCCTAGCGACCTCCTCCTTTCACCATTCCGGTTCACCGGCCCTGTTCCCTTTTGCCAGCTTTTAATACTGCACCCCGTGGGTTAACTTGATCTCTGCCCCCCAACCGTCGCCCGGACGTGACCAACTTTTTTATGGAGGAATCTCGGGAGGACTTGTGCAGTGTTTCTGGCGGCGAGAGAGCTGTTTTGTTTTGGCTTCGTCGGATTTTGCCGGTCTTTTTCCACCTTAGGACCCCTCTCCCGAACACTGGGATAGCCGGAAGATGAAACAAAAAAGCTCACTTTACCAGCACATCCACCCGAAAGTCAGGTAACCACCATGGGCCCCACCCCTACTCCCCCCCCACCCCCCCATTTGATTTACGTTCCAGACCTGGGTCATCAGACTTTTTTCTACCTCTCGGAGCCCTCCGTTGCGAACCCCTCACACAGGCGTCTTTGTATCTCGGGCGACGTTCCCCCTAAATGCAAGTCGTGAGTCTTATGAGCGGTACCACTTCTGGCGCTCACGACTTTTTAAAGATCCCCCGAATTTCCTGCCAGGAACTTCTGATAGTAGAAGGTAAGGTGTTCATCCGGGTTTCCTTTCCCGCCGTTTCCGCCTGAAGAAAGCATGCGCGGATGCTGATTGAGTTTTTCGGTTTTTATTCCCCGGCAACAGGGACCAGTTCCGTTTCTTCTAGCTTCCTTTTAAGGCCCAGTTGCACCTTATGGCCAAAATGTACCTTTCCGCTCGACGGCCCCACTCAGGACTTACCGCGGCGGCTCCTGCTTCACCTTGTTTCTTCTGAGTGCGTCTTGATCAAGCGGGGTGGAATTCTTCTGGCTGGCGGCCACCGTCGTTTTCCTCACTCCCCAGAGAGCTTTACCGCCTCGTCACCCGCCGCACACATCCCGACGTTCTCCCCTGACCGTTTTGGCGTGATTTTTGTACTTCCCCAAGTCAATAACATTTTTCTCAAATGACCGTTCCCGTTTGATTCCGAGCCGGACGGCAGTCCCATTTGTTGAGGACGTCACATCCTCCCGCGTTACCCAGTCTTGAAACCCGCGGTAATATGCTATTTAATGTTCCCACTTATGCAGGTCGAGATCTTACTTGTCAATCAGTCCCGCGGGATTGTTGCACCACGCCACAGCGTTCCAACCCGCGGGTGCCTTCTCAGATGGTCCTCGGCTCGCAATCAGTGATGTGCCCGTCAGACGTGCCTCTGGCCCCGTAAACGTCGTCATTCGCTCTGACGCCTGGCCCCTTACGTTTATTTCCCGGTTAGACATGCGAGAACTGATGCTAGATTTTTGCCCCCCTCAACCTGCGCATTCTGTGCGATTTCACCATGAGTATTCGCGTCACCGTCCAAATTCTTTGATTTTGCTGTCGACCTCAATTTGACTCCGGCCGTTTTGCGTTCACGCTTGCCGAAGGACTTTCTTTTTTAACAACTCACGGGCCCACATGCTTTAGATTTTTTTGCGCATTTTCTCTTCCATCTCCCCCCCCGCCTTCTTTGACCGTTGTCCGCTTTAGATCTAAATATACCGGCCCTTCCTGCCAATGGTTGTGGTAACTTGTATGCCCACCAATTTTTTAGTCCGGCGAACCTTGAATGGAAGGGCTGATTCATCACCTCTCACGTATCATCCCCCCGGCGTTCTTTTGAGCGAGAGACTGAGAATCTTCGGTCCAGTGAAGTTAGCACCAGTCGGAAAAGGGCAAGCTAGAATGGCCCCACCTGTGCCTCCGTCGGAGAACCAAACCCCCCCAAACCCAACCACAACAACCAGGCGTACATTCGGGGGCGGTTGACTTCAAGGTAATCCGCCACCCCTATGATTGCTTTGACCGCCTCCCCTTACATCCCAAATCCGCCCTAACAGAACTTTGTGTCGCTTTTATGGATTGCCTAGTGTCTTGTGTCTCCGATCGTAATACCCCACCGGCAAACTCTTTTTTATTTTCTCTTGGCGCTTTCATGATAGAACACTCTTTACTCCTCAGTTTGGACTGATCGTTTCCTCTCGAGTGAGGCTCCTCCCGGAGATTTTTTAGAAGTTGCGTTTAATGCGTTGCCCCTTATTAATCGCCTGAAATCCCTCTTGGCCTCTTTGAGGACGACAATTTTTTCTGGTGGTGCATTTGGGGATGTCGGTGTTCACCCCCTTACGGGTCCACGGCGGGCATCTTTAAAAGAAACCAGTCTCAGCAAAACATACCAACAAAATTCCCTGGGGGTGGTCTAAACTCTCACAAACAAAACAACGGCAACGATCTTTATACCGACTCCCCTGCAAGTGTTTAAGGTATAGGACGTGGTTTTCACTTTTGCCGCCCGTGTTTTACCAATCAAGTCTCGTTTCTTCCCTCTACTGGTAATTCGCCTACGGTTGCCGATAGGAGCCCTTCCCTTACCCCCCAGCCTCCAATTGTGCGCAACGGTTTGATTCAAAACACATTTGGTCGACAACCCTCCCTCTCTCGATCTCCGGTTTTTTAACCGACCGGTTAACGAGCATGTTGTGCTTTTTCCTTACTGCAGCACCCAGACGCCCCAATGGTGTGGTTTGGCAGTGTTGTGGGAGGTCGTTCCCCCCCCTTCCTAAGGGGCACGTTTAATTCACGCGGCCGCTTCCATATTGTCCCTTCCACTGTTTCAACTTTTATCTTTTTCATGTTGGGTTGGGAGATCTCATAATGTTGTAATTCGCCATATTAGCCTACGAACCGGAAGTGTGAAGTGAGTGCCGCGGCTCGACTCTAGGAGGTTTTAGCAGTGGCTGCTCTGCAACATCAAATGCGCAGGCCCTCTAAAGTTCCCTGCGGTTCCCGCTGGTGCAATCAATTTCCCTTTTGTACTCACTCTTCTTCGCAGTCGCTGCGGACTCGCCAGTATCAACTCTTTGGGTTCGCTGCTTCGCAACATAACACCTCCCCCTGCAGGCCCCCCCCCCATCCCGAACCCGTTAGACAATTCCTTGGTTTCCGGGCAATCCAATAACTTTATTCCCTGTGAACAGGATGGTATGTCCAGGAGGAGGGGGACTAGGTCTCAGAATGACGGAGCTGCCCGGCACGGTACCCGATCCCAAGTGCATGTCCCCCTGGCGCTTTTCCCCGTACCACCAGCCCCCTGAACCTTTGCTTCTTTCGGCGCTGGTTCGCCTTCTTTTTAACAAGCAGTCGTTTGGCGGGGGAGTTCTCTCCCCCCAGCCAGTCAGCACCTTTACCCAGCCCCCCGTGGCAGTCGGACACTCCCCCCACACAAGTGAGTCAGGAGCCGAAAAGGTTCTCTTGTGGCGAGATTCTTGAATCGACATTTTTTTCCCCTGACACATTTCCATGTTTAGATTGGTCTTGAGGATAAACAATGTCCATGGTGGTACTCCCGAAGAAAAAGCAAAGGATCAAGCCTCTCTTCCCTCTTCCCCCTTCCTTCAGGGGAACGGCATGTTCAGCCAGCCCCCGTAGCCCACCCTTACCTTTCCTCTCCTGCCGCTACTCAGGCTTAAGTTCAATGCGTATCTAGTTCTTTAGAGTGCCACTTGTTTTGACAACTCCCCCCGCTCTTTTTCGAGAGCCTCACACGACGTGTGCATCTCCCTCTCAGACTCCCAACGATCATGATCCCCTGTCATCCTCCCTTGTTTTCGCATTGGAGCGCTGACAAGACATATTAGATCCCTCCGTCGCTAGTGACATTTTGCCCAGTCGTTCCGAAATAGTCCCCCACAGGAGGGTGTTTGCGATTCTTCCGCGGCTTGTTAAGATGAATTGCATAAACTTGTTAAAGATCCTTTTTCCCTGTTTTATTTTCGGCTTTGAGAACAGGTGTCGTAGATTCCCCCTTTTCTTGTGGGACGGCGCCCGTACTCCAACAGCCTTCACCCCCCCCCTCTTACAGTTACTCAGCAAAGAAAACTGACACTCATTGCCCCCACCTACAGTTTTGAACCACAGCGACCTTTCTGAGAGCTTGTTGCGCGAATCAACTTAGTTTGCATCACGGTGTTATGAAGTGCTGGCCAAATTCACTCCCCGATCTGACCCTTTCCTGGACATCAGTCTTGGAGGCGCGATCGAGTTTGGTTCCATACACAGGTAACCCTTTTAATCATACGGTCCGGGAGCTGAAGGTGACTATCGACACCGTTTTCGTTTTACGGTTCGTGCCCCTTGATGGAAGGACGGTGTTTTTTTCTTTTAGCAGTTTTTCCACCCCTTTTTTTCCTTGACGCTTCCCACTGTCAATGCATTGCAGCGTTTTGAACCCTTCTGATATGCTTGTCCAAGATCCAGTTCTGATGTTGTGTCGAGGTGCTAAGCCCTTCCAGGGGTTTCCATTCCGTGCCCCGTATTCTCGCCCCCCCAGATCTTTTTTGAGTCCCCCCCCAGAACCATCCCCCCTCTTGGATCTCCCCGGGAATTTCATATGTATGACCCGTCCGTCCAAGGGCTTCTGGTTCAACTTCGGATCCAAGGTCTCCCATCCCAGCTGTAGACAACCCTAACCCGATCAGGTCCCCCGACTGACAACGACTTTCTTTCCGAGTATCGTCCCCAAGTTTTTACGTTTTTTTTTTGCAAACGTGTCCCAGGTTACGTCCCTCTCTGGCTCGCTCCTCCATCTACTTGGCCC
>Ga0179593_1595210_pt1 | contig 13702 bp, 26 predicted proteins | sample CZODoug2_1_08_16_FD_185931 | JGI IMG/M metagenome (GOLD analysis project Ga0179593, IMG submission 185931) | Vadose zone soil fungal communities from Angelo Coast Range Reserve, California, USA - CZODoug2_1_08_16fungal (PacBio error correction) | ecosystem: Environmental > Terrestrial > Soil >... | reverse complement strand
TAATGGTTCAACTGGGGTTTCTTCTCAAGGGCCCTACCCCCTTTTCTTTCCGAGGAGGGCGATATTATTCCCTCCCCCTCTCTCCGTTTCTTCCACCCTTCTTCCCTTTCCCCCGAAAGTGATCCCACTACTCCGGACCATTCGACAATCTTTTTTGATATTTTAACTTCTCCGATCCGTGGTGGAATTGATCTTTTTTCCCTTTCTCGACCACACCAAAACTGTTCCTTTCACCGGTTTCTAACTGTCTCTTTTTTTCCGTTGGTGTTTGCGGTGCCAATTTCGGGGTTGTGCGAATCGGGCATAACATTCCCTTTTTCCCAGGTTTTTAAGTCTGCCGACTCTCCCCCCTCCGGCCCTTCGTGAGTCTTTTCTTCTTTTAATGCAAGCTCCATTCGGGTTTCTGGACCCTTTTCCCAGGTCTTTTTTTCCAAACCCCCTGCGTCCGTAGAGTTTTTCTTGACTCCTTTTGGTGGCTTTCTTTTTTCTCGTTTTTTTTCCCGACGCGGGAAGATTTGTTTTATTTCCAAGTTCGGCCCTTTTTTGCGGCCCATGCAAGGGCAGTCGTGACGGTTCAAACATTTTTTCCATAAGTCCTCAGAGTTGTTTTTTTCCTTGAGTCTATTTTGTTGTTTTTTGCGCGCCAATCTATTTGCCTTGCCAATTGCCTTGCTGAAGGATTGGTTTTTTCCGTGACGTTGTACATTTCTAGGTTAAGTCGAGCTTGGCCAGCCCCACTTCAATCCTTTTTTCACCTTTTCAGGCTTTTTCCGGATGTCCTTCAGAATCTCCTTTCCCTTTTTTAAGTTTAACTTTTTTCCTTTGGAACCAGTCCCTGGCTAGTCACTGGTTTCAGATCAGGAGCAAGGGTCACTATCTGTCCGCGACCCTCCAATTTGCTTAGATCCCCCCCCCTTCTTGGCCTTTTGGCTGAGATTCCTTTTTCGACCCTCGCCCCTGAGTTCCATTTTGCGTAAGTTCAGAATCTTCCCCATTTCGGTTTTTTCCCCCGCCCCTTAGACAAAACTGCAGTTGATGTTCGGCGTTGCCCTCTGCGCGGGCAGGTGGGCCCCCTGTCAGACCTTCCTCTTTTCCTGAGTTTTTAGGGTACGTGCGAAATGCGAACCGTATCATTTCCCCCCCACCCCCTTTGTCCCAAGATCTTTTTGTCCGCCCCATAGTCCCCCCTCGACCCAATTCCACCCCATTTTGGATTGCCTTCCTTGTTCCCGTTTTTGGTTGTTCTTTTTCTTTTTTCGCCCTTTTTCTTTGCTCTCTCGTCCGTGCCCGCGTTTCCAGCCCACCCCGCAGCCAAGCAATGGCCCGCCCAAAACACTTTTTCTTCCAACCCGTTCTAGGAAGTTTTTTTTGACGCGTGCGAAAAGTTAAGCTTTTTTTGAATCTTCCCCCCTGGGGGACCTTCTTCCCCCGGATCGGGAAGTTTTTCCCCCCCATTTTTTAACAAGGCCTTTCTTTTTCCGTTGGATTCCATTTCCGGGTTTCCTTTGAGTCCCCCAATACAAATTTACACTTTTGGTCAAAACCCCCCCCTCCTTTCCCCCCCCGAAGTAGTCGGGCTTTTCGGTTCGAAATCCCTCGAACCTAGTAGGTTCCTTTTGTGGGTTTTGTTCTGGCTTTCCTTCTCTATATACTCAGCGGCACCCCTCCGCTTCCCTTCTTCTACCGCTCCTCCGTCAGGCCCAAGTTGACCCCCTTTGCGAAGCGGCGGTTTTTTTGTTTTAAAGAAGCGTTTTTCCCTTCTGTGCCGACCAACTTTTTCCTTCCCTGAACCCCTTTTTTTTGGCTTTCCCCTTCCCGCTCACTTTAGTTCAATGGCCAGCTTTTTTTTAGTGGTGAGTCCCAGCTTTTTCAACTTTTTTCGTTTCTAAACAAAATCTTTATTGGAGCTGGAAAGTTCCTTTTTCCGGATCCCGACTCGATTAGGTCCTTCTTTTTTTTTAAGATAGGAGTCTGCCGCATAGTTCTTTTTTTTTGGGTTGGGGTTTGGCCCGCGTCCCTTCCCAACTTCTCCGAGCAAGTCCCTGTTTCCAAAGGCTTTGGGGAAAAGCTTTTTTCCTTTGTCGTTCCCTTTTGCCTCCAGTTTTCCTTTGCCATATTTTTTTTTTGAGGTCCTCTTGTTAAATTTCCTCGGAGTTCATCAACCGCGGGCGTCCGCAGGCTTAAGGCAATAGACGGATAGAAACTCTTTCACCAGTTCCCCCAGGTCCTTAGATTTTGTTTTTCCCCTAAGGGGCCTCATAAACCCTGGCTCTCCTTCGCCGTAGTTGCACTCTGCGTCGCGTTCACAAGCTGTTTGGTTCTCAGGAGGGTTGGTGGGATCCCCGCAAGTCAAAGAGTGATGCCCTTCCCCCCTTCCTAATATTACCCCCCTGATTTCTCTTTCCTTTGTTGTTGTCTCTACTGACCAGTCATTATATTGGCCTCTCTGTGTGCCTCCATCCTATTTTCTTCTTTTTCACCCCCTGGTAACTCCCAGGGCTGGGGACGCGACTTTTTCCTTCGGGAGGCGGACTCCCAGTGGTTTTTTGCTGTAAAAAAGCCCCACGCCACGCTAAGGCAGGCGTTGGTTTTTGAACTTTACTCCTCTTTTTTTTCGGTTTTATTGCTTTTCTTTCCTGCCGTCCTTTTCTGGGGGGCTTTTTTTCCCAGGATTTTTTGTAACTTCTGTGATATTTTCCAAAACAAGCGCGACTGATGCGACCGACCCTGCATGCGGGGGGCTTTCCAAGCTTTGCTCGGCGTCCTTCCCCCCCATTGTCTTTGGCGCCTTTTCCGAAACTTACCAATCCTTTCTGGTTCTATATTTTCCGTTGACGAAGCAAAAGACGTGCTTAAAGCCCGTCTTTTTTCTTTCGTCGCTGTCCACGGACTTCCCCCCGCTCATAAGAATTTTCCCTTTTTTCTTTTGGCCCCTCTCTGCGGCCCTTTTTTTTTTTTTTTACTCGTGCTCTGTGGCGAATACCCAAAGTGTCTTCATTCCTGGTCCGGAAAGGCTATTCGGGACGAAGGCTTTTTTACCCCCATGCAACCCTTGGGGTCTATCCCACTTCCTTCAACCCGGAATGGTTTTTTTTTTTTTTTTGGCCCCCCGTCCCTTTTCTGTATCTTTTGGGTTAGCACCTGGGGGGGCGCCCCCGCGTGACCACCTTTTTTCTTTTTGATTTTCTGCCTGAGGAATTGCGCGGTTGTGGTGGTTCGCTTCGTCCGTTCTTGGGGATTGAGTGGTTGTCAACGTGGTACTCCTTTTTTGTGAAGACTTTCCCCCCCATTAAGAACCCTGTATGTTCTTTCTTTCCCCAACCGATCCTTGTTTCCGGTCGGAAACCCTCCCATGAATAATGCCTCCCCCTCCCACCTTTGGCGAGTCAAGCCCCCCCCGTGCGCTTGCCCCCCTTGGTTTGACGACCCTCTTTCCTTTCCCTTGATTTTTTGGGAACCCTCTTTTCCGACTCCCCTAACCCCCTGAGGTCGAATCGTTTTCTTTCATTCACAAAAAACCAACGGACCCGGAAGTTCTTTATTGGGGTCGTTTTCCTTTCGTCACTCTTATTGATACATTCCCTCCCTTTTGGCTTCAAAGTGACGGATTCGCATTTTCGTCTCGGAAATCATGCCCTTTTTTTGCCGCGTTCTCAGTTTTTTGCAGTCCCTTTTCTCTTTCCCCAGAAATCGTTTCCCTTTCCTGGTTGCGCGCGCAACATTTCTTTTTGGTAAATGCTCCTCGGGTAAACTTTTTCGAGGTTTGCGAACAGCTGGACAAAAACGCTGTCTCATTCTTTTTTTTTTCCCCCATTGCCTTCCCCTTGTGTTCGGCGCATGCCCGTTTCTCTGGGGGACTTTCACTCCGTGCAAGGGCACTGGGCATGTCGTGAACCCCCTAAACCTTTCAAAACTTTCTTTTTTTCCTGAATGCGTGTAACTTTTTCGTTGCCAAGGTGTTTTGACTAAACTCTTTTAAGAGGACTAACTTTCCGGGTTTCGTTTCCCCAGCAATTACTTCTTTCCCCCCTTCCTGCAATTGGGCAGTCTGTAGCTCTTCAGAATCTAATACTTTTCTTCAACTCTGGCAAATTTTTCCCAACCGGTAGGCACTGCCCTATGGGCCTCCCCCCTGCCGAACCTGATACCCCCCCCCCCCTCTGTCCAGTGCTTCCCCTTTCAAAATGGGACTTTTCCAACCCTGTTCGTCGCTCTTTTCACTTCACTCCTTTTTGGAAAAAAAGATCTTTTTTTTCCCCTTTTCCAGAAACCCTCTTAGTCTAAAACCCCCTCCTTTTTTCCCCCGAACCGGTCCCCGCGGGTTCTCTTTTTTAAACCCTGAGATATTTCTTCTGGAATGCGCTGCCCCTTTGGCCCCGAAACGCCCGCCGGTCCCCAACTTTTTTTTTTTCCTTCACAAAACTCCCATTTCTTCACGGGAAAGCACATGTTTTTTTCTAGAGGATTTCCCCCTATCGCCCCTTCCTGGATCTTTTTCTTGGGACCAAGTTCCCTCTTTCGTGCTGTTTTTGTTGGCCTTCGTAGGGAACTTTTTCCCCTATTCGGCTTCTTTTCTGGTTAATGGTTTGTCTCGCGATGTTTCTTCCGAGCGGTCGGATGTCCTTTTTCCCTTTGTGTGACCGTATCTACTACTTTTCTTTTTCGGAATCATCCCCTTTTTTGTTTAGAGTGGGTTCTACTGTCCACCCGGGCCCATCAGTACCCCGCTCTTTCGATTTCTTTCCACGCAGAGCCGTTTTCCCAATTTCTGAACGCCTCCCTTACTTCAGTTGGCGACCCTCCTTTTCCTCTATTAATGCCTTTCCCATGCCGTTTCCGTTTGAAGGAGCTCTCTTCCTCTAGCCCCCCCATGCTTTTCCCCCCCCCGGTTTTCGTCTTACTCCGCCTCCGGCGGTTGTGCCCAAATTCGGGGGTTTTGGACAAGCCGAACTTTCTCCCTTCACTCTTGTCATCCCTTTCTCCGACTCTTTCCTGCTGGGCCGAGAATGGTAGTTTTTTGTCATCTTAGTACCCCTCGGGTTTTCAAGGCTTGCTTTCCATTTCCCCACAAAAAATCAGAGCTCCCCCCCTGATTTTTTGTGTTTTGAATGCTTCCATTTGGTTTTACTATCTTCCCCCCCAAAGAACGCCGGACCAGAATGTTGTGGACCTTCCCCAGTTTCGGTCCTTGGGAAGGCCATCCTTTTTTTTTTCCCCGTCGTTGTGTTTTAACATTTGCGCGTTGTTTTGGGACGGCCCAAGTGAGTCTTTTTTTCTTTTTTTTTTCTCTTGAGGGTAAACCTCCCGGCGTCCTTTTGCTTGGCGGACCGGGATGGTTTTTAGCTTTCTTCCCACCGTAAGTTTTTCCTTTTTTCTTTAGCTCCCTTTTTCGAGTTAGTCTCTTTTTGCACCCCCCTTGACCGTCAGCTTTTCCTGCTTTAGCTCCATCCACTTTGGCGGGTCCCGGTCCACGATGGTTGGGCCCCTGGGGCTTTTTCTTATCCCCCCCAGGTCAGATTTTTTCCCTGATCTTTCTACTCTCCCTTCGGCAAATTTTCCCCCTTTTGCGGGGTCTTTTCGTGTGTTTTGTGTGTCCCCAACGAGTTTTTGTGTGTTTTTGCGTTTTTCTTTTTTCCCACTTTCCCCTTTTAGGATTATGTATGCAGTTTGAGTTTTTTGGTGCCATTGACCATCGTTTTTTTTTTTTTTTTATTTTTCTCCCCCTTCAGTCCCCCCTTGAAAAAACAGGAAACTCTCTTTGTTATGGGACCAGTCGTTCCAGGTTCCCTTCGCTCTGAGCCCGAGGGGTTCCTCTCCTAAATTTTTACTTTGAGGAGCCCCACCGGTGCTTTCCTTACCCACTGTTCCCCTATCCACGGTTAGGTAAGGGGTACCATAGGCTACTCTCCCCACTTACAAACATCCTTCTTGTGTCCCGTGTTTTTTTTTTTTAAATTTTTTTCCCCCCGCTTCGAACGTTTTTTTGTCCAGAATTTGGGTACAAAGAAATGTGTTTCCCCCCCCAGGCTCGTCACCCAGCGAACCATTTCTTTTGACCCCGGGTCGTTTTTCCCCCATCGATTTGGTTGCAGGAGTTCCTTGGTAAGGGATTGTATAACTTTTTCCCACGCTCTTTTTCTTCTTTTTTCAATACTTATTTTCCCCCTCAACAATTACCCTGTACCCCAACCAACACTCATCCCCCCTTAGCTATTCGCGGAAGTCTTCTTTTTTTTTCCTCTTAGTGACCTTTGTTTTAGTGGTAGTCTTTGTGCGTGCTTTTACTTTCAACATTTCCTGCAACCACCCTTGGATGTTTCATCCGTATTCGGGCTTTTCTATTTTTCCCCAGGTTTAGAAGGGCAGCCCGGCGGTTTTTTTTTCCTCTTTATTCGTCGGTGAACCCACAGATGATCCTTTTTTTTGAAATAAGCGGTTGTTCGTCTTCTTGCTTTCACGTGTAGACGTTCTTGCCCTTTTTTTTTTTTCCCAGGCGCTTGCCTTTTTTTTTGGTTTTTTTTCCAAAAACCTTTTCTTTCTTTTTCCCTGGACCTTTCCGTGCAGTCTTGCGGACTCTTCTAAGTGGGGGCGGTTTTCGTTCAGTTTCTTTCCTTCCAAGTGAGCCCAATAGACCTCGTTTCTTTTTTTTTTTTTCTTTTTTTTTCCTTGTTTTTCGGTCCCCAGCAAGTCTTTGTCTTAGGGCGCCTTCTCCAGAAGCTGGGATGTCAGCTGCCCCTTTGGTTTCTTGCCCCCCTACGCTTTTTCCCGAATTTGTTTTCCCTGTGTGCTCCTCTATCCCCTTCCCCCGACGGCGTCGGTCTCTCCTCCTTTCAGACCCGGTGATTTCCCCATAGATGGTTTCCTTTCCCCCCCCAACTTTTTTTCTTTTTTTTTCCAGCCCCTCCCCTTCTTTGATGTGGTCCATCCCTTTCCCTACGCCTACGTTTCCCTCCTGTCGCTTTCACCAGTTTATCTCTCCCGGAGTTTTTTTTTGCTTTTCCAGTCTTCTGCTGCCACACTTTTCTTTCATGAAATCTTTTCCTCTCCTCCGTTTTTTTGTTTTTTATCTCGTCCTGACCCCTTTTTTCCTTTCCTTTTTGTAGTTTTTCCTTTGAGGCGTTCCTAAACCCCTTGCGTGACGTCCTTTTGCAAGGAAGGGCGGGAGGCGGCATTCCCTTTTCTTTTCCCCCACCCAGTGGGCTTTTTTTTGCCTGTGCTATTTTTCCCTTACCACTGCCCAGCTTTGTTTTTTTTGATCCTCCCCTACGGCAGCGGTTATGCCTGTGATGCCCCTGGATTTTTCTTTTTAAGTCCCCAAGGTCTTCTTTGCAACTTTCACCCCCCCCCCGAGTTTTTTCAGATTCCTCGGGGTCCTTCTGCTCGTCTTCCCCCCATTTACATTTTGAAGGGCCATAAGAAACCGATTCAACCCAGTCCCTTTCTTGCGGGTTCTTTAGTCTCCCTTTGCGGACCCTTCCTATCGAAGGTTTTTCCTTCGATGCAACGGCCTTCCCCGCTCCCCGAAGATTTTTTCCCTTTTCTGTTGCCTCTTCCTCCATTCTTTCCGCGGACCTCCCTGTTCTTTCCTTTTGAGGCTCTTTTTTTCCGCTATTTCAGGCATTTCAATTTTTTTTTTTTCTCTGGTCCGGCCTCCCTCCTCCGTGTATTACCCCAAAGCTTTTTTTTTTTCCGGGTTGTTCCGAGATCCCTCCCCGTTCCTCCGTTACTATGTTCCTCGTGATTTTTTTCTTGGCGTTCGCACCGCTTCCCCTGCCCCTCCCTTCGGTCCTTGCCTTTTTTTTTCCGTACTTTCTTAGGGGATTCTTGTGGTGTCCAGGGTATTTTTCTCAAAATTAAGATCTTACTTCCCACCCCCTCCCTTTTCTTTCTTGTCACATCAAAACCCTTTTTTCCTCCTGTCTTCCTTTTTCAAGATATATCAATGTTTGCGATTGCACTTTTTTTTTCCTTTTTTGGAACGTGATGGGCGTCTTTTTTTTGGGCCCCCTCGGGCCCCCAGGACCGACCTAACGAATCCTTTTTTTGCTCGTTTCGTCATTCCACACCCCAACTCCCCCCCATCTCGGCATCCCATTGGTTTTCTGGCGTCACATCTTTCTCTTTGGCTCCTGGACCACGCTTTCAACTTTTCCTCTTTCGCCTTTTGTGGTTCCCTCCTGGGTTTTTCTTCAGGGATGGTTCCCCGTTGATTTGCCCCGGGAGTCTTCCCGTGAAATTCCTTTTTTTCCGTTTTTATATGTGCGTTATGGTCCCTTGGATTTTTTTGCGACCTCTGGAATCCTTCTCCCAGGCAGCACTTTCTTGGCCGTCTGCTAGCCTTGGTTTGGTTTTGCCCGTTTTTTTCCTCAGTGACTTCCCTTTCCCTTGTTCCCCATTCGTTTTTACTTCACCCCCCTGCCAATGTCTTTCTACATCACTCTTTGACGTCTTTATTCGGTCCCCAAGCTCCTCTTGAGCCTTCTTCGGCCACGTCTCGTCGTACACCCCCCCAGCCCTCACGCCCGGATCATTGGTGGTTTCTTCGCCGCCTCTTTGGGCGTTTTCCTCACTTCCCCTCCTTTTCCAATTCAACGAATGCCCTTCCTGGCCAAGTTTTCCCTTTTCATCCAACATTCTCCCCTTTCTTAGACCTTTTCCCCCCCAACTTCAACTTTTCGATTGCCTCCGGACGCTTTTGGAACCCCCCTCTCCTGTCTCCCTTTGCTTTACAGTCCCTCTTAGTTCTTCCCCCAAGCCTTTTCACTTTACGCCAAGCGCGTCCGGAGGCCCTCCGTCGGCGACAACTTCCACTTTTATTTTTGCCCCCCTTCGCCGCCTGACACAAGGGCCCTTTCAACGAAACCTATTCCGTCCCCGGTCCCTGACCTTGTAGGACAACGATATTTCTTTGATACCGGGCCCTTTTCGCACCTTTCCTTTCACACCGTCAGTATTTCCCTCGTAAATCCCTTCCGGATCGCCTATGTACTCCATTTAGCGCGCCTTCTTTTTACTTCTTTCCTTCTATATTTTTCAGTATTCCCTTCCCTCCTTTCGCTTCCTATTACCTTGTTCCCCTTTTTTCTACTTGTTTCCATCCGTGTAGGCGCTGAATACTTCCTCGTTTCTCCCCCCCCAATTCTAAGGTATTTTCCTCCTCCGGTGTTGCGTTCCTGGGCTTTCCTTCCTTTCCCCCTCAGGGGAATTGTACCCCTGACAAAAAAACCCCCTGGTTTTGCTTCCGGTCCTTCGTTTCTACCTGATATTCCTTCTTTCTCCTGGTCCCTGTGGTTGCTTTGCCCCCTGGCCCCCCGGACTCGAATGGTAAGTTCCTTTTTCTCCGATAGGTTCTTTCTTTTTTTTTTTTTTTGAGCCCTTGTCAAATTATCTAAGCTCAAACGGGTTCTGGAAGGCTTTTTTTTTTCCCCCTTCCTATTCCCAACCCCCCGCAGTTTTCCCCTTTTTTTCAGCGCACACTACTACATGGTTTGTTTTTTTTTCCTTCTTGGAGTTGGTTTCCAAAGACTTCCCTTTGTTTTGTTGGTCTTTTTTTTGAAGCCTTTTTTCCCGGAATTTTTTTAAAATGTCCCTCAGAGTGTTTTCCTTTGTAGATTTTCCTTTCGTGACCCCTTCCTGCCCCCCTTTTTTTCGGCCCTTTTTGGGGGCCGACGCAACATGTCAGAGTAATAAACCTTAGATACTTCCCTTCTTCGTCCAGCTTTCCCCCATAACTCCCCTGCTCCGGGTGCTGATATTTCCGTCCCGTTTTTGGATTTTTAACTCCTTCCAGTGCCCCTTTTTTTTGGCAAACTTCTCGGGCTTTGACCACCCCCCCTCTTTCCCCTCCCGGACTGGCCCCTGTTCGGGGTTCTTCAGCCGCGTCTTTTCGCCGACGTCTTCCCGTATATCCCGGTTGCCTCTCGTAGTAGCATTCCGTTCGGACCAATTTATTTTTTTTTTTGTGGTTTCACGCGGCCACCTCTCCCAGTTTGCCCTCCTCGGGCTGGGTTTTTTCGGGAGAAAAACCTTCAAAATTTATTCACCACCGCATTTTCTCACTGCAACCTTCCACACCGTGCCCTGGGTTTTTTTTTCAGTTTGGTGCTTTGTAGTGTCCTCCCTCTCGTACGATTTTTTTCGGACCCCAGAAGGCTGGTCCCTCCCCCAGTGGCTTCGTCACCCAGCAACAGTAAAAGAATTTTGTTCCAAACTCCAAGTTTTTTTTGCAGAGCCCTGCTGGAGTCGGGTTCCCAGGATTGATTACCCTATTAGTTCAATTTTTCCTCCTTCGGTTTTTTTTTAAGACTTTTGAGTCCACCACACTTTTCCCCCTTTTATCTTCCTTTCGCTGGATTTTCTCAAATAATTCCGTCTTTTTTTTCGTGGGATTTGTATTCTCAACCACTCCGCTTCACGGGTACTCCGTTTTTTTATAGTCCTGGTTTAGCTTTCCTGCGCTTTTTTTTAAGCGTTCTTTTCGTACAGCCGTCCCCCTTCTTAGGCGTGCAATTTTCCTGTTCTTGCTCGAAAACGGTCATCCCTTTTTCCATGGTCCCTCTTCCCTTTTTCTAGCAAAAATTTAATCTTTAGTCAAGGCCGGGTGCCTCACGAGGGCTTCCCCCTTATTTCTTTTTTTTCCCCCATTTCCCCTCGCCCCCCAGCCCCTTCCTTTTTGGGCTTTTTTTCTTTTTTGCCAGGCCTTCCCCCGCCTCAGTCTCCCATTTTAATTTTGAACTCTTTCCCATTTTCTTTTGGTCGGCTTATTGAGCTTTTTGAAATCCTGAATTCTTTTTTTTTTGTCCTTCGTCCCTCCACAATTGATTCCTTGACATTTTTTCCCCCTAGGATGTCTTTTTTTTAAAGTTCTGCCTTTTTTTTCTCTGATTTGCCCCGGGAGACCCCCCCCTTTTGTGGTTCCCTCAACCTTTCGTTGACTTTCGTTCCCTTGTGAGTTGGTTTCCCCTTCCTTTCCCCTGAGTTGGGCTTCACCCCTCCTCCCCAATATAAGGACTTCGGTTTTCTTTATTTTCTTGTTGGGTTTTTTTTTTCCACCTCTCAAACTTTCTCCTCAGCTCATCCCCTTTTCGTCTAACAGTCTTTCGACTTGGCCTTCTCTCACTCCGGCGGGTCCCTTAGTGTCTTTGGTTGTTTTTTTTTTCAAACTCAAAAGCCTCACTTTACTCCCCTCCAATAGGTTTTTTTTTTTTTTTTTTTTGCTGTCCGTGGGCCCCTTTTGCTCGGGTTTTCTTCCCTCTTCATTATTTTCAACAGTTTTTAAGCAGTTCTCCTTTTCAGCTGGGTTGTCCCCTTTTGCCGGATTCCTTCTCCCTTTTCCGGCCTGGAAACCCCAGTTTTCATCCCTTTTTTTTTGACTCATACCCGTCAAAGCCAGTTTTTTTGCGCCCCTTCAATATTTGCTGTTTTTTTTCTTCCATGGACGAGTTCTCTTTTTTTTCTTTTTTCCAAAAGTGCCTTCCTTCCCTGGTTCCGCCCTCTTCTTTTTCTGTAGATCCTTTTTTTTCTATTACCCCCACCGCCCCTCCTTTTACTGGGCCTTTCTTTCTCTCGGCCGTGCCCCCCTGGATTCTACACTTCTTATTTTTCGCTCTCTTTTCGACTCCTCCGTCCTAGTCTTCCCCCTTAGGTTCATTTTTTCCTGATCCCCTTCTTCTTCTGTTCTCTCGGGGTTTTTTTTTTTTTCTTGGTTCCCCATTAATCCTGGTTTTCCCCCCCCTTAGCTTGTAACCATTTCTCGCACTCCACCTTTCTCCAATGGGCCTTTTCGATTCCTGCTTTCTTCCTGGGCTTTCCTTTTGCTTGGCATGCTTCTTTACGACGATAGGCCGTTCCTCCCGTTATAGTTCCCTTTCCACACATTGAAGGCAATTTTTGGGTCAGAGGTTTTTTTTTTGAGTCACCTTTGCGTTCCTTTTGTTATTTCGACGGTGTCTCCTGATCTTCCATTTCATTTCCCCTTTTAACGTCCCTTTTTTGTTAACTTTTTTTTTTGAGACTTCTTAAGAAACCCCTTTCTCCTCCTTTTGCGTTTTCCCCGAGGTCACTCCCCCCTTCCAGGGTTTTTTTGAAAACTCCCCTTGGTCTCAGCCGCAATTGCTTCTTTTTTTTTAGCCTTTCTTTTTCTTCTTCTTCACTCTCCCGTGATTTTTTCCCTTGTCTTCCCTTTTTTCAATAGTCCCGGAAACCTTTGTCAGAAGCCTTTTCTTTTCACACCTTTTGTGATTTTTTGTTCAGGCCGTCTGCACCTTGGCCTTTTTTCTGACCGGTTTCTTTCTCCCCTCTTCGCCCTTCCCGGATTAGGCCGTCCTCATTTATGGGGCTTTTTTCCATCCCCAGTCCACTTTTTGGGCCCCCATCTTTTTTAAATTTTACCTTTCGGTCCCCCCTTTGCCTCCCCCCCTTCTGTTCTTTGTTAAACCAACTTTTTAATCTTGGACCCCCCTCCCCGCTCCCCCCTTTTCCCCCCCCGCTTCGTTTTTTATCACATCTCCAAGGGGCGTTTTTTAAATTAGGCCCTTAACACCCCCAGATTCTGTTTCGGGCCCCTTGCGCCCGGACGACCCAAGGATGGAACCCCACAGCTTCCCCCCTGACCGGGCTTTCTTTTTCCTTGGACCCCATTTACCTTCCTCAGGTGCAAGATTCTCGTCCACTATTTGAATGGGGGCCGATATTCGTGTGTTACCCCTTTCGTATTTTTTTCAAGTCTGCGGCGATCGTTTCTATGGTCCTTCTCTTCCCCGTGGGACCTATCTCTCCTTTTTTTTTGTTTTTTTTTTCTCTTTTTTTTTGATTCTGTCCCCCTTTATAGAAGGGTGGTCTTTCAATTTGGGTTTTCGACTCCGGTTTCCCCACCTTTCCGAGGCGAGTTTCTTTTCCCTATACCTTCCGAACTTTTTTTTTTTCTGCCGGTCGGAAATTCCTGCTTATCTTTTTTTTTTTTCCCAAAACAAACCTGCCCTGTTTCACTGGTCTTCCCCCTTAAATTCCTTTTCCGGCGGCGGCCAATTTCTTTTTGACCGACCTTTAATTTGTTCCTTTTTCCTTCCTCTTTCCCCCTCTGCCTCTTTCAGTGATCCCCCTTGTTTTTCTTCCCCTTCTTTTAGAAAGGCTTGGGTTCTGGGGGGAGCGCTTTTGAATCTTTTTTTCCCCCCCTGTCCCTTCTCGACACTTCTTTGTTTTTTTACTCTTTGGTTTCCTTTTTTTTCTCCGCAAAAGACGCGGAAATTTCCTTGGATCAGTTCGGCTGGCCCATGTGAAACCCCCTTCGTACCCTTTCAGCCTTTCCGCCCAGTTTTCTTGGTCTGATCGTGTCTAAATTGCGGCGCCTTCTTTTGTCCCTGCCCTTTTGTTTTTTTAAGACCCCTTTACAGAGTTCCTGTCCTCGATTCCTGAGGTTGTCTGTTAGTCATCTCCTTTTGACCCCCAAAATCAACTCCCCTTGGTAAGCTCCGTCCTTTTCTCATCAAAAATTGGGCCGGTTTTGTTATCACGATGGACAATTCCATTTCTTTCAGCAACGGTCATTTTTTCCCCCCTTGTCTCTCCCGGGGCTAGCTCCCTTTTTGCCCCGTGCGGCTGATTGTTTCAATTGCCCCTCGACGAGTTTGGCGTAGAAGCTGTCTCGGTATTTTTTGCTTTTCAGTCTCCCCCACTTTTCGAAGCGTTTTTCGGGTGCAGACCC
>Ga0179593_1520327_pt1 | contig 13702 bp, 26 predicted proteins | sample CZODoug2_1_08_16_FD_185931 | JGI IMG/M metagenome (GOLD analysis project Ga0179593, IMG submission 185931) | Vadose zone soil fungal communities from Angelo Coast Range Reserve, California, USA - CZODoug2_1_08_16fungal (PacBio error correction) | ecosystem: Environmental > Terrestrial > Soil >... | reverse complement strand
GCCGTGCCTGCGTCCCCCTCTTTTCCAGGTTCGCTTCTTTCTTTTTTTCGGCGCAGGCAAAAGACTTGAACTTTTCCTCATACTCTTGGTTTCAGGTTTCCGTTCCCTTTTTTTTTTGAAGCCGGCGGTTTGTTAGAGACACAATCCCTTTTCTGCAATTTTCCATTTTCAAGCCAGCTTTCCTTCTCCCCCTTGGGACTTTTCCCCAAAACATGGATTGCGGCCACACTCCCGCTCTTTTTGGTTGGGCAGCGCTACACTTTTTCCCCCCCCCCCGGTTGGCACAGTAGCCGGACTACGTACCCTTCTCTTTTTTTTTATTTTAGTTCGCGGAGGGCTCCCTTTTTTTTCCTTCCTCGGGTTTTTTTCCCCGTTGTCGTGCGATATCCTGTCCCGATCCTGCTTCAGAGATTTTTCTAAAAACTCCGGTGGTTTTTTTTTTTCCTTTTTCCCCGATGAAACCTACTCCCTCACGCGAACCTCTTTCTTTTCCACTCCGTTTTCGATTTGAATTATTTGTTTTAATCCTTCTTTTCCGCTGGCGCAGAACTGTCGTTTCCTTTTTTTCCCACCCCCCAACTCGTACCACCCGGCTTTTTTTTTTTTTCTTTTTCCAAGGGATTGGCTTCCCGCACTTCCGGCGCTTTTTCAGAAAATGTGGGGTCCCCTGAATTTCTTCTCCCCCCCACGAGAGCACGTTGTTTTTTTTATTTTTTTTTTTGATTTTCCCGTTTTTTCTCCCCCACCCCCGGTGAACACGGGATTTGATTGTTATTTTCTCTTTCCGAGATTTGTTTCTTTTTCCCACCTTCGCCGGGGAGCCAAAGCTTCCCCTTCATGAGTTGGTTTTTTTCTCTCCATTACAAACAAGCTCCGTTCGTGTTATTTTTAGATGGGTTCCTTTTTCCTATCGGAAAACCTTTTGTCTTGTCACCCCCCCGGCGAGATTGGTTTTCCCACTATTTTCCCGAGAACGTTTTCCTTTTTATCTCGAGGGGACCTACTGCTTTTGTCTTCCACGAGGCCTATCCCTCCCACAAGGAGAGCTTTAGTTTGTCCCGTCTTCCCTTTTGGGAGGGGGGGGGAAAATCTGTCTCCTGGAGTTTCTCGCGCACCAGCAAAGGAGAGGGTTCGACTTTTTCCCTCTTACCTCCGGGAGGGCCACTCCCCCCTTTCTACGTTTGTCCCCAGGATGGCTGTGTTCCCTGCTTTTTTTTTTTTTCTTTCACCCAAGACACCCCAGTTTGGTCCCCCCCCCCCGAAATTTCCTCGTTGTCGTCCCCCTTTTTTTTTGATAGTGGGGGGCCGGTTCGTCCTGTTTTTCCTTTTCTTCCCTTTCTTAAAATCACACCCCCCTCTTTTCTTGAAATGAAGAAGCTTCTTCAGAGGACCCTTTCCCGTGACGCTGGCACCACCCTTCCCCCTTTTTTTTTCCCGGGACCTTTCCGCTGTTCTAGTGGCCCCCGCCATCTTTCCTTTTTTCCCCCTTGCCGCCTTTGGAAAGAGGCTGTTTTTCCCCCTTATCCTCGACTGAGGGCCAGGCCGTTTTTTTTTTCATCCGGCCAAAAGACGGTCCTCTGTCCTTTTCTCTTCCCCTCGAACCCCCCCACTGTTCCTGCGTCGATTTGAGCTGCCCTAACAACGAAAGTCCGTCCTTCTTTTTTTCACAGGTACTGTGCCAACGTTCCTTTTTTTTTTCCCTTTTCCTCGAAAGGTTTTTTCAGTTGCCTCCTTTCTTTTCTTTCGACCCGGGAACGAGACAGTATTTAACCCGTCCCCTTTCCCCCGTCCCATTTTGTCAAAAACAGCCCCCTCCCTTAGTTCCCCCCCCAAGATGGACCCCTTTCATCCTTCCTTTCTTTTTTTTTTCAGGTCCCCAATGTTCTGCGTCCATCTTTATCTTCATTGGCTACGGACCCTCTCCCTCTTTTTTTTTTTGGGGTCGCCGTCTTGTATCATTTTGTGCTCAATAGATGTTGATTTAGGAGTCCCATCCCAAAGCCCCCTTGGCGTCCCTCCTTTTTTTTGTTTCTGTTCTTACATCCACTCAATCTCGCTCGGCAAAACACGATTTCCTGGTTAGGACCCTCTTTTTATTCGTGGGTTAGATTTAGGTTCTCGTTCCTCCCCCCCGCCTTTTTTCCTGTTCTTCCTTTCTCTGGTCTGTGTTCCTTGTGATTTTCCCCAAAAACTCCTGGATTTTTTCTTCGACATCATGAAGATGGGCTTCGTGAGAATTTCCTTCCCTTCCAAAGACCGGGCTGTATTTTTTTTCTCCCCTGTCCACAACGTTTCATCTACTCTTTCTTCCCCATTAATGGGGACTCGCTTTTCTTTCGGGCGTCCCTTTTTTCCGTCCTTTTTTTCTCCCACGGTCATAAGGAAAGACAAAAACTTCCTTTTTCCCTCCCTTTGATCGTTTTTTTAGCCTTTTTTGCTTGGGGGATACGCAATTGTTCTTCTCCCCCTTCAAATGGTCCCGTCGTTTTCTTTTTTCCTTTCCCGATCAGGGTGCCCGCATTTCTGTTTCATTTTTTTTTTGGTGACGAAGTCAGCCTGGCGCTGCCTTTCTGACAATCCGAGATTCCCCTTCCCTTTTTTTTTTTTTTCGTTGGTCCTCTCTAAGTCGGACCTATCCTCCGTTGAGAGAGGCGATGGTAATTTTTCTTTCCGTTTTTTGTTTTTCTTTTCCCCCCCTCTCCCTTTTCGCGGTCAACACGTCGGGATCTTGTCCTTCTTTCTCCCCCTCTTTTTTCACGATGTACAAGGGTGACCTCTAGTTGATTCTTTTTCAAGGGGACAGCGCCCCTTCTTGCCTCCTTTTTTCCCCCTGACAAGATGTGCGTGTTCGATCGTTTTTTTTTCCTTTTGAACAGAAAACGTTGACTCCCCTTCTTTCTTTTGCACCACCTTTTCGCTGCCCGATAACAAATGATCCCATACCCAGTTTGTTTTTCTTCTTCTCCTTGGATATTTACTGGATGCGTTGTTCTGTCATTTTTTTTTTCCTTCGGCACCGGCTGGGGAGATTCTTCCCATTCCGCCTCATGAAGTCGATGTCCTTTTTTTCCCCCCCTTTTCCTCCTGTGAACCATAAGGAAAAGGTCTCGGTTTTCCCCTCTCCCACGATTCCCCTCCCCCCCGACAATCCTGCTTTTTTTCCTTCTCCCGTAAGGGAACCCCTACCCTCACACTTTCCCCCGGAAACTTTTTTCTCAAATTCTCCTTTCTTTTAACTCGACCGAGTCCCGGTTTTTTCCTGAAAATCTTTTTTTTCCTCTTCTCCCCCTTTGCCAATGTGAAGACAGTTTCACCATATTCCATGGGCGGGCCGGCCATATTCGGTCTTTACTCCCCTTTTCCCCCCCCCAAGAGATGAGCACAAACATCCCCCCCCCCCCCCCCCCCAAGGTAGGCGACACCCCCCCACCTTTTTCTTTCCCCCCCTCTGTCTTAGCCAATGAGACGAGTGGGTCTGATGTTATTCTTCCCTTTGCCTGCTGATGGGGTCAATCTTTTTCCTTTTTACCAACTGTGGTTTAATGACCTGGCCATCCTTCTCCCTTTTTTCTCCCCATCCCAAGAACGTAACGGCTTCATTGTACCCTTCAGTTTGTCGGAAGGGATTTAGACCCTTGTAACCCCCTTTTTTCCCCACACTGGAAGGACTTTCGGTTTATTTCTTCTTCTTCCCCCTTTTTTCTCCCCTGTCGAGAGTGCCTGTCTTTTCTTTCTAGGGAAAGGCGTAGGGATTTTCCCTTTTTTTCCTATCTGGAAGACCCGTACCTTCCCCTTTTTTTTCCCTTGAGCTAATTTTAAATAGAACGCTTCCCCCTTTCCTTCCCCCCCGGGGGTGAAACCCCAGGAATATTTTTTTTTTCCCACTCGAGCCATCGTAAGTTTTTTTTCCTTTTGCAACGCTTGGAAATTGGTCCCCCCCCCCCAGCGTAAACGGATTTTGAATCCTAAGACTCCGGTGTGCTTCAACTTCCTCTTTTTTCGAAGTGGAAAACTCCCTTCTTTCGTTGCCATGAAGACTTCCCCCCCCCCCTTCTTTTCCCTCACAAAAGACTTCCTTCTTTTTTCTTTTTTTTCCCTCGTGTGCGAGGCCACCATTTTGTAAGCGCTTTTTTTCCCACTTGAAAGGGGAGTGTCCATTCTTTAGTTTTTTTTCCTCCCCGACTGGCCCTTGTGTCTTTCCTTCTTATAGATTTACAAAGGGCCCCTTTATCCTTCGAAGACAGAACAACTTTTCCCTTTTCCCCTTTTCTAGGCTTAATGACAGCCATTTCCTTTTTCGTAATATGCCGCTTGACTGTTCTGCCAACCTCTTTCCATGTTTTTTTTTTTTTTGCAGGGGCCTCTTCCCCACTTGTGTTCCAGAATAGGTACGAACCCTTTTCTTTCTCCACGGAAATCGGGTCCGCTGTTTCCCCCCCACCGCAAATGCTCTGGGTCGCCGGTCTTTCCTCCTCCTGTGAACCACCCCCGCTTCTCCCTTTTCCACCTGGGTGGGAGGACACAACTTTTTTTTTCTTCCTTCGTCAGGGATAACCGCGTGGGTGTTTTCCCTCATCCAGGAATTGGATTACGCGCTCCCCTCTTTTTCTCCTTTTTAGTGATGCGAACACCCTTTTTTTTTTTCTTTTCGAAATCTAAATCCTTCGTAATTTTCCCCCCGGAACATCTTCAATATGAAAGCTACCCCCCCCTTTTCCCAACTAACGCGGGTACAGAGTTTCGTCGGGGTTCCTTCCTTCCACCCACAACCACCGGAAGTTAGCTAAGAATATGATAGGAAAAGATATCCCTCCGTCCCCTCCCCCTTACAAGAGGGCGCGCCGCTCACGTCCCCCCTCCTTCCCCCGGGCGACTGTGTCCCCCTTTGTTCCCCTTTTTTCTTTTCTGTCAAGAAACAATAGGCTTTTTTTGATTTTTTTTTCTCCGAAGGCACGACTTTTTGGAGGGAAGGATCTGGTTTCCCTCTTTTCCCCCGGAAGCTGGTACATTGTCTCTCCCCCTCCCGGATTAGGGCTCTCTTTTCCCCACTTCTGAAATTCATCTGCTTCTGCCGGAGAGATCCGCTCTTTCCTTCACCTCGTATATTTAGCCGGGCACCTCCTTTCTCCTCCTTTTCCTCATAATAATTGGTTTTTTTTTTTGGCCTCTCTCGTGTTTTTTCCGCGACCCTCCCCGTTAGAGCGGATTCGTTCTGCAACAGGCGTATGGCCTTTTTTCCCTTTTGGTAGGGTAAGCTTTGAATTTAGGTCCCCCTTCCCTCTGTTCACCGATCCTTCTCGCCAAGGGAATGCCCCCTCCCCCCTCCCTCTTCCCTTTTTTTTTTTTCCCTTCTCTTCCGTTAGAGGCCCCCCAACCCCCTCAGTCATTTTTTCCCCCCCCCTGATTGGGATTGCGCGTTTTTTCCCCCCCCCCCCTCCCCACCCTTTCACACAGGGGTCCCCCTCTCCTCCCTCTCGAATTTAGTTTTTCCTCTCTTGATTGATTGCGTTTTCTCGAGGGAGGCGAGTCTTCTTTTCCTCTCCTCTTCCCATCGCCTAACTCGTTGGTTTTTTTCCTCTTAAAATTACGGGACGTTTTTTCTTTTTATTTTTTTCCCAATCCGGTTTTAGGGCTTCCCCTTATTGGTAGGTTACGTGCGCAGACCCCTTTCCTGAAAGCCTCCCCAACCCCTTTTTTTTCCTCCCCCTCAAGGCTGGCGTGTCAGCCTTCCCCCCCCTTCTCTGTAAGAAAGGGAATTGCTGTCATCTTCGACAAACCACGGATTTAGTCCTTCCTTCAGCGAATCGTGTTGTCTGCCCCCCCCCTTTTCCCCTTCTTTGAGCGCGATTTTTCCTCTTGTCCCGCCTGGCGACGGCTCCTTTCCCCCTTTGGCGTGGGGGATGAGCCTTCCCCCCTGGGTTTTTTCCGTATTTCAGTTGTCTGGCGTTTTTCTTTCCCCTATCGGTAACCCCCTTTTCTCCCTGCCAAAAAACTCCAATACCCCACGGCGGTGCCGCGGCCACACGGAGGACAGATCCCTCCCGACCTAATTCTTCCGTATTTTTTCCCTTTTTAGCCGATAAACCTGGGCACACCCCCTAGGAGTAGGTAGTTTCTGTTCTCTTTCCTGCCGGGATTTGGGGGACTCTCCCCCCTTGTTACTCTCACTCCTTCTTTTTGTCCGTCCTTTCCTCGGACACTCACCTTTTTCTCCTTTCCTCGAGACCCATTCCCTTTTTCCCCGGGATCGATGTTTTACCCAACCCCCCCTCCAAAAAGAAACTTTCTTTCGCACAAAGGCGTCTCTCTTTTTTTACGGGAGTCATTTGCCCTTTTTTCCCTGTTGGATTTATTAGTAAAAGGTCTAGTTTTTTTTCTTCTTTGAAGACCCGGCGTTCTCTCCTCCATCCGTGACTTTTTTCCCAAATTGCCCAAATTTCTTTTTCCCCGGGAAATTCTCCCACTTGCGTTTCCTCGTAAAACGTGCCCCTCCCCTTTGTGTCAAAAAAAGTGGGTCCGCTTGATTCCTTTCGATGGAAACTTATGCCTCCTGCTTTTTTTTCCTCTTCGGACCAAAAGGACGGTCTCTCCTCTCTCCCCTCTCACAGCAGAAAAGGTTTCATTAAGCACTCTTTTCGAAGTTTCTTTTTTCCGTCTCTCCCCCTCCAAGTCCGTCCGGATTGTCCCTTTTTCCCCGGTCAGAAACCCCACCTTCTCCCTTATTGGACTTCTTCCTTTCCTAATGAAGCAGGGTTTCCTTTTTCTTTTTTTTTTTTCCGTCCCCGGGGTATTGTTAAAGAGTTTCCCAAGTTTTCCTTCCCTAAAAGCCAGTTCCTGTTCAACCCCTCTCCCCCCCTCATGACCCCCAATAAGAAGTATTTCTTTTTGACAATGAGCGCCCTTTCGGAAACTGTCCCCCCCTCTTTTTCGATTCCGCTCCTTCTTTTTTTGTTGGAGAATAGTGGTCTCATAGTTCATTTTTTTTTTTTTCCCTCTCTTGGTGGTGGGGTTTTTTTATGAGTCCTCTTCCAAGCCCTTTGTCCCTGCTGCCACTATGGGTTTTCCCTTGTCTTCCCCCCCCCCTTACTCTGCGGTCTCGGCCCAACCCTATTTTATCTTTTTCCGGATATTTTCTTTTCTTCGGAACGGTAAGAACCGAAAAGTTTTTTTCCTGTTTTCTTTCTTTTTTTTTTTCCCTGGAGACTCCCCCCCTTCGATACTTTTCTTATCCCCCCTTTTTTTCGCTCGTGAGAAATTCGAGTCTTTCCACAAATGACGGTCTTGCTGTTTTCCCCCCCTTCCCCCTTCCTTTTCCCCACAACGTCCTAGAAGTATATACGGACCGGTTATTTTTTCCTGCTTACCCTGTTTTTTTTCGATCCCATTCGCCCCCTTCCTTTTTTTTTTTTTCTCACAAAGGCATCCTGAAAGGACCCCCCCCCTTTTTTTTTGAGATGGATCAGTTGTCCTCCCTGCTCACTTTGAGCGGGCTCGTCCTTCCTTTTTCTGCCGAACTGGGCTTCTGTTGTCTTTTTTCACACGAGAGGACCGGTGCCCTAGGTCTTTTTCGTTTCTCCCCTTTCGCTGCACTTGAGGAATACGTTTAGGTACCCCCCCCCTTTTGACATAGTGGAATCGAACCTCTTTCCGGTGCTCAAGATCCCCCTTTTTCGCCTATTCAGATGGAAAAGACTTCTCTCTTTTTTCCCTTTTTGTTTTGTTGGGGTGATCTCTTCACTAATACTCTCCCTCTTATTTCTTGTCTTTCCCCCTTTCCCCGGCCAACGATGTTTCTTTCCTTCCCCTTTTTTCTTCCTTCTTCTTCACCTTTTCCCCCTTCTTCCTTTTTCGTCCCCGCGGCAAAATGACCCCCCATGGTTGTAGTTTCTTCCTTTTCCCTCCAAAACGACGCCAGTTCTTCTTTTTTTTTCCTCCCTCCTTCCCCCCCCCCAATGATCGATCACCGTTCTCCCCCCCCCTTTTTACTTTTGTATTTAGGATTGCCTTTTGGAGAACTTCTCCCTTTTCTCCGCCCGGCGAGAGCCCGACCACAGTACTTTCCCTTTTCCTGAAGTAGATGGGAAGTGTGGGAACCTTTCCCTCTTTGCCATAAGGGACCGGTCTTTTCCCCGTCGAAATCTCCCCCTCTTCTTATCTTTGTCTCCGCAATAGCTCCCCACCCTTTTTTTTTTTCCCCTTCCATCTGACGGAACAGGAAAACTTTCGTTCTCCCTCAGAACGACCGCTTCGGACGATGTCTTCGTTGGGCCTTTTTTTTTTTTTTTTTCCCCTCGTCGCTCTCCGTTGGCACATTTGAATAAGTTTTTCCTCTTGCCGCCAGATCGGCTTTATGTCTTCCCCCCCGCTATGAGAACAAACATTGACGATTCCTCTTCTCCCCAACCAGGGGTTGATTTTTTCCTTAGCCAATGAATTAGAGATTGACGCGCCCTTTTGCCGCGACGGACGGCTGATGGTCATCTTCCCACCTTTGGATTTACTGGGCCTTTCCCCTTCCTTTTTTCCTGGTTCAGCCAATCCCAAGAACCTTCCCCCCTTTCACCTGCGAGGATTTTCACGCCTTTCTTTTTCGGACCGTGCACAAGCTTTTTCTTCGCGTCTTTTCCTTTCCCGTGTCGAAAGTAGCCATTCCCTTTTTTTTTTTCCCTGGTCGGATGATAGAGTTTAATCCTCGTGAAGGCTGCAGTCTTTTTGGTTTTTCCCCTGCAGAGGCTGGCCGCAGTTTTCCTTCTTTTTCCATCCGCCGCTTCCCTTTTCCTCCCTGGGTTGACACACCCGGACCTTTGGTGGCCAACTCTTTCAAAGGTAAGGTGGGGACCTTTTTTTCCAAGTGGTACCACTCCTTTCGTCCCCCTTTCCGTTCCGCCGGCTTTCAAACTTACCCCCCACCCCGAGAAATCCACGGCATGCTTTTTTTTTCTCCCTCCCCGTTCCAAATATCGCGGCCGGTTGTCCCCTTCTTTTTTTTCCCTTCGTTTGCTTCCCTTTGATTACCCCTCTCCCCGGCACCATCCTCTTCCCCCCCTTAGAAAGGAAGGGTGAGTTTTTCCATTTTTTCCTCCTGGCGGACGGACCCCTCCTTGACTGGTGCGCCCCCCAGAACCTATCGCTTCCCAAAGCCCTGTCCCCCTTTCCTTTCCTCCGACCAGAAACTACGACTGTCCTTTTTTTCCCCTTTCTTTTACAGGCTTCATTTCCCTTTTTTCTAGGTTAGATCTTCTTGTTTATTTTCCCCCCCAGCAGGTTAAAAGCCTTTTTCTTAGTATAAAGGGGGTCCCCTTTTTTCCCTTCCCCCATTCTCCTACACGGGGGCCCCTTTCTTTGCCTCGGCTTATCCACGTCTTCCGGTCGACCTTGTTTTTTCCCTTCCGAGAAACCCACCTTCTCCCCTCTTTCCTCCCCTCCCCGTGTCAACGTTTTTTCCCACCAAAGGATAGCTCTCTATCCTCTTTTTTCGAGCGACAAGCATTTTAAAGGCGCGAGCAGGTCCTCCCCCCCCTCCCCCTTTTTCTTGCATGAGCACCCCCCCCGTTTGGGACGAGTCCCTTTTTTTCTGCGCAGAGTACCCCCTTTTTCCCCTTTCAATAGGCCTCTGTGGACCCCCCGGCCCCCCTAACGCTGTTTTCTGCCCCTTTTTTTCCCGTTCGGAAACAAACCCCCTTAGTTAGAGCTAGGCATGCGGATCGTCACCTCTTAACGGAAGTCTGGACCCCCTGGTCATCAATCAAGAGTCTCTCTTCCCAACGAAATCGGTAGAATTTCGTGTAGGCCTTTCCCCCCTTGGGGACGTTTTTTTGCAGGACCCTTGCCGGTTTCCCCCTTCCCCCTGTTTGGCGCGACGGGCCCCCCTCTCGGTTGTTTCCCCCCCCGGATCTGGCTGCAATCCCTTTTTCTTGTTATTGTCTCGAACAACCCTCTGGCTTTTGGGATGGACCTCCCCCCCTCTTTTTTTTGACTTCACCCCTCTTGTGGCAGCAGCTCCCCGAACCGAAATAGATGATTAGCAGGCCCTTCCTCTTTTAATAATTCTCCGTTTGTTTTTTTTTTTTTTTTTTGCGATATATGAGTGCCGAAGAACTCGTGAATCTTCATTAGCGCGGGCACCTCCCGAAGTGTGAATTTCAGTGTAAGAGCTGACGGTCCCCTTTTCTTCGGACAATCTGGCCCCGGAAGCTTTCTCCCTCTCTTCTCCAACTTTCTTCTAGAAAAAAGTTTTTCCTTAGAGCTCCCCCTCCTTTCCCCTTCCCAAGGGGCCTCTCTACCCTCAAGCTCTTTCTTGAGATCCGAAGATCTTGCTTTTTTCTTCTCTTTTTTCGGGAGGCGAGCTCTTTCTCTCTTCATAGATCCTAACTCCGTTGTTTTTTCTTCCTCCGAAAAGAGCCCGCTCCCTAAGTTTTAGCTTTTTTTCCCTATGTCTTCCTCTCCATTGAGAAAGAGCAAACCTTTTTCTCAGACCCCTTTCTTTCCCGTCTAGAGAGTAAGCAACTGTTAGTCTTTCCCCCCCCAAGCGTAGAATGATTTTCGATAGTGTTCCGCACTTCCCCGGGATTTTCTTTCCCTCTGGTCCGCCCTTTCCTCACCGCGCGCATTGCTTTTTTTTTTCTCTCTACGCAGGATTTAAGTTTTTTTCTCTTTTATGACCGATCGGACCCCTTCCTCTGCCACAACAGCCGATTGTTCATCGTTTGCAGAGAACGTCACCCCTCCGTCAGGGGATTCATGAAGCACCCCCTTTTCCCCCCTCAGCTTGTAGTTCTTGTCTTTTTCTTCTTCTTTCTTTGGGAAAGAGATCCTGGTCCGTCCCTTTTTCGTCGCCGAGAAGAATGGAGGCACCGCCTTCCTTCCCCAGGATGGTGCAGAGAGATTCCCTCCCCTCCCCCTAATTGAATCGTTTTGGCTTTTTTCTTTACCCCCTGCTTCATGCCGAGCATTCCCTTTTTTTTAGTCCCCCCCCTTCGCTGGAGTTGAAGACGGCGTCGTAGAAGAATCCTCTTTGGTACCACTTTTGCCCCCTTTTTTTTTTTCTCCCTCCCGGAACTTCCCGCGCAGTGGCCCCCTCCCTTTCCACCAAGTGACGACTTTTTTCCGATGGAATAGCTCGGACTTTGCTTCCCCTTTTCCCCTTCCTCCGTCCAAAGACGTTCCCCGCCCTCCGACAGGAACACGCGCGCTTCTTTCCGCCCTAAACCAAAGTCCGTTCCTCCCCCTTTGCACGGTCGAAAGCCGTTTTTTTTTCTTCTCATTGTGTCATGAAGAAGGACGTTCTTGCTTCTTGCCGCGCAGGATGGAGGCAGTAACTCCCCCCCCCCCCCCCCCTAGTACCAAAGATGACACCCCCCTTTTCCGGTCGCGGGCGTACTGCGATTCTTCCTTTTTTTTCGCTTGATTTCCGCTTTTGGGTGCGCCTCGTTTCTTTTTTTTTCCTTCTGGGGTTCTTTCCCCCCCTCCCCTCTATGGCGGCCTGCTCACTCTGGGTCCGGTCTTTCCTTTCTCTCTCCTTGGCCACCGATCCCCCATAGTTCTGTCGATTCGGATTTCTTCCCCCTCCCTTTTCGCGTAGATAGGTAGGGTTCCTTGGGATTCCCCTCCTTTCTTGCTGAGAAAATCAGAAGCTCTGTGAGATTTCCTTTGAACTGAACGGTCTTCTGAGGTCCCTTTCCTTTCCTGGTCCACAAGTCATCGACTTTGTTGCTGCGCATCTCGCCGGGCCCTTTTTCGAAGGGATATCAACCGGCCTCCTTTTTCCCCCTTTTTTCATGGGCTACGTTGATCGAGCATGGGGTTTTTCTCTTTTTTTCCTTCCTTTTGCTAGGTTGGAGTTACATCCCCGATTCCCCCCTCCCCCCTGGTCCTTTGACGCGTTGACGAAGTTCCTTTTTTTTTTTTTTCTTTCATCGCTGACTTCTTTCCCCTCTAGAATCGAGCGAAACCCCCCTTTTTCCTCCTGGGAGCGAGGGATCTTTCTCTCACTTTTTTTTTCTGCGAGATTCAATTCGAATCGCGACCGTCGGTCTCCCCTCCGATTCAACGATGTAAATGTGACCATTTTTTTTTCCCTTTTCCTTCGTAAACGCGTCAAAGCCCAGTTTTTTCGCTACGCAAACGACGCCCTTGTATCCCTCCGTCCCCTGCTCGATCAAGGAGCCCCCTTTTCCTGAGAATGACAATTGACGAAAGGGGATCTTCCTTCTTTGGCCCAGACTGCCGATGACGTCGTGTCCTCCCTTGTCCATCAGACCGGTCTTTCCTTGAACAAGCTTCCGCAATTCGCGTGTGATCTCCCATGAACCTCTCCCCTTTCCCACTCGGGTTTACATTCGACTTCCCCCCCTCCCTAGGCCTGGACGATGTCTTCTTTTTCGCCTCTTTTTGCAATGTGTAAGCAGGACCATCATCAGGGCCGCTTTCCCTTCACCAGCGATGAGCACAACATGAGACTTCTTTTTCCCCTTCGTTGGAATAAAGAGGTAGTAGCCAATGTCTCCCCTTTTCCTTTTCCTCCCCCGCGACCGGGACGGCTGCTTTGTTTCCCTTCCCTTCTTTTTACATGCAGGCATCCTCGCGTTCCCTTTCGTGAGAACTTCCGCTTCATACACCTTCGTCTTTTCCCTTTTTTTTCCTAAAAGTGAAAGAGGGGCCCTTACTTCTTTTTTTTCTTCTTCGGAGAAAGTCGCCATCTCTTTCTCGTTGATTTGAAGTTTCTTTCCCCTTCTTTGGACGATATGGCCGAAGCCTTTTCTGGTCTATTTACAAATAGCCTCTTTTCCGTGTTGACACCAAAGGAATATGCCTTCCCCCCCTTCGAGCACTTATTTCGTGGAAAGTGGTACCCCTGGCGATCTTACTCCTCCCATTTCTCTTTAAGAGGGGAAATCCAACTGTTCCTTTCCCAACTTTTTTCCACGAGGAAAATTCGTTTTGATGTCGGTGACCTTGAAAAAATCCTGTTTTTTTCTTCTGTGAGTGGCACCATTTTCCCTCTTCCTTTCCTGCGGGCGCGACCCTTCCCAAAGACAGAATGATAGGCGCCCCCCCTCCCCTTTTTTTTTCTCAGCTCTTGTTGGCCTTTTCTCTTTTTTAAGCCCCTCGGATCATTTTTTTTTGTTCTCCTTCCCGCGTTCCTCTTTTTTGTGGCAGGCGCTCCCAGGTTTCTTAAGAACATTCTCCCCCCCTTCCCATAGCGCGGCGTCTTTTTTTCCCTGCGGGCGCCGTCCTGCGCCCGACCTCATCAAGTGTCCACCGGGGTTCCCCCCTTCAGGGCTTACCGCGTGGGGTGGTCGCTCTTTTTTCCGCGCGAGGCGGCGTGTCATTTCCACACCGTTTGGCTCTGAACTCTTTTTCTCCTAAACAGAAATCTTCACTCTCACCCTCCTCTCCCCCTGAACGACGCGTCGCGTCTTTTTTTCCCCCCAACACCGGAGTAGATCTTCGTCCCCCCGATCTCGCTACCTCTCAGACGCACCCCCCCTGCTCCGCGCAAGAAATCGCCTGCAAAATTGGGAAGGGTCTGTTTTTTTTTCCCAATCGGCCCTTTTCCCTCTTGTTTGGCGCGACTCCCGACCGTTCTTTTTTTATCTGGCTGCAAGCTTCCCGGGCCGTCTCTCCACAAACAGCCGGCTTTTCTTTTCCCCCAGATCCCTTAAGAGATGTGCCGCTCCCGCCTTTCACTTGACTCGATATT
>Ga0179593_1425442_pt1 | contig 13702 bp, 17 predicted proteins | sample CZODoug2_1_08_16_FD_185931 | JGI IMG/M metagenome (GOLD analysis project Ga0179593, IMG submission 185931) | Vadose zone soil fungal communities from Angelo Coast Range Reserve, California, USA - CZODoug2_1_08_16fungal (PacBio error correction) | ecosystem: Environmental > Terrestrial > Soil >... | reverse complement strand
TGGTGCGGGATTGGCATAAGTCCCCGGTTTTTTTCTTTGTTCCTTTCCACCGGGACCAAACAATGCATGCGCCCAATTTGGGAGGCTCTGCCCCCCGCTATGCACTGGGCTGGACGGGGTTTTGTGCCCCCCGGTCCCTCCCCCCTGAGGACCGTCAATCCCGTCGGGATAGTGGGAATTCACACAGTCTGCCGGCGTTCGGATTTCCCCCCGCGTAGTTTTTGACCCACTCGCAAACAAAGCCGCATGTAGCCCCCCAACCCGTGCCCGTTTTTGACCGGTTACCCGGACCCACGGACCCCTATTCAGCTTCTCAGGAAGACAGTACCGACCACACCCACACTTGGGTAACTCCTTTTTTTTTTTTTTTGACTGCGCCCCCTCCCAATGGTCGTTTTTTTTGATTTTATCATCCGGCCTTATGTCACCTACCGGCCTGCCCACTTCCTTCTGCACCCGTCTCCCTCTTTTTTTTTTTGAGCTGTACCTTTCCCTTAGTTTTTTGCCAAACCCAGTAGCTTGCAACCGGGTTCCGTTATTGTGGCATCTTTTCCCCCTAGTGTCTTTCACTTCTCCAACTTTTCCCCCACCTCCGAATTTGCCCGTTCCTTCGTTAGCGACTCTTCTTTCTTCGCATTGCCCTGGATCAAAGGACAGTCACTGCTCCTTTGGCCGTGATGGTTTTTTTTTGGACTGTTTCCTCCGGATTTTGTTGTTTCAACATGTGTGGACCTTCATGCGCCCATCGGAACGTACTACTTAGGTACCTTCCTTCTTATTCCCCTTTGCCTTACGTCGGCTTTTGGACTCTGCAATCAGGGCTACTCTTACCGTTAGTGGTTTTAATTTTTTTTTTCCCCCTTTCTTCTTGTGTTTCCTGGACCCAGTTGCGTTGTTGGGCTTGTTTTGGAGGACCCTTAACAGTTTTTCTAGTTTATCTATCTCTTTTCTCTAGATCGCTTCTAACACCCTTATGAAGGTTTTTCCCACGGAGGGGTCTTTTCCAGGTGTCCCCCTTTTTAGGTTCTGCCCCGGGTCCTGTTCCGCTATTCCCACCGTGTGCACTCCCTTAAGCGCCCGTACCCACACACGGTTGCCGGCCCACTGTTTTGTGTTTGACCATCGGACCACAATCCAAGTTCCCTTTTTTTCCATGCACCCCCCGTCGGCAGTTGTAACTTTTTGTAATCCTGTTTCCCCCCCCTGTTTAAAGCCAGATTTGGCCATGCGTGACCCTTTGCCCCTGTCCCCTGGTGACTTGACCCGAGTATTGATATGTTAAGTTTTTTTTCCGCTTTGTTCTTTTCTCCTGGGCACAAATCCGGGGACTGCCCTTACACCAGTGCATTCCTTTACCCCAAATTTCTTTTGGTCCTGTCTTGTTCCCCTGCCGGGATGCATTTGTTAAATGGATTTTGAACCCGCCCACCGTTTGCTGTTTTTCCCCCCCCCCACAGTGTTCTCTACGGGCACACTACCGTTCCCGTGATTGATCTCCTTGCCCGGTGACTGCCCCCTTCCCATGCCCGTCTGCTTTTTTTTCTTTTTTCTCACCGGTTACTTGGCCTCTTTTTATCCAGTGTCAAGTTGCCATTGTTCTGCCGGCATTCTCCTCACACAGGTCCACACTTTGTGGGCACCAAACCCTTTTAGCGGTGTACACCCACGTTGGAGGTCACCCCGTTGGGATACACCCCACGAACTGTCGTTGCCCAAACCAACGTTTCTCATCCTGTTTTACAATCCCCCTCCTAGTGACCCCCACCCTCGGGGTATGTGGACAAGGTTTCCTCTTATCTTGGGGGAATCTGGCTTTTTTCGAATTGTCCTTTTTTGACCGCGGCCAATGCAACGGGGCTCCGTCGGCCAATGTTTTTGTACTGACGGCCACATAGCTTTTGTTCCCCTGTCACCCCCCCAGGCCCCCCGAACCCTCCCCGAAAAGCCCCGCATTCTTGAACGGTTCCTTTCCGTACGCCCCGGGTGTTTTTTGTCCATGGTTTCGCCACAACAATTTTTTTTTTTGCATTCCCCATTGTCAGCTTCCGCGGTCTCAAACCAGTCCCGCAGAGACCCCCCTGAAGTAGGCAGTTTTTCCTCCCATCCTCACCACGTCTTTTTTCTCGGCGTATGAGGGGTCTGGACCACACACATTTTTTTGAACCTCTGGCCACCCCTGGCACTTCGTTCCCTTGCCCTTTTTTTTACTGGAACGCAGTACCTTGTACCCCCACCCTCCATGTCCCTTCCCACCCTGGAGCTCCTTTTGTGCTACTTTGTTTGAATGCGAACCCTGTAAAAAAGGTTACTCGCAACATCACGCCTTATTTCCTTTCTTGACTTTTTCAAGTTTCATTTTTTGCATTATTCTTTTTGTCCGCTCGGTCTCCTTCTTCTTCATTGTCCAGACGAGTTACTGATTTTCCCGTGGCACTGGGCAGTTCCTTTGGGTTCCATTTTCCTTTGAGCCGTGTGCTATCCCCCAGCTCTCCTTTTACTTTCTGGTCTCCGGTTGGTTTTTTCCCCGTTGACACTATCCCTTTGTGTTTTTCGGCAATTTTTGTGGCTTGCCCTCAACAATTCTTTTTTCGACTCCCCCCCTGGCGGCCTCCCGTAGACGGCACCGTTGTTTTTTTATCTCTTTCTACTAACTTTTCCCCCCTCCCCCCCTCAAAATTTGACAGAGTTGGCCCCCTGGCTGTTTTTGTTTTATTTTTTTGAGACTCTGTGGTTCTTTTCTGACTTTCTTTTCATTGTTCAGAATTTCGAGGTTGTTTTGCCATGTTTTTTTTCAGGGATATGGTCCTCTCCTTAGAAATGATTCGACGCTTCATACAAACAGGTGGCTTCAGTGTCGTTTTTGTTTTTTGTTTTGCACCATACCTTTTTATCAATTCGCCACCCTCCTTTTGGTTTTCCCCTCTATTCCCACCCCGATTCTTTTCCGGCTTGCATTCGTGGCTAGTTAGACGTTTTTTTTTCGATTGCAGGGGTCCATACATGGTGCCTTTTTTCCTTTTGACCTGGTTCACCCCAATGGTGAGTTCACTTCCCCAAGACTTAGTTCTCTCCTGCCTCCATTTGAGTTTCCTCCGTTCGTCCCGAACCTATACATGGACGCTTCTGGGTTTTACCTACCCCTCTTTGCTGGAGTCAATTTTTCAAAATTCCCCCCCAGTCCCTTAATAGGCGGTGTCCATTTTTTATCTGGGCGGCGTTTTTTCTCCCATTGCCGTGGCCGCTAAACACCTATGTTTTCCCCTTCCCCCCCGTCTCACCCATTTTTGGGGTGGGCCCCCACACGACTTTTCCTTTTTGTCCCTACTCAGGATCGTGTTTTTTTTTTGGGGGATTGGTAAGAACCCTTTCCTTTTATCCCCAGCCTTTTTTTTTTTTTTTTTAACATCCTCTTTCCCCTTGCCTTTTAAGGCGGCCGGTTCCTTCCTCACTGGGGAGGGTCTCGGGTTTTTTTTCGTTCCCCCGTGGGGGGGTTTCCTCTCCCGACCCGACTCCGTCGTTTTCCCTGCTTGTAAAAGTTTCGGACAGTCAACCCTTTGGGGGCCCCCCAATTTCCAAGTATTTTTTTGTTTTTGTCTTTGCTGGGTGTTGGTTTGTTTTTTCCTCCCCCTTCGTATAAAACACGTTTTTTCCAGGGGCTGCACTTGGCTGCCCCCCTTTCACGCTATCCCCATTTTGCGCAGTGAACTCTTTTTTGGTTCGTGGCCGGAGGTTTTTTGCTCGTAATTTGCCCCCGTGGTTGCTCCAATTTCCCCGACCTACCCCCCCCCAGACCCCCCTTTTTCCCCCCCCACGGGAGACCTGGTTTTTTCTTTCCAGTCTTCCCGTTCCTTTCGTTTTGATGTTGGGCTCGCTTTTTTTAAACCTTCCCGAGTGGGGGCTGTGGTGCCTTTCTGTCCGGTCCCCGTTTTTGACATGGACTTTCCCGGCGTGGTGCACTTTACGCCATCAGTTCCTTGTGGGCTTCATTTCCCCGACTTGAAACCCACTTGCTTTTGAGGGCGGCTTCACCCCAGCGCTTTTTAGTAGAGGGTTTTTTTTTTCGTGCGTGTATCTCTCCTCTAAAACCTTCCCCTTTTGTTTTTTTTTGGAGATCGAAACTTTTTTCGAGGCCGGACTGCCCTTGCCCCACGCTTCCACCTGCCCGCCGTCCTCTCTGCAAGAAGTCCCCTGGTTTATTTCCCTTTGTTTACGTCTGAAACCAACACTTCCCATGGCCCCTGGTTTTTTTCCCCACCCGGGGCCCCCTTGGCTCCCCTTTTCCCCCCCCCCCCCCCCCTTCCTTTTTTCCCTTTCTTCACACTTTCCTTTTGACCCCCTCTTAAGAGGACCAACATGTATTGCCTACCCTAGACCGCATCTTTCTTCCCGCTCCCCCCCCGTTTTGTTTCGCCTCAGGAAAAGTTTTTTTGGGTTTTCACCGAGTTTTGGAAGTTGTCGGCCCCCACAGGTTGGTCTTTTTTGGTACCACGCCCACACCCCCCCATCCGCCGGTTCCCCTCAGGAATCGATTTTTTTTCCCTTCAGTCCTTCTTTTTTGCCCCTCGTCTCCCATTTGTCCCAGTTTTCTTGATAGTTGCCTCCTTTGCTTCAAACAAGATTGTCCCACCCCGCGTATTCCCTAGTGTGGCCTGATTTTTTTTCCGTGATTTGCACGTTTCGTTTCGTCTTCCTGCTTGAACGACCCCCTCTTTTAGTCGCTCCTCCCCCCGCACGCAATATTTTTTTTCTTTTTTTCGGCAGGCCCTGACCCTTTAGTCCAAAAGCTTTTTGTCGTCGTTTTTTGGTTCCTCCTGGGGTCCAGACCCCGCACCCCTTTTCCTACGTAGGTTTTACCGAACGTATCCACCCCGACCCTTTCTTGACTACCCTTTTGGTGCCCGGTCCCGGCCTCTTGCCCAGTTTGCTGCCTTACCAGGCATTTTTTTTTAGATTCCCCTCCTTTTTCCCCGATTACACAATCCGCCTCGTTCTTTTCGTTTTGTCTCGGATTTTTGTTCCTCCCTGCCCCATTTTCGATCTTTCTCTCGTTCCTTTTGTCGGTCCCTACCATTTTCGTTGGTTCCTCCCTGTCCACCGAAAATAATCTGGATCCAATCCCCCAATCGAAACAGCGGTTTCCTTCCCCCCTGCCACTCTTTTTCCCGCTACTCTTTTTTCCCTCTTCATCCTTTTCCAAAACATTTTGTTAATGAACCCTCCGTTTACGGTCCCCCCCCCCTGCTTTTACTTCTTTTACAGCCTTTGCATAGCTAGGGAGAATCCTCCCCCGTACCGTTTGCTTCGTATACCAACTCGGTTCGCATCCCCCCCTTTCCCCATCAGGCTTGACATACCAACCAGCTCCCCATCCCCCCCCGCCTTTTTGGGCACTCGGGGGCCTTTCCGTTTCCTTCCTGGTGTTTTCGACCTTTGAATATCCCCCTCCCCCCCTTTTTTCTTTGCACCGCGTATGGTCTGCCGTTGGTTCGACAAAACCGACTGCTGCCCTTCTTAAACCACCTTTGTCATAGAACGCTCCCGATGTTGCGGTTGCCCCATCCCTCACCCCTCTGCTTTTGATGATTTCAGGTCTCATTGTCACCCCTGCCTTTTCTTTTTTGTTTTTGTCTTCATTCGAGTCTCTCCGACGTTTTTGAGACAGTTCCAGCCCCCCTCGCGGGCCCCACGCGTCAGCTTTTCCCCTGATTTTTTTAAGTCCCTTTCAGTTTAGGATGCTCTGATATTCATTTTTGCTTGTTTTTGCTTCCTTTTTACCTTTCACACCCTGACCGTGGATGCCGCCTTTTTTTGTTCGTAATCTGAGTGTTGTTTTCTTTTCAAGTTCAATTGGCTGTCGTCTTTTTTTGTCACCCACAGGTGCAGTGGTCCCCTGCAGTCCTTGGGAGTGTTGTCTGTGTGTGGGTCCCAACCCCGTTTGCCGATAAATTCTTTTCCTTTTATTCTGTGTCCCCCCTTTTTCCTTTTAGATCTGTATGGTTTCTTTATTATTTTGACACCCATTGGTTTTTTCCTTGTTCCCTGGGTTTGTAACCTGCCACAACCGTCCTGGCCCCGTTGCCCTCTGCAGGATCCGTTATTTTCACCGCTTCTTTTTGGAAGGTTAGGTCATGATGTTGTCTGTGAAAGGCCGCCAGAAGTTTTTGTTTTCGCCGCCGGGTTTCCCTTTTCCGTTTGCGGCCCTACGTCCCCCCTTTATCTCCCACATTTCCAAGTGTTTATTTTTTTTTCACTACGCGGCCTTACTACAGATTCACTCCGCCAGGTCTTTTTTTTGTTTACTTTTTCCCTTTGGTCCAAGTATGCTTAGAAGTTGGTTTGTCCATTTTCGTTCTGTTGCCCTGTTCAAGCCGTTTGTCCATTGACTTGACCCCGGGCGCAACAAACACTGTTACATAGGTTTTTTTCACACCCTTTTTGCGGTTTCCTTTGCACACCGTCCCTTTTTCGAGCCAGGTGATTCGTTTTTACCAGCCGTTGCCCCGTTCCACTCCCGTGTCCAGTTTTCTCAGCCCTGCATTGGATGCCCCCCTGAGTTTCAAAATCCCCTGACCCCGTGGTTGAAGTACTTTTTTGGCACTTCCCGCCGTTGTTCGTTCAGTTTTACACGTCATTACGACACCAAGGGCCCGTGCGTCCCGAATTGTTTCCCCGTACACGGAATCACAGCTTGACCCAACGTTTCATTGTCCATTCCACCGGTGGGTGCCTGTACTTTCCCTCCCTGGGTTTTTTTTGTTTCAGACTTGGGGCCCACCCCCCCTTTTGAGCTCTTTGTTGCTGTTCCCTTTTTTGCCGTGATGATTTTTCCAACAAACGTCGGGGCCTTTTGGTTTTCTTTTTCCCCTGTGTGCCTTTCTGTCGTGCAAACTTTTTTTTATTCGGTGAAGGGTTTGCGCCCCCCCCTAACTTTAGGCTCCCAGTCCCTTTCTGTCGTCCATCTCCTTATCCAAAAGCCTATTTCCAAAGTGCTTTCTTTGCAGTTTTCCCCTTTCCCCCCCCTCCAAAATGCTGTTGGCACGTTTTTACCCGTGATCCCCCCCCCCCCCGAATGGCCTTTCCATGCTCGACGTCCCGAGGTTATTTCCGTCATCTGTAACGTGCGAGCCCCTTTCCCCACCCCCAGTTTGGTATCCATTCTAGTATTTGCGAACTCGGCTCTGGAAGCTGTGTCTTTTTCTTTTTTTTTGTTCCCCCCTTGCGCCCATTCCTTCTATCCTTTCCCCACCCGACAAGCCCTTTCCCCCGAAGATCAAAGGCGTTTTATTTTTCTTGGTGAGTTTTCCACCCTTCGCCCGCCTCCGTAGTGGTAGTTTAAGGGCTTCCCCCATTTTTGTTCACAGGTTTATTTCAGTGGACATTCCTTCTTTCGGGATCTTCCCCCCTCTTTTACCCCCGTACCCAGACAAAAGTTTCCCTTCCCATCTCGCGGGTTTTTCACCCACACGCCCCTTTATTTTTTTTCCTCAAAAAACAGTACGGTCCATCTTTTTTTCCAGAAGTCGGAGTTATGTCGGGACTATAGTTTTGATTCTTTAACGATTTGACCAGTACTTGTTCTTCTTTTCCTTCCCACCCTGTATCACTTGAACTTTTGTTGGGTACTCCACTTTTCTCATTTTTTGATCTTTCTTCCACCTTTCCTTCCTTGTCTACATGGCTGCTTTTCTGTCGATTTTCTTCCCCACGGGATCGGATTCATTTCCCCCCTCGTTCTGTGTTTCAAATTTCCCTTTGTAGAAGTGATGGACCCCACGTGCTCTTGTTTTCTTCTTGCTGCAGCCCAGCTTTTCGTGATTCAGCATTTTTTTTCCGTCCACACCCGTCGCCCTTCTGGGTGCACCTTTTGTCACACCCCGCTTGTGAATTCTAGCCCTTCCCTGCTCCTGCTTCGAGTTTTTCCCCTTGCTTCCCCTTTTTTTCTCATTTGTTTTCCCCCCCCCTAACGGTGCGCCGACGCACTTTTTTTCCTTTTTTTTTTCCTACTGACGAGGCTTTCACAATTGCGACGGTGTGCATACCGCGTTTGAAGTGCGTTTTTTTTCTTTAGGCGTCTCGGTGCCCCCCCCCCCCCACCGACCCTTGGGATTTTTTTTTTGAACCTGGTGTCCCCCCGGACCAGTTTTCTGTTTAATGGTTTTTTGGGGGTTTCTCCCTCTTCCTTTTTTTTTTTTTCTCAGCCTGATTCTTCTCTTAGAATCCCCCCCTTGGTGTTGGATCTTTTACCGACCACTCTCCACTCACTTTCTTCCTGGCGCGAGGCGATTAAGCCCTTATCCACTCTTTTCTTTCTCCCTTTTTGCCCCCGGTCTTGTGCCCTTTTTTTTAGCCTCTCCACCTTCATCGCGTTCCCTTCGCTGGGTCCCGACCTGTTGCAGTCCCCCCCTTCCTTGACATTATGCCTTGCCCCTTTCCCCCAGCTATGCGCCCACTGGCCGCCCTGGCCACCTCTTTCCTGTTTTTGACAAGGTCATGTCCCGTACGTAGCCTCTGTTTCCCCCCCAATTGTGGAGCGCGGTTTCCCCTAAACACTTTTTTTGCGTTGGTTTGAGGCGTGGGGCCCTCATTGGCCAGGTACGCTTTCCCCAAGGGACTGTCCTCTTCCCCCCCTTCGCTCCTGTTCCCTTTCAAGTCGGCCTAGAGCTAACCTCACCCCCCCCCCCCCCAGCCCGTTTTGACTTATTTTTCGAGGTTTTGTGTGGCCGACTTTTCTTCCCATTTTTAACTCCATTTAGACACCCTTCCAACCCTTTAGGAACCCCCCCCGATCGAGGATTCCCTTTTTTTTTCAGGAGGAACTCCACAAAACCCCCACAACGGGGCCCCCATTCTTTTCCCCGACCTCCTCTACGGTTTCCTAGTCACAACGATGCTTTATCGAAACGAACCGCCTTTTTTTTCTCTCCCCCGTCACTTTTTAAAGTTTCCCCTAGCATTCCTCTTTTTCCTTGAATTTTGGCCCCACAACACCCCTTTCTCCAATATTGAGGTTATTTTTATGCAGTTTCCCTCTGCCTCTAGCTGAGACCCCCCCCCGGACCCCCTTTTTTCCTTTTGCAAGGTGTTGCACTTTCGTCTTCCGGCGACTTGTGCTTGCCCAGTGCGCTTCTGTTCCTGGTTTCCCTTGCCAGGGGGCTTTTGCCTTTTACCCGGTTTTTCCCTCGTTATTAGGCGTTGGTCCCTTAACCATTTTTTCCTTCTGCTGTCCGCTCCGGTCCGCCCTTTTTTTCCTCCCTCACGCCAGATTGCTTTGCTTGTACATTTTCCCTCAGTTTCGGACTTTCGGGCAGATGTCCCCCCTGCTCCGTCAACTTTCCGTTCCGTCAAAAGATCCCCCTTTTACCGTTGTTTCTTCCCCCTTTGGTTGGTGGCTTTTTTTGACTGTCAACGTTCCCCTTTACGTTCCCGGAATTATGCTTTTTTTTCCTCTAGCTTTCGTGTTTGTTTTTTTTTTTTTTCCCCAACTGTCCCTTTACCACTCCCCGTGGAGCTCCGTTCGTTTCTCACCCGTTTGGTTTTTTTTTTCATTTACACCGTTTGCACGGACCCCTCAACCCTCTCCAGGTTCCCCACTTGTAGTTTTGTTTAACCAAAAAAAGTTGGCAAAGTGTCCCGGTCGTCGGTTTTCTTGGTGGTTTTGTCCCTAGAACTCCGAGATACCATGGGAACACCCGTGTACTTACACTCGCGCCTTTCCCCCCCGGGGAGACCACCTGTTAAAATTGGGCGAGCCTGTGCCTTTTCTGACGGGCAATGCAAAGGCACTACAACTTTTGGGAGTTACAGTCCTGTGAGCTGTCTTTATGTTTCGGATGCCCGTGCTCTTTAAACGTGGGTGACCCAGTAAAGATTTTACTTTGAAATTTTGCAGTTTGTATCCAAGTATGCATTTCCCACGGGTTGTCTCCCCTGGCCCCCGGTTACTCTCCCCCACGCCGTGACCAAAGGCATTTTAGATGGTCACTTTTTTGGCAACTCCCGTGTGGGACCCTCAAACGTGGTATGATGTTAAAAGGTTTTACATAAACCAAATGCAGTGAACCCCAAGTTACGGGATGGTATTCCTCCATGCTCCCGTTTTACCCGACAGCCCATGATATGTTCTCACTGCACATCCTTCCCGGTTTTTTTCTTTTTTTGTGCTGGTACCGGTGATTACGTTTGTCAGTTTTGCCGGCTGTTTTCCAGTGGTTATATAAGTTTGACCCACACTTTTTTTTTTTAGTGCAGGGCCCCCCCCTAGACGTTTGGTTTTAAAAACACTGACCGGACGACCTCCCTTTCTAACCCCCCCCGTGTACCCCACGGGACCCTTGTTGCCTTCTGAGTTCCAAGGTCCCGTTCTTTTCGTGACCCACCCTCTTTTTTCTGGGTCCGGGTGTTGTTCTTTGTGCTGGATGTTCTCAAGAACTTTTTTCCCGTTGCTCAAGACCCAACGATCTGTGATGCGGAAAGAGTTTGGCATTTTTTTCACACTTTACCAGAGTTGGGTTTTGCTCAGCCGGTGCACCCCCCCCCACGCCCCAAAGCCTGTAAATTTGCTCCCCTTGCACCCCACGGGTCGTTCAGTGACGTTTTTTTTTTGTTGTTGCACGAACCCCTTTTTTTTTTTTCCCCACTCGGGTCCTTGTAAACATGGATAGGCACTCAGCTTTTCATTCTAACCCCCACCTACCGTCCTGACCCCCGGATAGCACCCCGCGTCTCCAATTCTCCAGTCTTTGTTTCGGACTTACCCCCCCTGACACCCCCCCCCCCATCTCCCCAGGTCACCTTGTGGACCTTGTTTCCCGCCCTGTCCCCGTCCGCACCTTGCACCCCCATATCCTCTTTGTTTTTTGCACCCCCGTTGCTGAACTTGGTCACTTTTTTTGCCTTTTCCCACCCCCGGATGCCAGCCCCCTTATCCGTTTTCATCGTCCATTTTCCACGTGACTTTTAGCCGTTTCTTGCGGGTCCCCCGGCTTTGTTTCGTCCGCGGCCGATTCTAGTTCCCCTCACGTCTGCACTGTTTCCCCCTTTCGGTTGAACCTTTTGTATGGCTTCGTTAGGATATCCTTCTTTGCTGGCCCATACCCTGTCGTAAGATTTAGTACACCTTGGGCCTTTTTTCGAGGTTTTGACAGGCCCTTGTTGGTCTTGAATAGATCGGTTGTTTCTTCCTACAGGGCGCGGTCCTTTTCTACGCGATTATTGAATCGGTCTTTGTCCCCGTTGTACCTTCCCCTCGACCCATCCATGTCCCCGAAAACTGTTGCCCCCCTCTTGTGGTTTTAACCGCTGGGCCCCAAGGAATTCTTTTATCTCCGTGTCTGAAGCGGGGGTTGTTCTTTTTTTCCTTCTCCCCTCTTTAGGTTTTCCGGGGAGTAGGGGTTCGGGCCTGGTGCAGGTTTTTGGTCTCCGGTCTTAATAATCGGTTCTCGAGTTCCGAGGTTTCTCTTTTCCGTGTAGGAATCCACTTGAGAGTGTTACAACCCCGACGCCCAATCCTTCCGTTGCGGGTCCACAGACCTTATCATTTTTTGTTGGATCCTCCCTTTGAATGAAAAGGGAGTACCCCTACAATTGGCCTTGGCTTTTACTTGACGTTGGAGTTACCCTGGTTTCCGCTTTCTCCCTTTCTCCCCATCCCGTTTTTCGTTTTCCCTAACTTTTTCGATCGGAATGACCTCGTCCAACACCTTTTTTTTCCAACTGACCTGATGAGACGATTGAATCGCAACACGGCTTCCCAATCTCTCTTCTTTCCCCATGTCCCCCCATCACCCCCGTAGGGCCCCTTTTCTTGCATGGGCAGCCGTGACTGGGTCTCACGAAAGTGTTCGACATGTTCCGTTTTTTTTTCTCGCAATGAACTTTGTGTCTACCCCCCTCTTCGAGATGTTTGTTCGTTGGTTCCCCTTTACCCCCACTAAAAACACTCCAGCTGGAACCTCCGATTCCCCCCCCGTCAGGGGCCGGAGAAGAAGCCGACTGTTTTGGTTTGACGGGCTTTTTTGTGCGACGCATCTAGGCTGGTCTTTTCTAAGCTTCTGGGCGCCTTTGACTTACGTCGCGTTGCGTTATTCAACCCCTTTTGCGGACCCCTCATGTCCCCCCCCCCCTCCCCCATTTGCCTGTAATGCGGGGCTTCCGTCTCTCTTTTTTTCCCCCCTTTCGTTCCGCGGAGGTGCGGCGTGTCCACTCAACGCGAGTTTCCCTGTTGCTTGAAGGACATTGCCCCTTGAGGCAGGGGAGGTTCTCGGCCCCCCTTTCCACTCCCTGGGCTGCCACAAAGGACCACCGACCATTACTGCCAACCCCAACATCACGTTCCCTGTTGCGACTTGGTGCGGTTTTCGACGCACAAAAATTTAGGTATGGGTTCTCGACATTTTTTTTCACCCCCCCCTCCAGGTGGGTGACATTTTTCCTTTTCCATTTTGGTTGCACCCTGCGGGTTCTACTTTCAATGTTGGGCCCCTTGGTTTTGTTGATTCAGACATGTACTTTACGTTGTTTTCTGTGGAGGCGGCCCCCCCCCCTCCGTTCTCACAAGGTTGTTGCGATTTCGATGTGCGTCTTCTGCTGGCTTTCCCCCCCGGTGATTTCTCCGTTTCTCCTCCCCGGTTTCGTTCCTTTAATCTTTCCTTTTTTTTTGTTTTGAGATGTTTTCTTTTTTCCGGGTTACCGGGTAACGCCGGGGGCAAGTTCGCGCTTTCCGCAGTACCTTTTTTCCGTCGTTTTTTCCTCTTTCAGGCACTGATCTCTCCTTTTTCCCCGGGACCTCCAGGTTTCCCCAAAATGTTCCGTTACTCGGCACCAGTGGATACCCCCTTTAGAGTTTTCCCCCCCTTTCTCAGGGTTGCCACCCATCACTGACGTACTGAAGTCTGTTCCGAAATGTTTTTTTTCCTCCTGCATTCACGTTGCTGTTGGCTTTTTGTCCGTGTCTTGTCCTGTTGTTCTCCCAAAGGGGTCGGGTGTCCTATCACCTTTGACTGGATTTTACGCCCCGTAGTTAGCCAAGGCAGTCCGCTTTGGCGCTTGGCGTTTCTTGCAAAAGCCCTTCTTTTGCGGCCTGGCCCCTTTGCTTTATCCTCCTCAAGGTGAAACAGGCGCTCCCGGTTCCCGATGGTCTTTATGCCCCCCTCTTTGTCTCTCGTTTTTGTATTCTCTGGCTTATACCTACCCCCCCCATTTTTAGCTCCTCCCCCCCCTCCGTACACTGGGGAGGGACCGTAGCCCTAATTTTTTTTAATTATTATAAATTCTTTATTAGTGCGGACGTGGGTCGGCACCTGCGTTGTCTCGTCCCAATCTTATTATCATGCCAACTCAAGTGACCCAAGCTTTTTCTACCTTGCCCATTCTTTGGAATGGCCGGCCCCCGGTTCGGCCCCTAGGAAAGGCCGCAGGGTCCCCCAACATCTTGATGATTTTCCCCAACCGTTTGACCTCGCGGTCCCCTTCGTCTCTGGACTTTTTCGCACTTTTACGAACTTAGTTCCTCGGGCTTCTTTGCTCGTACGCTCCCAGGGCGTATCCCCTTTCCCCACTTCTCAATTGCTTAAGCTTCCCCTTGGGTTGACTCCTGTCCCCACAATAACCAGCTTTATCCCCCCTGCCCCTTCTTTTTCCGCCATCTTTTTCCTCGCCGGCCACTTCAACGGGCGGAATCCGACTGCTCACCCCCTCGTTGCAC
>Ga0179593_1289816_pt1 | contig 13702 bp, 11 predicted proteins | sample CZODoug2_1_08_16_FD_185931 | JGI IMG/M metagenome (GOLD analysis project Ga0179593, IMG submission 185931) | Vadose zone soil fungal communities from Angelo Coast Range Reserve, California, USA - CZODoug2_1_08_16fungal (PacBio error correction) | ecosystem: Environmental > Terrestrial > Soil >... | reverse complement strand
ACTGGTCCCGGACCCCTGGACAGCGACATGTCTCGATATTATTACCGCCCCGGTAGTGCTGAGGTCCCTGGGACTTGTTTTGTGGTGGATGGTGCGTAGGACTTTGTGTGTGTCGGCATCTTGTTGCCTTCTGTCCTCGTTGGTGTACTAGGTTCGATTGGATTGGAGCTATGAGTGCTTAATATCCTGATCACTTGTTTCGTCTGGGACCTTTTTTTTGCACTTCGCTCACGCACTGCAATGTTCGTCTTCGCAGAAATTTGATGCTCGAGAACCGCCCCTGGCAGACGCTGCGATTGAGTCCTGTCATGGACGCCTAACGCCCCCTTTGGGGTGGATTACCGCTCGCCATTGTGTCTAGATGTCAGAGCCGTTGCTTTTAGTCTTTCTTCACAAAGGTCCCGGCACCTTTTTTTGTTCGACTTTGTTTTGGCTGTGTCGTCGGTGGATTGCCTCTTGATTTTTGCGAAGTGTTGAATCTTTCTCCGCGATCATTGCCCAGGCGATCTTTGATTCAGTAGCCGCGACTCTATGGTTCCCCTTCTGCTTATTTCGGCTTTGCCGCCCCCGGTACGCTCTTAAATCCCTGTGCTTCGCGTTTTCCGCCCCTGCTCGGGTTCCCTGGCATCTACTTCCGTCTCTGGACATCCGTATTAGATTGAACAACATCGCATGGATTCCCCTCTACCCTCCCCCCCGCCTTGGTGCGATTCCCCGGGCCCCCTTGATGAGAAAACGGTTGTACAAATACTTCCTGTCCTCATGACTCTGCAGCTGCCCATTACCTGCCGCCCTCAGTAAGGTTTTTTGAGTCACGTAATACGCCCCGCGTATCTTCATTACCTCCCCTTATACGGAGACAACCTGCCGCTTGTATTGTTGCGTGGCGGATCATCTTCGCTGCTCCACGGGGCTCGGGGGTTGCCATTTTGTAGACATTGAACTTGTCCTCATTTCGATTTGTACTCTACCATCGGGCACCCGTTACCGTCATTTAGTCTTCTTAAAAGCCTCCTTACTTCAAAGGGTTTGCGTCCCCACAGCAGAGTTGCTCCTGCACATGCATCTTAGTGTATTCGCCAAATTATGGTGTCCCCACTTCATGCAGATTGCATGGTTATACGGTCTTCAAGCCCAAATGATCGGCTGGAGGTTGTCTTTCAGCAAGCTTTGAGTGACCTGTGTTTTCGTTTGGTGATTCCTTTTCGTATCCCTCCTGATGTGTCTCTCAACTCCCCCAGAAGTAACAGATATTTTTCTTCTGGGCGAGCTGTGACCCTGGTTTTGTCTCATGCGGTCACCCCTTTTCTGAATTGGCCTTTGGTTACGTTCCTCTCGAAATTCGCCTAATGCGCATGTTATCGCACACCGTCCACGTAAGAAAAGACCCCGATGTTCAGTTCCTTCTGCTGTTGCCGATCCTTTCCACGATTTGACTACTCAGATTGTACCCCTTTTATTCTTTCCTTTCCTTCCACCCGCGTCTGGTTTCTCCGCGGTGTATTTGTCTGATTTTCTGTGATGAGCACCTGTGGCATCTCCTGTCTACCCCACTCCTTTTCAACTTCTCTACCTTTACGCTATACGCGTCACGCCTCCTCCGTCTTAGAGACTGACCAGCCTCTCCCTGCTGAAGGGAGCATGATTGTTTGAAGTTTGAGCAGCTGTGACAGTTCGACCCTTCTCGCTTTCCGCCGGCCCCCATAGAGGTTGTTCGACCAGACGTACGCCGCCTTTTGTCGGTGGCGGATTTTTTCCTCTTCTTCTCAGTGTTCCTTGCTCAGCAACCTCGTCCCGCGAGATAGTGTTCCATGCGGTTTTTCTTGGGCTTCGTTCCGTCCTGTTCGCCGCTCCCGGCCAGGTTCTTTCAGCGACCATTCCTTTGGTCTTTTTTCCCTTCTCCTCGGCCCGGAACCCTTATTATTTCTTTAACCGTTTTTTGGAGATGTTACGCGTCCATTTGCCTAGTAACGCATGGTGACTAACACGCACTTTTGTATGAAAGGATTTCCTGTCCACCACACCCTGTTGCCCCGTTCCGAATCTCTTACTGGCCCGAATCCCTTCCTGACTCGCAGGTTTTTCTCCCTTTCCAATGGACCTGCTATCTCGATCAACCAGCCACCACACTGGCATATCCACCTTGGTTTTCGTTTTTTTTTCGGGTGTTTGCAGGCCCAAAGAGTCGCGACCAACTTGTTGCCGTTGCGGTTTACTATTCAGGAAATTGTTACACGAATTTCGCTTAAAATTTCATTTTTATGATTTTGGGCTATCTCGATTCTTCCTCTCCTTTTCGTGTTTTTTTTTTCGACCTCGGGCTCTGCTGACGTTGTAATATTGTCAACTATGGGTTTGCCTGACTCGAGCGCGTCTAAAGTTGCGCAAGGTCTTCGTTGTAGAGGACACTTCCTTGTGCTGGATCCTAGACAGTCCCTTCGCTAGACTGTGTGCTGCCTTTACCATCGTTTGCGGAATCGTCGGAGAGAACCGTACGTACGTGACTATGACTCTTGGTGTCACACTGCCCACCCCCTTCTTTCCTCCATAATCTGATGATCGACACCTTACCCCCGATGTGGGAAGGCACACAAAATGGTTGGACTAATTCGTTTTTCTATATCCGGTACAGCACAAGGAGATGCGACAGCCACTCACTGTGTTTTTTACGGTTAGAACAACGCGCAGTATTCACCCATTTGTCGACTTCCGCACTCTTCCCTTCGCTCGACCCCTAATAATTTCTCGTATCACCAAGACTTCCTCACTTTCTGACTATTCCTCCGTTGCGTGTCGTCGACTTTTCGAATAAGAGTTATGCTCTTATGCATAGAGGTTTTGCTCCCCGCCATCACTAGTAGCCCCCAACTTTCTCTGTTGTCGATTCAACGCTTTTCTTCGAATTGTTTTTGATCAGCTTTCCACCTACCCGTCCTGTTTGCGATCGACTTCGCTCTGAGCCTACCGACCCTAACAGTGGGTGCTTCCTTTTTGGGTGGGTTCCTTGCTCCTCCATTGTTTGTCCTTTCCATCGTCCCTGTTTGTCACCACTTTTTCGAACTTCCCCGGCTTCCCCTCATTGCTCGGCCCTCTGTTTGTTACTAGTAGCGAATGTACCTCCTCTGGGTCATATACTTCTTCTCCACCCTATGTGGGCTACCTTTCCCACCAATACTCAGGTTTGTCGACTTTGAAGCCCGTGCTTCCGTGTGCTTCAAATCGTGACATTACTGACATTTTGTATGGTCCGCCCGTGTGTGACCCCTATAAAATCTGAGGTGTTTGATGTTTCTTTCCAGTCCCCACTGTTATGGCCATATCCTTCCCTCACAAAAATCACTTCGATATGTTCTGTGTGTCACTTGATTTTTCTCCCGTGATACGTTCTGTTCTAAGTACGACGAATCACCGTTGCCATTCTGTCCTGATCTCGGGATTGTGGCGCACCAGTTGAAGATTATGCTCCCCTCCTCTGTTTCATGATAGCTGGCGAGGCCGCCTCTCCGTTTAATACTCGTTTTCCTTTCCCGCACGTGAGGCTGGACCTCTCCATTAAATCTGTGTCACCTGCCACATGCCTCCTTCGACCCCACTCTGCCATGAGAATTTGCCATTTCTTCCTTGGGTTATTTGTGGTTGGCAGTTTCCGTGAATGCTCGGCTCATCTTGTCATTTGCTAAGGAGCCTTAGCAAACTCTCCCCTATACTCACATTGCGCCGACGTGTCCTAGGGATCTCCACCCCGTATCCTGGAAGTGCTCTGGCTGTCATGTCTATACGCCCCCCCTTCTATGTCAGGTGACTTCTGTATTCCGCGCTTCTCCCTTGCTGTCAGTATGGTGTCAGGTCGTTGATTTCCGACCAAAAGAACGGTGTGCATTACTCGTAATCGTATTTTAGCCTCCACTTTTTTTCGGGTGGGCCTTTCCTTTCTTCGACCCCTTAGTCCGTATGAATATTTCTTCTCATTTTTTGTGGTATCCGAGTGCCGAACGATTGGGGAGCTGCGAGGTTTTACCCCTTCCCTTCGCTCTGCGCCTTCTTGCATAACTTTCGATAATTGTTCCCAGTCCGGCCCCTTATCTGTATGTTCTTTTTCCTTTCCCATACGCTCTTGTTGGACCTTGTCCGTCCAATCCTCTCGCGGATTGTAGTATCTGACTGCTATCTTCTTCACCCTTTTCATTCGGGACCCCTATAGCATTCGACCATGTGTGCCCTCGTCGCCATGGTAACTTCGTTGCCGATCGACTTCTTTGTTTCAGGTCACCTTTGTCCGCTTTTTCTGCTTCCCCCCGTGACTCTCACCTTGCGGGAACTCATATTCTGTGCTTCTTAGGTTTGCGTTGGTGTTCAGCCCGTGTCAGTTATATCGGTCTCAGATTGATCCTTGAGCCGTACTGCAGCCTTATAAAGCTCCCAAAGTGCATAGCCCACAGGAGCTATTGTTTGCCGAAACAATTCGTTGCTTCTGCTGTTTTGCTCTCTAGCCAATTTGCACGTAGCAGTCTGCCCTGACCCTCTTTCGTTCCCTCCTTTCGTCACTCAGAAACGGACGTATGAGCCCCCCCCTTTCAATGTGTTTGTTGAACAATGGGCCCCCCTATTGTGCAACGCTGAGCCGAGAACCGGAATTAGCGCGTGGTTTGCTTGTGTCTTGTCCTTTCGACTGTCGATTTGCTTTGGTCACCTTTCCTTATACCACGACTCTTTGCTGACTGCGCATTGTTAATTTTGAGCGGCTTTCCTGGTATTTCCCCGGATTTCATCCTTGCTTCGTCTCATGAATCCACCGAAGTAGCTTCTGGCATCGTTGTGGCCTTAGATCCCGCCCCTCACGGAATGTGACTCCGAGATACGGTATACTCTGTAAAGTACTGGCCCTGCCTCAGTCTATACCTTTTTTTTCAGTGTCATCATTTTATCAGTTATAAGGGTGTTTCACTTATTTTCACCCAGGGGCTTAACTCTGTCGATGTATGGTTTTTTCAGTGTCGTGTCACCATACTGTGTGTTATTTGTTCTAGTGCATTCATCAGGCACACGAACAAGGAGACTCCGTGCCCCTAGTCCGTAGTGTAGCCTGCGCCAGCACGCTCCCAAGACGACACCCTCCGCTGATCGCCTCGCCATCTTTAACCCCCAATTCCGTCGTCACGGTGATGGTTCTCCCTCAAACAGTAATGTATGTTGGAAGCCCCTCCCAATACCCTTATTTGGTAAAGCAAGAAACCCCTACCCCCTTTTTTTTTTTCTTTTTTTTTTTTGTGTTTCTTCGCAAGCCTGTTTTCGCCTTTCATTCTTTGTCTAATTGAACCTTGTATCGGCGTCTTCTGCCCCTCCTTTCGTCACTTCCTTCCTTAGAGAATTGCATTCTTAGCTCTCTTTCTTCTGTTTCTCCCCCCTGGACTTACGTTGGACTCTGTTTTTTCGTAGTCTTTGTTCTTGGAGTTTAACCCCTCAACATGTGTTCCCCATTGTTTCTAGTTCGTTACTCTCAAGGTTTTGTCGTCACAGCTTCCCGTTGGCGGATTTATTGATCAGCGAGTCTTTTCCCCCTCGACTGGGCCTCTGGGAAGTGTGTCTGGGCTGGTCTTCTGTTGTAATTCAGAGCATTGTGACTTTTGACAGTTCATTGCCCACCCTAATATTCTCGAGCGGCGTCCCGCAACGTGCCGGCCCCGTACGCCCCCTGGAGTTGTTTTAAGCTAACGTGTTGTGAATGTTGCGTTATGTTACTTCGTTCTCCTCCCCTTATGTTTATTGTTGTGTGTTTAGTGAGACCGGGCCAATTCTGTCCCTGTCGTTGTAGTCCCAATCGGCTGTTGTTCGAATCACGTGTAGGAAGTTTTCGTTTTGTTCCCTCACCTTCAGTCAAGCTTTTTGCCGGCAATCGGTTGTCAACGTTCAACTGTCCGCACTCAACCCCCCCCCGGACGCAGAGGCTTTCGCGCAGCGAGTCCTATCTTCCGTTGTCTCCGCTGCAGTATTATTCTGGTCCCTTCCTGCAGTCTCATCGTTGTCGTTTAGCCTGCGTTTTTTAGAGCTATGTCAGGATTTTCCACAGCCACCTTGGGTGTTCTCACTCTGACAAAGCCATAACCGTTTTCTCAATTGCGCTCCTTCCTAGTTTTCGGCTGCTTCATCCGCTTCGCCGGCCTGTTTCCCCATCATAATGTGTTCTTTGCTGTCTAAGGTGGTTTCCATGCTCAATTCCTTGAATCTGGTGCTGAGCTCTCGTTCCCAAGTGGTGCCGCCTCATCAGAAATTCGAGTCCGGGCGGCGTCCCAGGACCGAGCCGTAAAAATGTTTTTGAAGTCCACTCGGTAACCTGTCCCAGCCCCCCCCCCTTAGTTCGAGTTCCTCGGTTCTTACCTCGAACCCCATCTCGTGTTAAGCTGACGTTCGTCTTTGTCTTGGTGACTCTGCATTCTTGAATTCAGCAACGTCATTTTCATTCGTCCCCTCGTTCCGCCGTCAGGTCGTGAAGGTTTTTGGATGTTGCTATGTCTAGACCCTCGTCGTTAACTCGTACATAGGTACCGCGAAAAGATCTCGTTCAGTCTACAATGCTTCTTCTTTATCTGTGTCTCTTGAAAGTGACTCAGCCCCCCGCACTTCCCTCGAGCGCTACTACTCCTTAGACTGGTATGTTGTTCCGCGTCGCAGTTTTCGCGCCGTGAGGAAAACGTTCCTGGTGTGCGTTGATACGCAGGGATCTCAACTTTTCTTAGCGAAATCTTCTTTTTGCATCCTATTCGTAACGGATCAGGTTGATGACGGTCTTTTTAAGACTTAGTCTGCCTTCCTCTTTGACGACTTCGTTTTGCCCGCCTCTTTCCATGTTTTTTCTTCTTCTCTTCTATTTTGTTGAGAGAGAATGAGCAGACAGCAAAAGCGATGACTGTTCGCGATCGCTCTGTCATGATCCGCGTTCCCTTTGTCATTCTTTGTTGTATGGTCTCCACCCTAGCTGACCCCCATGTTTTTTTGTTTGGTCATTCACTACTTTCGAGCAAGCGATGCTTTCCTTTTTTGTAGAAATGTGTCCCTGAACATGCTTCTTGTGCTTCGACGATAGCACCCCCCGACCACTTCCTTCCTCTATTGGTTAAGATTGTTGGCCGGTAACCTAAACCCTTCTTGTTGGAACGTATCGACAATACATTGAGCGACTCCCCTTGTGTCAGCTAGTCGTCTGTTTTCACATGCGCGCCCAGGGATATGTGTTGGCCAATTATTATCGGGCAACACGGCCCCCACCGGACAACCGCGAACGCACTGTATGACGACCTCTCTCTCTCGTATCACCAAGAAGGCATACCCTGCTGCCAGGGCTGGTGATCGTTGAGTCGTTTCCCTCTTCTGGAGTCTAGGTTCACTAGTAGTCACCACGTCGTCTTTCGAACACAGACGTCACTGCGTTCCTCCCGTTCACGATCCTGCCCCGTGCCTATGGCTAAGTTGAGTTCGAGTTCTTTTGCCATTTAGTCCAACATGACCCTCAGTGACATTTCTTCACCCCAACTCAGAGTTCTTTATCTGCGAACGAGGCACCCCTTGGTGTTATCGAGCACCTTTTTTTCTCTAGGGCCGCACCCTTTGCCGTAAACACCAATTCGAACGTCGATCCACTCTTCTTTTTGTATCCCTCCCTTCAATGAATCACTGCCTCTCCCCTTTCGATTTCGTCCCCTTCCGCACCTGTAACTGTCCTGACAGACCAGCTATCTCCCTTTCCGCCGCGGCGTCCCCTTGTCAACGTTTTGAGCCAGTAAACCCCCTAGACTGGTTCCTGTCTCTTCTTTCGCTACGCGGACTCCTCGCTATTTTTGTCTTTTTATCAGTTTCAGTGACACCTCTAGCAAAGTTTATATCAGCAGTGCAAATTCCTCTACCCCTCGTCTTTCAAGTACTGTCTAACTGTTCGCTCTTATTCTTTATCGAGGCTGCGAGAATTAGCTGCTGCGGTACTGACTTTTGGTGCGCCACGCCATGTCCCATACGCCATAGTGTTCACGTTGCGCGTTTGAGGCCTAATTCCTCACAATTTTCCCTATTGTTCCTTCGTGATTAGCCCCGATTCAGCCACCAAAGGGGGAGCATACTATGTTACCTTTCCCTTCCACGCGTCCCTTAGAACTTATCTTGTACACTCAGTCGGTCCCCATCTATTTTGGCGGGGCGATAGCTTGGCCCCCGAATCTATTCATCGAGGCGGATCGGACTGAGACACGCCCGCCCACTCTACTGTACACCCCTTCAGTGTGTCCGTTGCCGAGCTCCGACCACGCCCCTTTTTGTCTAAGGAAAGTGCCTTTGTCCCTACTTCCCGTACTCCGCACGTACGTCCCGCGTTGAGAGTCCGGTTTAGGCTGTGTTGACGTTTAATAAGAAAAAATCGGGAAGTCCCCGATTGGCAATTGTGTGTCTTTTTTTTCCCTCAAAAGCGACCGAGTCTTGTATGCGTCGTCGATCTTGAATCCGCACCCACTTCGTTTCTCTGTCCTCCCCGCTCACCACCGTCCGTGTTCCAGTCGAGCTCTGTCCTGCACTTGAAGTGAATCCAGCCTAGTTGTCAGTTTCCAATGTTTATGTACTGATGCCATGTCAGTGTTTACGCTCAGAGTCGCTGGCTATGTGACACTTCCTTTGCTGGTCTGGATCAATTGTAGTTTCAGTCGCTGGCCTGTACCTTTCCTTTTTATTATCATCGGAGCGACCTCCGAAGGGTCTCCCCAGTCTTTCCGTTTCCCCTCCTTCACTTTTTTGTTTGCACTCCCTTGTGGAGAGTTTCAGATCGTCCTCTCTGTCCGCCAACCCACATTTTGCCAAAAGGCCCGCTTCCTCTCAGTGGACTGTCCACACGGTGCACACTTTCAGTTTCCCCCCTGTTTTTTGTACAGACAATACCTCTACTCAGTCTATGCAGTGGATCTCACTGTGCTTTTCCAAATCTCCGGGCCGTGAATTTTCGTTTATCGCGAGGGACAATTCGATTTTCGACAGCTAGCTGCGCCCCCCTGGATCATCCGCCCCTTTCTTTCGTGTTTCAATATTGACCAACTTCCCTCTCTCGTCGATAGGCGTTTTACCCATTTTCCTATCCTTTCCCCCGCTTCGATTCTTTTTTTGACAGCCGCGCCTGACGAGTTTTCAGAGCTTTGTATCTGCCTCGCAACCAGATCCCTACGTTAGAAGATCTCGTCGGATTTGATCGCACATCTGGGTGTGTATCCTGTCTTACCGATTGAACGAAACTAGCTTCCCTTGTTCGCCTGCCTTGCTTGCTGCTTAGATTATGCATGGTGCCCGTCCTTCATATACCACGAGACGATTTCCTGGCCCTAGTTACACACCCCCGTCCCCTATTCTCCTTCCCTATCGGTCGTATGCTCGATGGCTGTTATTTACCTTTCTTCTGGTGACCCTCCTTCATTTTGATCGAAGGCTTTCTTTAGTACGCCCGACCCGTGTATTTACAGGTGCCCTGTCTCCTTCCCCCCCCCCCTCGGCTCTTCATCTCGTTGTTTACAGCGCCTTCTTTTTCTGGCAAAATTTCCTCTACTGTCTGCCCCCCCACCAAACCATTTGTGGTTTGTGTCGCCAACTTCCCATGCCCCGTGAGTTTCTAGCCGGCCTCGTTGATCGGGTTTTCCCCGAGGACTGTGAATGCTTATGTGTTTTCAGTTTATGTCGTATCCGCCCGAGCCAGTCTATCCGCTTTTTCCGGCACCCGACTCCTAAGCTGACGGTCTCTCGTCGCCTGATGATTTAGAGTCTCAGTCCTGGCTTTGATTCGCGTGGTGATCCTAGCCTTGCTAGTATATCTTCCTGTTATAGATGAAGCCCGCCGGATCATTACACACGCCCGCTTTGCCCCCTCGAGGGTTCCTTGGATTGTTTCGTCGAAATATACTTTTTTCGATGCCCATTGTATCTTCTGGTTTCTAGAGTCGTTTCATAATTCCACTTCTCCGTTCGGTGATCGTAATAGGTCAGTATGTCTGTTTGTCGTTGAGTCCTTGGCGGCTCACGCACGGACTGTTGTCGGCTGGACTGTTGCTAATCCCCCATATCTTAGTGCAACGTCCGAAAGTCCCTGTTGATGGGTGTGTTTTTGCATTCTATTGTAGAGAACTCACTCTTGTACACGTAATGTGTCTTCTCCGTTCCAGTCCGTCAAGCAGGAGCCTGACTCCCGAGAAGAATTATATTCTAGTCGCAGAAGTTTATCCTACACATTTGTTTTTGTACCTTTATTGACGGTGCCTTGCAGCCAGATCACAGAAGACGGAGGCACTCCCATGTGTGGACTGCCCGTCGGTTTGAGCTGGCACGGCTCCCGATCACTGTTCGTACCCAATTCGAGAGGATCGAATACCAGTTCTCGCACCCCCCTTCAATATTTTTCTGCTATAGTGCTCTGCTTAGGCGTCTATTGTCGACATTCGTGCATCGTCGTGCCCCCTGTTTGTGTAATTGTCGCAATCTTCTTGTTGCTGTGTCATGGCCTTGCAGATATTCGTTTCAGCTGAAGTTTGTTCTTAGGACTGTGTGTTTCCTCGTGACAGATGTTATTCGTGCTCGGTACTTTCTGTCCCTTCCCCACCCCCCACCGGCAGACCATAGACGGTTAAAACTGGTCTACGTACATGCCTTTCCACCAAGTGTTTATCTCTCCTGCGACGCCCCGCTTGTTTAGCAATCCCCTTTGACGATGTAGCGCGAACCCTTTCTCGAAAGACGGCGAACAGGCACTCTCGGAATATTTAACATACCTCCTTGCTACACTGCGACACCGGGATGTGGAATCAATCGTCCATTATGACTTCACGTCACATTATTTTCTTACAGCCACTCGTACCCTTCACATAGGGAGCTGCCCTAAATATCTATCCCTTTTTTTTTCTTCTTCGTTTTTTGGTTGTGTTGCTTCTGAAAATTCCTACGTTAGAAGTCCGTCCCTTATATGTGACATCCGGTTAGACGCGCTCCGTCCCTTCGAAGTTCTCGCCCTCTCCTTAAGAGGCCGACTATGGGGCATTTTTATGTCTTAAGGATGCCGTTTGGAAGACCGTATGCGGGTGTGGCGAGTTCTGGTTAGATCTTCTGCTAGCGGTTTTGATGCTGTACGATAGTGGCTGTTAGCCTATTAGCTGCCTGTGATCGGACTTCCTTTCATCCCATCTTGCCCAGTGGTTTTTTCTTTTTGCTTTTCTCGGTTTGGTGGTGTGACTCTTCGCCTGCCCACTTTTCCTTTCTTCAACTTTCTTAATATCTGCCTCTGGCCCTGCCTTTCCTGCGCGACCATTCCTCGTCCATCGATCCTCCCCTCGTCTTACCTCTGATCATGTCCGCCAGCATTTCCTTTCTTCCTCACCTCACACTTGATTTCAATCGTGGAGATGGCTTTTTGCATGGCCGACCTTGCCCCGCAAATTTTTTGCACCGTTCGGTTCTTTACTCGTCTTGCGCTGGTTTAGGCTTTTTTTCCCTTCAACCACAGCATCTGTCCGTTTTGAGGCGCGGGTTGATTTTTATCCTTTTTACCCGTTTCTGTGGTGTTGATTAATCGTTCTCACTTCGCTTCAGCAGTCGCAACGACTTCTTGGGCTTTGATCGATTTTCGCCCTCTCCCTCACCCGATCGTCCAAATCTTCCTTTGAGGTTCTTTTTTTTCTCGACCTTCGCTTCTGCGTCTGATCCTTGGCAGAGCGCGTGGAGGTGATTACGATGCGAGGGTGTTCGAGCCGGATTTCTAGATACCTTTATTATTTTTCTCCCAGGCTCCATCGCCTCGACAGAGTCCTTCATCCTTGCCTTTTCTGTCCCTTCTCCCCATGTCTGTATGTCTGTCGACGCACTCTCCTGTGTGTGAACTTTTTAGGTGAGCTTAGTCCATTTTTCCCCTGCTGCTTTAATTTTTGATCTTCACCTTTTCACCCCCTCGCGCCTTCTGGTTTTAACTTTTTCCCCTTTCTCTTTTCGGGTCTTTGGGGCAGATTGTTTTACTTAGCTGGAGGTTCCGTCACCCGGCCCGATCCCGTCTTACCTTTTAGTTGCCTTTCCATTGATAATCCCTGGCGCACTCTAAGATCGTCGTTTATGGAATTTGGCTTTCTCTTCTCAAGCTGTCCCTTTTTTCTGAGTCCTGGCTCTTGTCTTGATAGATTCTCCCGCGATAAGAGTTTTTACCCACCGTAGAAGTTAAGTTTCGCTTGGATTCCAGGGTGAGAGCATACAGGTAATTGCCTCTCGCTTCGTTTTTGGCTGGCCTTCAGGCTATTACAGGAATCATGTTATGGGTTCAAGGCAGAGTCTAGAGCTTGTGTTTTGGCCTCTTTTCGTGGAAGTTCTCCTTCACGATTCGCCTTTATTCCCAATTGAGGTGTGACATTCCTGAGACCTTTTTCGTTCCACCCGCTTCGGCAACCGCTAGCTGAAATGTCATTCAACCTTCGTCCCTTCCCTGTCTCTCCACGACCGACATTTTTCTTCTGATTCGGCTTCATCCTGGCGATTCTGCTTCCTTTAGTTTGCATTTCCTTGAAGAGGAGTTATCTTGCGTTGATAACGTTGCGCTTATCACGGGACTTACTTCGTCCGCGTTTGACCTATTTTCCATCGCTACCGAGTCGTCACTTTGAGACCCCGCGTCAGTCGTATCGTTTTTCGTTCTTTTAGCAGAGTCTCGTGCGCCTGGCTTTTTTAATGTAGACCTTTCTCCTTGTCCCATCCTGATTTAGAATCCGGCTCTCTCATTTCTTCCATAGCCTGCTCAAAGCTCTCTTCATTGTTTTTGTGAACGCCAGCCTCCACGATTTTAAGGGTTTTTTCCCCCCCCCTTTTTCTCGGCTCTTGTACTCTTCTCTTCCTCCATGCCTTTACCCTTCTCTGAGGATCGCACGAATTTCATTCTTTTTCATGATTGTGTTGCAGGGCTGAGCATCCGGGTTTCTCCTTTCTCTACGATAGGCTCCCCAGTCCCTCCCCTTGTCCGAGTATCGAGGGCCTTTTTTTCCGCGCCGATCTCGTAATTCTCGTACAGATGGGGCTTTCTAGACGATGTCTCCTTGTATGCGTAATATCTTGCTTCCGGACCGTCTTTTTCTTATTTCGGTGGTTTCCTTCCTCTTGGCTGGCGGCCATCGTTCAGTTTTTGTTATTTAGAGTCCTCCACCTCTCGATGTTCCACTGGTTTACCACGGTTTCAGTTCATTCGGCAGTGATCTCGGGGCCGCAAGACTGCCTTTGTTGTTTCTCGAACTTGTGTGATTTTTTTCCTTACTTTTTTCTACTTTCTTTCAGGAATAACGAGGGCGCGTTCGGCGTCCCCCTTCGTCCGAAAACCTTTCTGGTTTCTTCTCCCGGGAACGGCCAGCACACGCTTTTCATTAGTAACCCACAGTCCTTTACGTTCGTCTCTTCCGAAATGGCTCCGGAGTTTCCGTCCTTGCTTTGGCACTCCCGCCTCCTTCTCCCCCCCTCCTTCTGGTCTCTTTCATTTCTTCGCGAGGAGGGGTATTTGCGGGCGTGTTCCTTTAGTCGTTTATTATAGAGCAGAAGCTCTCTCTCTTGCGTCCCTCGAACGCCTGCTACGTTTTTTCCGAGGTCTCCCCGAGGTCGCTCCTCCGGGTTTTTTTCTCTTTTATGGTTCCGATGTCGCGCAGGACCTCCTTTGAACACTAGTGCTTGGCGC
>Ga0179593_1783498_pt1 | contig 13703 bp, 18 predicted proteins | sample CZODoug2_1_08_16_FD_185931 | JGI IMG/M metagenome (GOLD analysis project Ga0179593, IMG submission 185931) | Vadose zone soil fungal communities from Angelo Coast Range Reserve, California, USA - CZODoug2_1_08_16fungal (PacBio error correction) | ecosystem: Environmental > Terrestrial > Soil >... | reverse complement strand
AGTGAGGGTTCCCCTTTTTTTACGGACGCTTTGAGTGCCCGTTTTCCCTTTCCCCTCCCTTCCCCTGATGACGATGTCTTCTTTTTCCCCTTTGCCATCGTGCTGCTGCACGGCCAACATTGTTCCCTGTAGATTGCGCGCGAGGCTCCTCCCCTCTCTCTGAGCGATTAGTCGACTTTTCTTTCCTTCCTATTGAAATTCATCCATCTTTCTGAATGCACGCGACAATCACGCTTTTCTTTCAGCCTTTCCCCCACTAGCGGCGTCTTATTAGGGCAGACGTGATCTTTTTTCCCCAGCGGTTTTGAGCAGCCGTCCTCGCGGTTCCTTTTCTCTTTCCCCCCTTTTTTGGCTTTGTGCAGTTTGGTCTGAATTTCCTTCCCCTTTTTCCTGACGAGGGGCAGGAGAAGCGACGCGGGCCGTCGTTTTTTCACCGGCGAGAAAGTTCTTTTGGCATTGCTGAGACTCTTCCACGGTTTCTATCCTTTCTCACCGGAGCTTTCATCCTTTTCCCCTTCGTTCGTTTTGCGCCAATAGCTCCGCGCGTCAAGGAGTTTCCTCGCGAGCCCCCTTTCCCCAAAATAAAGCTTCTGAAAGGACTCTTTTGGCCGTAGATTGCGCCGAATCGGCACCCATTTTTTTTCTGCGGGAGGTGATCTTCTTTTTTTTTTTCGCCGGGGATGCAGGTCGCCCCTTCCCTCCCTCGGCACTTTTTTTCTTCCTTTTTTTCCCCGTCCGCCGGCGATGATGCTGGCGTTTGTTTGAATCTTTGCGGTCAGGAGACTTAACCTTCCAACAGGCGAGGCCGCCGTCCCCGATTTTCTTTTCCCCCTCCTTTCCCTTGACCGTAAATCAGCTTGAAACTGTCCTCTTTTTTCGAATGGCGGAATGAAAACGACGGAGAGGCGATCCCCCTCCCCGCTGGACCTGAGGACAGTAGATGCTTTTTTCCCTTGCGTGGTCTCGACGCCTTTTTTTTTTCCGGTAATTCCTTTTCCTTCGTTTTCCTCCCCCCCCTTCGGCAAGGGCTGGTGCCCGTGGACACACTGAGGTTTTTTCCCCCTTCCGGGTGAATTGAAAGTGAGCTTTCTTTTTTCGCTTAATTACGTGTTGGGAGCTATTCCGTTTCTTTTTTTTTTTTTTTTTTGCGTTCGTTATTCTGCGGACGATTGAATGACTTTTACACAATTTTTGCGCGCTTTGGAAAATCAAGCGCTTCTTTCCTCCCACTTTAGTATCAGCTGCCGCTTTTTACTTTCTGCCTGTGCATCGCCATAGGCACGTGCGCTTACGCTAGTTTTCTCCCGACGGCTTGAACAGGTCACCCTTCCTCCTTGCGTACGGCATTTCCATTCGGGAGGTCTTTTTTCTTTTTTCTTCCTTCTAAGGCGCGTTGTTTGTTCCGTTCTTTCCTTGCCTTCACCCGCCGGCGATCTCTTTGTCGCGTCATGTCTCCTATATTTCTTCCTTCTCTATGTGAGAACATGCGGCTTCTTTCTTTCCGTGCAAGTCGGTGAAGATCCGCGACCCTTTTTTTTCCCTCCGCTGTCACAATAGCTCTTTCCATCCTCTTTCCTGCCTCCGACAATTCGGACGTTTGTTCATGGTTCAACCGAGTCGGCGTTTTTCTACCTTTGCCATTTTTTCTTTTCGAACGTGAAGATGGAGCTTCTTCCTTTTTCAAGCTACATACGAAAGGTGACCTGTTTCCTCTCCTCTCGACTCGATTGATTTCCCCCCGCTTTCTGGCAACCGTTCGTGGCACCGAAGGCTATTTTTCCATGTTTCCTCCCCACCAAAAGAGAAACCGGAATCTTTTTCCTTCCCTCCCTCTTCCCAGCCGCGGGCGGTCATCTTCCTTTTTTTCCCCCCTCTCGCCCGTCAGTTATCTCCCCTTTTTTGTTCCCTTTTTTTTTCCCGTGCCGATCGCGATTCAGACGAACGCCTAACCTTTGGCCCTCCTTCCGTTAGAGACAACTAAATTGCAACTTTTCTTATATACGGTCTCTGACCTGCTCCTTTTCTTTTTCCTTTTCCCCGTCGTTCTTTTTAATTCGCCCTGGACCTCGACGGTTCAAAGCTTGAGTTTTACATAAATGACAATGGGACTTCGCCCCTTCTTTTCTCCTCCCTGATTAGTTCTGACCGCGAGTGCCCCCCCTTCCCCTTCCTCCCACGAAGTCCCTCCTTCTTCTTATGATCGTCCTGATCAGCCAATGCCTCGGAGCCGCTGCTGACTAAAAGCCCCCACACAGAGCAACCTCAGCATCAAGCTCCTTTTTTCATCTTAGGCCTCACGGCCGCCCTCTTTCTCTTTGATTTTGCGCGGACAATCTGGGCTCCTTCTTTTCTCCTGTTCTCGCTTTTTCTTTTTTTTTTTTGGTCGCCGACCACTCAAATGCCCGGTTCGACGGGTGATATTCCACGTCTTCCTCCTTTTTTCCCTATGTATAAGTCAAATCCTCTCGATCGCAGACATTTCTCGAAGGCCCTGCCGTTTCTACTGCCCGCGTCCCGAGCGTCGCTGATCTTTTTTTCCCCCTGCACAAAGCCAAACTGATCGGCCAAGCCCTCCCCTCTTCTTCCTGGGCTCAAAGCCATGGTTTCTCCTTCTCCCCCCCTCTTTCCTCCCCCAGACTAGCCGAGAAGTTGAAGACGTCGCCTCAAACTCGGTTTTTTTTTTCCTGGATGGATGAATTTTCCTCCCCCCAAAGTCTACGACGTCTTTTTTTTCCTCCTCTTTTTTCCTGAGAGCAGAGACAGCTACTTGCGCTTCTCCGTTGGTGCGCTGCAGCATCGGATGTCAAAGTGATGTCTCCTCGTCATCAGATTTCGCCCGTCCCCCAAAGAGTCGTAAAGGCGACTCCCCTGCACGAGGAGGTCCCTCCCCCCCCCAACGCGCCATCGACGCTAAAAGGCCAACACCTCTCTTTCGGAAATGAAGGTGTCATCCCCCCCCCCCCCCCCCGGGCCCCCCCTTTTTTTTTTCCCCCATTCTGGGTCAAGCCGGAGATTTCTCCTCCCCCTTTCAACAGAAAGTTTTGTCCCTTCTGACAGCGGCAACAAGTCATCTACGGCCCGTTTTCTCCTGGGAACGATGATGTCACTTCTTTTCCTCTTTCCACCTGGGAACAAACGCGCTTCCCCTCTCCTTGCCTCGATGCCCGCGTTCGCCTCTCTTCCGAGGCCGGATACAAACGGCTGGGGCGATTTCAGCTTCCGCCGACTTTTTGTTAACAAGTGCTTCCTCTTGAGCTGCGACGGCTTTAGCAAAGACTACCACTTTTCTATCGCCCTCCTCCCCGACGCAAGAACAACAATTTTTTTTTTCGTACCTTGCTCTTCCTTTTGTATTTCTCCTTTTTTTTTTTTTTTTTCTTTTTTTTTTTTTTGGCGCCGTTGCGTCTTTGCTCGATATTCTTTTTCCAGGAAAATGATCACATCCGCACCTTCTTTTTTTTCACCCGTCTTCGGCGCCGCCGCCGGCGCTCTTCCTTTCTTTCCTGCTCGTCAGATAGGTCTTTTTCTCCACACTTCCCCTCATGCCATCTCGGCCTGTCGGCGGCGCGGCGGACTCAACTGAGGTTCTCTTCTTCCGCGCTCTGCGATGTCAATCCCCCCCCCTTCCCCTCACGTAGAAGCCGCGTTCGTTTTCTTCCCCCCGTCCCGAACCCGTCTCCCCCCAGATCTTGACAAACCCAAGGAAATATCTTTCCTTTATCATGTGGTGTTGAGAGATGCCTTTTTATTTTGGGGTGGTCGAATATCTTTTTTTTTCTTTGTTTGTGCCTTTTTTTTTTTCTTTTGGGCGAACGCGGCATTAGACGTTATTCTCCTCCTCGCCAAGAGAGCGACGATGTTCTGTCTTTTTTTCTCCGCCGGCCAGCCGACGCCTACTTTCCCACCCCTCTTTTGTTGGCTCTTTTTTCCTTTTTTTCGCGGACGAGCGACGAGCGCAAGGGCGAGCGCGCCGGGGATGTTTTCTCCCCCCTGGCGGAGGGAGAGGGTGCTTTCTTTTTCCTTTGTTTTTTAATTCTCTCGCAAGACGCCCCCCCTTCCCTCCCTCCTGCGAAGCACGGTTTCCGAAACGAAAACGGCACTTTTTTCCCCCCCCTTGGTTTTTACGCGCACAATTTTTTCTTTCTTCTTTTGGTCTTTGACGCCTCTCTCTTTTGTTGAGTCTTTGCCCCTCTCCCCTTCGCAGAATCAAATCGCAAAGATTCTTAACTTTCCTCTGGAAGTCTTAGATCGAAGAACCCTTCCTTGCCTAGTAGAGGCCGGCGCTTCTCCATCCTATCTGAATCTCCTTCCCGAATCGCCTTTTTTGACAAGGTTTTTTTTAACTTCTTACTTGTCCTCTCTTTAAAGTTGCTCCTTTGGTCCTTAGAGGACGTGGTGCCGAGATGGTCGAAATCCTCTTTTTCCCCATTTTTGAACGACTTTACGAAATGTTCCTCTTTTGAACACAGAGATTTTTCCTCTTACGATGACGACCTTCAGTTCCTCCCCCCCTACTGATGAGTTGTGAGAATGGTTCTTTAGCCGCGATGGCGGAGTTTTTTTTGTCCCTTTGTTGGCGACGTTGACGAGCTTTTTCTTTTTCTTTTTTTCGAAATAGATGACGATGTCGCTTCTTATGAAGTTGCCCCTATTCTTGGCATTCTTGCCATACGCGCCGTATTCCCCTTTTCCTCCTAATCTGCGCCCGCCTCTCCCCCTCTCTCGTCGACTTTTTTGATCGGACCTATTTCCCCCCATCCGCGCCAACACGGATATGCCAGTTTCGTTTTTTGCGGCGACGTCTTTCAAATTCGTTTTTTTTTCTGTGAGGAAGTTCGGCGCTTCTCCCTCTTCTTTTTCATCCCTCCCGTCACAAGAGGTCCTTTCATCTTCGCCTTTTTTTTTCGTTTGGTTCATTCCGTCTTTCACGCGGTCCTTTTCCCCCTACGCGTTTCGCTTCCTGTCGGCCGAGAAGAGAAAGGCGTTTTGGCATTCTTTTCTCTTTTCTGTCTCCCTTTGATGATACCCCCCCTGGCCCTTTGACATTGGTACGCACTTTGGTTCTCAATAGACTCGCGCCTTCTCACAACGGTCAATTTCTCTGCTCCCCAGGATGGGCCTCTCACCCCCAAACGAAGAATCGTTGAGCGTTTTTCGGAGCATGCGCCGACTCTTTCCTCTCTTCTTATGCGGAGGTTGTCTCTTTTTTTGTGTTCGGGCCCTCCCTTTTTTTAGGCGCGGACGCGCGAGGCATTGGATGATCAGGGACGATTCATTTTGTTTTTCGGAATGCGTTGATTGGTCCTCCTTTTTTCCGGAGATCCCTTTTTTTTCTGAGAGACGGAAACAGGTCTCCTTTTTCCTTTCCCATCTGTCAGTGATGTACAGCCTTGAAAATGGAAACCTGAACAATTCTGGTTTTTTTTTTCCCCAAGACGGCGAGGCCGCCCTCCTTCCTTCCGTCTCCCTTAGATGATAAGCCTTGCTTTCCTGGTCTTTTTACGCGCGCGTGGGGTTTGGGCCCGGTTCATGTGAGTATTCCTAGTCTTTTCACCTAACGGAGAAGAAAACGACGTTTTTTTGTTGCATTGAACGTGAGCTTTTTTCTTCCTTTTTCCTGCTCTTCTTCTCTTTTTTCCGGTTTCTCTTTGGTTTTCTTTTGGAGTTATCTGCGGAAGATTCTCTCAATGACGAAGGAGGTACGAGCGTTTTTCCCCTCACGCGAGTCGAGCGTAATCTTCTCCTTCTCCCCTTTCGTATAGAGCTGGTCCTCCTTCTTTTTTTTGCATCTCCATCGGCAAAGTGAGACCAAGACGATCTGCGGCGCTTCGAACTTGCTTTTTTTTTTCCAGAACAAGACGCACGAATGTCTTCTTTTTATTTTTCGAGCGATTGTCAGCGCGGACTTTTTTCGTCCGGGTCGCTGGAGCGGAAAGGCTTGACCCGCGGCGCTTTGCGGCCAAGGGTGCAAAGCGAGCGAGTTCAGACGAAGACGTTTTTTGGGGTTTTTGCCGTTCGAAAAAGAGAGAGAAGGAGGGAAGGCTTTCCGACGAAGAAGCCGATCCCGCGGACACCTTATCCGCGCTGCACGGCCGGAAGAAAGTAGGACGTCTTGTTTGGTAAAAAAAAACCCAAAACCAAACACCAAACCCCCCCCCCCCCCCCCCCCCACCCTCCACCCCCCCCCCCCCCAGTTCAACAAACCCCCCCCCCCCCCCTCCCCCCCCCCCCCCCCTCTCCACCCCCCCCCCCACCAAACACCGCCCCCCCCCGCCACCCCCTCCCACCCCCCCACCACCAGGCACCCCCCCCCCAACCCCCCCCCCCCCCACCCCACAAAACCCCCAAACCACAAACCCCAAAACCCCCCCCATCCCCCACCCCCCCCCCGGGTTTTTGCCCCCCCCCCTCTCCACAACCCCAAACCCCCCCCCCCAAAACACTCCCTCCCCCCCCCCAAACCAAAACTCACCCCCCACCAAAGCCAACACACCCCAACAAACCCCTCCCCCCCCCCCCCCAACCCCAAAAAACCCCAAAAACCACAAACCCCCCACCCCACAACCAACCCCCCCCCCCGCCCCACAAAACAAACCCCAACAAACCAAAAAAAAAACCTTTTCACAACGACACACCGCTCCCCCAAACCCCCCCCCCCCCCCCCCCCCCCCCCCCCCCCCCACCCCCCCCCCCCCCCCCCCCCCCCACCACCCCCCCCACCCCCCCCCCCCCCCCCCCCCCCCCCCCCCCCCCCCCCCCCCCCAACCCCCCCCCCCCCCCCCCCCCCCCCCCCCCCCCCCCCCCCCCCCCCCCCCCCCCCCCCCCCCCCCCCCCCCCCCCCCCCCCTCTCTTCTATCAAATGGCGCAGTTGTCATGAAGCGCCGTCGCTTTCTTTTTTTTATGGATATGCACATTTCAAACGCCGAAGGCGGCCCCAAATCCCCTTCCGGTGAAAGAAGATGAAGCTCGACGCGCCTTCCCTCCTCTCTCGGCAACCCGTTCGTGCGCCCCGCTCCCTTCCGCCGAATAACCTCCCCCCCCCCACCTCCCCCCCCCGAGAAACCGGAATAGCGACGCGAACGTAAGTCGGCCGCCTCCCCTTTCAATTAAAACTGACTGCTCCGTCAGTTTCTTCTTTTTCCCCCTGTAAGACCCGTGCCGACCCGTTCCTTTGAAGCACTCTCCGGCACAAAAACAAACGCGGCCGTCCTCAACCTTTTTCCGTTTTCTCTTCTTTTTCCCTGCATGCTACTGCGGGATCGGCCTCGCCGTTTTCCCCTCCTCTCTTTTTCAAAGCTGGAGTCTCCATTTTATTCTTCCCCCTGGCCTTCGCCGTCGCCCCTGTTTTCACGTCTCTATACCTGTCAGTCTCTCTACTCTGGGGACCCCTCAACGACAGAAGCACGAAGGGTTCTCCCTCCGGTCCTTTCCGGCGCAGTCCGCGCCTGCCTCCCTCCCCTGAAAAACACCCCCTCTCCCCCCCCTATCAAGAGCATGCTCTGGGATCGCTTCGGCGCCCCTCGCCCGATCTTTTTGATTTGAGACGGCAATCCTTTCTTTCTCTTTCTACTGGACGCGCGGCGTCTTTCCCCCCCCCCCCCTCACACTCACATGCGTCCCTTTTGGCGCCGGGTGGGATTCCACGGTATCGACACCCCTTGTTTTCATCTTCCCAAGATCGATCGCCGCTCCTTTTTTTTTTTTTATGCCTTTTGGTGGTTTTTTTTTGTTTTTTTTTTTTTTTTTTTTTTTTTTTTTTTTTTTTTTTTTTTTTATAGACGCCTCGGCCCGCCGCCTTTTTCTGCCAGAGTAACGCGCGTAGGCTCCTTCTCCCCCATTCCCCCAGACCAAACTGATCCTTCCCCTATCACCTCTCCTTTTTTTTTTTGATTTTGGACGCGGCTCAAATCTTCTGGTTTTCGTATTTCTTCTTCCCCGAAGAAGAAGCCTCTCCCCCTTCCCCTCCTTTCTCCCGAAAAAGCCGGATGAGCTTCCCCCCTTTTGCGAGGATGTCTTCATTTCAATATTCCGATCCACAAAAAACGTCGCTTTCGCAAAGTCTGCCTTTCCCCTCCCTCTAAGGAAGGAGCATTCTTTTGGTTGCAGTTCCCTATCCCCCCTAGGCATGCGAAAGATAGGCTCCTCGTCATCGTCTTCAACCGGTCACGTGCAAAAGTCGTCTTTCTCCAACGCCCCGCACGCCGGCCTCCTTTTTTCCCAAAAACCCCCACCTCCGCCTTTTCTCCCCGGCAACATAGAAACAACTCATAGTGTGCTCTGAATAGAGAACTTCCCCAATATCTGGGTCAAGCCGGAGCTCTTCCTCCTTTTTCTTCCCTTTTCAAAAGCCCTTTTTTTCCCCAAGCGTATTCCCAATCGTCCTCTACGGCCAGCCGGAGTCTTCTAAAGCAACGGGCCCCCCTTTTTTCGGCAAGCTTGCCCCTTTCATTCCACCTGGCAAAAAAGCGATTCGTTTCCAGCTCTCGATTGGCCCGCCGTCCTTTCTTCGGTCCGGAACAAAGGCTGTTCCTCTCCCCTCCTCCCGGCAAATCCTTGCCGCCGGAGTCCTTTCCCTTTTTCGATTTGATCTTGAAGGAAAGTATTCGACTCCCCCCTAATAGTCGCAAAGACGCAAATACCCCCCTTCCCTTGTGCGCGTTAAAAAACCCCATTGCTTCTTTTCTTTCTCCCCCCCTTCCTGCTCCTTTGCGTATTTGCGATTTTTTAAAAAACCACGAGGAACGACCATGATACCCCTCAACAAGCCTTTCCTCGGCGCGAAGCGGCGCGCTTTCTTTTTTTCTCTCGGATGAGAAACCTTTTCCCCTCTCCCCATTCGCAAGCATTCCCTTCTTCCTTCTTGCGGCTCAAACCGTGAAAGGGGTCGCTTTTTCATCAATCGAGGTAAATTCCACCCCCTTCTCCAGCCGCGTTCGCCCTCCCCCCCCCCTCCCGTAAAAAGTACCCTCCTTCCTCCCCTTCTTCGGACCCCCCCAAGGACATCTCTCCTTTTAATACCTCATCGTTTTTTCTCTGTAATTGGGGTTGGTCGAAGATCTTTCCTCCCTTTTTCCTTTTTTCTCGTTGGTATACTTGGGTCGGCCTTCCCTCTCCTTCTTTCTGTCGGTGGAATGGGCCTCGCCATTTTTTTCTGACGATGTTCTGGACTCGCACCTTCAGGTTTGATCCCTATTCTATTGTATGAGAGTTTTCTTCCTCAGAGAGGGAAACGTTCTAGCCCGTATGATAGAGACGGCGGCCTTCTTTTCCGGCGGTTTTGGAGAACTGGCGGCTTGACCTGTGAGGGATGTGATCATGGTTCTTTTCTTCCTTTAATTATCTCGCCAATACGCCCACCTTCCCTCCCCTCGAAGACAACGGCAAGAGCAATTGGTTTTACTCGCACAATTTCATTTTTTTGTTTTTCCTAGGAGATAGTTTTTGCGTCTTTTTCCTCTCCTCGTAAGATAAAATCGAACGCTTGTCACTCCTCTTCCATATTGAAGTCTTTCTCTTTCTCTTCCCCCTTTTTGTATCGCCCTCGTCGAGCGCGGCTCATGGTTTCCTCCCCCGATGACTGCCGTCGCGAGCCTGCCCATCCTTTTTTTTTTCCCGGTGGACCCTCTTTCCTTTCAGCTGACGAGCAGCGGTCCAGTGCTGTATCCCTCTCTTCTTTCTGACGTGGTGGACGATCCCCCTCCCCCTTGTGACCAACGGGATTGTGTTTCCCTCCCTTTCTTTTTACGAAATGCTTGCTTTTTTGACCCAGAGATTGTTCCAGACGTTCCGATTCTCGCTCCCCTTTCCCAGCTTGATTGAGTTTTTTTTTTTCGCCGTCGATGGCGTTTGTTTTTTTCTGGGTTACGTCCTCTTTTCTTTTTTTTTTGGGTTTGTCGCCTTTGACGACGCTTTTTTAACTTCTGGGTCGAAATCGATGACTCTTGTCGCCATGTTCTTTTTCTCCTTTCCATCGATTGCACCGGCACCCAAAAGATGGCATCCGCGACGCTTTCTCTTTTCTTTGCTGCCACGATATCAGAGAGATTTTTTTGATCGGAACTATTTGATTCATTCATCAGCGCCCCCTTCCTTCCTCGCATAAAGGTTTTCACAGGGCCTACGTGCTTGCTTCTTCTTCGGGAGACGTTCGTCCTCACTTTTCACAAAAAGAGGATTTGCGCCGCGTTCCCCCTTCCCCTTTCTCTTTTCCGATACAGTTTGGGGATTTGTGCAGTTTGTTTTTTCTTCCGACGCGCGGGACGAGGGCAGGAATTGGTTTCGGAGGGACGATCTTCTCTACAGGCCTCCCGTCTCCTCTCGATCGGGGGCATCTGCTGAGCCCTCTTTCACTTTTCCTCTCCACCAGGAGACGCTGCATGATCCTCCCCTTTCTTTTTTTTTTTTTTTTTGAGGCAATCTGACCTCCTTCTCCCTTAGCACCACGTTCCCCCCTTTTTTGCGCCCAGGAGTGCGCTTCACCCCACTTTCCATCGGGAGCGGGATTTCTTGCGCGAAGACTGAGCCATATTCCCTCCCCTATTGATGGGGAGGGTTTTTTTCCCCTCCCTTTCGGGCGCGATCTGGATGCAGGCAGGATCCTTATTGGCTGATCAGGACGATCCTCCCCCTTCCCTTGCTGGCGTTGGCGCCCTTGTCATGCGTTGATTTGGCCACTTTCTCTTTTCTGGAGACGAACAGTTGAGAGACGGACCCTTTGTCCTTTGAGAAGGCCAGGATGTTCATTTCCTGGAAAACATGGACGCCATCTTCCCCGTCTCGGTACGCTCGCCTTTTTTTTCTTTTTACGGCGAGGCCGATCAAGAGAGGATCAGGCAGAGAAAGCTTCTTTATTCCTTTGAGTGGTATGAGAACTTCCCGGTTAATGTGTGCGTCCGGGACACCTTCTATCTGCAACCCCCCCCCCCCAGGCGGTCCCGTGGCACACGGAACCTCGAAGTCAAGGGTGAACTCTCCACGCTTAACTCTTCCTCTTCGGATGGCTCTTCACTCCTTTTGGCGCTCATTCAGGTTTCTATTTTGCGTTCTTTTGGTTACTCTTTCTTTTCTGCACGCCTTTTTCTTCTTTGGCGGCGTTTGAAAGCAAGCGGCTGCCTTTCAAATTGTCGATCTTTTTCCTTTCGTTGGTCTTGGTCCTCTCCCAGCGGGCACTTTCCTTTCCTCCCTTGATTTAGCTTGCGAAACTGCCGACCTTGTGATTCCTGATTTTTTCCAACAAAGACGTACCCTTCTTCCTGAGTTCCAATCGGGCTGGTACTTCTCCTCTTCTTAGTGAGGCGGCGGTCGTCCTTTGTTTTTCTTCACCCGGACTGCACGTTCAAGACCTTCCCATTTCAATGGGCTCAAAGTCGCCTCCCCCCGTTGTTGGTGTTGAGGAGCTGATAGACCATTGACGGCCTGCCATCCCTCGTGAAGTGCAAGTTTTCATACAGAGGCCCCCCTTTCCGCCTATCCCGCAGCGGACCCCAACGCTCCCATGAGGATTTCCAATTCGGACTATTGTTCCTTTCCTTGCGATAAAATGGCGCAGTTTCTGTCCCTTCCTCGAGCGTCTTTTCTCCCGTTTGAGCTGCACATTCAAACGCCCCGCGCCCCTCGATACGAAAAGTGGCGCTTCCCTCATGATGAAGCTCGACTCTTTTTTCCCCAAAGGCCCCTCCCCCCTCTCCCTTCCGTCGGCGCCCCGAAGGCTGGCAGAATAAACGCTCTCAAAAACCAAAACTTTCCCCCTGCCTCGCGCAGCGCCCTTTCCTTTTCCTTAAAGAAGAGGAGGACTTCACGTACAATTAAAAACTTGGATGTCCCTTTTATTAGAAGTTAGTTTTCCCCTTTCCCCGGGGAAGTGCAGCTCTGCTCTTTCCTCCACGAATTTCACTTTCCCCCCCCACCACAAACGAGAAGTAGAGCACTCTAAGGGATCATTTTCTATGCCGGTCCTGCTTCAGTGTCCTCTCCTATTTTTCATTGCCGCGTCCCCCGTGTTTCAAAGATGGATTTCCTTAAAAGCCCACTGCCTTTTTTTTTTTCCCCCTCTCCCCCCCCCCGTCCAGACCTTTTCTTCCTCCCCTTTTCAGTATGCATGATCCCTCTTCCCCCAATCAAAAGCCTTCCGCCAACGACTCATTTCGTGGATAGTCTGTTTTCGGCGACGTCCGCGACTGTCAACTTCCGAGCCCGACCCCAAACCGCAACCCTCCCTGCAATTTTTCTAGTATTAGGGCCCCTTTGCCTAACGCTCAGCCCTCTTTTATTTTGAGCGGACCCCTCAATTTTCACCTTATATTCACCCCCCCCACATTCCCGAAGCTCGTGACCTTGGCCTATAGAGCGGAGTATATGCTCCCCCTCAAATGGAGGAATCAGCCTCTCCTTTTTATTCCAAGGTTCTCTCCCCCCCGTGAAAGATTCTCACCGATTGCTTCTCCTACGACGACTTCCTTTCTCTCCCCCCCCTCTCAGCCGCCTTTCTCTCTGCCCGAGTTTTCCCTCTCTTCTCATTCAAGGACCACATCACACCCCAACTTTCCAACCGTTTCATGTCCCCTTCTCGGGGATACGAACGTTTGGCTCTGTTTGGACGCGGCTCCCTTTCCCTAAGGCGCCGAAAATTCTCATTTGTCCCCCCGAAGAAGAATCCCCCTCCTTTTGGAAAAAGGGACGTCGCCGAAAAAACATTTTTTCTTAAGTGTTGCTTTTTTTTATTTTCCCCCTCTCCAAAAAAACTTTTTTTTGCTTCCGATAGTGAGCACGAGTCTGCTTCCTCCCCCTTCTAGGATGCACTCCTTTTTTCTTCAGCCCTATGGCAAAGTCCTCGGAAGATCTGCGAACATAGCGCTTTCGACCCTCCGGGAGCAAGTCCCCCCCTCTTCCTTCAAAGGCTCCCCACGAACTGCACGCTTGAGACCCCGACCGCTCGAGGTCTCCTTCCCCCCCCTATAAACCCTGCTGGCCGAGGGAATCTTCCGTTTCCTTCGGAATATTGGAACAATCTTCTGGGTCCCTGCCTCTTCAAGAAGGTCTTCCCCTTCTTTTAGCACGGGGGGTCATTCCCCTGCAACAACGTCATTCTTTTCCTCCCGGATAACCTGTGGTGACCTCTCTCGTTCAAGCTGCCCCCTCCCCTTCCATGGAAAACAAGCGCGTAGTCTTTTCGCGGCAGCCTCTTCTTTCTCGCCGCGTCGACCGCTCCGTCTTTAAACTTTTTTTGATCGAAGACGGCCACATTCTTTTCCCCCCTTTTGCCTTGAACAAAGCTCTTGCTAGCTCGGCCAGGAGGGTCCCCTCCTCTCAAAAAATCATAATATCGCAACCTCCTCTCCCCTCACAACCTGACCCTTTGCGCGTAAAAAACCCATTTTTTCCCCTTCCAGTTCTTTGCGCATGTGTTCTTGAGAGAGAACCCCCCCAAGAGGGAAAGGTACCCCCCCCCCTCCACATATCCCGCCGCCCTTTTCCCACGTCCTCGGAGAAGCCGACGGCGCTCGCTTTTTCCGCTCGGATGAGAAAAACTCTTCGGAACCTCGCATCATTCCCTTTTCGGTTCGCGGCGTGCTCCCCTAAAGGTGTCGAGTCGCGACTCGTCGAGCTCTGCCCCCCCCCACAGACCAGAAAAAGTCCTGCCTTTTCAAAGTATCCCAACGCGAAAAAGCTAAACTTTTTTCTTCTGAGACACCCCCCCTCCCGCG
>Ga0179593_1591893_pt1 | contig 13703 bp, 10 predicted proteins | sample CZODoug2_1_08_16_FD_185931 | JGI IMG/M metagenome (GOLD analysis project Ga0179593, IMG submission 185931) | Vadose zone soil fungal communities from Angelo Coast Range Reserve, California, USA - CZODoug2_1_08_16fungal (PacBio error correction) | ecosystem: Environmental > Terrestrial > Soil >... | reverse complement strand
TCGAATTCCGTTTTCTTCAATAATTCTTTTCTCCTCATTTCTTTCCTCCAACCTCTTTTTTTATTGTCAGAACCCCACGCCACCCCATAGGACTTTTTCTTTCAAAGGTTTTTTCGTGTTGGGTTCTCATGGATGGCTTTCTTTCTTGCCAGTCTCTTCAGCTCAGTGGTCCCTTTCCTTTCAAGTTAATTTTTCCCTCGGACTTCCCTCCTTTTGACCATATGAAGCACGAAGCCGAAAATTTGCGGGTCCAAGCTACGAGGACACTCCCCAAACATATGGTCCATCCTCATTACACCATTTCTCACCCCCCCATTCCAGGCATCTTCCGTTTATACGAGGTTAAGATCCCCAAAGAAAACCCCCCCACCGATTGATAATGGTCACATTAATTGTTTCCCACTCCTCCGTATAGGCCAAAGGGGGACGTTTCAAAGGGTATTACCGACTACTCCAAAGTCTCCCCCCAGCCTGGACTGTGCCCCCCCTTTTTATAGGTATAATATGACTCTTTTAATCCTGAAAGCAAGCCACCCCCTGAAGAACCCTCCAGATCATCCCTCTTATCCCCCCACCCTTAGTCCAAGTATCCCGAACTACCTTGTTTCTCACTTAAGATTTATCATGTCGGAGTTTCAGCCGATCTTTTTTTTCCCCCGATCTGCAAAATTCAGAGGCCCCCCACGAAGTCTTTATAATGGTCCTCACTTTTTTGTACCTTCACCGCTCTCCTTTTTTTCGCGCTTTCTTTGAATCCGCCAGCGACCCGAGAAGTGAAGCCGCGGCTCCCCCTGTTCTCCGTGCACCGGCCGCTTCGCGCCTTCCTCCTCTTTTGTGCTCGCCTTTTTTTGGTTTTTTCGAGCTGATCCATAGCGAAGGACCTTCTTCGGCGGACGGCTCCTCCCCCCCCCGTCTTTTCACTCCTCAGCTCTTGTCGGATTCGCCATACAGAATTGTCGCCAATGTTTTTTCGATCTTGACACTTTGCAATCGAGGAAAATTGAAACTCCATCGAATTTTCTTTTCCCTTTTGCCTTTTCCTTCAACTTGAAAAAGGTCTCCTTTGTGCAGCAGCTGCTTTCGATATGTGCCCCCCCGCGGAAGTCCAATCTTTTTTTCCTTTTCTCAGCTCGGCACTTCAGTTGTGGACGGAAAAAGTTAGGCCGGCACCCCAAGGCGAAATCATCCCGTTTTACAGCCTTCGCATCGATTTGATTTTTCCTTTTTCAGTCGCGCTTTCGTCGAGCCGGACATGTTGACCCCCACAAGGAAAGAGATTCCCGTCTCCTTCTTTTGGCATTCTCCCCATAGAATCCCACGAATCGGCCTTTTTTTTTATTATCGAATTCCCGGAATAAGTCCTCATATGGATCCACCTTCTCTCCCACCTTCCGACTTCCGCTTAAGTTGTCCAATCTTGATTCGCCTTCTTACTTCTGATTCCCTTCATTCTTTACAGACTGCTGCTGGCCTCAAACAAACCTTTTTTTAGGCTGTACCCATGAACTTCCTCCCCTCTGGGCATGCACCCCCTTGCGGCTCTTTTTTTTGTAGAGTCCCAATGTGTCCCAAGCGCTGAGAACTTTTACCCCCTCAGATGTTGACGTCTTAGTGGAATCTTTCCCAATGTTAACTACCTTTTATCCCTTCTTCTCGTATCTTCCTCTTTTTCTCGTCTATTTTCCCTCTTTTAGACCGTCTGACTAAATTTCCAGGTTGGGTGTCAGGCGATTTAGATTTGGGGAACCCTGCTCTTGTGCTGGATCCCGTGCTCTGGGCTTTTTGATTGTCGCCTTCATTTCGGGACTTACCTTTTCCTTTAGGACCCGCCGCGTCGCCTGGAATTCAGAGGTCACCAGGAGCGGCCCTCCAAGCGAGAGCCACCCCTCTCACAAATGCGTCCCCAGCGTTGGTTTCGCATTAACGCTGCTCTTTTCTTTTTTGCCCCCCCCGTCTGCCCACGCTATTCTGAATTTGGGTTTGCTGTCAGCATTCTTTTTGCCTTGTTTTCCACATGGTCCTCCATACCTTTAAAGCCTTTTGCTTTCCCCTCCTTTTTTGTCTGCGCACGTTTTGCGGGTCGCTCGTTGGCTTTCCGCCCTCCTTTACGTAATGATCCTCTTTAAGTCCTTTTCCCGCGATCATAGTTGGCTCGTCCCTTTACGTGAAAGGCGCGTCTCTTTCCATTCGCGATTCTCCTCTTTTCTTTCCGAGGAGTTTAAGTCGGACGAGATGTCCTGTGGCCCGTGCCGCACGGAATGGTGCTATACTATTCTTTCCTCCCCCCCGTGTTGTTGTTGTCTCTTTATCCCCCATCTTGATGTCCTTTTTCCCTCCCTTCTCTTTTTTCCCTTTCTCTCGCCAATACACTCCTTCGGGAGATCGCGAATCTTTTTTTACGAGACAGCGCCCGTTCACGAGCTTTGGGCGATACAAACGAGAGCGAGTTCTGACCCCTTTTCGGATTTCTTCTTAGTTTCACGCAGCCTCGTCGAAACGCGAAAACGTCCTTCAAACGTTTCGGGATGTCTTTGGTTGGCGACTCCCCCTTCTTCCAAGGCTTCGTTCCCCTTTATGTCTCGCTTCACCCTGCAACTTTGCCCTGCTCGAGGACCTCCCCTCTCAGCGGGGGCAGGAGCATGAACGAGGGAGCACGAGTAGCAGTGCGGATCGAACCATTCTTGGTCTCCAGTTGTGCTCTTCGGACCCTTCCTCTCCGCTTTCCCGTCGTTTTTCGCCCTAAGTCGATCCGCTGTCCATGACGGAGAGAACCCAAACGCCAGAGCCCCTCGGGAGCCAGCGCCAGCTGTTCCCCCCGCGCTCTCTTTCCACACCTTTGGACGATCCCCCCTCCCGCATCCTCCAACTCACGGTCAGATACGAAAATAGGAAGATGGCCTTTTCCCCCGCGTCGTTTTAACCTTTTGTGAGTGAGAGCCACTCTTCAAAACACTCTAGGTCATCTTCTTGCTTCCTCCGTCCCCCCTTGCGTTTAAAAAAAGAAGCTTTTGCTGCCCCCCCTATTAAGTGCTTCTTGCTTTTTCCATCCTCCTGTGGTTTATTCCTTCCAATCTTTTTCCCAGCTCAATCTCTTAACTCTGGCCCTAAAGGCTTTTTTTCCCAAACTTCAAGGTTCGATCTCAATCGGACGCTTCTTGTATCCTCCTTTTTCCCATCGTCTTCATGCTATAACGACGTCGATGCAGTAGGGCTGCTTTTTTGCTTCAGTGCCTTTTCCTGCAGCGCGAAGTCTCTTTCCCCACCGTCTTTTCGGGCCTTTCCCCTTTCTTTTCTCTCGCCAGCGGTCGACGGCATTGCCGCGATCCCTGCGCGCCACTGATCTCTTCTAATTCCCCTCCAAATGGCTACTTTTTTTTTTTTTTCTTTTTTTTTTTTTTTTTTTTTTGTTGCCGTTCTACGAGGGTTCCTTCCCACAACGGTCGTTTGTCGCTTATTAGATTGCTGATTACCTTGCCCATCGGGAAGAAGATTTCTGCACACGCAAGAACTTGCTAGTAGTTTTACTCACCGCCATCTTTTCCTGTTTCCGCCAGGTCCTTTTCAACTTCCCTGAATTGGCTCCCTTACCTCTGTCTCTCCCCTCATACTTCCCTCTTTTTTTTAACTTCCGTCCGTTTCCCTTTCTTTTCTCTATGGCATTCGATCGAACTCCGGCTTTCGGCGTCTCGGACGACACTCGTCTTTTCCCTTCGCTCCTTGCGTTTCCGGGCGCTTTTCCCCAAGCGAGATTTCGCTTCTCGTAATATGACGAGAGACCGGTAACCGAGCGTCTTTTGCCGTCAGATTCATGATCTTCTTTTTTCCCTTTTCGTTTTTTTTTTTTTCTCTCCCTCACAAGAAAGTTAGTCGCCGCAGTCAACCCTCTCTACCTTCCTCCCCCCGATTTCTTGTTGTACTCTTTGGCTCGGAGGATAGAGGATGGCTGGGCGTTCGTTCCGGGGCTTCTTCCATTTAAACTCTTTCGAGTATCTTTCCCCCCTTTTTCTTCAAACGCGTCGGTGGGATTTTCCTCCTGTGAGATAGGAGTACTTCCTTTGACCAGCCTGAAAAATTTCTTTTTATCGAGTTGTGCGTCACCATTTGATTTCCTGATATCCTTTTTTTTTTTAGCAGTTTCTTTTTCCAACAGAGGAATTTCTGACTGGGCTTGCTTGCGACCTTAAAGGACGGCGATAGAGGGGGTCAGTTCTAGTAGTTTTTCCGTGAAACTGCGTCCCTTTGGGCCCTTCCCTTCCCTTGCCTTCCACGCACAAGGATTAATTGCGAAAGAGGAAAGTTGCCTGGTCTTTTCCTCTCCTTCGCGCGCCTCCCCTTCTTCCACCCCAACACGTCGACCCCATTGAAAGACCCCTCCCGTCTCCTAATGAGTTCTGTCGTTTTCTCATACGCTCCTTGAAAGGCCATGCCAAGACGGCATTTGAAAAAGTCCCGACTTAGATTTCTTTTCCTCCTCCTCCCTGTTTTTCTCTCTCCTTCCGTTTCTTCCCCCCTCGGTTTTTAAGCAGTTCATGCACTGCCAACTTCAGATCGATGGTTGGCCGACCAACGCAATTGACCCTCCGAGCGCTTTTTTAAACTTTTCGAGTTTTTTGTTTTCCCCCGGTCATCAGGAGATCTTGACACGCCTGGAATCGTTTCTTGAATCCTTTGTTACGGGACACACCCGCTTCGGCGACGGTATTTCCCTCTGACGCCCGCCCCCCCCTTAAGACCGCAAGCTTACTTTTGAGTCCCCTGAACACCTCTGCCCTCCACTTTCAACACCGGTCTCCCCGCCAAGAAAGGCAGTTTCCCGGTTTCCTCACGCGGTTTCCCGTCTTTGCCCCCCTCCCACGAGTTAAATTACTTTTTGTCACAATTTTTCACACCGAGGAGATTTCCAGATTCAATTTCAAAAGGGTCGTTTTTCCCTATCATTTTAATGCTTTGTGATTCGGCAAGGCCTGATCGTCTACTACGGTTGAAATCGTTTCATGCAGGCCTTTTCCCCAGCTCATAATCCCGAAGACAACTTCTGATAGAAGTTACTTCGAAAGAACTCTTCGTCATCACGTATACGTATTGGTCTTCGGAGTTTCCCCGTCCCCTTTTTCGTTCGTGGATGATTCGCGGTTAACTAATTCCGAGGCACCCCCCCGTAATTACCATTCCTTCCATTTTTTTTTCAAGACCCACGCGTCTTACCGGATGGTTCTGGCATAGTCAGAGAAAGAGAATGCCCGCTTTTTCCCTACGGCTCGCCACTTTCTCCACCTACTTGCCGCGACTTTTCCTGATTGGTGTCCAGAGCTGCAAGCAGTAGGTCGGAGCTCTTAAATTTCTCTGAAATTGCCTCCTGCCTTCTGGCCTTCTTCCCTTTCTCCCCGTTATTGAGATAGCCCCTAGTTCCAATTTGTCCCAATGCAGGGATCTGACACTTTCTGCCCTCTTTCTTTCCCGTTTCCAAACAGCGAAATGTCGATGCTGTTAGAAGTTCCCAACGTCCGCGCCTTTCTTGTCTCCCCGTCCTTCAGATATTGCAAAGCATGGCTGTTTTACTCTAATCTTCGACACACCCCCCACGGAAAGACGCCTTTTGGAACTTACCTCTTTTGCCTTCCCAGGTCTGAAACTGGTATGGAATGAATTTAGCCTCCGACTGATTCGGCTCGGTATCCTCTTCCCCACGTAGATTTTTTGGTGTTCTTTTTTTTTTTTTTTCTTTCTTTTTTAGTAGAGCCTGACATTTTTCACTTCTGGCCATACTCTTTCCCCTCGAATTTCCGCTCTGCAATATGCCCGCCATAGACATCCCCCGAGAATAGGAGTTAAGCACCCCCTCATGGCATCCGCACCCTCCTGCAAGCTTTCCCTCCATCTCTTTTAGTATAGAACGACCATGTTGACCGCCGGGTGAGTCGCTCTAGTAAAAAAAAACAAAAAAAAAAGCGTCTTTCTCCCTGATCCTCTTTCCTTCTCCATTCTTTTGCCCCCCCCGGCGGTCCAGCCCGAAACTTTTCAGCTTGCAGTGAAACATATTCTGTTTTTTGCGGCCGCGTCTGTTCTGCAACACACCCGGGACCCTCTTGGTCTCCCTCCAGCTTGTTTGCCTGCAGGTCCTAAATCCCCTTTCCTAACGGGGTTTAGCCATCTTCTATTGTGTAGCTTTATTCTGCGTCTTACTCTTTTTCCCTGGTCTTACCGTTAGAGACCTCCCTAAGTTTTGGTCGGAGGTCGCTCTTGGCAAAACTTTGGAGAGCGCCTCCTATCCTGTGTGTTTGACGTTTGCGCTTCCCTCCCTTACATTTGAGAGTCGTAAAGCAGGATGGTGGAATTCCAGAAAGGGAGCGCGTCCGTCCGCCGCCCAACCCCCCCCTACCTGTCTTTTTTTCGACTCTCCCCCTCATATTGATCAAATAGGTCCTGCTCGCTGAACGCGGCGCCAATTTGGGTTGATTCCCCTGGCTGCGCTGTTGCAATGTCGCGCATACCTTTCAGCAATGGGAAGCTGGCCAAAAACCACCCCCTTCATAACCGTCACTTTTTTTGTTTGCGGCAACGTTTTAGCATTGAGGAGGCCCCGGTAAAATCACTTCCTACCTACTTCTCCCTGTCTCTCCTTTCCTTTTCCTCCTTTTTCCCCCCCCCGCGATAGTGAAAGTCGCCTCACTATTCGAGATAGAAACTTCACGTTGTAGTTGATTGGAGCTCGAGGAGGCGACCATTTTTTTAGTGGAAGAGTGATTCCTTTGGACTCCCTCCGTCCGCCATTTTTTCCCTTCCCCCCCCTCATCCTCTTTTTTTTCTGCGTGAAGATATTTTTTTTTTTCAACCTCAGTGGGCGGCGGCAGCGCAAATTTTGCCTGGGTTCAGCCTTCCTCAAGAACAATCCCTGTCCGGCCGAGGCGATCGCTAATAGGGACCTCGCGGCAGTTCACGATTCCGTGACTCTCCCATTCCTGCAGTCCCCCTCTAGACAGGAAGCATTCCGCCTGTGTATGCAGTAGTTACAGCCCCCTCGCGCGACCGCGAAAAAGTTGCAAACAGTTTCGGTCTGTTGGTTTTTTCACCAGCTCCTTGGCTTCTCTTTTTCTGTTGGAAGTAAACAATGCCGTGGCAAAAAGCAGCAGTGACTGCGGACAGACCAAAAAGTTCAAGCGCGTTTTCTGAGCCTCTTTGCCCGATTTGCCTGCTCCTCCCCTTTCACAAAATTCCGGCTTCTTTGATAGTGGAGGCGTCTTTTCTCTCTACTGGCTTTCTGAATTCAACAACATTCCGTTTTTTTAGAAGAGACGGCCTATGGCCAGACTCCTGCCCCTTTCCATGCTTCCTCCAAACCCTCCTCCTCCTTCTGCCCCAGAGAAACCCGAGGTGCACGCGTCAGCCGGGGGTCTTTTCCCACCCCCCCTCCCCCCCACATGGTTTCGGCTCTCCCTGCCGCATTTTCCCCCTCCGATTCCCCGCAATAGGCTATCGGCGTGCAAACCCCGACCCAGGTCGTAACAGGCTGTGAGAGGCACCCCGGCAAAACATAGGGGTCATCTCCGGCGCTCTTTTAACCCCCCTTTTTTGCAGTTTTCAAGTCAACCCTTAAATGCTTTGCTGCTCCCAAGCCTCCTGGCGGGAGTTCGACTGGGTAGCATTTTTTTCTGCCCCCAATTTTTACCTCCTTCTGCCTTCTCCTGGACGATCCGTGTCTTACCCCCACTCAAAGGTTCCGCCGCCATCGACTCGTTGATGTATCGCCTAAAATTAGGTCTTCTGACATTTTTACTGCTATCACCCTAGTCGTATTCCTTTTAGCTGTGCATGAATGAAAAGGCTCAGTAGCGGCCAGCGGCTGTCCTGTTCCTTTTCCACATGTCTCTCCGACCCCTTCGGAATTGACTCTTTTCCCGATTTCTTCTTCGTCAAAATGCATTCCACAGGGCTACCTGGCGCCTGTGTTGCCCTCTCTGGGTTTCGTCACCCCGGCGCGTTCGCTTATATTCTCTAACACGATTTTTTCCTCTATCGGAAGCCAGATGATGAAAAAGACCTACCCTTTTCGAGGACGTTGCTGCGAAAAGTTCTCAACTTCGTACTTTTTCGCTCTTTTCCCCTCACCTGCATTGGCGACAACTTCGATTCCATGACAATAATTGACCTTCTGAAATCTTTGACTTCAAGAACGTACGACGCATCCAGGTCCGTCTGTAACCTCTCTACCTCCTTAGTCTTCTCTTTGACTTTCGTAGGCCTAATTCTCTCCTTAGTTCAACGAACATGGCGCCCCCTGGCGGACAATCGAAGAGTTCTGATTTCGTCTATTCCTCGGCGAACTCCCTTCATTTTTCTGTTTCTGCCGGTCATATTAGCCGATCGTGTCCTTAGTCGTGACCCTTCCGTTAGTTCCTTCGATCATCACCGCACCGTGCTCCCGTTCCGCCGACATTCATCGAGCTTTCTCCACACTATAATGCGATCGTGTTGCGTCGGTTATCCGATTCTGAGCTGGGCCCCTTCGGCATTATGCTGAAGATGACCTATTCCCGCTTGCGATACCCTCTTAACCAAAAAGAGTCGTCTGGTTTCGCCTGAGCTAGTAGTTACCCTTTGACACCGACCCATTCTATTTCTCTAGTGTTCTTTCCACCTGAATTACTTTATCCCCCCCCTTCCGCTATTTCTTTTCAGCTAGGCCAAATCAGGACAAGCTGACTGTTTTTTGACATTCGGTCCTGACGGATAGCCAGATTATTTTCCTCTGTCTGCGCGGCTAAACTTTACTCTCCCCTTTATTTCCCTCGGCCTCTTTACCCGTCGAGTGCCGGTCTCCATTGATTCACTGTAACGATCGGCGAATGGTCGGCTATTCTACTGAGCGACAGAACAAATGATGTAGACCCAACCCACCTTCTTTTGACCCTTTCCCCTTCTTCTGAAGGAACTTAGTGCCGGACATACCCTAGATCTAACGTGGCACTTGACATGAAAGGAGGGATAGGCCTTATTGCAAACGGTACTTCTACCTTTTAATCCTCCCCTCCGTTTGCTCTCCCCAGTAGTTTTGTCCCATAATTGCCGTGCTTATCCAGAAGGTAAGTTCAGGGCATCTGTCCAACTCCCATATCTCTTATTTTCCTCCCCCCCCCTCCCCATTGCATTCTTGCGCGTTCTGTCAAGGTAGATGTGTTGGTTACAGCTTTTGCTTCGCCTTGGAGTCTTTTCTAGGCGTTTTTTGACAGACCTTGTCGGGAACGGAACACTCCCCCTTCCTACCCTCGTCCATATGAAGAACGAACGCGAAAATTTTCGGTCCCAAGATACGAGTCTTTCCCCCCCCCCCCCTTCCCCCCCCCCCCCCCCCCCATTTAACAAAGTGAAAGCCCGGAAGTGGTGCCTGTTTCCTCAAGCGTTCGCCCGCGCCACACCCCTTCCGACTTTCTTTTCCTTCCCATGAAACTGTTTGTCAACCTTTTGAAACAAACCGAGGCTTCACCTGGGGGTTTCCTTCCCCCCTTTAGGTTCTTTCGATAATTACTCTCCCCAGGAGATCCCGCCAGGACCGCTCTGGTGGTGAACGGACTTTAATAAGTGATCGTTATCGGGGGAACGCTTTCTCTTCTAATCAACTTCCGAAGTCCCCGCTCATCCTCTTTCGACGGGCCAAAATTTCCTTCACAGTCCCAGACCAGAACTCTTTCTCCGGCTAGATCTCTTCTTCCTTTTCTTCGGCGAGTGTGCTGGGAAGCGAGTCCCCCCCTAACGGCCCCCCCTCGTCACTTAGAATTTCTACCGATCATGGCCCTTTCCTCTGGTTTCCCCCCCCTTAGTTTTGTCTTTTTTTGTTAACCTCGGTTCACTGGCATTAGCCCCGAGGCGCAAATCAGCGCTTCAGACTGGCTCCCCCATTGTTTTCCCCCCTCCTTCGTCCCGGGTCCGGAATCCCGAGAACTTTGAGCAGACTAGCCTGAATCCTTCAGGTCTCCCCCGATCCCCTAGAGACTGACCCCTTCCGCTTAGGAACCGTACTCCTTTTTTCAATCTTTCACGCCCTTTCTCAGGATGTCTTAGAGAGAACTTCGACTCCCCTTAGCCAATGCTTGCTTTCCTTTTTCCTCGGGCCCATCTCGGAAAAGACAATTTCCTATTTCCGACAGGCTTCCGAAGTCACGCGAACCGTTCTTTTCAGCAGCTGCTCCTTTCTCCTGCCCCCTCTGCAGAATCCTTTTAGCTGCAAGAGCCTTTCTTGAACTTAACCCGCGATGAGGCAACCCTGCGCAATTGAATGAATCCTTGTTCCGCTTGTGAGTATTCTTAATCACTTAGCTCGGTTGGTAGTGATAGGTACCTTTTGTAACTCACTACAGCCTTTGCCGGTCCCTCCTCTTTCTTTTCCCTCCCCCGCTCAGCCCTACGACACTCGTGGCGTTATCGCCCCTTCAATGGCATGAAGATGCCTATGGCTCCCCTGACCCCCCCATTCCCTATGGCAGTTCTTCCCCTCAGTTGGTTAACCTAAGGGATGTCGAGCGCTAAAGCGATGATCAAGGATCCCTTCTGTCTAACAGCCCCCTTGGTGCTCACAAAAACCTTTGATGTACCCCTGGCCCTAGAACCGTTCGTGAGTGTTCAGCGCACAAAGTCTTCTGTTGCGGGGGGGTTGCCGGAGTGCGTATCGCACCAATTGTGTCATTCGCCCTTCCTATCATAAGCTCTTTTTTCTTTCTAAATAAACTTCAAGACGGGTTCGACATCTTCTAAGATTTTCTTCCCCGTTATGGGTCTTCCGATGTGTAGATAGGCCTTCTGCTCCAATCCTGTGGTTCTTTCTCCTCCGTTTCACCTCTTCCTGATGTGATATGTCCTTTTTGACGGGGCGCGCCTTCATGGCGGAGTCGGGTGCCCTTAACGAGGTCGCGACCGCCGCGATGTTTGAATTCCTTCTCATGAGAGGAACTCGCAATCCTCTAACAATGATCCAAGCCTGGTTCCAGGCCAGAGCTGCTGTCCTCTTCTCCCGTCTCATACCCCCCCTTGCGAACTTTTGGGTGTAGTTCCTGGCTGCGATGTTTGCCTTGCCATGGTTTTTCCCAGAGACTACCGTTCGAAGCAATGGGAGTGGCTTTAACAAAACCCCTTAACGAAACTCTGGCCCCAAGTCTCCTGGTAGCGGTGCGGGTTGGACGGTAACAGACAAGCAAGGGCGTACTTATCCTTACAGGTAACTCTCTATCGTTTTGATCTACGCCCATTCATTTCACAGAGATCGGATTCTCCTATTCGCCCCGTCTTTCTCCTCAGTGGTCGGGTTTTCGCGAGGAGCTGCTGCAACCTCATGTTTCTCCAGTGGCTGCCCCTTTGCATACTCCCCTTCCTTCCTTATCATCTCCTCTTTAATAACGAATTTTTGTTGTGAGAGAGATAGCCCCCATTTTCCTATGCTGGGGTCGGCTCATCCCCTCCGAGAGAATGAGGTTTCAGAACGAATCTTCCCTCCATCCCCTCCCCATCCTCGAGAGGCAGCTGGCAAGAGAGCGAAGTTTTCACGAGCGCTTTTGGTACTATCCCCAAACCTTCTGCAAACATGAAGTAGACCTTACCTTAGCCTTAGTGTAGGAGAGTTAAAGCGCGCCGCCTTTTCGCCCCTCCCCCGTCTTTTACGTTCTTATGACGTTTTTTTGTGAAGAAAGAGTCCCCCGCTTACTCCTAGTCTTGGAAAGTCAAAATGAAGGGGCAACAGCCACGAATCGCACGCAAAAAACAACCTCGACCTCTTTTAAGTTCGGATATTGAACGCTTTCCGAGGTGGGACTCCTAGATCCTTTGCTCATCCACCCCCCCGGGAGTTTTTGCTTCTTTTCTTCGACGTACTAGCCTGATCCTGGAACAGTTTTTTAATTCACACTCGGCGGCTACCCCCTCCCCTCCCTTCCCCAGACTCCAGCTTCCCACTTACCTGAGTATCCCCGAACAAAGAATATCCCCTTTCCTTTTCAAAGATCAATTCTGGTGCAGGGTGCCACACGAGCGACCTTCCACCCACAGGCTTGTGTTCCAGAATTTGGCACAAATCTCCCTAATCAAGAAAAGAAACGGAATACTCCCCCCTAACTAGGATAGTTTGCAGAAACTTCACGGGTTCTTTAATGCAAAATATCGGGACCAACTGCGGCTATTTTTCTTACCCTTCTTTCTCTGGTAACAAAGGGCGCGCGTGCACGCTTTCCAACGCCGGAAGACACACCCAGAATCTTTCTGTGAGATGGCCCAAGCTCGTATGAGTCTTCGTTCTTTTGTTAAATTTCCTTTTGGTGGACCAGCGGAGGAGCACACCCTGGATCCCCCCTTTCACCTTTTCCCTCGGCGACTACCGGTGAGTTCCACCACAGTTCTATGCAGAAATCTGTTCGGCTGTCTACCTTCTTGGACTTTCTGATTCCAGGACTTCGATAAACCGCCGATTTTTTTTCGTCAGCTGAGTTTTTTCCCCTTAAGAGTCCTCCCAGCGTCAGTCGATTCCCCTTGTTCTGTCTTTGAAGTTCAATTCCGTTCTCTGACCAACTGTCGCAGCGTGCATTGCGGATAGCAGCCTACCCTCCCGGACCCCCCCAGTGTCTTAATTTTGAGCCTTGGTTGCAGATAAATGTTTCCAGGTCACCGGCGCTGCCTATGCGAGGAGATGAACTTCTGCTTCCTTGCCAACCCTCGGAGCAGGCTTCTGCCACAACGAACTTGCCTTGACCTTTTCCAAGTCCCTTTTTTTTCCCTTCGACTTTGTTAATTTTTTCCCCTCGATTTCCTATCCCTGCATTTCTAAAAGGATTTCCGGCGATCTCCGTCCAAATTACTGGTCCTGTGACTCTTCCTTGCTTCTCCCTCTGCACAGGTAAAGATATTCCTAACGTCTACCCCGACGGCTTCAGGTTCTTGCACCAGACACTTCGGCTTCCCTTACGCCCGTACGTAGGTCCAGAACCGGCTGCCTCGTGCCCCTTCGTGCGCTGGTCTCCATGAGAGCTCCCCTCCGGCACGGCGCCGGTTTGCCGGTCATCTCCCCATGATATTATTCCTCTTCCTTTCCTCTTCCGCTTTATGACTGTCCTCCCCCAACTCCTCCCGTCCTCGTCTTCCGACCGGATTTGCTAGAAGGGGACGGAACAGAGTTCGGATACTTTTCGCTTTTTATTGGTTTGATTTGATCGAGGATGCAGGTCGGTTCTGCAGGTTGCTGTCTGAATTCTTCGTTCCGAGTAGAAGCTCACTTCATTTCCGCAGTTTTCACCACCAGCTATGGCTGATATCGATAGCAGTACGGAACCTAATCCTTTTTCCCCCGACCCCCCCCCTTTGGCTCCAAATCCCAGTGCCCGGCCTCTGGTTTTATTTGAGCGGCGGAACCTGCCGATCCCAAGCGGACCAGATGCCTTTTTACTTGATCCTTTGGTGGCCCTTCCCTTTCCAGATCTTAGCTGTTTAGCCGAAACTTTGTCTGCTGGGAGTCGCTTGGCATACCGACGACGCGTGGTCCGTTTCACAAGTGACCTGCGAACTGGCCACTTCGATTTCTTCCTCACGAAAGAACCTGGCCCAGCCCCCCAAAACGTTTCCCCTTTTTTGAACAGAAACATTATCCGATGAAGCTGCGTTGGCGGGCCACCCCTTTTCCCCCCCTTACTGGTAACTCCCCCTGATGGAGACTCCCACATTTGAAAAGACAG
>Ga0179593_1564208_pt1 | contig 13703 bp, 13 predicted proteins | sample CZODoug2_1_08_16_FD_185931 | JGI IMG/M metagenome (GOLD analysis project Ga0179593, IMG submission 185931) | Vadose zone soil fungal communities from Angelo Coast Range Reserve, California, USA - CZODoug2_1_08_16fungal (PacBio error correction) | ecosystem: Environmental > Terrestrial > Soil >... | reverse complement strand
TTGTTTCCTCCCCCCTCTTCCCTTTTATTGATGAAGCGAGTCCGATACCTGCTCGATACTCCTTTTTGTCTCGTAGAAACTTGCTCCCCCTTTCCCCTTTCAAAAAAGCCTTTTTTTTCATCAACTTTTTTTTCTCTTCTGGAGTCACAGAGTTCCAACTGGCTACGTGCCAAACCTCCGATAACCTGCTGGTGGACCTCTTTCTTTCGAACGTTGGTTGTCTTGCGTCGGATTTTTACTTTTTCTGGTTGGTGCCCCTCTAGGTTTCTTTTTTCGTGTGTCTCTACAATTGCTTCTGATTCCATCCACCCATACCTCTGTGACTTCGTACCACTGTGAATTGGCTCACCTCCCTTCCTTGACGGTCCCCCCCCCGTTTTGACATGATGACTCTAGTAAGGTGAAATGGGACCTCGTCGAATTTTTCCTTGGTCTTCTTTGTATTCCTCTTTCATCTTTTCAAACTTCGGATCTGACCTAGGATTTCGAGTGAGGAGTTCCCCCGTTTCCCTTTCTTATTAGCTGGACCTACGAGTCCTATCTAGTTACGAGACCCGTTTATGTCTCCGGCCCCTGTCGACGGTACCTTCGCGCCTTTGTAACCGAGACCCTTTCTCCCCAAAAGGCTCTTTTTTTCCCCGGGCGTTCTCCCTTCTGAAACAGCTTCATGACTCGCCAATCCGGACGGCCTTTTTTCTTCCATGTAATAAACTTTTTTCCGGCCGCGATGTTTTTCCTCAGGCCCTTAAGATTTCTTCGATCTTCATCCCCTGCGGAAGTTTTTTCTCACAACCCCCTTCCCAATGAAGACTCATAAGTTAACATAACGTTCCTTCTCACATGTGACAAAAAGTATTTCCCCCGCTCTTAATCGAGCTTACGATCGGAATTTCCCGAGTCCTTTTCGGGCTTCTCTGGCCGAGTGCTTCGCGAAGTGGGACGCCTTTCTTGTCCAAAGCATCGCCTCCCCCCGCCGTCCCCTAACCTGATTCAGCCCCCCTACCCTCGCACGTTGAATTCAAACCGTACCGTTGACCGTTGACCGTTGTCCCTCACTTTTGCCCCGCCATTTTATGGTCGCCCAGCTCCTGCCAGAGCATTCTTCCCTCTCATCTTTTCAACTTTTTTTTTTTCTCGAAACTGTTCTGTAAACTAATCTATGGCAGCGTGAGATGTTTTTTATTTGCCCCGTGGGTTGTTTGAATCCCCCCGCTTATTGAGTTCCCCTCTTTTATATCCTCGAAGGACGCCTATTTTTCCCTTGCCGTGACAAGTATACCTCCCGCCTAGAGAATAACGGTTATTTTTTCTCCTCTGCCTCTCTGGTTCCCTCCACCTGTTGACCCCTCCGTTGATTAGGTCTCCCGCCTGGCTCCTTCCATTCATAGTTGATCCCGGGTTTTTCAATAGAGAATTTTGTGTCGGCCGATCCAAGAAATTTCCGTTGAAAAAATCCCCCCCCTTCCCTCTCCGCGAGCTTTTTTTTCAGGTTTCTGGCTTTCCAATCTGCTTTTGCATGATTCTCTAACATGGCCAGGATAATACGCAGTCACCTCCGCTGAGTGCCCCTCCTCCATCTATCTTTTCCCCCACACTGAAAAATCTTCGCTTTCGATCGCATGACCCCCATTCTCCATTTTGCCGCTAACTTTCTACATCCCCCCGGACCTTTCATCACCCGCGCCCCCGTGTTAGTCAGCGGCTTTTTTTTTCAGTTCACCCCTTTCTTTTACCGGCAACCTTGCTCCCAAAAAGGGTTGCTGGATGTCTTCCCCACCTTTGTGGTCTTCGCGTCCCTATCGGTTTTCCGATGTTGTGTCCCGGCCTTTTTTCGTTCTGATTTCCGGATCTGCCTTTCCCGCTGACCCTGCTCTGTAAATTACCTTGGCCAGGGCGTCATCACCTTTTTCGCTTTTTCTTCCCTTTTGCACTGATCCCCTTCGAGGAGCAATCTTTCGCTTCCGACCGTTCTATCCCCTGAAGACTTCTAATCTTTTCGCGAAGTAATGCTTGCGGCGTCATGTACATTTCGTTAGCTTTTTTTTTGGGTGCTGGGTCCTGTCCTTTGGTCCTTCTAGATTGGTTCCTATCTCTCCAGGCCAGATGACTTGGTAAGCAATCCCCTTCATATGAACCCCCATTTTTATGGATAATAGTTCGACTTTCACTCTCCTTTATTCCTATTCACAGAACACTCCCCACCCACGGTTCTCTTTTGGTTCAATATCTACTGGCCGCTTGCTCCCTGGACCTCTATTTTTCGATCAACTAATTAGTGGTGCGCACAGTTAAGGCTACTGGACCCCGAAGTCTGATTTTTTCTTTTGGGTTCTTCAAGGTCTTTCAATAAGAGCCACGGCGAGCTGATTGCGGTCCTAGCCCCCGTGGGTCTTTATCATATATTTCCCCCCCCCTTTTTGTTCCTAGATCCCTTGACGATTCACCAGAATGAGACCCTTCCCTCCTTTTGGGGCTTTCCCTTCTTTTCTCGATCGACTTTCCCCGTCGCTCCGCGTCCTTCAACCTATAGTTGATGTTATCGAATCAATTGTCTCCTTTCGGTTCTTTCAGGCCAAGCCAGTCGCCCCGATGTTCGATTTTGGTAATACTTCTGGTCAAGAGCTCCTTCTTTTTCCCGAACGTCTTCTAGATTTTTAGGTGTCCCTCGCGTAGTTCTAATCTCCCGTGTTTTCAGGAAGCAAGGGAGCGCCCCCCCCCCCCCCCTTTTTCACCACAAATCTATGGCAAGCACCCCTGGACCTCGAATCCTTTTTCACCCGAATGTTAGCTCAGGAAGGTTTTCATTTCAATAAGAAGTTCCTGCCCCGGTTCCCTGGGACTTCCCCGGGATTGTTCAATTTTGCAACAAGGTGTTTCGCGAAAGTGCCAATGGTTTCCCCTTCGTTTAGGCTCTGGTTTTTAGCTTGCTCTTTGGTGTCCTCATCTTTAAGTTCCCGGAAGACACAGGGCAATTCCGTGGGCCCCAAGCTGGGGACCCTGGTTTCTCTGAAGACTTTAAGGCGGATTCAGATGCGACTCTACAGCATGCCATTTTGGTCCTCCATGTTGGCCCCTTTCCGGACTTGTGGTAGTCCCTATGCCTCCGCGAACGAAACCGTTTTCACGCTTGGTTGGTTGAAGATATCTTTCCTTGCGGGCTGGGTTGGTTACAGGACAGCACTTGTCCTCCTTTCAATGCCTCTTTCTCGTAAAGTCTCCCCTTGTCGTGGTTTCCCCCTCGATGGAGTCAATTGGGATACCGCTCCAGATACTTTCCTTCGACTTAGCCCCACCCCAGATTGTGGCATTAAGCTTTTTAACCAGGAGTCATCCCCTCAGGCAGTTCCACCCCGCTCGCTCCGCGAGCAGACTTTCTTTTTTGGGCTTGGCTCTTCCCCTCCTCGGGGTTGACCCCCCGGAGCACTTCCCTCCGATTACACGAGGATCTTCTTTTCGGGATCTTTTTTTTCCCTTTCATTCGTTTTCTGCCAGTGCCTCGTTCTGGGTAATCACCATCCCGGATGCGCTTTCGAGGGAGAAGGGTCACTTTTCCTTTTTCTCCCCTCAAAGAATGTTGGTTCCTTGTGGTGATATCCTCGATATGTTCCTCCCTTGTCTTCCCGGCCCCCATACAAAACAACTTCTTTCCGTCTGGTGCCTCTCCCGTTCCAGTTCGTCCACACGCCCAACTTTCAAGATTTCTCCCCCCCCCATCTCTGGGCCCTCTTTCTTAGCAAGAAGGTTTTTCCCGATTTTTTCGTTCAACCTCCCTTCAATTTAAAGTTTTGCCTTTTTTCCCCCTTTCTCATATTTTCTCTGAATCAGGGTGTTTTCTTTAGAGATGCCATATGATGTTGAAAGGATCGTCACCCTTATTCGCGACCTCCAGTCTCCGCAAGATTACCTACCCCTCTCGTAGTGGTTCGCTTTCCTTCCTCTCTTTTTTAATGTTTCCAGATGTATTTTCGCTTATCAGAAATTTTTGCCTTTTTTCCTCCCTCGTTGGGAAAGGATCGTAGTTGCGGGTAGGCCTAGAATGGTCTGTCCCCACAAAATCTTGCCAACATCTTCCCTGGATGTGACCGCCGGATTTTCCTCTCACAGCCCCATCGCGCCGTTTTTCTCCAGCTAACCTATGTCAGGCATGGGCTTTCCCCATGCAAAGTCTTGTTTATCGCCTCTCTTTTTCGTGACCCCAAAGATTCTTCTCGGTTCTCAATTAGAGTTCCCCTTCCCCGGAGTGTTTTAGGATGACCCAAGAGAGGCCCTTGATGGCGTTTCTGTTCCTGGTCCCTCGATTGATGGAACGCTCAGCAGCTCGAGCCCCTTGTTCCCATACGATCTTTTCCCGTAAGATCCCAGAGACAAAGAGGAAATTCTCCTAGAGGTCTAAGCTCCGCAGCGTCTCTGGTTTCAATCCGTTTTTTCCCCCCCTTTGCTTTTAGCCCTAACGTCTGAGTTCAGGATCAGAGGGTTTTTCTTTGAATCCCAGCGGAATTCCCACCCGGCACACTTTTCCCCTTTCGATAATATTCCAAACGAATACCAGGAGTTCGCGAAAGTAAAGACCCCCCCTTTTGTAATAATTTTCACCCAGAATTCTCCCCCGATCGAGCTTTTCCCCCGTAGACCGTGGTTTTCCGCGTATTTTTGTCTGCAGTGGCAAAACGCATGCCTTTTTTTTTTTTTTATGTGATGGTTTAGACATGTTTTAGACGATTTCCCCCCTTCTTTGAGAGACTTTTTTTTTCTCCAGCCTTCTTCTTCTCTCTTCCCATCCTTCCGTGGGTGAGAGATTTTACAAATAGTTCTTTTTCTTCTACGAGTTCCCACTCTCTTCAGATCCCTTGTGTCCTCTCCTTTTTTCCCGTAATCAACACGGTGCCCCTGCACCCTCTCTCGTTCGGCGACCCCCTACCCCTTGCATTACGTTCCCCTCTTCCGCTCAACTTTTCCCTTCTTCTTCGAACGTTTTTTTTCTTTCTGTCGCTTGATTCGTGTGTCCCTCTCTGATCTCTTGCAGAGGGTGTGCCGTTGCTAGTATATTGATGTGCCCCCCTCCCACCATCCTTTTTTTTGACTGGTCCCGCCAAGACAGGATCTTGATTTTCATCAACTCCCGGCTTCGCATGCGGCTTCGCGGTCCTTTTTTTTTCCATTTTTCTTGGGTCTTCCGGGCTTTTACGAGAGAAAATTCGCTTCCCCCCCCTCTGTGTCCGGCGGAGTGCTCAGACCCCCTCGCCTATCATCTTTTACCCTTCGCGACTTTTCCCTTTTTCTCATCCTTCTCACCTTTTCGACGGGTACCGCTCTCCCTTGCGAAATAAATCCTTTCCCCAAAGTGCTTTTTAAGTAGAGTTTTTTCAGCCGTTCTTACCACAGATTATTTCTGGAACCAATCGACGGCTTTCCTTGTTGCAATCTCTTCCCATCTTTCTCTCGATTGTTTTTTTTTTTTTCCGTAAGACTTTCTCCTGGAATGATTTGCACCGTCGTTGGGTTGCCTCCCGATCCTGCTTCCCTTTTCGCAGATAGACTGACTTTCAAGTCCTCCCTGGGCCCAAAGGTCGTGACCCTCGATCTATCGCGTTTCCTCCCTTTTTTGCAAAAAGATTTTCAGGCCTTCTCCCTTAGCTTTTCTTCTCGGGCATCGGTCGCGTTTCCTTGCCGCCTTTCTTGACGCACTCGAATTTTCTTTCCCAGCGCTTCTCCTCCCCACTTTGTCCGAAAAATACTTTTTTTTTCACTTACAGTTTTTTGACCTGTTCCCTCCAACGTTGACCCCCCCCTCAAAGGCTTGCTTGGCGCCCAGAAATCGGCCGCGTCTTGTTATAGTTTTTTTCCAAAGACTGTTCTCGCACTTTTCCTTCTCACAATCGTTGCCCTTCGTTGTTTTTCTTTGGGGGCCCAGTAAGACTTTTTCTTACTAGAGCTCCCGGACGCCTGTTCTTTCCCCCCCCCCAAAGACTTGCCGTCTCCTTCCCTCACAGTCCAATCTTCTGTTTCCCACTGAGATTTCCAACTTCCTCGGTTTGACAGCATATGTTCCTTCTTGTCTAGACTTGTCCGTCTTCCCTGCCATTTAACTCGTTTGAGGGATTTTTAACTCTTCGTGCGACTTCCAAGTACCCCAGGTGTGGCATCGATTCTCTATCGTTTCTAGCGCCGTACGGATTCTTCCCCCCCCCCCCCCCTCCTTCCCACTGTTTCCCCCCCCCCTACTCTCCCCCCCTTCCCCCCCTCAATGTTCCGCTTAGTCGGAACTGCTCCTCTACCTGAGGCTTAATATCCGCATGTCTCTTGATGGTTCCCTCCCCATCATTGTTCATATATCGACAGGTCTGAGGCGGCTATTACAGCTCTTTTTTTGAATACTTGATCGCCCCCATCCCGAAGAATGATCTTAACCCCTCCCTCCCCCCCCCGGTTCGTATTCATAGGGGAACCCTTACCGGCTCGACCCCTTGGCCGAGGAGGGTGCTCTCTCTTGACAATCGCTTGGTCTAGGATCCACGTCCTTTTCTTGGTTCCCCTTCAAGTTTTTTCCAGTGTCTCATACGCGCCTTTGATTCAAGGAACTTCAATCCTCTTCCAGGAGTGGCCCCTTTATCCTTTTTACCTGCCAGACGATGACGACAGCACTATCAAAGTAGGCAGAGCTCCATTCTTCCGCGGCACAACCTGGGAAATTATACTTAGTATTCCCTTTCCCATGAACTTTAACTATTCCTTCATAAGGATGAGCTTTTTTCGTCCCCCATTTTGATTTTCTCTTGGGATGGCGCCTCGCCCCCCATTTCTTGTTTTTCTCCCTTCTTTAGCCAATATTTTTCATATTCTCCGATGACGATCCGGTTTCCCAATCGCTTTTCGGACAGCTTACTCATTTGCGCTCCTCCTGGTTTTAGGAGGGACACATATTTTTCGATGTAATATACCTTCCCATAGGAAGTCGTTAACGTATCTCTTTTTCTTAAGAATAGTCTGGTTTGGATCTTTCTCGATAATGTTGACGCCTTTGAAAACCCCCCGAGGGTAACTCTTCCCTTTTCTTATGATACTTTCGTTAATAGCTCCGGCTCTCCTCCTAAGGTGGTGGTGTTGATGGAGATCCGCAAAATTTCCCCTGACGATCCGTCCTCGGGGGTACCCCTTCTAGGCTGGTTCTCCGTATAAACCCTAGCCATCATACAGTTTCTTGGTACACTTCGGACCTGAGGTCCCCTATTTATGGAAAAATTAGATGTAGTAACCTTCAAGGCTTCAGTCGATTGACTAGGCAACTTTTTTCTTTTCATACTTTCCCCCCTGAAATAAGCTCCTTCGTTAATTCTCGCTTCGCCTTTCTTTTACTCTGACCCTACTTTTGTTTTCCCGGTTGAGAACCAGTCACATTTCTTATTCCCCCCACAAAGCTTCGAACCTTCCCCTTAATTGATCTCCTTATTTCGCCCCTTGATGGTATTCTTAAGTGTTCGATGGCCCTTCCCTCCGTATCTCCCCTCTTTGACGCGGACTATTGTATAGAGAATTTTTTTTCCCCCTTTTTTTCTTCTTTCGAAAAGGTGCTTTACTCCCGGGTACTTAGGTCCTGGGCAGTCTTGTTGATTTGCTGTTCGAATCGGCGTCGACCCCCTTTCCCCCCCAGAGTTTCCTGACCTTTCTTGCGCGGATCTCGAGGTGTTGCCTTCTTGACTCCCTGCCCATTTTTTCACTCGTCAGGACCCCTCTGAACTTTCCTACACTCGGTTGCCTGCCCTTCTTCCTCTCGTATTTTTTTACGGCGTGTGTGGTACGACCTGTCGCAATTTCCTCTATTCCATTTCGATTCTTCCAGACTTCCTTACTTGTTTGGGATCAGCCTGATTTTTTTTTCCAATTTCGACCGAATCAGGCGTTTTTCTGATCGAGTGCCCCGCCTTCCCTCAGATGTTAAAACGGTCCTTCCCCCCCTTGAGTACGTCCCTGCAGACCTTACCAAAAACGAGAGACTCGAGTTTGGCAACCGGACATTCTTTTCCTATGGGTCCTAGTCAAAATCCTTTTCCCAACTAGCACTCTGATTAGTGAACACAGGTTGAGAAGAGTTCTTCTCTACCAGGCTGTAACCAATTCTTGTTATGTGCTTTTTTTGATAGGTATTTTTCGCTTGAGTTTTATCTCTGATGGTGACGGGTTTCCTTTTTTTGGCAGTCCGAATGCCTTTTGCCCCAGAGCTATCGTCAGAAGCGTGTTCCTCCCCACACATGATCCCCACCCCCCTGATACCGAGTGTTAGCTTCAATCAAGTTAGAGAAATCCCCCCTAAACTTTTTCGTGAACAGCTCCCTCTTCCCCCTAATGCTTCTCTTCTGGTTTTTCTCCCCTTTCCCACTCCGGTCCGGTGAGTTTCTTCTTTCAACTGTCCCCCGGTCAACGTTTTTTTCCCCCCGGGTTCGTTTTTGCTTTCCTTCAAATCCCTGGAAGCTTTTGATTTTGAAAAAGACTTGGTAAACATTTATTGTTACTCAGTTCTATTCACGAATCCTTTCAGGTTCTTGCTTTTTAAGTTGGTAACCCCAGCCTATGATGGATAGATTATACGACTTTCCCTTTGTAAAGATTTTGATTCTTTCTTCTTCTTTCTAGAATGTCCGGTGATATCTCCAACCAACCATCTTCTCTGAAAGGCCCCTTCCGAGAACACCTCTACCGAAACGATCTCTATCAGTGCCTATCCCCACAAAAAGGGCTTAGCTCAATGAACTTTCCTCGCTCAGATCTCGAAGTACACCTTCGAAAGAGAATTTTGTCGCCCCTTCTCGCGTTTCTTCAATTCTCGGTAGTGGTACACGTCGCACTTGTGATTTTCAGATGACTAGAGTTCTCCTTCTTTGACTTCGTCTTCTCCGTTGACTTCTAAGCAGCTAGCCCTCCCCACATTTTCTCCCGAATCCATCCTGCTCAGGACCCTCACCCAAGATGGATCACTACGCTGTCCCCTCATCATTGCATCGTCACCTTTCTCTGGTTTGATGTCCCCGTGAAATCCTTCCCCCTGTTTAAGAGTCAATCAGTTCTCTTTTGGATGTTCTCCTATCCCCTTGTATCCTCCTTCACCACCGCTTAGGATCCCCCCAATCCCCCCCTACACAATTCCGGAGTTCTCCAAAGAACGGTTTCCCCACTTTGTTTTCTCTTCCTTCCTTCCACTGAATTTGCTTTGTTACCGTCCTCTACTCAGGTTTCGCCCGCTTATTGGAGCATTTCCACGCCCTGTTGTTTTTCTTTTTCTAGACATTTTTTCCCTCATGACACACCTTTTCCTTTCTTCTAGTTATCACACTCGTTCCCCTTATCTTTTCTTTTTCTTTACTTCCGCCCTAAGTTTTGTTTGATTGATCTCCCCCCCCCCCCCTCTTCTTTGCGAGATTTTGACCTCCCTCTTTCCCCCCCACTATGATCGCTTTTTTTTGTCTCGTATCTAACACCTCTACTCTCGCGTGGTTTTTGCCGTATAAAATTGGCATACGTAACGGCCGCTCCCCATTCTGACCGGACGGTCCCCCCCTTTTGTTCAGATTTCTTTTGATTTCTTCTTGGAACTTTTTAACGAGGTGCTTGTCCTGATACCTGCTTGATGATTATCACCCATCCCCTCTTCCCTTCACTGTAGGTTTTTTCCTTTTTCTACAAAGTTCGATTGAGGGCACCGCCGTCCGAGAACGTATGCTTCATTTTCTTTCCATTTCCCCTAGGTTTTATTTTGCCTCCATCCCGGAGTCTCTTCTAGAACTCAATGGCGTGCTTTCTTACCCTGCCCCGCTTCCACCTACGCCTGCCACCTCCATCCACGTTTCCCTCCTCTGACCCCGCCTTCTTTAATGGCCCTCCCCCGCCCCATAACGCCATTCGGCTCTCTTTTCCTTCATCGCTTTCTTTTCTCGCTTCTGCTACCCTCCCTAGCCCCTCTTCTTCTTCGTGTTTCATCAGCTCACCCTCCCTCCCCCTGGTCGTCCAACCTCACTCCCCGCCTTTGTCCGCCTTCAGCTAGCCCTAGCTAATCTCCCCCCTTCCTCTCTTCTGGCTCTAAGTTCATCCCCTTAGCCTCTGTTCTCCTCCCCCCCCTTCCTCGCCCCTTTCATGTCTTTCCTTTCCCCCTCCTCTCTTCCTGTTTTTCTCCCACTTTCCCCGATTTCAGGTTCCCCGACCTTTCTATGCGGATCCAAAGCCCTTCAGATTGCCATTCTAATTCCTCCAAAGGACGATTCCGGGTTAAGTGATACAGGCCCTTGTGGGAGATTTAAAGGTTAATTTGTCCCTAACCTACAGTTCCAAGGATGGAAGTTCTTGATTTTAAGTTACTATCTCCCAGGGATGAAGTGCCCCCAGCTTCTGTTGACAGAAACTCCTTCCAGTTGATTCCGACGAGTTCGTTGCGTTTTTTGGCATGTGCGAATTCCTTCACTTGACTTAAGTTTGTCCATTTTCGTGCTGAAGTAGTTTTTTTTAAGTCTCTTAGCGGCTCTCTTGTTCTACCCCCCGAACCTTTTTCTGTCCTCGGTCCACCTGGCCCCCCCGAACCAGGTCCCCAGAGAAGCCCCAAGAGCCCAGGCCCCCCTCTTGGAAGAACCCGCGTCCTCAATCGAGCCCTTTTGTTTTCCGAGTCGCTTGGTCGACTTGGAGGGATTTCCTTTTAGTTTTTTTCACCTCCTTTAGCCCTTTCCTCCCCCCGCAATTTTTTTAACTCCCCCCATAACGTTGTTTTCCCGTTTGACGTCGCGTGCCCTTTCTATCCATGTTTTTTTTCTTCGAGATCGTTTTTTCGCCACTGGCACTTTCGGGTCACCCATTCGATTTTGATTTCTGGTGGCTTTGCGTTAAGTTCTGGTTTATATCATTTTTGATTTTTCCTATGCCTTTTTCAGTTTCTTTTAGCCTCCGGTTTTACTTGTTCCTGCCTACTGGGTTCATCTTGGCTTCGCTTTGACAAGATGTGGTGCCCCTCGTGAAGCCAGGTCTCCTTTTAAATTCGAGAGCGGAAGTCAAATTTGCGCGGCTGTAGAAGCAAGGTTTTTTTTCAAAATGACGATTTTTGGTGTCGGGCTCCGGTATCCTCCTTTGCTTTTATTTGTCTACTTCGTTCCCCTTCTGAGTCGGATATGCTGCGAGTTCAATGTCTTAACTCCCCTACCCTTGAGGTCTCCAGAGATTCGTCCTAAGAGCCCCCCCCCCGTCCTTCGGCACCCTGTTCGGTACCTCCCGCGACGTTTCTTGTGCCCGGACTCAGGAAACTTTTTTTAAATCTTCTATGATTTCCAACGTCCCTCCCCGCCCACACTCACACTCCATCCTTCCCCCCCCTAGACCGCGCAGCAAAACGTTCGGAGGGCTTTTTTTTCTTTGAAATTTCTCTTCCGGCTTCTCCCCAGGGGGCTCCCAATTCGCTGGTGTCGTTGGACAAGTTTCCGTCCTGCGTAGACCGCGCTAGTTTCTTGGACGCCGGTGCCTCCGGGATAAACTGCTTCTCCTCCGTACCTTCCGTTCAGGACTATACCCCGAACCGGACCCATCAGGTACTTTTGAGGCTGGGCCTTTTCGGAAAAGACCGCATAACTCCTCTAACCCCGAAACGGAGCGAATAGCTACCCCTTTCCCCCGAGGAAGCATCCGAAGTGCTACGTGTCCTTCCTCGCATTAAGTGAAGCTCAGTAGTTCCTCGAGGCGAAGGGTGGCCGTGGGATTTCTCTCAATTTCCCATCAATGACAGGGCCTACTTAAGAGAAAAGGGCCTTCTTTCTCTGTATCTATCCCTTTCTGGGGGATCTTCTCTTCGGAATTCCCCCCATTCCCTCCGGAGATTTTGTTGTTGTGATGGGAAGGACGTGTTTCTGGGCCCTTTTCTTTTCCCAAGCCCAAATCGGCTGTGAGACCGCTTCCTGCGGCGACGAGGAGGTGGTCAGGTCATGGAAAGCGCATCGCGAAGGAGTTTTCAAGGCGTCCATACCTAGAGTTTCTAGTGTGGCTCAAGTCACTAGAAGCTGGAGCATCGGGGGTCTGAAGGGATTATCTGGGCGTAACTATCTGTGAGCATAACTCAGGGGTCTGCAGCATTTAAGTTCACGGTAGGGATGGTTGTGAGCTCTACTGTGCAGGGGCATCTGGGTTTTCCCCTAGTCTAGAGGTTTTTTAGGGTTGCGGAGCCCCTGCTCTTTTATCTCCTCCCGGGGTTTTTTCGGGTCCCCGTTTCGGCCTTACGATTGGCCCTTTTTTGGCAACTTTTTTAGAGAGCCCATACCCCTACTTTCGTTTTGTTTCTTTCTCATTATTTCCCCGAGGAGTTTTATCTCCTCTCTCTGGCTCACAGTATGCCCCCGGAGAGCACGTCTCCTCACTATTTGGTCCCTCCAGACCTCTTTTCTTCAGGATCGTCCCCCCGATATGACTTCTCTTGCGACAATCCCTTCGAACTTCAACCCCCCCCCGGCCTGATCTTCCCCTCCCAAAGCAAAGATTCCCCCCAACTTGAATGCTCAGCTCCCCCGCCTCCGCTATTCTTTATAGACCCCTCGATATTCCTGTCGTTTCACTCTTTTTGCGGTCCCCTTTCTTGAATTTGACCAAGGTTCCGTAGCCTTTCCACCTTCGTCCCCGTCTAGTGTTCCCAAGTTCATCTTCGATCCGGGTTTTTAACTTCTGGCCTCTTTTTTAGTTGATCCTAATCGCTTTCAGAGCCCAGGGTACATCCTTGGGACCAATCTGGCCACTTTTGCGCTTCTCCCCAGTTCTCCCTAGGACTTTTATTAAATCAGGTATGTTGGCTCCGGGGCTTCGGTAAGCATTTCCCTATGAATCGGTCTTCCCAAGAAGCCTTGTCCTTGGTTTTTTTTGGGATACTAGAAGATGCCTCTCTTCCCCCTGGCCGTTTCGTCGATGTTGATGCTTGACCGATCACTTCTGAGGAAATCTCCCCCCAAAGGGGCCCCCTGCGGCTCCCTGTTTTCTTTTTAAGAGAGCCGGGGGTGGGCCATAGATGGCGGTGATGATTCGACAGCCGGCTTGGCAATTCCGCGCCCAGTCGAGTCTGAGAAATGTTTCGGCTAATCAAGCGAAGACCCCTGGCCGGCACAACGCTTCGAGTACTTGATGTCTGAGGTTCTCCAATAGGATTTTTTTGTTTCTCTAAGAGCTTATCGCGTTTTTTTCCCCATCGGACTCTTCAGAGGGTCCTTTCAGCATTTCGATTTTTAGTTTTTCTAGAGCCCTGGGGGCCAAACCCCTGAGGGGTCTGGGGAGCTGAGCATTTCTCCCACAGACCCGGTATTGTTCTGGAGGAGGACTCGGGGCTATCGTCTTTTTCCAACCGGAAGTGGCTGCCTTTCAGGTTGATACGCATCCCCCCTTTCTGAGTTCGAGCAAAGACTAAGCGTTGTTTTCTTCCCCCCCTCCCACTTTTGCCCCCCCTACTCCACTCCACCCACCATCACCCCCCCCTGTTTTTTAGCCCCCTGGTCTCCTTTCGAGCAGAAAACACTCCTTTCCTTTTTGTTTTAACTTTCTACCCCTGAGATTTTTGTGCTCCTCTTCGCAAGCCCCGGTGGATTGGGTTTTGGGTTCATTCTGTCCCTTCTCATTACGTCACGTTTTGTTCAACTTGCTGCATGACTTGCTTCTGAATCAGTTGTTGTAGTTTTGGCGCTGGTCTCCAGATGCGCGGGGCGTTT
>Ga0179593_1530196_pt1 | contig 13703 bp, 18 predicted proteins | sample CZODoug2_1_08_16_FD_185931 | JGI IMG/M metagenome (GOLD analysis project Ga0179593, IMG submission 185931) | Vadose zone soil fungal communities from Angelo Coast Range Reserve, California, USA - CZODoug2_1_08_16fungal (PacBio error correction) | ecosystem: Environmental > Terrestrial > Soil >... | reverse complement strand
GAACGCCTGTTGCCGCACTTTCGTTTTTTTGTTAATCTCTCTCTTTTCCTACCTCCCCTTTGTGTTTTTTTTTTTTTTTGTTCCCCAAACGATTGACGAACGGGTAGCGGCTAAGCGAAGCCCCTCCAGGCGATGCCCTCCTGGCTGCGCTTTTTTTTTCCCCTGAAAACTAGAAAGAAGTTACCGCCCGCGCGGGCGAGATGGTCGATTGGTCCCTCAATTGTATTTTCCCCCGCAGTCGATGAGAATGTTGATCAAATCACGTCTTGTCTTTTTCTTCCGGTATCTTCCGAGTGTTGTGCTTTTTCACCCCCACAGCAATTTCCCTTCTCTCTTCCTTTCGTCTCCACGATTTAGCAAAAAAACAAAACATCCTGTTTTTCTTCCTTCTTAGCAAACCCTTCCCCGCCGTGCTTCCTGGCGGGTTTGTAAGGCCGGCCCTGATTTTCGCGCGTTTTTCCCTTGGTCCCCCCTCCCTCCACCTATCAGAATTCCTTTTCATCTCGTACTCAAGATGAGACCCCCCTTCTTATATTACACTTTTTTCCACCAGCTTGATTCTGTGTGACTTTACAACCCTAGATTTCCCCCCCCGACGTCCCCGGTATATTACAAACGTTTTTTTTTTTTAGCTTCCTCCCCCCACCTAACCACACCTCTTTCCTGTTGCCAGTGGCTTCTTAAAATCCGGACCCATTCGGATAAGCCACGGTCAGTTTGCTTTTCTGGCGATTTGAATTTGTCCCCCCCACGTCCTCGGAGTTTAACAAAGCCTTTTCTCTTTGGAACAAATGATGGCCTTTCGGCTGTCGATGCCAAACCGGACAACCCTTCCTTATTCCTTTTTTGCACTCACTGCGACATAGTCCCCCGACCGCCCCACCGTACTATTAAATGTTGTGAACAAGTTCCCCACCTGGCCCGCCCCTTCACCTTAATGACAGTCCCCCCCCCCCCGACCGTTTTGAAGGTGCCGCCCCCCCGACCTCCCGTTATACGTTGAACCCATTTTCGAACATGCAATGAAGCTCCCAGTTTTTCCCATTGCTTCTTGATTTCCTTCCCCCCTGACCCCATACATGACTTCTCCTACTGATTGCTCACCGGCATTTACCCCCAGTTAACCAACCCCCCTTTATGGTCCTTTCCCAGTCGTTCCCATTTTAACCCCCTTCAATTTCCCCCAGACCAGTGGCTTCCTCACCCTCCCTTTTGCTGAACTTTTCTTTCCCTCTCTCCTCGTACAACAGGGGGTGTGTTTGGGTCCCCTTTTTAGTGCCCCGCTTTCCTATGGGAACCCCGCAGTGTGTCCTCTTGCATGCCGTGGGTACGGCCTCTGACCCCTTTGTCCTAGAGCAATCTCTCCCCCCTTCATTAGCGCCAAGCCCAGATGGACCTTCCTTCTGGACCATTCCCTTTCCTGATCTTCTATGCAGTCCTAAAGTACTGAGAATTGACCCTTTTTCTTCCCCCCCCCTTTCCAGTCTTTTCATCGAGAAGTTTCCTCACATGTTTGGGAAGGAAGACGGCGACGTGGCCTCCCACTTTGGGTTCTCCTCCGTAAGTGGACTAACCCCCCTTTTTTACTAAGCCTTGATGCGGAGATGCCTCCTTCCACCTCCCTTTAAGCCTTGCCGGCCCCGAGGACCCAATCGCGAGAAATGAAAACGCCTTTGATTCTTTTGTTTCTATTTTAGCCGTGCGGAGGTTTACCTTCTTCTTTTTCCCCGGACCCGCAGTTCCTGTATGCAAATTTGTGTTTGTGTTACCCCAGGACCCCTCCATCCTCCACTTCCTCGTTTCCTTCCCCTCTTCGTCCTTTTCTTCTGCCTCCGCAGTCATCGCTAGTTCCTTGGTCCGTGGGTTTCGGAGTAAGAATTTCCCCGGTGACGGTTTACCTATGTTCATTCGTGATCTTCCATCGGCCTGTCAAGAGTTCTCCTCGTCGTCCCTTGTACTCCCCCCCTTCCTTCTCACCTTTGATGTCTTTCCATTGTTTGAGCACAAAATTAATCTCGCTAGTTTCCCCCTCTTTTTTCGGGTCTCTCTCTTTCCTTTTTCTGCTAATTTACAATGCTTGGTCTTACCCCCGTACCCCTCTCCTACGCGTGCAGTACTCTGTTCTCATTTCTATAGTTGCTTTGTCCATAGGTAAAGAACCGTGCCCCCCTTTACCCTCACTTTGTTTTTTTTTTTTTTTTTTGTTGAAAGTCTTTCCCCCCCCCCTTCCCCCCCCCCAATTAGCTTGCCCTTCACTTTTGTTCTTAAGGGAGCACCGTTCCCTTATAGCCTTTCATCAGAAGGGTATGCCTTTACTTCTTCCAGGGGCCCCTGCCCCCCCAATCCGCGCTTTCCGCGGCCGTTTGACCCCCCCCCCCCCCCCCCTTGCTGGGCAGACTTCCAAAACCCCTTGGTTCCAGTAGGATTTTTTACGGTCTTTTCGCCTCGATTTCGCGCCGGCGGAATTTTCTTAGTGCCTTTCCGCCCTCGCCATTTCTTTGTTGCAAGGGGTCTTGCCTTTCCTTTTCTTTTTCCCCCCAAATCTTGGCATCTTCGAGTCTGACTGGCAATTTTCCCCCTCCCAACTTTCCCCCCCTCGAGCCTCCATTTTTCCTCATTCTTACCTTCGCGCGAAAATTTTCAATGCCGCCTTTTCTGTACTTCTTCTACGTTGGCTCTTTGCCTTTTTCATAGGATAGGACGAATGAGTCGTGTTTTCTAGATCTTTTCTTCTTTTAGCGATATTTCCCGTACCCAACCGTCCCCCACGCACGCTCCCCCCTGCATCCCCCTCTTGAAACTCGGAAACCCCCACCTCCTCTTTTTCTGGTACAGAATGAGACTGGCGTCCATTTCAGACCCCCTTTGTTTTCACCTGGCTCCGTCTTGATTTCGTTTGTGACAGTTCAATCGCCATGATCCCCATAAATTTGGTGATGCTCCCTTTGTTTTCTTTCTCCCACACCCTTTTCTTTTGCCCTCCTTCCACGTGCGGCACGACCGCCCCAGAAAAAGTCGATCCCAAATCTTAGCTTCAGTCTGGGTTTTAACTGTTCCTGGGTTACGGGGGTTTTTTTTTGTGGGTGAAAAACACCACTTCCCCTTCTTTGCGTCCCCCCTTTTAACCAGCCATTGGTGTTTACTTCTCTTTTTTTCTAGCCTTTTTTTTTGCAACAAGGCTTTCTAAACTCCCTTTGACTTTTTTTTGTGCGTCCCCCCTTTTGACTTGGCCAATTCAGTTTCAACCCCTTCGTTCTTTTTTCTAGTGCATTCGTCATGTTCCCCTCTTGCTACCAGATTTTTGCCAACTCCTCTGTTCCACTTTTTTGCCTTTCCGGATGTTTTCCAATTTTCCAATAGCCCCCAGAATCTAGGTGCACAACAATTGATTTTTAGCCTGGGTTTACTCCCCCTTCATGAAAATACCACTGCCATGGGTGGTTGGTATTTTCCCCCCCCTCCCTCCTTTGTGAGGTTTTTCTCCAATACCGGGGTTCAGATTTGGTAGGAGGGACGGTTTTTTCCGGTCCCGCCCCCCCGCGCATTCTTCCTTGTTAAAATCGGTAAGGATCTTACGTAGTTCCCTTGCCCTTTTTGATCCTGCCCCCTTCTTGTGATTCGCGGCTTTCCCCCGATGAATCGCGCCCCCCCGGCCCCCCTGATTTTTTTTTTTGCACTTTGACCAGACCCCCCGTTACAAGTGCGTCATTCGAGGTTACTTTTTTTCCAATGTCCCCCCCTCCCCCAGAAAACCTAGGTGGTTTGTTTTTCTACTCGTTTCTCTCCGCCCCTCCTTCTATCCGAATTGCTAGTGTTGTCGCATTGAAATCAGCAAAAAGCTTTCCTTTCCCTCAAGAAATTCCCTCCAGCCGCGTCAGGTGCGACTTTACTTTGATCCCCTCTGCTTACTAAATTTTCAGACACCCTTATCAGGTTGCAAGCGACTTTCTTCCCCTTTTAGTTTTCCTTTTGATTGAGTCTCGTCCCCCCTTCTAGGGCCGCGCTGTTCACGGTGTTTTCCTGAGTAAAGCCCGCCTTTTCCGCACTTCGTGCCCCAGCTGGTTGTTTCTCTATTTCCTCCTTAAGGTGTTGTGTTGAGTCCCCTTCCCCCCCCCTTTTCTTGACCCCGAAGTTGGGAGCGTTTTGTACGACTCCCTCCTCACGCCAGATGACCCTTCGTTCTCCCCCTGGCGTTCCCCAAGCAAATGCGCCCGACCGCCCCCTGACGGGAACCGTCTTTATTTTTTTCCGTCAATTTCGGCCCCCTCAATCTTTCTCCAAATTTTCCCCTTTTGCACCTGACCCCCCTTCGTTTGAGATCGATTCTTTTTTCGTTTGAACAAATAGACATAATGCGGATTTATGATTTTTTTTCTCCCCTCGTCGGTCCACCCCCCCCAATTTTTTCTTATATGGCCCGGACGGCTAACTTTCCCCTCTTCCTTTTCTAACTTTCCTTGCGGTGATCTTCAAGGCCGAGAGTGCAGCGCGATCACTTCTGGACCTCTTTTTCCAATGTTCAGGATTCCCGCTACAGATTGCTTCCCCTAAGATCTTTGACCTCTTTTCCCAACCCTCTTCGACTATCTGACCCCCCCCCCCCAGTGACACCATTTTGGTTTCCTTCTACCCGGCGAACAGAGCCCCCCTTCTTTCCCCCCCCTTTTTAGTTCGGGGATTCAGCCCCCACAATAACACCACCGCTTCTTTTCGTTGGATTGACGGGGACCGAGGATAATGCCAGGTCATACCTCTTTTTTTCTTCTGAATTGTCCCTTCAATCGGAACACGTTCAAACCTTGTCACCTTTCTCTTTGCCCAGCTGGTTACCTTCATCGTGACTTCCCCAAAACCTTCCCCCTAATTTTTCTTTTTTTTTTTTAACGCTCACCGCCCCAGCCGCCCTCACCGACACAGTAAGTAATTACTGGGCCCTCAACCTTACCTACTATCAACGTTCAACCTTTCCCTTCCCATGCTGACGGAAGGTGCCCGCCCAATCGATAATTTCACCTCCCCCCGGAACCCAGTTTTCCCATAGTCCCTGAAGATCAAGAAATTCCTTTTTTCCTCTTTCCTTCCCAAGGTCTTCCCCTTCCCCCCACAAGTTCATCCGGATACACTGCCACATCCACCCCAACCTTCCTTTTCTGTGCTTCCTCTTCCCAATTGGAAACAATCAACCCCCCCTCCAAGAGGATTTTATCAAATTGCCCGTGTTTAACGCTTGCACTATCAGTCTGTAAACCGATCCTCCCTTCGAGGTGGGTTGTTTTTTCCGGAGCGTTTTTGCCGTGGAAAACCAGCTTTTGATTTTTTTCTTTTTCCTTTCGGTTGTACTAGATCCGAAATCGTAGATGGATTATTCTCTCCCCCTCTACTTTTATCGTCCTTATGAACCCCACTCCCCCCTGTTCCGCCCCAGTAGACGTTGAAAATAAGGGATGCGGCCCTCTTCGCCCTCCAGTAGTCGATCCCTCCGTCTTCCCGGCTCTTTCTAGAAGTGAATGCCCATATTAAGCGAAAGCAGTTGACTAACCCCGGTTCTAAGGGTATCCCTCCCCTTTTGCCCCTTAGTGAAATTCCGCCGGCGGCGGACGATTTTACAGCACTCCCCCCTCTTTCCATGCCGGCGGCGCACATGATTCAGAAGAAACCTTATTGGCTGACGTTTGGGCGTAGCAGTGGATTTTGGTTTTAAACGGCCGCGTTACCGCTCAGCCTCCCCCCATTCCAGGCACCTATCTCAATGCTACCGACCACCTTTCTAGGCCCCCTGCCTTGCTTTCCCTTCCCTTTTTTTCACCCCTCAGTCAGTCCCCCTCCCCCCTTGGTCCTTTTTTCCAGCGGATATTTTAGTTCCTTTGCCCCCTTTTTTCCGGTTCCCTATGCAGAGTTTTATACGCTTATACATGCTGCAACGCGTCGTATCTGCGGCTTTCCCCTTCCCCAAGCATTTGATGTTTTTCTTGAAATTGCGCACCAACTCCTCCTTCTCTTTCCCTGTGTTGTTGTTTCTGTTTTTTCTTCCTGAGTCCCTTGGTTTTCTCAATTACCGACCCTCACCAGTTGGACTGGGGTCTTAACGTCCACCTGATTTTTCTTGTGTTGCATGATTCTATTATGTCATAGATACATTACCGTCACCTTTTAATTTCTCCCTTGTCCCAATATCCTTGACCCAACCAGGACAACCCAATACCTTTTTCCGTATCCTCCTTAGGGGCCCCCCAGCCCCCTACGGTTTGACCTATAATGGCTTACCATTTCATGAATTGGTGGCACACTCAGATCTTCTTCCGCTGCCGTGCGGCCCCTACCCCCCAGCTTTCCCGTCTCCCTTCCCCCCCCCCACGTCAAGACTTGTTTGTCTGTCGCATCAGCTGTTATTTTTTTCTGATTTGGAGCCCTGAATTGATCGTTTCTGTCTCCGATCGTCCCCGGCGGTACTGACTTGGACTTGTTTTCCCCCAGGGTTTTCCTTTGGTTGTTTCACAGTTAGTCCGCCGCTTCGTCGATTCACCGGGTTTCCTTCCCCCCCCCACTCGATTCTCTTTCGCCATGCTCGTACTTTTGTCCTTACCTTTTTCCCCCATGTTTTTTTTTTTTTGGTGTTCTCAGTCCTACCAAGGATGTTAACGTATACGTTTCAGGCTTTCACCACTCGCTGCTGGGCCCTCCCCTATCCCTTTTCCCCTTCTCCTTTCCGTTCCACCCCCCCCCTTTCCCCCAGTTCTGCTTCCCCTGGGGTTTTGCGTTTTGGCCTCGGAAAAAAACAACCCAATTTTTTCCTACTTGATCATAGGCGACGTTCCATTTTCCCATGGCAGGGTACAGTTTCTCCCTCTTTTATGTTTCCATGTGAATCTCGTCCAACTCCTGGACCCTTTTTTTTGGATCTCTCAATGGATATCTATTTCCCGTGTTTTTCCCCCCTCCCCCCACCCCAGCCCCCTCTCGGATTCGCCCAATTCTGAGGGCTTCTGACGATTGTGAGACTTGTCCGGGGTTGTACGTTGATAACTTGACTTTTTCCTCTTGTACTTTTTCCTCCCGTAGCATTGTTTTTTAATTCTTATAATTTAGTTAGAGGACTAACTTTCTTCTGTTGTACAAACCCCATTTATACTGTGCAGTTGGCCGGCTTAGGCTTAAGGATTCTTTTTTTTCCCCCCACCCGAACTATCTTGTTATGTTTGACTCCTTTGCATAGGTAATGTCATTAGAATGAGAATTTTCGAATTCTTAACATTTCAAATTTCCCTTTTTCCCTTTCAAATCTGCCCCCCGAATCTTTTTTCCTTTTGAAAGCCCGATGGTTCCGTATTTTACCTAACCATTTAACACGGAACTATTTTTTTTCTGGCTCTTTCTCCAGAACAACCCTTTTTATGATGCCAAAACGGTTGTCTTCGGGGGCGTCCCCCTTTTTTTCCCCCAAAAGGGGGGATACCCACCTTGCGCCGGCTCTGTTTCACCTCTTCGGATCTTTAGTTGGCCGCCTCACTTGAGGATACTGAAAAAGTATGGACTAGCCCCCTTCTGAGTCTGAGGCAATCTCGGCCCTTTTCTCACGACCCCTTGCCGGTTCATTACGACTGACTCTCCTTCTTCAATACTTGCGAACCCCCTTATGTCTACCTCGTACTAGGAAAAACCCCCTTTCGAGTCCTCTCCGTGTGTGGCGAACATAACCCCTCCTGATCTAATCCCATCCATTCCGTACGGAAGGTGCGACCTCATGTTCCCTTAACTATCTGCCGTAGGTCCCCTCGTCAAATCCTCCCTCGTTTCCCCCCCTCCTTCCTTTCGGTCGGCGTTTTTAAAGTCTAAATCTATGGGCGCTCTTTTTTTGATCCTGCGGAGTCAAGTGCACGCTGTGCCCTGTGGATCTCCCTTTTCATATAAGTTTTTTTTTTTGAGATCCCCAGCTTGCCGTCTCTCCGTGTCCCTACGAGCGAAGCACCGGGCTTTTTCGCCCGTTTGTAAAGACCAAAATCCCTGTTTCTCGTAACCGTCGAGGATTGTCTCGCCCCCTTCCTTCCCCTCCTTTCCTGATTTTTTTTTCCCACTGTTTCGCAAATGGACGCCCCTGCGGGAGGGGGATTAGATTTTTACTTTCTTATCACCCCTAATCAAAGCCAAGCGGCCTTAGTAGATCGTCAAAAACCCCCACCAACTCCGGTTTCGGATATTTTCCCTTTTTCCGGCTAAAAAACTTTCTGTTTTCCTGCAACGGTTTCATGGCGGGTGATCGTCCAAAGTTCAGTCCTTACCCGTCTTCCCCTTTCCAAGGATTGATTCTCAAAGGCAGGACCCCCCTCATTCCCCCTTCTTTAGCCTAGAATATTCAATGAAGAGTTACACTCTTGTTATCTGGGTGGTAATTCTTCCCCTTCACTCTTACCTCCCCTTTTTCTTGTCCCCCCCTCCCCCCTTTCTTTCGGGGAGCTACACTCCCCCCCAAAAGAGGGACCGTTCCCCCTTTTTTTTCTTAGGACCTCTTTGTTACACTTCAATCCGGTCCCTACCCCCTCTCTTTGGCCGATTTGAATTGGCAAAGAAAATCCGTAGTTCAAACCTTCCAGTTCTTTTCTTTTCCCCAAAGATTTAGTCATTTCACATGAATCACCCACCCTGCTTCCACCGCATTATCGTGGGTTGAAAACTGTCATGCGCAATAAGACAATAAACAGAACACAGTTCGTCCCCCCTTTTTCCCCCCCTTCCCCTTGTTTTAAAAGTCTCAACCGCCCCATACTTCACCCCCCCAATGGATGACTTTCCAGGTGCCCCTACCCCCCCCCCCATCTCTCTGACGTCTCCCGTACACAGGCCACTGCCCATTTCACTGAAGCTCAGAAAGTGCTCCCTTAGTAGTTTACTTTTCCCCATCATACCCTTGCATTCTGACCGTGCGGATTCTAACAGGTCTTACCAGTGCATCCCCCACACCTGGTTAGTTGACTTCGACCCCAATTTTTTTCCCCCTTTTCCCTCCTAAAGAGTGAGATCCCTTGTCCCCCCCCTTCGTCTGGTAAATGGATCCCTTATCCCGTCTCCCCTGAGCCAGAATCTTTTGTTCCTCGTGCCAAACATTCTAAGTGCACCCCCGCTCCGACGCGACTTTGCCTTGTTTTTTCCTTTTTTTTTTACCCCCAAGATCGTCGATGAGAACCTCAGAGCCACGAATCATTGTATCTTTTTTTACTTAGACCTCCCTCTGTCCCTCTCGCTGTGAAACCCCCCTGGACCTTTGCGTCCCTTCCATTCCGCAAGTATTTAGTAGACCCGGCCCTGGAAGAGGCTAGAAGATTTCCCCTCCCCCCCTTGCAGTCCCCCTCGTACCTCCTGCCTAATTTGTTTTTCCTCCATCCGGGCTTCTCGACCCCCTTGGCGGGAGGCGTGATAGTGAGACCATCTAATCTCCCTTTTCAACACCTCGGCTCCCCCCTTCATGTTTCCCGCCCCCGAAAACCTCAGATTTTTCCTTAGGTGTTTTTATGGTTAATTGGAGTTTTTTCCAAGGCGCGTTCCTTGCCCCCTCAGTAGTGACCTTCCCCACCCCCCCTTTTATTTCGTCCATTTCCACCTTATCGTAAATACGCTTCTATACGGAACGGGTTCTTTTCAAGACTCTTTTCCCACTTAAGCAATGTCATTTTTTTCCCGTCCAGGATATTTTCCCATTAAATTTTCGTTCGGTCCCTTACAGAGACCTCGCCTCACCCGAGACCCTTTCTTTTAATCCCAAATCCCACTTGCTTTACCTTCGAACCCCTTCTCTCTTTTCTCTCGTTGTTGTTGTTTTTTTTAAGTTTTTTTTTCATTTTAAAGACCTTTCCGGTTCGTCTTACAGTAACGACGATTTTTCCGTTTTTCGATGTGACCCCCCCTGACAGTTTCCTAGGACCCCTTCCATTCTAATTTGGACCTCCCTCTGGCCCCCCCCATTTCATCGAGTTCTGGTTAGAATTTTTCCCCTCTTCGAACCTTTCCCTCCGCGAACGGCTCTTCCGTAGAAGGGGTAGTCTTGTCTCCCTCTCATGCATTTTGCAGGACCACATTCCGAAGGCTGGGCTGACCTCCTGCCCGCTGCTTTTACCACCCCCCAAAGTTGCCCTCGACATCCAAACCCATAAATGCAGTCAATTTTTGATTTTTTTGTGTGTTCAGGCCCGGGCAGACTTTTTCTATTGCGCCGTGGCGGCGTCGTCATTTCTCCCGCCTGCCCCTCCTCCAGTTTACCCGTTGAAGGGGTGGCCGTTCTTTCCCCCCTTAAGCGGATGGAAAACCCCGGTAGGATCCCTCGCCTTTCATGACACACTTTTCCATTTTCCCCTTATAAGATTGTTTTGGATTTCTACAGCTCGTTCACTATTCCCTGGTCCCCACACAGGGCCCTGCCTGATCGGTCATTTTCGTCTACTTTGGCTTCCTAGTTGGATGTGTCTCCCTCCCGATTCTTTCTTCGGGATCTCTCTTCTCCTATATGACTTAGAGCTCTTTTCAGTACCCTATTTTTCCTTTTTTTTTTTCTGCTTTTTTGGTCCACGGCCCTCTTGTAACCCGGAAAACCAAAACCCCGCGCCCTTCGCTTCCGCCTTTAAGAGTCTCTGAAAAGAATGCCGCTTTTTTTCATGACGCAACTTTCCGCCTTGTTTGCCAGGGGAAACTACCCCTTCCCTTTTTCTTGATTCGTTTCATTTACATCTTCCAGAAAAGATACCCAAATTTTCTCTTTTTTCTTTTTTAGACATATTCTCCCTTGTGCTTGCACGACCGCACCCCTCCCCTTCGGGATCTCCCAATTCCTTTCTGTTAATTGACGATGGTGCGAATTGTAATGGTTTTGGACGGTGCTAGCATTCTTTTTCATTAACGTCCCGGGTTGACTTCGTCTTTCCCCATTAATTTTCTCGAATTTCCACATCATTGAGTGCGTCATCTCCTTTTCGGTTTTCCCTTTGCTCTTTCGAGTGGATAGTTTCCAACCCGTCTCTGTTTTGGATTACGTTTTTGGACCTAGTAATGCTCAAGATTTGCCATACACGTTTCTTGCCATTTCCTTGGCCCTCTATTTTCCCCATTTCGCCCATCTCGGGTCTTGCTTATATATGGGCCGGTCTTTACTCCCATACCACTTCCCACGGACTCGGTTTTTTTCTTTTTTTTCCCTCTGCTCCCCCTTCCAATCCTTTTAGGGTCCCAACCGGGGGTCCCCCCCCAATCTTTTTCTATTAATTTTATCCACCCTTCCCCCCCCTTTTTTCCCCCTTCCCTCAGATGTTTCCACTCCCTGTTTTTCCGGACTTCATTTATTTTGTTGAATTTTTTGGATTCTGCCAGTTTTATGCGGATCATGGTTTCTTCCTTCTCGTTCCCCCCCCCCCCCATTGCTTTCCTTATGACCCATGCACCTGTGACTTACTTCTCTGTTCCCTTTCCTCTTTTTTATCTCGAACAGGGGGTGGGGTTTTCTTTTCCCGTCATATCCTAAGAGATATAAGATGATTCTCTTTTTTTTTTTTACGACTTTTTTAAAACGAGTTTCAGAATACAATCACTCCCGTCGCTGTTAGCAAGTGTCAATTGTCGTCTCCTCTTCTGTTCCCTTCCAAGTGTTCCGCATCTCCCAAACCTCTCGGGTTACCTTCGTCGAGACTTGGTTTTTGACGCATTTTGGCTTTCCAATGCCTCCATCTCGGATGGATGAGGGCTTGCGTTTCTTACGTCTCCTGTTGGTCCGCAATTCCCTGGCTGGTTGTTCTCCCCTCTCCTTTTTTTTTTTTGGTTTTTTTCCCCAAAAACAGTTGACGAAGTTGACGGCACGAGTTTCTTTCTTAGACCTTCTCCCCCTAAGTCCTCGCTTTTTCTTCCCCTCTTTTTCCCACCAAAACTGCGACGCGTTCTCCTCGCCCGCGGGACTTTTAGGATTTCGTGTCCCGTGAGTCCTCCTTCAGTCATTTCAATTAAATCCCGACTTCTGGTTCTTTCGTTCTTTCTTATTATCTCTTTTTTTGCGTATTTTTCAAAAACCCCCTTCTCCCCCCTATTCTTATATCTTTTTTTCCTCGGTAGCCCAATAGGTTCTCCCAACCCCCCCCCCCCCCGTTTTCCTTCCACTGCGTCGCACACTTTCTAGTTTTTCATGCAGCACAACACGGAGTCTGGTGACCTTTTTTCCCCAGTCCTTTTCTCTTAAGTCTATCCTCTGTCCATCGCCCCCCTCAAGCATCGGCAGCTTCCCTTCCCATTTTCTGCCCTACATTCGATATCCGACGAGTAAACAGCGTCTCGTTTCTTTTTTTCATTTTCCCCACTTCCGACGACCCTCTGCATTTCGGCTCCCCTTACACCACGTTTTCTTCTTTTTATCGCCCCTACACCTCTTTTTTTGCACAGTGGGATGGCATGGAAAAGCGGCCCCTCGTCCGAATTCCTTCCACAGATATTCTGGCTATTTCCTTGAAAAGAAACCGGCCTTCCCCCCGTTAACCCTCGGATATGGCAAGCTTGAGAGTCTTGCTTTTCCATCCCCCCCCCCCCCCTATGCCCCAGTTCCCCCTCCCCCAGCAGCTTGGTTTTTCCACACTTTCGAACGCGGCAAAATGACAACTCCCGCCCCTTTTCCATACCTTGGTTTCCCTCCTTCTTCAAGTCGCTACAACGGAAATTCCTTTTCATTCGTGTCCAAACCCCGTTTTCTGCCTTGCCCGCCAAAAACGACTCGTTCCGACCCCAGTTAGTCACCATTTCACTTCATTCTAAGTTTTTAAAGGCCGGCTTGTTCCCCTTTGTGCGGTTTCACCTGCCCCCACACTTTGAATATGCCTCCTCCTTTCTACCGGGCATACCATACCTTCCCCCCCAACCCCCTTCTTGTTTTCTTCCCTTGGAAGACCCCCCCGTGAAAAACGAAATACCTAATTTTATCCTATTTCTTTTTTTCCAAGTGATTTGGCCCTCCTGTAACCTATCCGGCATGGCTTAGGGGTTGTTTTTCCAGTTCACGTTTAGACCGTGCCAAAAACGCCAGTTTTCTTGCGATCTTTGCATCCCGGTGTTTACCTCTCCCCCTCTTGATTGATCCGACGAGCCGAATTCCCCGTATCTTCCCCTCCACTGCTGCCCCCCCCCAAAGCCTTACGGAAAAGGGACATGATCGCGGCCTTCCCTCTTTTCGAAAGCAGAGCATGGTTTTTTTTAAATCGCTCCTTTCACTCCTCTAGATTTGTTACAACCGGGCCATTCACTACTCAAATCTTCTTCTCAATATTTTTTCCAATTGCTTCAACCTTTGCCACGTTTTGAACTTTGCCTTTGGAGATATTTTCCCGCAGTCCACGAGCGCTTCCCGCGCGCAAGAACTACGATTCTCCCGTACCCCCTTGTTGTATGGCATTTGTGTTTGCGATGTAGGCTTAAGATTTGGATTTCAAAGGCCCTCCTTTACCTCAGGACGATTCATGCCCGGTCAATTATCTTCTCTGCCCCGCCTAACTGTCAATCAGCTTACAGCCTTCGGACCCCTTTTTTATCCTAACAGTTTTCCCCCAACTGTCCATTTTGTTCCGTTCCTCTTATTCCAATCAGTCTGCGATTCCCGTTTCTGTACAGATCTTACGTTTTCCATAGGTGCCCTTAGAGAATATTTTTGTACTTCCCTCCCCAACTTCAACTTTGCTGTCTCTTGAGCACCT
>Ga0179593_1514811_pt1 | contig 13703 bp, 17 predicted proteins | sample CZODoug2_1_08_16_FD_185931 | JGI IMG/M metagenome (GOLD analysis project Ga0179593, IMG submission 185931) | Vadose zone soil fungal communities from Angelo Coast Range Reserve, California, USA - CZODoug2_1_08_16fungal (PacBio error correction) | ecosystem: Environmental > Terrestrial > Soil >... | reverse complement strand
GCATTTTCATCGCCGCCCCAGGAGTCGCCCGCTTCCCCAAAAACAAAAAAAACCCCTCCTTACACCAAGTATTTTCCTCGCCCCCGTTGCCACCTATTCCCCTTCCTGCCTCTTTAGTTAGGCAACCTTATGCGGGTGGGAACTACGCCCCTCTCCCTAGCGCGATGGACTGACCGTCCCTCTCATGCTTGCTATACATTCCGCTTTTCCCGAGAGGACCAAGCCGTTTTCACCTTCTGTTCTGACTATCGTCTCTCGACTTCCGCCTTTCTTACTTTTTTAAACCGCACCCACTTCTCAAGTTTCCTTCAAAGAGGCCGCCGCGCCTGCATGAGATGCTTAGTCCCCCTTCTTGACCGGCCGAATGTGCCTATCGGCACAAGGCAGGACCCCCCTTGCGGAGGACCCCCGACGATAACTTTTTCAACCCCCGTTTGCCTTGCCTTTTTCCTTGTTCTTCGCTGCCTGGGTACGCTGGTCGCCCCACTTTCGCCGGTGCAAAAACTTTCCGGTCCTGCCCCCCCTTCCTCTTTGCCTATGACTCGTTCTTGTTGGCCCCCCTTCTCCCGTGCGGTATCACCCACGCCACTCAAGACATTATTTTGTTTTTTGCTGTTTCTTCTTCCCCCCCCGCTCGCCCTCTGACCTTTAGTTCATCGATTTGAGATTGCATTCCACAAGCAGTCTTGCTCCTTTTCTCGCGACCGACTCCCCCCTTCCTGTCTCGGCCGGTGAATGGGTATCGCCTCCAGAGCGTTCTATCGAGACTTTGTAAATGACCTTTGGGTCCCACCGCCCCCCGGCGAAGCTCATTTTTTTCGGTATTGATCGTTTCTCGCTTAATATGTGGTTTTTTTTCGCCAAGTTCAATTTTCTTTCCCCCAACCGTGTGCCTGTGTCCCCTGGTTTTGCTTTGTTTGCCCACTATCGGTTCCGATCGATTTTGGCGTTGGTGACAATGTGATCCTGTTTCTTTTCCGAAGCCCCAAGGGAATACCCGCTCTCCTCTATCTTTAACGAAGTCCCGCCTTTTCAAACCCAGGATCTTCTTCTCCCCTGCCCATTCAGAACGAATCCCCTCTTTTTTTTCCCCCCCCCAAGTCTCCACATTTCCATTAAGATCGAGACACAACCTTTTCGAGGGCTCTTTGCTGCCCCCGGGTCCCTTTCATTGATCCGCTCCCTTATCTCGTCTGATCCTTTCCTCGCCGGCGTCCCTTTTTCCGGCCCGCAGCACCTTTCTCCACTTGACGGACAGAAGCTGCTGGCTAGTCTTCTTTCCATGGCGACCCCTTTAGACCCAGCTCTTTTCCACCTTGATAATAAGCACCGTATTACGTTTTTTCTCAGGTCATGCTGATCGCCCAGTTTTACCTCTTTACTATCTCGCGTAGCCATATACAGCTCACTTTATGAATCTGAAGCCGCTTTTTTTTCCAGATGCTCCACCTATCCTTTCTTTTTTCTGGGTCTCCAATCACTTGAGAGGTGATGGGTACATTTTTAATGAGATGCGACGTGCATAACTCTGAGTCTTTGTGACTTGACATCTTTCTGAAATCGGTGTCGCCATTGATATCTTCCTTGGGTCTTGTTTAGTCCCACCTTGGGTCCCGTGTTAAGTTGTCACTGCCGAGATAGTAGAGTTCGGGTCCTGAGCTGTTATCTTGGCCTTTGAGACTTCCCTTTGAGTTCTTTCCTTCCGGGCCTCTTGTGCCCAGAGGCGTCCGGCTTGACCATGGAAGTGGCGCTGTTGTCGTTTCATTTTGCTTTTTTTTCGACACAGATCGAGGCTCTTCGCGAGGTTGTGGTTCCCGGCTTTTTTTCTCTCAACTGAGATAGTTTGCCTCGCTCTATCATGGTCTAAGCGCATTGGCGCGTCTATTTGCGTAGCCCGGACGGCCGATCCCCCTTCGACTCTTTTACGATGTCGAGACTGTTGTGCATCCTCCCGAAGCTGACGGGCAGGCGCTCGTTTTTTTCTCGAGTTCTTCTAATGGCGGTCGGATGCGTTCCCCTGCGTTTCGCCCGTTGGACTTACGGATTTTTGCCAGGGTAGAAATGGTCTTGACTTTCGTTCTCCCCCCCTGGGTCCGAGATTGGGTCCTTTTTTTTCCTGGGGTGATGAACACCGACATGCATGGCTTCGGCGCCCATGATTTCTTTCTTCGACTTTCCCATGTTGACTCTCGCCCCTTGAGTTTGAGCGACACCATCCCGACCCGGTCTAATGGGTATCTCTCGACTTTTTCTTCCCCCGTGGTTAGTTTCTTCCAACATGTTCCCGGGATGCGGCGGCTTTTCTCGCCTCAAGGCTTGCTTCACCCAGTCAGGCCGGTGCCCAGCGAAGAACTTCATGATGGCGCCGCCCCCATGCCCTAGCAAGCCAGAGTCCGACCCCCTTACTTCCCCCGCCATTTCGGACCCGTCGTGACTTCCCCTCGTCAAGACAGTTCGACCGGCTTGCGTTGCCCACCTTCAACCGTTACGATTTCTCTTGGAAAACCGCATCCGCCCTTCCCCCGGAGAAGGAAATATACGGAGCAGCGCGGTGCAGCTGTTCCTTCTTTTCCGTCCGACTTTTCCCCCCCACTTTTGGTCGGAAATTTCATGTAGGTTATTTTTCCGATCAGTGCGCGCAATTTTGCGAGCACAGGCGTTTTCCTTTTCGGCTCCTCACGTGGTTAGGCCTTCCCGGACTTCCCCGAACCAGCAACTCCCCCTAATCGTCATTCGTTCCGTGCGCCCCCACTACCTTTTACGCTCTCCGTCAGGTCGTGTACGACGCCCCAGGTCGAACGGCGCCCCACCTCGCCTTTCTCCCCTTTTTACCGCCAGATCCTCCTCCCTGACCCTTTCTATTCGAAGCCCAGCTGCAGCCCCTCGGAAAGGGTTCCCGCAAAGACAAGCTGTCTTTCCCCTTTCTTCCCTCACCGTTCCGACCCCCTTCCCCCGTCTTTATCTTTCCCGGTCGGCTACTGATTTTCCATCTCTGGAAAACCACCGGACCAGGCCCCTTTGTGATGCTTTCGCCGACGACCGCGTCCGAACCGGGTAATTTTCGTGGGCACCCGTCTTTCCTTTTAGTCATCCAGGAGCGGCGGATTTTTCTCGAGATGCTGGATGTGTGTTACAGTTCCTATTAAATTGCGTGAACAAAACGTCCAATGCGTTTCTTGTTACCCCTTTTTGTTTATACGTAATTTTGTCGCCAACTTCTCAGCCTTCCCCTTTTCCCGAGGGCAGTGATATGCGGCGGGTACGCCCTTTTTCTGTTCGGCTTGGAGATGCTGCCACGGCTGATCGTTATTCTCCTTAACCCGCACCTCGCCCAAGTCCCTCGCGTCCGCTATCCGGTTGGACACGGCGGGCCTGCATCTCCCTTCCCTCGTTGGCTTTATTTTCACCCCTTCGGCGGGTCGAATTTGGAGAGAAGAGTTTGCTCATGTGGTGTGTTCTTTTTTCTTTTATTATCCGGATATCCCGTTTTTTTATTTTGCGAGTTTGCGGCGTGCTAGCCGGTCTCACCGTCCCCTCCTTCAACGCCCTCCTCGATCGGCCCCCTTCCTTTATGACACCAGGAACAAATTTCACGCGTTCATTCCATTGCCCCCTTTTCCTTTTTGAAGCTGCGAACATCCTACCTCGATGCGCGACTCATCCTGATGCTCCTGCGGAGTTTCTTTTTCTCCCCCCCATCTATAATCGCGCGTCACCTTTTTTTTTGGCGGAGTATACCGCACTTCACCGGCCCCCCTTGTTTCCAGTCCTTCTTGGGCTTTCCCGTCCTTCTTCGCTTTTGGAAATATTCCCAAATATTCGATTTATGGTCTATTGTCTTCTGGTGTTGGGCAGCCGCCACCACGACTGCCCTGTCGTTTTTTTGAGTCCTCAAGGTGGAATTCCTTTATGTCAACCTCTTACCCCAAACACTTCTACTTTTTTCCCCTTTCCCGGCCGATGTGGTATGAGTATTTTCTGGCGATGCCTCTGACCCCCGACCCCACTGATTTTAAGACATTGCCAACTTTTGCACTTCCGCTTTTTCTCCTGTTATTTCGGGCAGCCCACATTTTCCCCTTTCCGGCCCGATTTTGCACTGCCGGACTTTTTTTCCTCCGGGCTACATTCTCTTTTGCTTCTTTCTGCGGTTTGACGGGACCCAGACTGGAGAAGGTCGGTTTTGGTCATTTAAGTAAGAAGTATCTTTCAATTCCCCCAATTCTTTTTTTTAAGGAGAAGATCTCGAGAAAATAGTTTGGGCGAAAAGAGTTTTTCCCGTTTGTGGTCCTACTGTTCATTCTTGAAATCATGAGTTGAAATTTATTTTATTTGGGTCCCTTAGCTGCACCGCTTTATGTAGAGTGTTCTGTCCTCTGCAGCCGGGTCCCCCCTCGGAGAGACTCGCTTTCTGTCCCCCAACACCGGATGGGTTTGTTGATAATTGGTCCGGTTCTGACTCTTTTCTTAGGCTTGTGGCAGGCGTCCTTCTCCCTTTCTTTTTATTTTTTTCACTTCCCCTTTGTTGTTTTCTAGACCCCCCAATAACTGTAGATCGCCGGCCAACCCCTTTATTTCAACAACGACGCCCACCAATATTTCCGGAAGAGAGTGGTAACTCCGCGCTTTGCCGATTTTCCCTTCCCCATGGGGCCATCCCCTGCAACCGCCCAGAACCTCTCGCACGTTCATCTCTTTCCCTGCCCCCCGACATGCTTTTACGATCCCGGATGGTCCCCCGGCCGTTTTTTTAACGACCTCTTTCCCTAGTCTCGCCTTTCTCAAGGTGGCGACAGAAATTCATAAAAGCGGCCTCTTCCCCTCACCATCCCCAAGGCGTTCCCTATTTCCGTCATCCTGACGAACCCTTGCGCAATAGCTTGATGTAGCCGATGCTCCTTTCCGTTCTAGGCCCTCGGGGCCAGGGCGAGGCAGACCGGTGGGCCGGCCGAAAGATACCCTTCACCCTGTTTTTGCCTATGGCAATTAGTCTCCATTCGCTTTGCTTACCTTGCCTTTCTTTCCAGCCACCATACGCGCGCGTTCATTTCGGCCGGCGAAACGAATATTGTGACCTATTTACGAAGTCTGGATCAAGGCCTCAAGCATTTTGGCCCCCCCCCCTTTCCAGCCCATCGAGTTCGCATGTTGATGTCGTTTCGACCACCGAGTCCCCCCCGTGACCATCTCCCCGGTGCTATTAGCAAGACAGCAGGCCCGTGTCCGCTGTTCGATCCCAAGACATCCCTGCCCCCTGGCCCATCTTCAGTGAAGATTCTTATAAGACCCCTCCGATCTCGTTCCTGCTTTTTTGGAATTAGGTTGTAGGGGCGCGAAATCCGCTTCTCTCTCCTTTTTGCTCGAATAGAGCTTGCTGATCTACATTCCCCGGTGTTTCCCACGCACAGCCTGGAACTCGTTCGTTTTTTTGCGTTTTCTCGTGTACCGGAGAATTGCGGCGTAGGATTCCCTGTGTCCTTGGAATCCCTGCCGCCGTCCGCCGGCAGCGATAGAATCGTGCCAGCCCTTCCCCCCCCTCAAACCTAGAATCTTGCCCGCACAGCCCCCCCGCTTTGCCCCCTCCTGCTCCACCGATTCTGACTTTTTTGTCCGTTTTTCCAACTTTTCTGCGGAAGCCAGCGCTTAATTTTTCCAGCGCTGTGTCGTTTACTCGCATTCCAGAACGTTTCCGAATGATGCCCCCCAGCGCCTCAAGGTAGAGTGTCTTACGGATTTAACTCCAGAATTCAGACCCTTTAGGCCATGGAGAGTACGAGGGGGGGTTGCTCCTTTTCCTCTGGAATTTCACCCCTCTTCCTTTCTAAGGACCTCTGGGACTGGTTTTTCAGCATTTCCCGTCTTCTTCCCACCCCTTTTTTTTTCCGCGCAACCTATTACCTATGGTGAACCTCGAACCGTTCCCTTCCTGGTGCATTCCTCCGCCCACCGTGTCGGCGACGCGTAGGCGCGACATCCCCCTTTGAGGAAGGGTCGCTTGTTTGTTTTTTGATTGAGAGGACAGGTTTCTGCCCGTGAATCTTTATATCGACGTGCACGTTGTGGACTATCCTTGTGCTTTCCTTTTTTCTCCAACCCGCCGTTGGCGAGCGCTCCTTTTCGCATGGAGATAAGTTGGCCTCAGCTGCTTCAGTCCTTTTTTCGGACATGAATTCCGGAGCCTAACGGGCAATCCCCTAAAATTGCCGCTCTCCCGTCCTAGTTCCCGGTAGAGTTTCCGCCCCCGTACCGATGAGTACCTAGGTCCCGTTTTGCTTGGTTCGTGGTCAAGGCTTGTCTTGACGGGTCCACCCTCTTATCCTTGAACGCAGCTCCGGATCGCCTTTTGCTCTTTCGCATGCTTGGCGTAGGTTTTCGCATTTTTTTCACTTCTCTCCGCTTCCCCGCCTTTTTTTTTTCCTTCCCTGCCCGATGCCGGGGCAGCCATCTTGCGTCACCCCCTCTCTCTCTCTCTGGCGGGGGGCTGTCGTCCTTCGCTCAACCCTCTCGTTTCTCCCTTTTGGCTTTGCGACTTGAGCAGTGGTAGAACCTGACTGATTCTACGACGGGTGGCTCCTGGTGTCTTTAATTGTTTTTTGTCCTGGAAATCGTTTCTTTGCGCTGCCCTGAATTTCATGCGGACAGGACTATCATGAGTCTGCGCTCTCCCACCTGGGCCCCAGTTCCCTGGTTGTCCGCAGATCGGAGGTAATTGAGGGCGCCACAACGTCCCTTGGTCTCACTTGGTATCCTCCTAGTCGGATACCCTTCAAGGGATGCTTCGCGGCCCTCACGACCATGCAGAGGCGCCCAGGGCTGTGCGCCATTTTTCAGTCGAAGACTGATGGGATGCCCCCCCGTTTCTGTGTCTCCGAAGTAGCTTCAGGGCCAGCCAAAGGACCTCGCGACAGGAGACCCCCGCATCGTGTGCCGCCCCTTCCATTGACCACTGGTCTTGCCCCCTTCATCCCTTTCCACTTGCTTACGATTTTTTGTGTGGAGCTCGCCGAACGTCATCCCTCAGCCATTTCGCCTCCTTCTAGCGTTCCGGTGCGAAAGCCTGCCTCCCGTAAAGCACCCCCCCCCCCACAGCCGCACTTGCTGTTATCTCGTAGTTTTCTCGGACGGCCGGCCCACTGTCGCCCCTAGAGAGCAGGCTATCCTGCCTCTGCAACCTGTGGCGAGTGACGTCAAGACAAGCTGGCCGACGACAACCTCTCCCCCCCCCTCGGCCGGCGCCGTGGTGCTTCTCCCACGCATCTGAGGACCTTCCGATGAGGCAAGGTCTGTGATTTTCTTTGAATTCGCCATAGAGCCTACGTCTTCCCTCCCCCCCCTTACCGCCCTAGCTTTTATCTACCAAGTCTCCTCTTCCGGTGCCGCCGCTACCGTCGCACACGGCTGCAAGTTTCCCTCTCCCCCTGACAAGCACAAGGCCTTCTCTTCCATTTCCCTCCTGCCCATGCCACGTCGATCTGGTCTCGTCACAGGACGCGGACGATATGATGCCGCCATCTTCCCCCCCCCCTTTTCCCTTCAAAGAGCACCCCGAATCAAGCGTTCTTTCGTCGCCCCGAACCGGAGATGGTGGTCTGGTCAACAGGGCGGAGTCGCGGTTCGACAGTTTTTTTTTTTTCCCCGGAGTTTTCCTTGAGACGAGATGTGGCTTCGTTTTCAATACCTGGCCGATAAGGCCTTGGCTACCAAAACGCCTCAGGGCTCCCTATTTCCCCCTTTCTCTTCTTGACTCTACGACTGGTTCTTCCCTTCATTGCCTTCGCCCTCGGTTTTGAATCTCTGCAGAACATTTTGCCGTCATTGCGGGCGTGCGTGTTTGTGTGTTTGCTTGTAAAGAGAACATTGAATAAGGATTGAGATCCCAGTTTTCCCCTCACTTTTTTTATTGGATTCTCTTTTTTTTTTTAGATCCTACGACTAGCAGTCGCGCTTAAGTCCGCTACCCGGTATCGGAATGAATGCTTAAATTATGTGATGGGCCACCCGGGCTTCTGTAATTGCTTGCCTTTGAGTGGATTGGTGGGGCCGTGGCTGTCTTCTTCTGTCCGACGTTCTATCGCTTCCCTGGGTCGGCCTGGGCGCCTTCTCTATACAAGGTATCACCAGCTCACTTTCGATCTGGTAAACGCTGATCCAACACCCAACACCTTCACTTTAGTTTCTTTGCGAAACACCTGGACACCGCGAACCTACATCTCTCCCAGATGCGGCCCCCATAAGCGCCGCGGTGTATTTTACATATTCGCATCTGCAAGCGCGCTTTCGGTTCGTTTTCCTCTTCAACGTCGAACTTTTTCATTTGACTTTTTTTTTTCCTCTAGCCAGTCGACCACGCGGTTGCCGGGCCGCTTGACAATCTTTGTCTAAAGTCAATAGTGCTCTATTGGACCTCCCTACGACCACCCCTCCCATGCAGCTTGGCGTTCGGTGTAGTTCCCCTCGCTCCTTACCTATCCTGCAACGTCTTCCTAGGTAAATATGAACGTTGAACTGCAATTTGAAATGAGAGTATTTTTTTTCCTTTCCCTTCCCCCTTTCTCTTTCTCCCTCCTTATGAAGCGAAATGACTTGACGTCCCGCACGCCCCAGGAACGGGTTCGAGGAGTTTCGCTTTGCTTTCCCCCTTTCCGGCTCTGGCCTTCCCCGATCGGTTCCGGTTGCAACCGGGCTTACAGCTCTCGTGCTTTTTTTAGGGTGCCTCTTACGCCCCCTTGAGCATCTTCCGGCAGCTTTTGAGTATTTCCCTTCGCGGGTCCGAGACGTGATCCGTCTCATTTTCGTCGTGAAAACGCGGTGTTTGATATCGGGAAGATGCTATCCACAGTCAGGTAGGTCAGCATTGCGGTCTGTCCATTCCGATTTCTTTTTTTTTGTAGTGTCCGTATGGCCCATCCTGTGGAAACCCGCTCTCCTTTGCCTCTCGTTAATGTCTCGGCTGTCGGTTCTTGTGTCGTCCGTACTCTGCTGACGCTTGGGTTGCGGTATCAGATTGAGGTCTCTCCTATCCGTTGTTGTTGTTGATCGGATTTTCCTTCTCGCCGGCCACAAAGCTCAGAAGCCTTCAACACCGCGCACCATACCCTTCCTTACCGGTCGGTTATAAACCTTCTTTCTCCCTCTTCATTTCTCCCCTTTTCTGGGGCTACTTCCCCTCAGCGGGCACCCCTCCAACGCTATGGACAAGGCAACTAATCCAACCACCTGAATCCCCCCAGTGTGGGCTATACTTCCGACCCGCAGGCCCCACCCCCCAAACTTCGCTCGAAGATTGAGTAACTCCCTTCATATAAGTGATGGTCACCCCTCTCTTTCCCTTTTTCCTTTCCCCCCGCACACCGCCCATTCTTTCGAACGTTCGTATCGGAACGCCCTTTTTGACCTTTGCCCAATCACATCGAGTGTATTGCCAGTGTTTTCCGCCTTCGAACTGCCATGGGCGCCCTAGAGTCTTACCCGGTGGGGCCTGCCCCTACACTGCGCACCACCGTGCCTCTTGACATTGGCAACTGCTGCACCAAGCCTTTTTCGTCCTTTTGGGCGAAGCCGACCGCCCATTTCGGCCCCTTTGCAACCTCTCCGACCAACTGATAGTGTCCTATGAGACTTTTGTTTTTCCGTCCTTCCAGCCGTGCCTCACTTCCCCCGTTGGCACCTGCGAATGTCTTAGGCTTCCGCCCCGCTCCCCTCCGTTTTCTTTTCGCTCAATCGACTATTTGTCCGCTTTTACGACACCCCCCCGACCGCTGCTACTTGATCCGACCAAGACTTCTTCCCCCCGGAAAAAGTGGCCGGACGTGTTTTTAAGTAAGACGAATTCTCCTTTCCTTCTCCAGATTCTATTTGTGAATGTACGCACTTAACGCTGCGCCGGCATTGGTTTTGTATTTTTCGTGATCGATACTTCTGCAATATTACAAATTTGTTCGCCAAAGGTCCTTTCTTGAGAACCAGTATTGTTTTTTTTTTTTTTCCCAGGTTGCACAAAATAATCTTTACCTGATCGAAGATTGGCGTCCCGGACAATTTACCTTTTTGCCAGGCTCTGTAAAATGCCCTACAGGTTTTCAGCAGAGCCGCGATTAGAATTGTTATAATATTTCTCAAACTCCTAAAGGAACCCTCACACATTGCTCCGTATCTTTCTGCCCCCCCTGCCTCCGCCTTGTCACCCCTTTTCCCCCCCATCCATTAGATCAAGGCCCGAGGTTTGATCGACGTCGCACCGGCTCGGCTTTGGGCTTTCCCTTTTTGTAGTTTCTTTCATCAATACGAATCGTCCTGCCCCCTTTTTTCACTACGCCTTCTCCCTCGTGCAATTCCGGGTCCCGCCGGCCCGAATGACTCTTCAATGACCCTCCCTCTGAATTGACATGGGTGTCAATTGGCAGTTCACCTTTCTGAATTCTAGACAGGATCGCATGCTTTTTCAGGAACCCTTAGTTCGGGTTTAATAGGACTTTTCTTCTTCCTAAGTAAGTGTTCCCCCTACGCTCTCGGTCCGGCAACGTCAAACGCCAAAAAGCAGGGCAAACGAACTGAGACCTGGTGACCATAAGCTCACACCTGCCCCTTTTCTCGGTCGCGGCGTGACTTGATTCCCTGGCAGGTTGACCTCTTCCCTGGTGGTTTACTGGAGCTGTGAGACCTCATCTTCCATCGGCACTTTTTCAGGCGATGGTCATTGGCGAACTTTGCTCATTGTTCTAGTCAATTGTCTTATTGCGGAGTAGCAAAATTGCCGCTTCTTGATACGTGTGTAGCGCGGCCGCGAATGCCCCTCTATATTTTGATGGTCTATGAGCTGCGGCATCTTCGTCCTAAGCTTATGTAGAAGGAGGTGCGATATGGGTTTACCCTTCCGCATTTCACGCACCTTCTTAGGCAGTACGGCGGTAGATGTTAGACGGTTCCCTCCTTTTTCCTCCTTTACCTATTGTGAATAGTCCATATTACTTGCCGGGCTACACTTTTTAGGAGATTTCCGCGTGGCCTAGCCCTGCTCCGCGTTTTGGACTTTTTCCTGCTGCAGAATGGCGAAACTTTTCCTTTATCCTCTTTCCGCAACTTCCCTGGTTTCAGTCGGCGAGTGCCTTGCCCTGTTGCTTTCCCTGCGCGAGTTGCCATTCTCCTGTCGGAGGATTCGCTTTCGGCGCGCTCCCCCCCAACGCACATCGAGGACTGTTTGGCCTCCCCGGAAGCCTGGCCTTTCCTTTACGGCGTTCTCGCTGATTGAGTCCGGTACGAGCCGGTTTTCTTTGGAGCTCGCGTTTATTTTTTTTTCCACTCAGCCAGGCGGCCCACCCGTATTGTCCGTATTTCGTCTGCGCTTTGCCCTGTTTTGGGCCTCGATCCTTGATTTGGGCGGCGAACGCCCTACCTGTTCATGGGTATCTATTTTCACCTTTTTTTGAGAGAGATACCACACCCCCCCTTTCGATCTTGCTCGTTGTCGCCGCCCGGACATGCCGAGGCGTCCACCTTTTAAGCGCTTTCCCATTTTTTTGCGTGAAACATCTTCGGGCCCTGCCTTTGGTATCGCGCGCCCGGTCCCTTGCAAGGACAAGGGACTTTTTCAACGGGGGTCGGCCACCCACTACTTTCCGTCGGCCCACTGCTTGCCGGCACTCCGGTAAGGCAACTTCCTAATCTTAGTGGGTTGAGCGCGCGGCTCATCGTCCGCACAGGTACCAGGAATCTTCTTTTCGGAGCGCTGCGCAAGTTGTTCCTGACCCCGCTTTCAGTTAACCCCGACCCCGCCGAATTCAAATGTCTTCGAGGTGATTCTTAAGGATTCTCTCCCCGGGCGCGCCCTCCTGGAGTCCCCTGCTGCGCGGCTCGAAATCTACCCGTTGGCTGAGACCCCTTTGCCGTACTCTGGAAGGACGAGCACAGTCACAGGCCCTCGGTCGGCACCTGCGACCCCCACCGTCGACAGGACGATACGTAGGACGCCTCTGTCGACGGCGCATATCTTCGTGTTAATACCCTTCCTGCACAATTCCGCCCAGCTCATTGAACCACGGCAACTTCCCTATCTCTCCCCCTTGTTTTTTCTTCTACCGGTTCGCCACGGCTCCGCGAAACGACAACCACGGACAGATCATGCTGCAGGTTCAATGCCAACGCGAGCCTTCGGCCTCGGCCCATCTGTCCGCCAGCTTTGACCCCCGCCCACACTTCCAAGCGCCCACCCTTCTCGTTTTCCTTTCGTCTTGCCGCCCGCCCACCGTTGACCCTCTGGAGCTGCACTATCGAACCCCTTTTCCTTCGCGGTTCGAGTCACGTTGCTTGCTGAGTTTGCGCGCTTGCTATTTTTTTTGGTTTTTTTGATGTTTGAAGCTACCCGAGACATGCCTGTGGAAAAGTCCCATCGGGCGGAATGATAGGTTTAATTGCTCTCTTGTTATGACGTAGCAAAAGGCACCGGCGCGTTAAGCAGCTCTTCCAGCTGGAAGGCGGTGGTTCCTTCATTTTCCCACGTTTTAGATTCTCAGGCAGATTTGTTGTCTTAACTCTTCAGAACTTCCCAAGTCATTATTTGCGCCCCCAAAGGTGACTGCCGGTCCCCTATGAAATCGGTGGTTAGATTCCTTATTGGTCACACTTCGGATGGCCCTTCCGAGTTTCACGAGATGCATCATAGGTGTGTTGGCCGGGGCTTCGAATCCAATCTCCCTTGTAAAGGTTCGTCTCTTTGCTTGTTCCTCCCGGTTATCACCCAGACACTACAAACGCGCCTTCGATCCGTCCAACGATTGCTTATTTGACAACAAGGCCCAAATCAAAGGGAACCTTTCCTTTGCGTACAATATGGAATGCCTTTCTCCGCCCTCCCTCTTTCGTGGCGCATGATGTGTTCGCGATTGAGTTCGCGCCCCCTCCCAGATTCGAAACTCTCGCTGCAAGTCGCAGTCGCGTCACCCCTCACCCTTGGAAGAACAATGGGGGTGTGCCTAGAGGAGGATGTCCCTTATCCCCTCCCCAATTTTGCACGTGTTTTGTGCGATTGAACAAATCTTCGCCTTGCTTATTGTAAACTCCTCTTGCTTTTTGCGGGCAAAGCCTTCACCCCTCTGCCGCCCCTCGAGTCTTGGGGAGTTCACGCACGCTGTTCAGCCCGTCGTCTCGGTCAACCCACTCGCATCCCCGTTTCGTGGGCTTTTTGCGTGTTGCAAAGGCTCGCGTATTGTTCGCGCTCTTTGGACGAAGCGAGCTGGCGACATTGCCACGGCAGGATTCCGTTTTTTTTTGGTTAGTTTTATCTTCGGGCGGAACACCGGCCTTCTGGACGGCCGTGCACTCTCGGACCCGGTTGCTCAATTCTCCTCCCGTTATAGGTGCTCGTGTTCGAGTGCCGTTTCAAATGTACGGAAACGTGAGAATTCTTTGTCTCCGCCGACTCTCGGAACCCTCCCCCCTTCTGAGGCGATGATCTTATCCACCCGTCTTTGTCCAATTTCGTGGTTTAACTCGCAGCTCGCCCGCTCTATCCCACCATAATGTAGTTCATTATTTCCGGTCCCCCATTGTCCCGCATTTCTGGCCGGTAGTTGCCCGTTTTTTGCCCCAGCAGGTGGGACGACTCCTCAAGCATTGCCGATTTCCCCGTCAACGGCTGGGGCGTGTATTCCGTTTCAGGGTGTTAAGAAGCTGCTGCTGCTTGGGTGGCTTTTCGCGACCTGTTTAGG
>Ga0179593_1441115_pt1 | contig 13703 bp, 13 predicted proteins | sample CZODoug2_1_08_16_FD_185931 | JGI IMG/M metagenome (GOLD analysis project Ga0179593, IMG submission 185931) | Vadose zone soil fungal communities from Angelo Coast Range Reserve, California, USA - CZODoug2_1_08_16fungal (PacBio error correction) | ecosystem: Environmental > Terrestrial > Soil >... | reverse complement strand
TTCCTTCTCTCCACGCAGCGATTTCCCCTCTCCATGTGCATTTTTACTAGTCTTCTTTATTTTGTCTAGGGGGCTACTCTTCTATCAGGGGCTTTTCGATCCTGACCCCCACAAATGATCCAGAGAATCTTTTTCGTTGGCCTCCTTGTGGCTTTTCTGTATTCAGACTCTCCTTTCCCCGTCCCCTAGACAACATCGTTTTGTGTCGGTTGCTCTGTCCCCGAAAATTATCAGTCAATCCTTTTGTTTGACCCGATCTGCCTTCGCCATCGCGTTTCTGAGTGAGGTAGGCGAAGTTTGTCCCTTATGCTTTTCTGCCAACTTCAAGACGGCGACCGTTCTCGGCCTTTCCTTTGTCACACTGTCCCCAATTATGAGCCTTAGACAAGGAACACCTTCCCTTCTAAAAAGTCCACCTTATTTTAGTTCTCCGGATGCTCCCCGAGTGGGTCCGGAGATGCTTTTTATATATGACCCCCCCAGACTCTCTCCGCAAGAAGTCAGTCAGCATAAGAGTGTCCATGTGGCTGTTGGTTGGGATGGTGCTCATATCATTTTTGCCACTCCACCGTTTGGTTTAGGGGAGTGATTCTTATCTCCTTCCCGGGCACAACGTAGGTCTCCTTTCTTTTTTGGCCTTCTTGTCACTCTTCACACTGATTCTCCGATTGAAACTACTATCACTTTCTCACGTGCCTAGACCAGCGGTCCCAAGCCATTCCAACCATGCTATCTGCTTCTCCGCTCTAGGCAACCTGTCGCTTCCCCCTTTCTCCTTTGCCCTTCACTTCTGATGGTTGTCTGGTCCTCGGAAAAGCTTGTTGTTCCTTTTCCCCCCCCAGCTCAGCCACTGCACTTATACAAAAACCTCTTTTCCGAACTCGACCTATACCCACTCTTTTTTTTTTTGTACTGCGTTAAGTCTCCTTGGTCGGAACCCCCCTTTCTCTACCCTGTGGAATCCCCCTCATTGGTCCCACGGCACGATCTTTTTGCCTTTTTTATTTCAATGTTCTTTTTCCACAAAGGCCCTTTTAGGCCGTTTTTTTCCGTATTTTTGTATTTGTCCCCACCCTAGCCACCCTGTTTGTCCCCTAGTCTTGAAAAAACCCCTGGAATTTCTTTTCTATTTCACTTTCCTTTTTTATGGTGCCCCCCCCACAGGAGGGACTTTCATGTCCTCCAGGACCGTACTGTTCTGCCCGTTGACGCGGGTTGGTATCTCTTGTATCGAGCACTTCCTAGCTTGCTTGATGTTAAGTCGTTTGCATCCTTACAGGAGATAGGTACTTTTAACAGTCCTCCTCTTTTTGGCCTCCCTCCCCCGTTGAGGCAATTTTTTGCCGTGCGTACCGCCCCCCTAAGCCCCCTTTTTTCTGTTGCTGTGTCTGCTGCTTCCACCCAGGCCTCCCCCCCCAGACCAAATAATGACACTTTTTCCTGACCATTCCCTGCCCCCCAAAGACTCCCCGCTTCCCCCCTGTTGATTGTTTTTCTCTGACTTGCTAATTCTAAGACACCTCCTAACCACCCCCCTTTTGTCCCCGTTTTCCTTTCGTCTCTCCCCCGCGAATTTGTTCACCTTTCTGCGTGTCGTCCCTCCTGCCCTTTTCCCACAGCTACCTTTGTAAACTACTCTTTTTCATAGTTATATTGATTGTCCGTCCCCATGTTTAGTTCCTTGTTGTCAACCCTGACAAAAACTCCTTTCTTGTCTGCAATAAGGGAGTGATTGAACCAGAGTGTTTTCATGCTATCGGGTTTCCTTGCTCTTTTTCAATAGTTGACTTTAAAACTTAGGTACTCTAATCGCATGCAAGGTTTCGCTTGGGTCGTGGATTGTTTCTGCTTTACTCCATGTGGAAACCCACTCACCTGCACGTTTGGCCGCTGCTTCCTTTCGGGTCCTTTCATTCTACTTACATTTATCCGTATTGTTTCAAACATTCAAAGTTCTGACTTGCCCTGTTTTCTTTTTTTCGATTTGACTGGAATTTTTGATCCCCCAAGCGGTTCTGTGCGTTGACCGTGATTTTCAACCGGGATAGGCCTTTCCGTTTCCCTTTTTTTCGAAACACATTTGCCGTAGAAGTCAGGGTTTTTTTCCTTCTTTCGCCGCCCCTTTCCAACCGTGAAACTTTCCTAAACTCCCCAACATTGCCAGCCGCTCGAACTCTCCGTCCCGTCTATGAGTTATCGACACCGTCGGTTAAGTTGAGGAGTACGATGTATTTTGTTTATCTCCACCCACCTTTCAAATTCTTCATCTGCGGCTCTTCACCCTTATAAGAGGGGGGTCGCCACCCCACGCTGGCCCCCCCTTTTTCTCCCTGGTTTTGATTGCATCGAGTGTCGAGAACGGGCCTTTTGTTTGGGTAGTGATCTTTAGGTGCTTCTCATGAAAAAGAATTTTTCGTCTTATGTGCCTTCATTGCCTTGCATTCCCCTTTCTGGATTTGCCCATTTGACCTTGATGCCCACAGCTTCTTTATGAGCGGAGAGTGCTACCATTTATACTTTTTTCCCATACCCGTTGAAGACACATTACCGCCTACTTGCTTTTCTCCTGAATCTAAGAGGCGGGGGTTATTGGTTTATCCCTGCCCCGCCAGAATTTCCCTTGTGAGCCGTGTTGGACTCTTCTTGCTTCCCTGTGCATGGAATAAGTAGTCGTTCTGCCTATGGCCGTCCACAAAGCGGTTCACCCACCCACGTTCTTTTTGTCTGGGTGTTGATCATACTTTCTTCAGATTTTCTGTTCCAAGGGATTAGATTTTCCTCTCCCCCTTTTTCCATCCGGTGTTTCTCTTCTTTTTGTTTTGCCAACCCTGGAGGCGCTACGGTCGTGTAGCAACTTCTTACCCCAAACCTCTCCCAGTGACCCTTTTTTCGTCCTTTTCGCCTCGGGTCTCGGCCCCCCCCCCCTCAAAAGGGTTCTTTTGATTTTCTGCTGCCAGTGCGGTCTGATTTCGGCTCTCCCCCCCCCCCCCACCACAACTTCCCCACCCCCCCCCCCAACCACAGATGGCGGGGTCACTCCCTCCTTACGCCCCCCTCTCTCTTTCCATCTCCTCCTTTTGTCGCTCTTGGTTCCTTTTCCGCCCTCCTTTTTTCCTCTCCAATCGCCGAGTCGGAAACGGCAGCTCCCCTAACCTTTCGGGAGACGCGCAAAACTTCTGACTACTTTGTGAGTGCGGAGGCTTTTTTCCCCATCCGCTGATAGCTTGGTGCGCCTCCGGAGGCGGGCTCCCTCATCAAATATTCCCGTCACACCCTTAGAACCTTGATCTCCCCCATATGGCGGCCACAACAACGTCCCCCCATCTTCACGACAGGTTGATCCCCACCCCAGCGCCGAACCGACCGCCATTGGACGTGTTGAACCGATTTAGGCCCGGCTGTGAGCGATAAATGATGATCCTGCCTCTCCCCTTCCATTTTCAGTTCCCTTAGATTCTTCTTCTCTTGATACCTGACCCCTACACCTCAAGACCCCCCTAGGAGGCCTTTAGGGTTCATGTGCTGTCGAGCTTTCCTAACTTGTTGTTTTCCCACCCCTCTTCCGCATCAAGTCCTTCCCTCCAACTTTCGTGGGACCCATCCATATTTCAGCAAGGCAAGAATAAAAAGTACCAGACTTTTCTTGGTCTCCTTTTTCGCAATAAACCGTCACTACTTCCGTCCTCTCTTCTACACTCCAATCCGCCCAACCCGATTATCGGCGTCCCCGATGAGACCTCAGGAAGAGTTGTTTTCCCTCACCTTCGACCAGGAGGGTGACCCATCTTCTCTTGTTAATCTCCTGGCAGGTTTATCGCAACCCCAAGCCCCCCTCTTCCTCACATTCAACACCGTCCGGTATAATGGAAGCATCCTCTTTTCGTATCTCCCCGTTCTTCCTTGGCCCCTTTTTTGGACCTCTTCCCAGTCCCCCTGCCTTGCCAACGATGCGGACCCCCTGATTACCCGCGCTCTGGTGTGTTTTTTCTAAAAAGCGTCCTTGTCTCTTTTCCCTTTTCCAAGCACGTCCCTGCTGGAGCTACAATCCGAGCCCCTCCCCCTCCCCCACCCGGTAAAGTACCGCTGTGGGAACGGTTGGTTCACCCCCCCGTTTCCTGCCACCCCCAGTCTCTCACGCGTACCTCTCCGTTCAGTTTCGAACTCCCCCTCCTGAAAAACACCCCCGTTTGCTTACGACACTTGGACTTCGCATCTCTTGTAGTTTCCTCTACAGTCTTAACATTCCAAATGGGTCACCCGCGGGCTATCAGTCAGCCCCTTTCAATCAATCCATGGTCCACAGACCCATTTTCTTTTTGTCAGACAACACATTTCCTCCCCTCATTCCGACTGTACCACACGCGAAAATCAACCAACCCTCCTGCAGAGCCCCTTACCTTTTTTGATTTTTTCACTCTACAGCAGTGAAACCCCTCCCTTTAATACTAACGTCCACTCACCTTGTTTTTCGTGATGACGTGTCCTTCGGAACTTCTCTGCCAATCGATCAGCACCATCGAGGATCTTGCTTCTGTTCCTTCGGTTCACCTTGACGTCCTTTCATCATTTTTCCTTATTGTTTTTGGATGTCCTTTTTAGATTCATCCAGCAAGGACCCCAAACACCAACTTGGCCTCGGCGTAACCAGGAAGTACTGACAACTTTTGAGGTCCTTACGTTCACCCTAGTGAGAATTCAGTGACTCTTTGGCCAAGACCTCCCCATCAACGCTCAAGCGAATATTAGGGCAAACGCCTTTTCCCTCAACAAGATTCGTCCTTATTTCCTGGATCAAGTCCACTCTGTTTCCGCCCTGGAATGCTGAATACGCCATATCCCCCCTTTGAGGCATCTAGAGGTAGCGACTTGTTTGGGGGGACCCACCCCCCCACCCCCCCCCCCCAACCCCCCCACCCCCCCCAACACCCCCCCCCCCCCCCACCCCCAAAACCCCCCCCCCCCCCCCCCCCCCAACACACACCCAACAACAAACCCCCCCACCCCCCCCCCCCCACCACAAACACACCCACCCCACCCCCCCCCCCCCCACACACCCCCCCACCCCCCCCCCAACCCCCCCCCCCCCCCCCCCCCCCCCCCCCCCCCCCCCCCCCCCCCCACCCCCCCCCCCCCCCACCCCACACCCCCCCCCCCCCCCCCCCCCCCCAAACAGGACCATGTGTCCCCCAACAAACTAGGCCTCGCAGGCTTTGTTACAAATACGAATTTCCCAAAGTTGGACAACTGTTCTTGCCCACAAGTGTTCCCCTTCATTGGAGCTTCGGAAGGTTTCCATCTCCCCCCTGAGTACTTCCGCTGCGAATTTTTTCTTATTGTTTCAATGCGTTCTGGTGTCCTTACGTTAGGTCCTTTTTCTTTCCCTTGTTCTTTTCCCCACTTCTTCCGTCGTCTTCCAGCCCACCCACCTCGAAGTTCACTGACTCCAGAGTGAAGGACAGAGCTCCGTCACCTCCCCCCCCCCCCTAGATCTGTTGGCCTGGGCTTACGGCTTTAGTTCAACGTTTATCCTCTGAATAGTGAGTTTAATCGGTGATCCAGCCAGTGGGCCAAGTACCGTCCCCAGCTTCTACCCCCAATTGTGAGCGAGTTCCAATATCCGCTAATCAGATAACAGGGCCCAAATGCGAGTTCGTCCCCCCTCCAAAAGACCTGGATCCCCCGCTCCCTATATCTCTTCCTGTTCTTAGCCTAATCCTTCCTCTCAGGGGCCCCAACTCCGGGGTCACAAGATTGAACGACTCTTGTGACTTGTTAAATCCTTTTCCCTGTTTAAGTGCGTACCAATGCAGCTCATTTGTTTTAACCCCCTTCTGCTTTTGCTCATGGAGCCCTGCCATTGTCCTTCCCTCAGTGACAACTGTCCCTCTTCCCCGTTCTACCTCGCTCCGGCACTTGCTGGTGAAGATCGTGTAGGAGGATTTCTTCTAGTACCGGTCAATTAAACATATTTATGGGACCTGTCCCCCGCTTTTTCACTGTAATCCTCCCACTTTCCCTCATGTCAAGGACACCTCAGTAGGCCAGGACGATGCGCTGATAAAGTTTGTCTGGCGGAACCGCAGCCGCCTCCAATTTTTTAGAGTACTTCAGATTCCCCCCTCCCATTCCATGAATGAGTGGGCGCGCCATTTTTCCTCCCCACTCAGTTGTTGTTGTTTCTTCTCGAGGACAGGCCTAAGAGCTCAGGAATGGATTGACGCGGGAGTTGAAGTTTTCTCCGATCTTTCCTCTTTTCCAGACAGTCCCAAATTCCTTTCGCTCTTCAGGTCGTGCGGGGTCCACTGCAGATCTCTTTTTCTTCACTTTCCCTCCAACATTTGTGCACTTTTTTCCCCACATATGGCCGATGTTGAATTTCTTCTGAAATACCGACTCTTAACTCAATTCTTAGCGGCCGAGGAGGGTATAGATTCTACATTTTTTCCCGGCTTCTGTTAGGAAAGTTAAAAGACTTGGAGCTTCCTCTGCCATGGTTCTGAAACCAAAGGATTCCGCAGGAGGACCCCTGCCTGCTCTCCCCCTATCGAAGAGGCCGTTCTCTCGGTTGGACCCCGAGATGTGGCCCTGAGTGTGGAGACAACCACTTTATCTGCCGTGCTGGGATACAGGTGTCATGGGTTTTTTCCTGGCTCCTCGGTTGGCAACTCCCCCCCCTTTTTTGTTTTTTTATAGGTTATCCTGCTCTTGGCTCTCTCAACACTAAAGCTCGTGTTCCGACGACTGTCTGGTCATCGACTTTTTTGCCTTGATGGCCCTCACTGTTTACCTACGCCTCCCTCTCAGCTATCAACGTTTTACACTACGACAGAGAATCCGAACCCCAAATGATCTCTGTGAGGAGCTTCTGTTTCCACCACGGTTTCCTCTTGAGCCTTTCCATTGCACTCGAGTTGGTTTTGGTTTTTGCATCCGACGGAAGTCATTTTGAAACACCTAAACTGCCCCCTTCGCCTTACACCCCCACACCACGAATCAGCTCACCCCCCTGATTGTTGCTGCCAGTGAACACCTCTCTCCATGGCTCCGAATTGGTCAGGCACCATACTCCTTGGGTGCCCCCCCCTTTTATTGGAAAGCCGTCTGCCCCCGTCATGTCAGACGGCTTTATTTTGTTTTCTTTTTATCCCCCCCGCTCTTCGCTAATCTAGATGTCCTCCCCCTTTAGCGGCGCGTGTAAGTTCCCTGGCCCGGGCTTTGATGCCCAAGAGGGGAAAGTCTCCAGGAATATTACGTACAGCTTTTCTTTTGCCGGAGGATTAAGGATCTCCTCGCATGACTGCTTTCTCTCCTGTTTGATGTTAAGTCTATGTCTGCCCTTGCTGTTGTCACTGTCAGTACTCAACAGTTAGCAGCGAAGACCTTCAAAGTATGGTGGATCGTCAGGGCTTGTCGCTACGATTTCGTCGAAGCCCCCGCGCTTTTTTCTGGGCGGGTCCTTTTTCTTATCTACCCTTGACAAACCCTTCCCTGCTTGATCCAATGATGCAGGAAAGCCCCCCCGACGCACGATTTCCCTGGGTTTTCTGTCTTCGAACTCTGCTTCCTCCCCCCCCAAGGGGACTCCTCGGCACAAGGTGGAGTTTGACAGTATGGAGTAGACGAGGGTTGTTCGTGCTTGTCCGAAAGCCTCTTTTCCCTCCTCAAGCGAAAACTATTCTAACCTCTGAGTCTGCACTTATTGAGTTGGATGTTTGAAACGTAATCAGTAAACGTGTTGCAATGTTGTCTTCCCTACCGGCCCAAACTGCCCGGATGGTTGTTTTAATAAGGGCTTTTGCCTAAAGAGTGATGTATGTCTAGCCCGCGGTAGATGCTTTCATGTTTGCAGCTTTGCATCCTTTGAATTCGAAGCCCTTTCCTTGTGTCTGTAGCCGTTTTCGGTCGGGGCGTTTCTCCTTCTCTTTTCCCCTCTTGAAACCCAGGCCCTTGACTCGGCCGCGTTCTCGTGATTTACAGTTAATGCGGGATGACGTATCCGTCTTTGGTGCCCAGTTAACCCCTAGTCGAATTGCAGGTTTTTTTTTGGTTTCGTCGCTGGAAAACTACTGTTCTCTTCGACTTTTCGTGATGCCTCCAGGGAGTTCGGGATTATCCCCGTTTCAGTAACCCCCATTGCCCCGAGCCCATCGGTTTTCTTCCGCCGACCACGTCACGTGTAATGTGGAACCTTCGTCCCCGCCAGTTTCACAGCGGATACGCCGTATGCGGCCCCTTAGACCCCACCCTTTGTGTTGAGAAGAGATCCCTTCTTTTCTTGGTTTTCATACCCGCCACCAAGTAGATATCTGGTCACGCCCACACCTTTACGGGTGGCGTTGAAAACGCTTGCCGGGCCACCTGGTTGCTCCGCTTGTCTTTCCTGAGGTTACGATTTTTGTCGGAGGAGGCGAATTGTATATGCACCAGCCTTTATGCGAAGTTTCTCGACCCACGAATGCCGTAGGTGTCCGTCCCCTGAACTCTGGTGGTTTTTTGTCTGGAATGAAGTTGTATTCAATTTTTTTACTCCGGGCAGCGTTATTCCCTTGGGAGAATGTTGAACGCGTCGACATCACCCCATTCCGATAACCTTGCTTCTTCCTGTCTATCGTCCCGGCTTGGTCTGTCCGGTTTTTTAAATATGCAGACATTAGCGAAGGTGTGGCCAAGTAGATTTGCATTAGCTGCCCTTTTTCTTAAATAGTCGCGATCTCCCTGACATTCGCCACTGCTCCAACGTCCCGATGGGCGTTTACTGTCTACTTTTTTGTTGTATACTGAAGGTTCGTCGCTTTTTTCTCTCAACTGGCTGCTGAGTGATTCCATTCCGGACCAGGTTTTCAGACTTCTTTCGGTGCTCCTGCCTTTTAGGCCGCTGACGGTCCGAGATAGATGACAACACCGACCCGCTTTTGCAATCACCCAGTTACCTTCCGGTCGATCTTTTTGTCCAGGTGGTACTGGCTTCTGTCGAACCCTGTTGGGCGATGACGTGAAGTCGCGGGCCTATTCTTCCTTCTTTCCATCTTGGCGTAAGACCAGAGGCAGGTTGAGTCCCCCCATTCTCCTTCTCCTCCTGTTGATATCTGATGGCAGGGTTTTTGCCTCGTTTCTCGACCGCCTTTACTTCTTTCCTAAATCCTGCAAGGCCTGTCGGGCCTAAACCCCTAACTGTCCTTCCGATACCGCGACAACCTCGAGCCTTCCCCTTTTTTCACGCGGCTTGTTTATACCGCTATATGTCTTCAGCGCCTCAGGATTCGGTCAGCACCACTTTGACTGAAACCTCGATTTCTTCCTGGCTCTTTCCCCTCTACTCCTGGACGTTACCCTCCACTTTACACTGCGATCAACAGCCGCCCTCACGCCGCATTCTTTCTTGGTCTCCCCGTGGTATTATCGGCCTACTGATTGATCATGCTCATTTCAGCCTACCTTCCAGCTTTCACCTTTTTCTTCTTCTTGATATTTCCCACCCCCCTAACCCCCAAAATTCTATAATTACCGATCCCTCCCTTATTTCGGGAATGTGTTCTGGTAAACTTCTCCAACTTGACTTTTTTTCCTCTATCTTCCAGCAATTGTGGCATCACTTATCACCCCCCCCCGGCATCCTTATTTTCCAATGCCCTTCCGCCACCCTTACGCACTCATTTTTTTTCTCCTCGCCACTAATAATAGCGGATAAAATTCCAACTCCTGATACATTCTCCAGACCCCTCTTTTCTTTTTTCTCTCACAAAGGGTTCATCTTTTGTCCCCCGCCACCGGCTTCCGAACAGTGGCGTGACGACTGAAGCTTTTGATCGCCTTCAATTTTTGGCCGTACCCTCGACATCCTGCCCTTCCCACTTGACCCCCCCTCCTTTTTTCTACTGGGCCTCACCGATCGTATCTCACTTTGATTTCCGGACCTTGTGTTGAAGTCTCCCCAGTAAATCTTCTCCCGATGAAAGATTTTCCCTGTGGTTTCGTACAAACTGGGCTTTTTTCTCCTCTCCCTTGGTTTGCACCCCCCTCACTAACGCTATCATGAAGTTCTCAGCCTACCCTCCCAACCTCCTCTGAACGGTTGTGGCCACAAGACGGATAAGTTCTTTCCGAATTCCGCTCCCCTCGGCCCCCGGCAGGTCCCTGTTTGATGGCTACCGCGGTCAACCTACCCCCCCGGACTACAAATTTTTCAGATTTTTTTCCAATTCTCGGGTATTTTTAATCTTGGGTCATCTCCAATGAACCAACGCCGGGTCCCTACTCCCCCCTTTTCCTTTTCCCCTCCTTTTGGACAGAAATCCAGGTCTTTTTTCTGGCCTAACCCCCCCCTTTTTCCCCTGCCAGATGGAATGGTCTCACGATACCTCAATCTTGGTCGGTCCATGCAGAGCTCGTTTCTTTTACCCTTTTCGGGCCCCTTCCCCCTCTTTCTTTCTTCGCCCCATCAGGAAAACAACTTTACTACTCCCTCTACCCGCCAGTGGGGCGATGATGACGTTTGGTCTTACGGACATCGTTTTCCTTCTTTCCCAGTCCTCATCTAGGCCGCCTTTGACTGTGCGGCGGACGGATCCGAGAATTCCCCCCCGTTCCTTCCCAAGCAAGCCTGCCCTTCGTGAGGCGGCTGGAATGGGGAGATACCGCAGGCCCTTCCCCCCGCCCACACGCTCTATTTTCCTTCCGGTACGAGAGGCAACCACGCCCGGACTTTATCCTCATACCACCAACTGTTCTCGGTCATTCCTTCCCCTCTTTGTGGAATAGTGACTCTTTGTCGCAACGACTCCACAATAAGTGCAAGCTTCCTAGACTTTTTTGATCCAGCCCCTGCCGCGAAGGTCATCCCCCCCACGATACGTTACTCTTCTTGCTCCCTTCCGCACCCCACTCTTTGTGGACAAGCAAGATGCAGGGACGAAAGAACCAATATCACAACCTTGGTAAGCGAGGCTTGTCCTCGCATTTATCTCTTTAGTAGTTTTTCTACCCCGAGGAACGAGCTTCATTCTTTCCTTCGGAAATGCTTTCACTCCACCCCATTGCAAACCCTCTTTCACTCGCCAATGCTGGTTAGGAAACGAATTTCTCGCCCCTTTTCCCTCTCACAAATGAGCTCCCTCCTCTCATCATTTTTCTTTCGCGGTTTTGTTTGGCAATGATTTTTTACGACTTTTAAACAATCGTTCTCGCATTCAGCCACCTGAGTTAGGTACGGTTTGTTGTCATTTTTTCATTTTGCCTTGACTTAATGCGATCATTGGTGGTCCCCCTTCTTAGCGTCTCTTTTTTCCCTTTTGATCTTGAATAGTTTGCTAGTGTACTGTTCCGTCCCTTGTTAAGACGTCCACCCTTCTGGCGCTCCTAGCTTTTCCCAGATGCGAGGAATCGTTCGTACCCAAACCCCACCCTGGAGCATGCGAGGTCCTAAAACATCCCCCTTCCACTTCTAGGAATATCCCTTGCAGATCGTTTTGGATATCGATCAAGCTTTCTATCCGGGTCCCAAACAAATCTAGGGTCACCCAATTCTCCCTCCTTCTTCCCCCTCGAATTTGAATTGTTGCAGTTCTTTTCGTTACAGCTTTACCATTTTGTTCCCCTCCCGCAGCTGGACGTGCTTTATTTCCCTTGTTCTTCAGGAAAACGACCTTAACCTTCGGCCTCTTTCTAGCTTTTTTCCCGTAGGGAAGATCGTGAGTGGGCCTTATAGGTTTTTCAGGCATATTTCTTTATGGGCCCCCCAAGGTAACCCCCCGAGTTTATCGGGAACTTTTAAAGATATCCCCCCCCCTCACCGAATGCATGAGATGTCTATAAGTATGGTCTCTCGTCACTTGAAGCCGCATTAGAATTTCGAACCACTGGTTACTTCTCGTCAACCCCTCCTGACCTCTGCGTGGCGCGCCTCTGGTCTCATAATACGTTTTGAGTCGACGCCACCCGCCTTCGGATGGAGGACCTTTAAGCTTCCTACGACCTTTTCCTACTTCTCTCTTTGAACGACTACCACGATCGGCTCTGCGGCCGGGTCCATGTTCTGCCTGTCTCAGATAGCTTCGATAGCATACAGGAGCAATCTTTTGCTTTCAATTGCCTAAAACCTTGAAATCCTCTCTCCCTCCCCTACACGATCTCCGCCGCTCCCAATCTGAGCTCGCTCGGTGCCACTCTGGACAGTTTCAAGGCCGTTTTTAAGGTTGGCTACATGTTAGGGCCATGATGCATGATGACACACATTCTCAGTGATGGAATTCCAAGTGGTTCAGCGTAAAAAAAGTACTATTTAAGTGGTTCCTCGGTTGGACCGGTCCGGCGATGCCGGATGATCCACGCTATGCTCCGCCTAGGTGGCTCTCCCGGGGTCAGGGAGGGTGAGAATTTCAGTTGGACACAGTGGTGGATAGGGTGTCTTTCCTTTATTGTCCGATACTTCAACCACGAGGTTGACTTTTTGATGTATTTTTCTCTCGACTGCAGTGATTCTCACCGAGGAAATACGTCCCCTTGGCTCTCAACTTTTTCTAGCAGCGGAAAGCCATTCACAACCATTCTTCTTGCGGCGCCTCAGAGATTCATTTAAAGCGTGACCTTCCCTGTTTTCCGCCTCCCGCCGGCCTATTGGTGACCCCCCAAAGTTTTAGCCAACTTGTACGCTTCGCCCACCTACAAACCCCAACGCCGTCCTCCCTCACGTGTGCATGCACGGTCCTCATGTGTCACCGAAACCGCCATCGCTCCATGATTTCACACGCATCAAAAGAATCAGTTTCCACGGTGGGATCAAGCCTTTCTTTTAACCTCTAGGCCCCCGAAGTATCTTCAGCATTTTTTTCTTGGTATACCACTCAATAGAGTTATTCACCTCCCTAGATGGGAATTTAACTTTTGATATGCGCGTCCGATTTCCAATGCAAGTATTTGCTGCCCCTGAGTGGCTTTCCCTCCTTTTAGACAGGATTTACCTTCGTTTTTGGCAGCCGGCTGGCCTTTGTTCCCCTTCATCTCGCCCTTCAGATTTAGTCTTTCTCCCCCCTCTCTTTGTCCCTGCTCTGAGTTCACTGTCCTTCACCCCCAATGTGTCCCTGGATTACCCCTTTGGGTCTGTCATTCATTGTGTTTCTCTACGATTTCCCGAACCTCTTTTTTTGGCTGTTCCTTTTTTTTTCCCCCTTCTCCAAGAAAAATACTTACGCTGACCTTCATGAAACGCCCTACCTCCCCTAGGAAAATGGGCCTTGCTGATGAGGCCGTTTTCTCGATTTACGTAAGACTCCATCATTTTCACTCTGCCACAAAGTCGTTTTACTGGTTCTTCTCCCCGAGGCTGTTTTGCTCGTTCCTGGAACTCCCCCTAGTTAAGTCCCATAGAACAACGCAAGTACCCACCTACGGTCTTCTTCATTTTTCCCCTTTTTTCTAGTGCGTGATTCTTTAAATGACTTTTTTACAAAATTTTTTCTGTCACTTTTTTTTTCCCCTTCATACGACAAAAATGATTGTTGTCCAATCTTTTGGAGTTTTCATCCTAACATTTTGATTATAGCCCCGAGTTTTCTTACCGTGGCGATCTTTTCCATAGTAGGAAGTCCCCCCTTAGAGGATATCCATATTGATACCGTTGTTTCCAAGGAAGTGTTTTTTTTTTTTTGGTCCTAGGGATAATGTTGCAACCTAACACGAAACTTGATTTTTAGATTATCGGGTACTTG
>Ga0179593_1419123_pt1 | contig 13703 bp, 22 predicted proteins | sample CZODoug2_1_08_16_FD_185931 | JGI IMG/M metagenome (GOLD analysis project Ga0179593, IMG submission 185931) | Vadose zone soil fungal communities from Angelo Coast Range Reserve, California, USA - CZODoug2_1_08_16fungal (PacBio error correction) | ecosystem: Environmental > Terrestrial > Soil >... | reverse complement strand
TGTTACGGTTCCCGATTTGCAGTACCTGTTTCCCTGAAGGTTTGTATATCGAACACAGTTTTCTTGTTGCGTGACCCCGTTGCCTCCGGATTTATTCCCCGTCTGACAAATCGGTCGTGCTTACTTAGATTACTTGTGCCCTATCGGACCCGCGATATCAGAATCCTCACTCTTGCTTCAGCTGTGTCATTTCTTCCCTTCCTGTGATGGGTCGCCTCTGATTCAAACACGCTTTGGTTAGCGTGACCCCCTGTTAGTGCCCCAAGTTTCATGATTCCCTTGAGTGCACATTCTTGCGTTCGCCTGCACAATCTTTTTCCTTTTCTTGGATCCTTCCAAACCCCCCTTTTAAATTCCGCGTGCACTCTCTCCTTTGTCCTCACATTATTTCCTCATTGTCCCCCCCCTCTGTTGATAAGCGGAAAAGTTTCGTTTCTTTATCGTCCCCTTTTCCCTCTTTGTTTTTTGCTGATCTCTAAAATTCCTTAGTGCGGAGGTAGGAACCTCTGGTTTTTCCCTCCTTAACTCGACCGCGTCTTTTTTTTTTGCTTTTTTTAGTGGTTTTTTTGGCCAAACCTCGGTGGTTTTTTGCCTCCCCGGTTTGCCCCCCCTTTACCCGGATGCGTGCTTTTCTGCTCCCAACATACGGCATTTGCTTCCCCCCATAACTCCGGTATTTTCTTGTACTCGTTTTAAGAAGGGATTACTGCGTCCACGACATCCCCCCCCTTTCACTCGCTGCCCTAAAAAGCTCGAAGGCTGATTGCGCTCCCTTGCTCTCGCACCCAATTTCCTGAGGGCACGGTTGAATCAAAGTTCCCTAGTCGCTTTTTTGTTTGAAATATCTCTTTGCCGCCATGACGTGGTTTTACCTGCCTTCTTGTTCTTGACCCGGTGTCGATTTCTGTTTCGGCGTGTACCTTCTACCCGGTTTTACTAGCCTTCCGAACCTGGTATACCACAACCATCTTTTTTTCCCCATATCATTGTTTTCTGGGGGTTTTCCTTGGCTTGTTACCGACTTCTAATGTCCGTTTGATAAGCTTCACGTTTCCAAGTATCTCCCCCCCTATCCTTCTTGCCGGTCCCGCATCAAGCCCTGAATCTTTTGGCACCAGCCGCCGTTTGCTTGCGTTCGTTTTTGCGTACTCTCCTTTTTTGCCCTTGCCTTGTTACTGCACAGGTTTCCCTTCTTTTTTCCTTATACGCCAACCTTTTTTTTGAGCCAGCCCCCCCCCTCTCCCCCCCCATCTCCACCTTCCCTTTGTCTCTTGGGACCTTTGAGTCCCCAAATTTTTTTGACATCCCATCCCTTTCCTTGTCCGTGCCGGCAATTTATTTCTTCTGTCCCCTTTTTTGCTCCCGCTTTTTTTTTTTTTCCCCCAACAAAAGTGGATTCCCCGACTCTGAATTCTTTTCGCTATTAAAAATTTAGCCGCCCGGAGGCCCCCATGTAGAGTTTTTTTGACCCTAGCTAGTTTCTTCCCCATACAAAACTCCTGTCCTATAGGTTATTCGTTTTGGCGCTTCATCCAATCCGCTCGTGCTTTTCTCGGTGTAAAATCCCCCCCCCCTTGTGTTTTTGGGAACTTGTCGTCCATGCTATTCATAGCTTCTGGCCCCCTTGATCTCCACCCCGTACAACTGCCTTTTGTTGGTTTCGGTGAATTCGCTACTATAATATTTCGTCGCGCCAAGAAAATTCCCCTCCGTCTGGAGAATTTTGGTTGTTTGTCCGGTCCCCCCACCTGTCACAGTACCCCTCTTCTTCCTTGACTTGCTTGTAATTCTGTAGGAAAATTCCACCTATGGCTGTTTTCAAAGCCTTCTCCGCTCCTCTGAATCCACCGCCCCCCGTCCTTTGTTCTGACGTTCCCAGTTGTCCCGGCTTCCAAAGTTATGATCCTCATTCCCTTTTTCGGTCCACTTAGAGCCACATAGATCCGGTCAGAATTACGGAGCTCACGTTCCTTGCCCAATTTCTCTTATAATCCCTTCCCCTTGTGGGTTTGAGATATCCTGGCTCTTGCCGTTCTGTCGCGCGTCAAGTGGACCTCTGTCTGCAGTGGTTCCCCCCTTGTCTGACTTTTCCATAACCCCGTTGTCTTCCTTGCGACTTTCTTCCGAGCCCCCGCCCCCAAACACTTGTTTTTTCTATTTTCCTCAGAACCGTCTTGAAACCTCTCCCCCTCGCGTAAGATGTTTTAACTCTCCCCCTTTCCAACTGCATAGCCTCCTCCTTATGTTTTCGTTAAGCCGTTCTCCCCCCCCTCGACCCCAAGAGCCCATTATCCCATTTTGCCTCGCGATTTCTTCCTTCTGAAGAAAATTCGTCTAGTCCTTTCAACCCCCCTACCCCTTGGTCCCAACAGGGTTTAAATGTGGTCCCTCTTCAATTTGGACGGAAAGAGGCGCGTTATTGTAAGATGGAAGAAGAAGCTTTACCCGGATGGGGCACTATTTCTGAGCCCGAGTGAGCTGGCCTTTTGGAGGAAGATGTGACAGCCTCCTCAATTCTTCCTTCCCTTCTGTTTTTTTTTTGCAAACTACCGCTTCACCCCTGGCCAAATCGAGCAGGTGGCCCGAAGAGTTTAATGTTACTATGAGACCTTCTTCGCTGTCTCCCCCATTGTGTTTCCCTCCTCCACCGCAACTCCGCGTCTCTCCACAGTTGACAGAAGCCCCCTTTGCCCTTGCCTTAGGAACGCAGTTCTAGGTCCGTCGCCTTTTCCAAAGATTTGCCCCCCCCCCACTTTTGCACTCCCCAGTTTTTGTTTATATGCTGGTTGCGGATTGCTCATAAAGTTTGGGTGTAACATCTAACCCTTTTTGACTTTTGTCAGGTAAATTCTTTTTTCCGTACGCTAATAAGTCCTCGTCGTCTTTCCGACCCTTTCACCCTAGCGATTTTTTTTTTGACATCTCCCCCAACCGATCTCAGTATTTGAAGCTACTGGAACCGTGACTTATATATCGATGACGTTCTCTACGATTATACCCCTGCCCCCTTTTAACCCCCCCCCCCCCCCACCCACACCTTTTATTCAAAGATTTTGTTTTGTTCCCTTCTCCCTGATGTTAGGCACTTACCTTCGCCCGATTCATACGCATCTCCCGTTTCCCTCCATTACAATAGTCCTGCCTTCAGGCCAAGTTTCCCGGTAATTCTGTTACCACATATCAAGGACCCCTTCCTTTGATAACCTTCCCTTTCCTTCAATGTTTTGCAGAGATCATTATTTATTCTCCTACAAGGCTTCCCGATGTTTGAGTTTCAAAATTTTTAATTTCGTGTTGCGCCCCCCCCCAGTCTCCCCCCTCTGCAAGCTACCAGTTCCTTACGATTGCCTCCATTGGTCCGACAAACCTCTTTTCTCATAACATCCTCGGTGTCCCCTTTTTTTAGTCCACCCCTCTTGGGTTGCCCCCCCCCCCCCCAAGGACCCCCGCAAGAACCTCCCCGCTGGTCGACTTGTCTTGACAATATCCCCCCCGGTTCGCACGAAGTTTTAATTTTCTCTCCTTCGCACCCCCAACTACAATTCTTTTTTTCCTTTGATCACGCCCCCATTTTCGTTTTCTTCTCCAGCTTTTACAAATGGCGGTACCACCCCATTCTTTTTTCCATGCGTATTGGCACCGCGGAAAACTGGTGGTTGATACTGAGGGCATTTTGCTCTGCGCAGCTTTTTCCGCTGTTTCCTTCCTTTTTCTTGCCTACTCATCCCAACCCCCCAAAGGACGGTGTTTTCCCCTAGATTGCGACCCCCTCCCCCCACCCAAACGTATCCCCCATTTTTCCTCTTCTGCCAATACCAGTATCTCGCTCCGGCCCCCCTGTCCCATCTAAGTCCACGACCCCCCTTTGGTCTTTTTCTAACCGTCTTGTTAAATCCTTATTTTTCGATACCCACCCCTCCCCTTCGCCCAATTACTTCACCTAGGTAACGTAAAACCCCCTATTCCCTCTCCATCTCCTCGTTTTTGTTGTTTGAGATCTCCGGTTGTTCTTTTGTACTTAAAGACTTTCCCCCTTCCCTTGGGTCCCCCCGAAGGTCGTTTTGTCTCATTCCCCATACGTCTTGCTGCCGTGACCAATCCCTGATTAACTCCCCTGCCCCCTCCCCGGTCGTGGTTAGTCCCTTGCCAGATTCTTTCCCCCACAGCGACTCCCCTACCCATACCTTTTTCCTAGCTTGGTAACCTCCGTGCGTCTTGTTCTCCTTATCCCCCACGTCTTTTTGTTATGTCCCCCCAAGTAGTTGCACATCCACTTTCTTCTAACCTGAGTGCCCCTTGGGGAGCAGCAAATTCTGATTCGTTTCAGGATCAATTTCCATTCCTTTCCTTTCCATACCTCCTTCCGTCCCCCATTTTAGCCGCCATTTGTCCCCCCCCCCCTCGCTTGCCCCAGCGGCCCTGATTTTCTTCTCCTTCTGAATCGTCAGTTCCCATGTTTTTGTTCTCATCTCAAATTGTCCCTTTGCTTGGTCCCACCGAGTTCTGTAATAATGAAGTCGCCTTTCCTTGTTTGCCGGTATGGGTGGTAAACCCTGTGTGTGGGACTAATCCCCACTTCCCCTTGTGTCTTCTCCCAATAGGCCAGTTGGCTGACAAATGATGCACCCTCTTAAATTTCCTTTACTGGTACTAGTGCAGTACTTTTATACTGCGCCCCGAACATAAACTTTCCTCGTGTTCCACCCCAACGTCTCTTCCCTTTTGCTTCAATATCACCTCCTGATCTCCTGCCAGTAGGTTTCGGGAACCTGTTGACTCCCTAGGTTTCCTCTTGTGTCCTTCAGCCTAGAGCTGTTCCGCCCCTTTGCAGATTTTGCCCCCCCTTCTAGTACTTTTAAGTCCCTGCGCTTCAATTTTGCTTCGGATTACTCCGATAAAATTGCCCTCTCTTCTACCTTTTCGGGAAAATTTTTCACAAAAACCACTTTTCTTGTTTTTCAAATCGTGTTTTTTCTCTTATAGACCTCCTTGTCCTTCGGATAAGTATCACTGTCAATTCCTATTTCTATGGAGATTCCTATGCTCCTTCCTTTCCCACGCGGCCTGATTGTGGCTAGCTCCCCCTTCACCCTTCCGCTTTCTCTCGTTTGGTTTAATTAGATCTTGTTTTCCTGAATTCTGCCTTGCACGATATCTACGCCCACCTCGAGCTCCCCCTTTCCCCCCCCGCTTTCCCCCCACTTCTTACCCAGAAATTTGTAATCTTACCCTGAGCCAAATCGGGCTACAGGACCTGAGTTCTAAGTTAAACAGTTCCCCCACTTTTTTTTTATTTTTTAAAATTTGGGAGGTCCGTCCCCCTTGAGGTCGAGCCCCCCCCAAACCCCTTTGCAGCCTGCCGTGATTATATATTTACCCAACTTTTCTAGGCCCGCCCCCTGCTACGAGTTTGTACAGCCTTGTATGTGGTCATTCCCAAAAATCGTACCTTTAGGTTGCTCATCCGCATTACACTCCCCAGCTCCCCCCGTTATGATACTACTCGCCCCCCTTGACCGGAGTAGGCAGCGGATTCCTTCCTTAATTTTCTTCCATTGCCCCTTCACACCTTACCCGGTCTGCACTGGGTTAGTTGGGAGTGTTGAACGCCGCTCTTGACCTACTTTGTTCGCGAACTCACCTATTTGCTCCTTTTCTCATTGGTTCCTCTTTGGATCACGGGGTTTTCCCCACGTCCCCAGAAATGCGGAGTGAAGGCTTTCTTGATTTACCAATCTTCCATAGATCGGCGTTTTCCGGTTTTCAAAAGGGACCCGTCTCCGATATACAGACCCCTCCCAATTGTTCCTTTGTGATGGATACTTCAGTCCCCAAGGTCTCATGTTTCCGTTAGCATTAAGCAGATTTTTTTTTACTTTCCCCCCACTTCGTCTCAACTAGTCTTCTTAGACTTTTCCTCTTCCGTCCCAGAAGGCATCCCCTTCTTTTCTTCGTTTGGGATAGTTTGAAGTTCGCTTCCTTCCCCTTCGACCCCTCTAGGTCTATGAATTGGCTCCCATTTGCGTGAAATCGAACGGTATTCCCCTGCTCTTTTTTCCTCTGCTTGTCCCAAGAACCAAATTCCCTTTTTTATGTCTTTCAGATCTTATTATAGAAGCCTTTTGAAAACGTCCTTCTCATATCCCTTAATCTTTTTCCCCTATTCTTCCCCCCCCGCATTTCTCCTATCGGAATGTATGTGCGGGTCATTTTCGCCCGTGCATCCAACGTACACTTAGACATCCATCGCGATTTTTCTCTTTTTACGTGTGTGAGCTTTCTTCCCATTTCCCCCTACCCGTCCTTGTTAAAGCCTTTTTTTTTCCCTGTTGACCTCTCCCATGTTACTGAACCCTCGATGGCTTCCGCTCCCGCATTTTGCCCAAGAGATTCCCCCATGAGTCCGGATCCCATTTGAGCTGTTTTCACCGTGTAATTGCTCGAAAGGAAACCCCCAACCCCAGTTCTATATTTTTCTTCCCATAAAGAGGCTGGCCCACCATCTCCCCCTCCTCGGGTTTCTATTGTGGACATAGTAGCAGCACTATCCCCTTTCTTTTTGGTTCGCAGACCCCCCACCACGTACATCGCCCCCCGGGACAGAACCACCTTGTCTTTTTTTTGTTGCTTCTGCCCGCAGTTCTCTTCTTACTGCTTTGCTTCAAAGGTCCGATGGACCACAAGGCGTTTCCGTATGTTGCCGGTTTTTTTCCCTATTTGCTATCCCTTCATTCCCAACGGTTTAATGTCAGCCCCCCCTTCCATCCGCTAACTAACCGAGAGTAAAGCCTGCATTTTCGAAAGGGCTGCTCGGCCACCTTCATTGCGATTCTTGCCTTTCCGTTTATTTCCCTTCTCATATTCCTTGACTTTAAGCTCTACCCGCAGGAAGATATTTCCTAGCCTTAACCCCCCCCCCCCAGGCCCCAAGTCTAACCACCCCCAACACGTCAGATTTCCCTTGGTTAGCCCCCTCTTTAGGACCCCCTTTAACGGTTTTTCTCCTATTCTTTTCCCTCCCCAAGTCATCTATCCCTTACCCCCACACTTCCCCCTTTCCCTACAATCGGGCCGCCTCCGAGCCACCTTCTTACCCCCCCCTCCTCCCCATCCCCTTTGCCCAGCTATGTTTCAAGGGTCCCTTCGACTGCTTGGACTTAAACACGTCCCCCCCCTCCCTGCAATGTCCCCAGACCCACCCACAGAACAACCGGACCCCCCCCGCCCCCCCAGCCCCCACCTACCCCCCCCTCGACCCTCACCCCGACCCCTTCGAGTGTTTTTTTCTTTACCACGGAGTTTTTTTGAACGTTCTTTCGGTTTGCGTTTCTTATCCACTTCTTGCCGTCTGTCTCCCCTAGTGCCTCCCCCTTCCGCCCCAACTTTTTCCTCTTGTGTGAGCCCCCCCTCCAGATCCCCCCCTCAGCCGGTTCGGCGATGATTCCACAGACATGTTTCCCCCCCCATTACACTTCCCCGCCTTCACTCCGCGGTCCGGCCTTCAATTGAAACACTTCCCCGGTTTTGAGTTTTCCCCAATTTTAGAATCACACAACAACATGTCTGGCTAAAGCCTCCCTTCGTTTCCTTCTTTTCACGCCAGATTTTCCCCCAATGAGTTTTTTTTTCCCCAAATGTTTTTGGTGCAATGCGGAGTGCAACACTCCTTAGTAACTGGTTTTGATCATCTGCGATGTTATGTCTCTGACATCTTTTTCCGAATTTTTATCATTCCTTTGTTCTTGCCGAATATGTTTACTCTAACAAAGCTTTTTTTTTTCCCCAGTTGCGCCTAAACCGTCCACCTCTTATTACCCAGACCTCCTTTGACCTTCGTTATGATTTTCGACTCCCTTTATCTCTGAAAATCCGCGTGTCTGATGTTTTCAGAATCGTTCTTTTGTCAAAGGTTTCTCTTAAGTCTGGGTCGATAGACCATCTCCCCCCTGACAAATTGTCCCGTCCACCCTCTTTCTCCTCTTCTTTTTATCCTTCGACGTTGTGTTTCTAGATCTCGCTTTTTGTTGGAACGAGTTTGCGTACCCTTTTGTTCGTCCTTGTTGTACTATCGGTCCCCTTTTTTCTTTCCCCGTTGCAAAACGCCGATGTTGATTTTTGAAACCGCCGCCCAAACGATTTTGGTCTGCTCCCCTTCCAGTAGTCTCGATCTCCAAGCCCAAATCTCCTTTTTTATATTTTTCCTTTCTAGTTTTCCCTGGTTTCTGAGGAGCCTTTCTTCCAAACACGTCTTTTTTCTCGGAACCCCGATAGTGACAATTCCCCCCAAGTTCATTCTTCCCCACTTGCAGTCCCCCCTTATTCTTTTTCTCCGGCCCCCAACAGTTAAATTCCGACTTTGCCTACGCATTGCCAGGCCCTATTGTACCGAAATGTCCTGCTTTTTAGCGGACCGATGGGCGTCCTTTTTTAGCCTCTCCCCAGTGCCCATGAGTTTTTTTTTGAGATTATACCTACCCCTTCGTTCGGAGGCCCCCCCCTATTGGATTTTCCCTAATGACTGTAGACAGAGTATTGGTCCTTGGGTTTCAAACCCCTTTGGTTTGTACTTATTAGCCCCCCGGAAAAGTGGTCTGAGTGCCTGTTTTCAAAAACATATTCCTTTTTGCTTGACCCCCCCACCATTTTCACCTCCCTTAACAGGGTATATGACCGGCTTAACTTGGTATGTTTTCCGCACCCTAACCCACACCGCTTTCAATACCCCCCAACGATCGCGGATTGAGCCCCTCTACCTCCTTCTTACTTTCCCCTTTTCTTTATGGTGTCAATTTTTGCTCCCAACCTTTAATTGCCCCTTTGCTTCATTAGCTTTTCCCCCCTGAATGCTTCCCCTGGCCCCTGTCCTCGACTATTGTCGTTGAATTCCCTTCCCATACATTACTTTGTTTTAGGCACCCTCCGAAAAACAGGTAATGCTGCCCCCGCGCCCGGGTCCCCCCCACCAATCTTTGGCCACTCGCATTGGTTGGGTTCCGACGGATTGCAATTTTCCCGCCTTCGTCGCGGCGGTCATTCTCCTTCTCTTATTCGATTCCCCTGTCACCCCCTGAAACACCTTGGCCTGCTTTGGCCCCTAGACGCCAGGTTCCCAAATCCCGGTTCGGCGTTCCTTCATGCCGTTTCTTTTATGAATTCCCCCAGTCCCCCCCTTTATATATATAATCCCCCCAACTTCTTTTTCTTCCCTTAACCTCCATACCCATGAAGCCCCCCCAAGACCGTATCTCCAAAGGTTAGGACCTCGAGCGTTCCGAAGAAAAGGGCCCACTTTCTTTCCCTTGGAGCGACCTCGGGCTTTCGTTTGTTCGAACCCCCAAAACAAAAGTGGAGCCCTTAGTTTTTGATACTGCTTTTTAATTTCGCTCTCCGCCCTGATTTTTTGTCCCCTCGCTTTCTTGTTCCCGACCACAAGACTCCGCCCTTTTCCTTTGCCTGGAGATCCGCCGCCCGCTCTCTGTTATCCCTATCTCTTTTCCCCCCATTTTTCCCCATTTTTGATTCCTCGTCTACCGTCTTATCTTCCATTATCGATGTTCATGCCCTGATTTCAAAACCCCCCTTTCCTCCCCCCTTTAGTTCGGGTGAACGCCCGATGCGATTCCACCTATTTCGGTCCCCTAACGTCCTTCGCTCCTTGGCTATGTATCCGTTTTCTGATTGGATCGCCACACCTACCCCTTCCCTTAGGTCCTTCTTTTTTCCTTTAGGAAAAAACACTTTTTTACAATTCCTATATGAGGACCCGTTTTCCCAAAAGGCCTTTCTAGTCCCTCAATATTTCAGTTCCCAGGTTCCTTTTTTCTTCTGCTCGGCCTGCAGGTTCCATGGACGTACTGTTAGATTTCAGCCAGAATGGTGGAAGGCCACTTCCTGATTCCCACCTAGCTTAGGTAGGCTGTTCCCCGCCCGGAATCCCCCATTCTCTCATAATCATACGTGGTTGTTTCTGCCGAGATTGGTTCCTTTTTTCCGCTCGTCAACGTCTACCCAAACTCAGGTTCTCGACGTTGTCCCCCCGCTGAATCCTTACCTTAATTCCCTGCGCCCTGGTTTTTCTGAGTCCTCCTGCCCACCATTCCCCATGGTTTTCGGTTCTTCAGTTATCCTGATTCGAAGCATTGATTTCAACAGAGATGTTTTCCCCTTTGCCCCTTCCCAAGCATAGCCCTTTTTAGCCGGAATGGTATTTCGTTTCTCCGGATTGTGATTCCCCCATAACCCTACTTCGCCTCCTCTTCTTTCGTCTCCCCTCAGTGTCTCTCTTTTTGTGTTAACTCCCCCTCACCCTCTGGCAAGACTGGCCTTGGACCCGCTTTCCCTTTTCATTCCAATAGATGACTTTCCTTCTTCCGCCCCCCCCTTTTTTTCTTTCCCTCGTAGGGAATCCCCAAGACTGGCCTGTGTCAGAGGATCTCCCCCGCCCCTAACGCTCCCCTTTGACATCAAACTCTGATCCTTGCCCCTCCCCCCCGGCCGAAAATGTGGACAACAGCTTTCCTTCCCATTGTTTGGTTCGCAGACCCCCCCTTAACTCTCCCGGTTTTTTGTTCCTTTCCCAACGGGCCTAAGCCACGTGCATTTTTCCGTCGGAATTTTAGGTCCCGTCACCTTTTTTCCCCCCACCGTTCCCCGAGGTAAAAAGTTTGTTTGCGCTTGTGTTGAGATCTTTTTCATAAGTTGTTTGGCGTACATAGTCTAACGTTTTGCCTTTTCAATTGCAAGGTCCGCAATAAGAACTCTCGTCAACTCTTCATAAGGGGTTTTAGGCCACCCACCTCAGCATTTCGGCATGCAGCAAATTTAGATCTGAGGAAACTTTTTATCCTTGCCCTTTCCACTATATCCGATTCCTGATGTGCCTCTTACCCTCCCCCCCACCCCCCCTGCAGGTTTCCCCAGCTTTTTGTTCGTCCCCCCCTTTTCGATTCTTCATAGCCTGTTTGCGAGTTCCCCCGAATTATCGACACTTCATCCCAATCTTGGACCAGAGCTTTCCCTTTCTTAACCTTTCCCTCTTTCTTTCCCGGAACAATCGCCCCTTTTTGATTCAAAGTTCCTCGGCAATGGATGCGCTTGACGGTATCTTGCCCAAGGCCGTCGAGCGTGGCTGCCTTCGGTTTCTCTGTGAGAAGTATCCACTTCTGTACGATTACCCGTCTCTACAGTTTGCAGCATTTTTTCGAAAAATTGCCTATGGGGATCCTCTTCAACCAGACAGAGTTTCCTTTCCACGAGGTCCAACCCCCCGTGTTTTCCCCCCCCATACACCGTTTTCTCCCCGAATTCCCCTACTACTTGCCCCCCCATCCCTTTCCCCCCTCCCGCCCCTTTTACACTTTTTAGAGATAGCAAACCCACCCCTACCCTTTGATTCTGAAAGATCCTGACCCCATGTTCCTCTTATCACGTTCCCTTCTTTCACCCTTTTCTCCTGTTTCTGACCATTAGGCATACTTGATTGCAACTTTTGCTTCCTTTTTCACTGTTATCAGTCGTCCTGTTTTTGCTTCGATATTGCGCACTTATCTAATTTGGATACTAATCATGTTTCCCCGCCCACCACGACGGGTAATCCCTCACCGCCCTCTTCTTAAACTCTTAATGCCGAGGTTATTACATCGCTAAGGCATCTTCATTCATCAGAACGTTCCCGCTTTTCGCTCACCCTCCCTTAGTTTTCCCACCCCGGGAACCTCAAGTCCTTTGTCTCTTACCCCCCCTAAAGTTGACACAATTCCGATCCGTGAAATCTATTCTCTCTTTTCTCCCCCTCCCTTTGTTTTTGTGGTTTGCTCTTAGGTGTCGTCCCGATTTCCTTGTCTTTGTTTCCAGGTTTGTTGCGACAACATTCCGTCTTGCTTTCCCCCTTTTTTTTTTACCATCCGGCGGCTTAACCGCTGCCAACGTCCCTGTCGTGCTTCTCTACACTTGCATTCCCTCTCCTCAAGCATAACATTTCCTGAAAGTGTGGTAAATTTTTTTTTTCGGTGCGTTTGCGTTTGTAGAAATTCTTTTCAAACTTTCTTTTGTGAATTTTCGTGAACCTGATCGTTTCGGACACCGGTCCAGCTCTCGCCACCCCCTTCTGATTCTGACTTTGCCCTCAACCAAACGTCCCTTCCGCCGGCCCCCTATCATTGAGCCACTTTCTCATTTTCCCACCTTATGTTCGCGTACCCTATTTTTTTTGTAGGTACGTTATACCTCGCCAGGCCGTTATTTTCTTTGGTGCGATCTCCACTTGTAACCATTAGGGTTCACCTGCTTGTTCCCTCCTGTCATCTCCCAGCGTCTTTTTGGCTTTGGCCTTTTATGTTTGCCCAAAATCTGTCTTTTGATCTACGGCGAGTTGTCCCCGGATGCGTTTTTAATTAGGAACAACTCGAAGTTGGATAACCTTTTTATCTACATAATTGTATCTTTCCTAATTGTATTCCTTCTCCAAAGACATAACCCTTTCACTCTATTCCCACCAAAACTCCCGAGGCCATTGTTCAATTCTGATCACCTCTTGATATCCTTGCTAGGGGAAGCAGTCCCGAATAAAAGGGTAATGTGCCGGAGAACGACTCCGACGGGTGCTCACGGCAATCACCCCAAGTTTTTTTTTCCCCCTAGGCAAGACCTGATAAGGTCCCAGTGGGACCGTAGATCCACCACCGCTATACCCCATTTACTGCCAGGTTTCTTACATAGATAAAAAAAATAGCTGCTGATAGCTGAGCCCCCTGGTACCAACAACAATAAGCGCTGTTTGTTTGTTCGCTTGCTGTTTCACAGGAATTGCACACTACTAGGTAAGAATATAGTTCCCTTACATTCGTATCTCATTATTCTGTACCCGTAAATAAAGACGGTAATGTTTGGTCATTAATCTTTAACAACGACCCTCTTAGTAATAGTTGCGCTCTCTTGTTTTATGGTCCATTCCATGCCCCACTGTAACAGTATTCCCCCATCCGCCCAAACTGAGAAAGCCAATCAACAAATTGTATCCACTGACCCCCTGGTACTCCTTGACTTTCCCCCAGTTACCTGGGAATCAGACTGCAGGTTCAGGACAGGGCCACGCTGCGTCCCTTGGAGATCCCGTTATGTTGTCGGACAGAAAAACACCAAGTTTCTCCCGCTTAGTTATAGCTTTCCTTTTAGTCCCACCGAGTAGCCATACAACACCTGCTCAGATTCCAGCCGCTGGTATTTGTCCGGGGTCAGACCCCACGAAAGCTGATAAACTTATGGGGATTCGCTTACAGACTTCTCATATTTGTGATCCTATCGAGAGCTACATGGGAACGATCTTCCATTGCTAGAGGAAAGTCCTTATTTTTAAGGCCAATGCTTTCGTTCACGCAACCCCGTGAACGCTTTTTTCATGGAGTCCCTGGATACTCACATATTCTCGATGACAAGCCCATCGCCCCCTCCTGGAGCATGTTTTCCTTTATTTGTCTCATTTCCCCAGAACCTAACCTGGTTCGTCTTTGCTTCTTATACCTCTTTCCCTCGATTCTGCTCCTTTCCCCTGCCCAAGGGTCTCTGTCCTCTTTTAAATCTTCATCAACTCCCCCCCTTTTGACGGTCCTTGAATGCCCAGTTTCATCATGGGTACTGTTCCCTTCAGAATGTTTTTAGGCCAACTTACAACTATTAGTTCGACGTGACAGCTGCGAACCAGTCGA
>Ga0179593_1522548_pt1 | contig 13704 bp, 14 predicted proteins | sample CZODoug2_1_08_16_FD_185931 | JGI IMG/M metagenome (GOLD analysis project Ga0179593, IMG submission 185931) | Vadose zone soil fungal communities from Angelo Coast Range Reserve, California, USA - CZODoug2_1_08_16fungal (PacBio error correction) | ecosystem: Environmental > Terrestrial > Soil >... | reverse complement strand
GTTCGTGAAGACGTGCGACCCACCCATGCGCCTCTTTAGGTATGTGCGAATCTCTTCTCTTAGCTCCCAAGCAGTTGCGATATTTCGCACAAGGGACAAGCTCCTCCCTGATTGGTCAATTGATTTGCTTCCTTCTCTTTTTCTTAGTTAGATGTCCGACTTGCGTCTCCTGCACTCTATCTACCGGTATTTTGAGGAAGGCCTGGCGATGTCGCGCGTTCTCCGGTACCGTTTCATAGAACGAGCGTCAGAGTCGGAAATGTCTTTTCCTGAGAGAGTAGTTCCTCTTCGTTTTCGCGTTCCCTCCGATAAGCTCGAGATGCGCCTAATATGAGCCCTCTTACTGGTATCATCATTGGGTGCATTCAGCGCTGCCCGGTTCCCACCCCCCCCTTTCCAATCTTGCGGGCCTTGACCACGCAGATAGATTCCGGGGTCACCGGTCTTTTGGGCAATTGTACGAACCCCCCCGATGAGTAAGGAGGACTAGCGCCCCCGCCACCCTCTCCCCCCCGAGCCAGTGCTCACTATAGCATGGCCGCAAAACCGCAATGCTTCCGCTCTCCCCCTCTCCTGGTAACACCACTGTACGTCCGCGATCGCGTTTCACCCCGAGGAACGAAGCGTCTTCTTTCGTTTGGTGTCGCAAATGGCTTCCAGAGAATAGACGAAGGAGCTTCGCCAGGGCCTAGGAGAATCTTTTGCCAGTAGAGTCATAGCCCTGGAGTGACCCTCCCCTCCCCTTACCCTGCACGCGATGAGAGCGAAGTCTCTACTCGTTGATCTCCCAGATGAACCCCCAGCGGTCTCCGCTGCCGGCGGGTCGATTCCCCCTACTGAGTGACTTTTCCATCCTGTCTCCCCCACCCGGTTTTTCCGTCTTGGCAGTTAAACTCCTATGTACGCCATCCCCACTTGTTTTTGCCGATTGGTGCAGCATTCCGTATGCCTAAACGAACTTCCTTTCCCCCTGCAGTCCCTTGCGGCAGAACAACTTGCAGGACCCCAGACTTGATGTTCGGTGTTTCGCGCAAAAATTCATACGGCCCGAAAGAGTTTCCCCTGCTTGAATCAGTTGTCTCAGGTCATTACGTACCCTCGCTGCTTTGTAGGGTCGTGTCTTTGACGCTCGTACTCCCTCTCCTACCATTCTCTTTTCCCGTGAATTTCGCCGCGTGCAAGGTAGGCGCGTTTCGGCTGGTTGATCGGTGGGCACTCCTGGACATAACTTTTAAATCCCCCGATCGGTCGCCCCGTCCGGTCTTTTCAAATAATGAGGCCCCTGAGAAAGTTGGGTATCGCGCCTCGGTCCTGTCGAAAACTCTCTGCAGTCCCCTCCTATAAAAGACCCCCCGGTGCTTCCACCTTTTCGAACGAACCCGTGTCATGGAGCGTAAACGCGCTACAGCCGCGAGAGACAACTGCTCTTTGTGTGAGCAGTCCTTCCCGGATGACTTCAAGTATAGTGTTTTACGGGACTTTTTCCCTGTCCGCGCTTTGTCCGTCATCCTTTATTGTTTATTTTCTCAAACAAAGTAAGAATCACGACCGTTTCCCTTCACCAAGCCGTGCCTCAGCCGCTATGTCTTCGCGCCCTTTTCGTGCGCTTCACTGCGCGCTGCTTTGGCTTAGACCTTTCCCCCCCTTTCAATAGGACCCTCCCACCGGACACGGTGAGGACTTTTTTTTTTCTTCCGCAGGCAGAATCTCGCCCCGTTGTCTAGCTCTGCACGCTTTCCGACCCAAATGACGTTTGCCACACCTTGGAGGTCCTCATTGAACGGCCTCACCCCCCCCCCAACGTTGCGATCGCGTCCACAGGCTTGAAAAAGTCTCCCTAACATTACCTGTTTTTCCGGGGCTTTTCCCTTTCTCCCCGAAAGTGGTCTCACGTGTGACGTTGGCCAGGTTAGTGATTTATTGTTTTATGGCGTTCCCGCATTCACCCGACCTTCTTCCTTCCCCACCCTTAAATCCCCTGTTGCAAAGCGGCCTTTTGACCCTTCCTTTGGCCGCGGGGGATAACCCAAATCTTCCTCTCCTTTTTCATAGACCGGTAGTTAGTGTGACTTGGCAACCCCCTTTTCCCTCTTCCCCCTAGGATCCACGTTCGTTCGCTAGGGGAGATACGATTTGTTTTCCGCCGTACGTGAGCTTATCCCCCAATGCATGGCTGGTCAGATGTGTCCGGCGATCCCCGTCCTGGGACCGCTGGGCTCGAGGAGCTCCCCCGACGTTCGATCAGCCTCCCCTCTCTCTAAGCACTTCATTTGCTCAGCACCCCCTCTGTGTAGATATGTCACTTCGGCGTCGACCCGGGGGAACCGGGACTCCCCTTCGGTTCTTCCTTACGAGGGCATTCGTTCCTTCCCCCCTACCCCCACTTTTTCTTTTTGAGCTCGTTGTTTTGACTTTTCCTCACGCCACCGATACACATATTTGAGCCGTCCCGTTTTTGCCGGGACCCCGCCTTGCGGACCTTCCTTGATGTTAATCTTCCCGCTCGTTGTGTGAACCCCCACAGTGAATGGCGTGAGTGACCTCTTCCTTTTTTCCGCCTCCGTAGGCGACCAGATCGGGGCGAGATGTCAAGATTCCATCCTCCTTCAAGCGGCGTTAGAAGTTTTTTTGTCTCCCCTCCGATGAAGCTTTCAACGTATTTCCTTCGGGGGAGTCCGGCGCGACTCGCGGAGATCGGTACTTTCTGGCTGGTCCTCCAGTTTTCCCCGCGCGCAGAATTTTGGTTAAGTTACTCTCGTGCCAGAGTCCTTCCCCCTTCTTCGTGTAATCGGATTTTCGTCCCCACCCCTGGAAAGACGGAGGAATTACATCTTCGAGTGGCCTTTGCAAATCGCTCCGTCCTTTGTGTGGCAACTGATCGATCCCCTTTTCAGAGAGGATTGGTTTGTTGTGAGGCCCCAGGCTGAGATTTTTTCGATTTCCCTAACTGCCGTGGAGCGGTGGGGACGTCTCTTTACTCTCGGAGGTTTGTTTTTCAAATGGCCATTGTAGCGCCCAAGAGTAATTTCCCCTTCTCCCGGAAGCGATTCCCCGGTCTTGGTAGCCATCTGCCGACGAGAATGGGAACAGGATCCGGGGTCTGCTGGCAAAACCGAGGTGATGATACACTCAGGTTTCTTCCATAACTTTTGTTTAGAACTTGTCAGCTCTTCCGGCTCCCTTTTCCCTCGCCAACGCGGATTAGTTTTTTCCTCACCACGCGTCGCCCTTTGAGACTCCTTGATAGGTCCCTTTGAGCTCCCTCCCTCGCTCCCACCAGACATTGCCTTACTGCGGCGCTAGCGTGCGTATAAGGTTGACCTGCCTTCGACTTGAACTCAGCGGGCCAACCATCGGCTTCTCCCAGAATGGATCCGTAAGTGCTGTTCGCCGTAGTCTCAACTTCTGATCGTGCGGGCCAACAACGTCTGAAGAAACGCGTAGAGCTCGCTCCCGCTTGGTGCCCTTTAGAGAAGATCTCTTTTCATACAATAAGTTTTTTCTCGATCTTAAATAGTCGTCAGCTTCCCCCCCAGGTTTTTCGCACCAATTTCCTCTCGCTCTTCCGAGATGCTTCCGGCGAGTTCTTTTTAGCACGATCAGCCTAGCCCAGCCCCTCCTCCGATTCCCAGACCTTCTGATGCCTGCTTTTTCACCCCTCCTTACAACTCATGGGGTGATCGGGCAGGTGCCTCCCCCTTCGGCAGCGAGCAATGACGAATTATGCGCCCTCCTGGCTACGCGAGACTCATAAGCCCCGGCTAGCACAGCATGTTACATAAGAGGACCCGTTAGGCCCCTCGTTTCGCTCCCTCCTTTAGCCCGCGTGTTGAGCTCCGGTCAGCGTAGAGGAATGTCAGACCTTCCTTCCTCCTTTTTTTTTTTTGAAGAGAGTGTTCCTTCTCCCTGTGTGCAAATTGCGTCTGGCGCAGATGGGTGACACCACAGCCGTTTGCGTCAGCTCTTTGGCGCTCACATTCTTGAACCCCCCCCCCCTAAACGGTTGCCGAGCGACGCGGTCCCCCACGACGCCCCCGCATGCGCATCGTTTCATTTCCCCCTAATTTGCCCGCGAGTTCTTCTGTAGGCCAAATTCGGTCGCTTTCTTACTTTGTTTCCCCTACGCAGGCACGTGTTTGCGTCGCCCCGTCTTTGGTTGGTCGCAAATAATACGGGACCCGGTTAGCACCTTTGAACGTAGGAACGGACCCGACTCATTTTCTCAGGCCCACTTACCATTTCTATATCTTCTTCTCTCGCCGTCGGATTAATGTTGAGATGTGAATCTGAACCCCAGCTTTTTATGTTGAGGCTTGTCGCCCTCTTGTATAGTGCCTTCTCCACCCTCCTGTCTTCGTATTGGGCAGGTCTCCAGTTTTTCTCCCCTTTAGTTTTGCTGCCATTGTTGCATTCGCATCCCTTTTTATGAATCTTAGGTTCTCCATTCGGTTGGAAGAACAAGGCGGCAGAGTGGTGTGTATCGCTTTTGTTTCCTTAAAAAGACCCGCAGACCCCTCTCGGCTCTCATCAGTTTGCACGAAGAAGTTTATCTTTTATAAATAGCCCGAGTTCTCCCCTTGCCCCCCGGGCAAGATGACCCCTTCTACGACTCAGATAGTGTCTTGATAAGCGCATTAGGCTGAGCCTCTACTTTAGGTCGTGCGAAGAGACGGCGTCGGGTTCCGCTCCTCGAGCCGGCCAGCCGGGCCCGTTCTGCGGATTCCCAGAAGTTGGCCCCCCCCCAATACCGGCCACTGAGATTAGAGCCAGTTTTTTACCTCTCTGCTTAGTACGGTTAACCGATGCTAGGCCCCCCTCCCCCTCCTAGCGTTTTTCACGACCGGTTCCAATCGAATTTCAGTGCCCAGCGTCACCCGCGCCGCCGGAGCTTCTCGAAAACGCGGCCGATGGTGTGATCTAGCACGACGTGTCCCGTTGATGCCCCTTTCCTGTCTCGTTTGCAAGATGTTTAGGGAGTTTTTGTCTAAGCCATTGATTCGGGGACCATGGCGTAACAGACACAAGATAAGTTGCCCCAACGGTGCCCCCCCGTTGCGGGAATCTCGATATTATGTTTCGTCGTTTTCTTGATCCCCCTTTTTTTGGATTGGCGTGATCCCAGATCGCAAATTGCGTGACCGTTAAAATCTAATCCACTTTCCACAGTAATTTTGTCTCGTCATCCTATCTTTTCATAATAATCATTTTTGAGAGAGATTTCTGTCCAGTTTCCCGACCATCACCCTGGAAATTGGAGGTCCACCGGAACTTTTTTTTCCCCCAGTCTTCTATCTTCCCAAGAACAACGTCCGACATTTGCGAAGCCCCCTTGTCCGAATGAGAGGTCCCCTTTGTTTGTTTTGTGAAGGTCTCTTTATCTTTTCTTAATGGTTCTGGCGCAAGTGCAAGTTATTTCGCTGGCAGGCCATTGTTAACCTCCCCTTGAAAACTAGTCTGGGCGGTCCTCTGTGTTCCAGCATTGTTTTGCTGATGCCCCATATGGTCCCCCCGCCCCGTTTCTAGGCAGGTTCTTTGCTGGAGACCTTTATCTTCCCCTCTTGGGTAACGTTCGTTTTTTTCTCTGGGTGCTTACTATCCGCTGTGGGTGGCCAGACGTCGCCTCGCCCCTCTTTCCTATGGAGGGCCCGGCAATGCGATCTCCCAGACTGTTCCCCTGGCTTTTATGAGCGGACGCTGTCAGCAGCCAGCTTCGAACCCGTTTCACCCCCCACAAGTTGTCGATCGTCGGCGGTTCTGTCCTTGACCCGGAATAATCCAGACGTATAACGGAGAAGTTCCTTTCCCCTTGGCAAATGCTGCCATAGCTAGTCTCGGCTTCCTGCTTGACTTGTCCCCGAAAACCCACTCGCTATGGCGTCTCCTCAGATTGTTATGAAGGACTTTCCATGCGACCCTCCGTGAGAATCCCCTTCTTCCGATGCTCCGGGGCCCGTCGGGCACAAAAGTGATGGCTTTGAGACCCTACTTGTTTTCCCCCCCCTCACTCAGAGGACTTTTTTTTCTGGAGCGACTTTCCCGATTCCCTCTTCCGATCCCCGCCGCAGCGGCGCACCGCTTTGGTCATCTTAACTTGCAGACCTGTAGCACATCCTTTGGCGAGAATAGGCTCGTTGAGGTTCCTACCAGTTGGCTGCCTGTCCATAACAGGACGGCGTCCATCCATCCCAGCCTTTTTTTGCCCTCCCGTTTCGATTCTAGTGGCCTCATTGATTTGTTTCCACACCAGAAGACTCTCCTTTTTCCCGGGTCGACGGGCAGAGCAAAATAGAAGGCATTCTTTTTTTTGTTTGCTCCCTTCGAGCGGAGATAGGGCATTGCTGGTTGGGATTGTTTTTCAACCCACTTCTATGAGTTTCTCACTGCGCTTGGGGCGTCGTGGACGACTTCTCTCTGACCTTGGGCGTTTGTTTTTCATCCCTTTGGCGAAGGCTTTTTTCTTCCCAGGTTCTTAGTGGCGTGTACTGACTTGACGCCGCTCTCAATTGGCAGTGCCGCTGCGATGCCAATGTGCCGACGTGTGCTACATAGAAGGGCTCGGCCTATTCCTGATCTCTCGGATCGAGGATCGCGTGGCTCTGCCAAGCTCTTTCTGGTGAAGCGCCTCCGTCAGAAAGTCTTTCTACTGGCACGACGGAGTTTTGGCTCTGCGGCTGCGATCCGGTTGGGAGGATGGCCCCCTGCAGTCGTTCTGAACGTCTGATCTCGTTTTTTCCTCTCTCCTGTAGAGAAGACATTTCTCATTGGACTACTGACCTCCCTGCCTCAACCCACTCACCGACGTTAGGCGGGGCGGGCCTGGCGAGCAGCACCAACTCTAAAGAGATCTGCCGCCTATCCTTTTTCTAGTTTTTTGAATGAGAATCCGCTAATATTCCATACCCTCATTTATTTTTTTCTGATCTCGATTCTCGCTGCCCAGCTCCGGTGCGCCACAACTCGAGAGGGCGGAGCTTCCTCCCTGCCTTGCACGTCAGCCGTTGCTGCTTCTCTCTAATAGAGTATTTGTAAGTTGGTGGTTCTGAGTCGTAGTTTTCACTTCGGCGGAGGGCCTTTTGTTTATTTTCTTCCTCCTCTCTCTTCCCGGCATTCTTGGAGACGAATCCAGTCCGCCCCGCCCTTACATGCTCTGCCGTCCGTACGATAGCCCCCCATTTCCGACGGCGTTTCGCTCGTTCTCCCGTCCCCCCCGCGTTTGCGCCTCCCTTCTAGCGCAGCTTCCCCGCCCGCGGCTAGGGCGTCTCCCCTACTTGTATCATACAGGCGGGGCCTCTCTGCTCTCATTTCTGCGCGCGTTGAGCTGTAAGTTTTTTCAGTTCACCGGCCACTCCTCATTGAGATACATGCAAACCTCCACTTCTCCAAAACCCTCTCCGAGTCGGCGGCTGAGACCGACATCGTGCGCCATTTTCAGCCATTTACCGCTCTTTTGCCCCTTTCGAGGTAGGAACCCCCCCCACTCCTTGATCGCCCTTCCTCGATTTTCGCTGGCCTCCGCGGATCAGGAAGGGGTATTTTTTCTCAAATCCCCGCTACTTACTGGACGGGTCTGGCCGCGGAAGTTCCTTCAGGACGATCTTTTTTCGCGGAGGCCCTCAGCCAATTTCCCCTGAACAAGGAGTCGTCCCCTCCGTCCTTAGGTATTCCAGTTGAGCCCAGTAGCAAGATCTTCAGGTACTCTTCTTGTGGGCGCTTTTTATAGCGGAAGTCATCCTTTTCCCCCCCTTGCGACCGGCTTGGTCTTCCTTGAACTATTTCTCTCCACCCTCCTCAATTGTTTTCCTCCCCTTCTGGCATTTTTTGTCAAGGTGTCGCTTCTAAGTCGTCCCTTCCTTCCCTTCAGAAACCGGGCGCTCTGTTCTTTTTTTGGGTCCAGTCGCCCCAAGTATCTTTGAGTTCTTGCCTCCTATCGTTTTTTCAGAAGGGTTCCCTCAGTGCTCCCTCCTGGAGGCGGTTGATAGGGGCCCGGCCCGTTGCCCGGATTCCCTGTTTTCTTGTGCGGTACGGACCCTTCGGAGACGTTTTTCTTCTTTTCCCTCTTCTTTTAAAGTGTAAAAATGTCGCGTGCTAGTCCAGACTTCTGGGCCACTAATCGGACAGCCCGTGCGGGAAGCGCAGACTTCCCCACAGCCGGATATTCGCCCTCCCCCTAACGAACCCCCGTTTTGAACCCATACGAACGTGTTTCTTTCCCCCTCACCAACGTGCCTCCAAGCCGTCGATCGACCCCTGGAGGCCTAGGGGGTGGGCGAGAGCACGTGGCCACCTTTTTGCCGCCCCTCTCCCCCAACGGATGTTGACTCTTCGATTCGATGCCCCTCTTGCCCCGGGCCGGCGACCCATAAGAAGATCACGCGTCACAACGTTGGCCACTTTCCGGTCGTTTTTCGCTCTCCTTCGCGCTTCTTGCTTTTTGCGATTTCCTCGGAAATGTGGAGATCTTCCTTTTTTCCCTAGACCTCCAAGGGTCCCACGGTGGTCCTTTTGTCGTCACCGTCCTCTTCCCTGTTGTGTTGATGGATATCTCTGCCCTTTGCGATCCCCAAACAAAGGATCCCGTTGTCCCTGGAGGTTTCCTTTCACCTTCCTTGTATCGACAGTGATGCGCTCGCCAAGCGAAAACTCCGCACTCAAGCGCCACCTTTCTCTCTCTCCGAATTGTGTCTTTTTCTCCTTTGTGACTTTCATTTTAGTGATTCTAAGTTTCGACGCCCTTTTTCCGCAGCAAGTTCTCTCTCGACCCGCGAGGTTCTGTCACAATTCCGTTTGTCCCTTTAAGGTGCCAGCCGTTGCCTCGTTTCTGCTCAACACCCCGCGGTCGATTCCTTCTGGCTGCGCGTGTGACTCTTTCATTTACACTTCGTTCTCTTTGGTCAAGTATATTTCGCTATGTGCCTTGCCCTCCCCGCTTTGGTTGCGCCTTACGGCGCAGATATCATTCTCCCCGGTTGTCGATCTCTCCCTTTGCGACGCTCCCGTGTCTTGGTGTCCCCCTTTTTCCTTTTCTTATAGGCGCCCCTCCCTAGTCGCGGCGTCCCTCCCCTGATACCCTGCCTGCTTCTTCCGACCTCTTGATCCTTTGCGGCTTCCGTTTTTCCCCCCCCTTCTTTCTCTTTTTCCCTCTCGAGGGAACGTAGTGCATTACCCTTGGCGTCGTGCAAATGCTGCGCGCCGCTCGTGCGGTGGCTTGATTTTTTCCGGACCCTTCCCATATACACCTTCCCTAGCCGACAGTTGTTTTCCTTGCGACTGCCCACTATTCTTGAGCCTCCACGTGCATTGAGATGAAAGCGGACAAACAAATTTTCTGTTGTTTGACATCCCCAGAGTGGACTTGTTGTTTCCCGTGATGGTTCTCTGAATAGTTTCTTTATCCCCATAGAAATCCTTCAGAGGTCGGACCGCTGCGCTGACGCCGAGGTCACTAGTTCTGTAGTTCCCTCTTCGATTTTGCAGTTCCCCGGGGATTGGTCCCACAAAAGTCTATTCCCATAGAAGGGTTCCCTTGCTTCGCAGCAATCCCTCCTTATTAGTGCAGTTGCTCACCCCGGACCCCAGTCCTTCACGCCCCCCTTCTTGGGGAAGAGACACCCCCCCCTGCTGCAACCCCTCGCGACGGCGATAGGGGGTGGCTAACATGTCTAGATTCTATCTTCATCGCGGGATTGGGGTTTGGCCAGGAGCGCTTCTGAAATGAGACTTTTCCAGTTCTGGTTCGTCCTACCGCCTTTTTGGTTGGGCTCCCAAATGCTTGTTTTCTCACTTTCATGACACTTGTCAGCCTTAATCCGAGCCCTTCTTCCTCTTTTTTCTCCCCGTGCTACTTTAGCAGATGGAATATTCCAAGCTCTTTCCCAACCCCCTCCGCCGTTGTGCTTCAAGTGGAAGTAGCTGCGTGTTCGAAGCTGCTGGATTTCTTGTTCCCCGCGTCCATGGAACAGATTTTCCTTTTGACCTTTTGGAGGGGTGATCCGACCCCCTTACCCGGTTAACTTGGCGTCTTCCGTCTCGCCGATCCAGTAGTTCCAGTCGCTCGTTTCTTCTTCTGCCGTTCTGAACGACAGAAGGAACTTCCCCCCCTTAACTTCCGGTCTCTTTCTTTTATAAGGGAGTTTCTTTCGTTTTTCGAAATTTTCTTCTTGTGCGGGTGCCACGAAGCAGATCTTGCCGCCAGCGCATGGCTTCTTCCCCTGGTGACACCGTGAGCCAGGATCCTCTGGAATATTCGTTTCAGGTTTTGAGCTTTCCTCGCTGACGCCCTTTTTCCATGGAGATAGTTTTGCTGGACTCGGCGCGTTTGTTGGCCCGAAAGAGAATTGGCTGCTCGGGGAACAGGGACCTCGCTTTTAGTCTCTTGGGGACATTGTTCTCGCAGTCGCTTCTTTTAGCCCCCCTGGCGAACCCTTCTTCCGTTAGATTAAGGTCTTTTGCTCGCTTGCGCGTGTTCGTCTCGTGGGCCCTTACCCGGATAGCCGAGCGCAAAAATCCCTTCTTCCGTCCTCCTCGTTTTTGTCATATTTTGTTCCGCCAGGCCTCTTTGCACTTTTGACAAAGAGACGTATGCTTTTTCTATCCTTGTATCATCCCCCTTCGTGGGGGGTTTTGCCAGCGAGGGCAAGGCCCCACTTTTTCGTCCTCGGGGGACCACGATCGAGATGGCCGGTCTTCCCCCCAGTCATCTTTGGCCTCAAAATTTTTATTGCAAGCTACGAACAAACCCTCGCTCGGCGTTCGATCTCCGTGTCACGCCACATTTTTCACCATATAGCCTGTACAAATTTCCTTATTTCTGCCCCCTCTCGAACTCGTGAATTAGGTCCAAATCGGCTTACCCGGATTCTTGTCCCTCCGCTGTACCTGAGGAAGTAGTTGGTTGGTCTCCCCATAGGCCTAGACGACGGACGGAGTTTTCCCAAAGGAAGCTGAACAATGCTGTTCCTCCGCTGGGTCCTCGCAGTGACCACCTTCCCCTTTCCTGAGTGAGCGGCTACCCTGTTTTTACCTTTTCTGATTGACTCCTTAATATGAACCCTTACGGAGCCGGAGGGTCCGCAGTATACTGAGTGAGCCGCATTCTTTTTCTCGTTTTCCACGACACTCCCCCCTTGTTTGGAGCGGAATCCTAAAGTTCTGCTCAGACTCTTTTTAAGCAAGCCAAACTTCGGAAGCCAGATCGATTAGTGATCGTGTGGATCTCGAAGACTTTCCCTTCGCCTTCCTTGCAATAGTCGGAAGCTGTTTTTCATTTCACTGATAATCGCGGGTTTTGTTTTGGGAAAGGGTAGCTTCTCCCGTGCCCATGGATCTCCTCTATCGTGTGCTTAAGCCCTGCAGGGGTGTATCTGTTTCGGCGAATGGACGATCGCCGTCGCCGTTTCTCCTTCTGGCAAGCAACTGGTCCCCTCGTTTCTGTGGATCCCCTTTTGTTCCCCTCAATCTTCCAGCAAGTTGCTGGTTCGTAACTCAGATATAGAGAGCGACTTCTCCCCCCCCCTCTTATATGGCTCAACGCATGGAACCGAACTGATAACGACCCTTTCATGGCCAAGCGTCTCGCAGAGCTTACTAGAGCCTCTGTATTCCGAGGGGGTGAGCCTAGCGAAGATGAGGCTGGCAGTCCCCTTCTCGTTAGATAAACGTGAATTGAACCGAGCGAGGTCGTACCTTTCTTTTTGGACCTAATCCCAGGAATAAGATCACGACCTCTCCCCTTCCACCCATCGTTCAATTAGTACCCGTCCGCTCGCCAGGTCTCTCGTTGCGTTCGGTCCATTTTAACAGGAGCGCGCAACTTGTCTTCCCCTTTCCTTTCAAAATTAGCCTTCACTTTCCACAGGTATTTTTTGTTTTTAACCGTGAATCTACGAGTATGGTTCCCCATACTCCTTTGGTTTTTGTTGAGTTTCTGGAAGTTGACGACACAACGGACCATTTTCACCCTTTCTTTCAAAACGGTCTCTCAAGTTCTTTCTCCCTTCCGCAAAGTTTCGACCAAGCGCGACCCGACTTTTTCAGAGAGGTTCCTTTTCTCCCGTGATGGAAATTTCTTAAGGGCCATACGTTCGTTATATTCTTCCTGGTTAGGCCCACTACGCAGGCACTTCTTCTTTTCTTACCTAGAGAAAACATTCTCCACCACTTTATCCTTCCTGAAAGTGGTCCCAGGTGCTTCCAGCTCACCCCCTCTGGCCTAGAGGTTGTCGATAGAGGCTTCGCTTTTTTATTCTGTTTACCTCACAGATGTGGGATCATTTTTTTTGTGCCTATGCGGGTGGTTTCGCTCTTTTGGTGGTTTTAAGTACGTCGCGCTGCGGCTACCCTAGTTCTCCACTGCACCTTGATGATGCTTCTTGTTATCCCCCTCTTACCCTATTTTTTAAAACGTTTTGTTGTGGCCCGGCTCGATTGTGGAATCTTTCAGTCGACGCGAGACCAGTCGCTTCTCGACCCGACCCAGCGCACACTATTTTCTTTTCCTCTTTTTGTTTGAAGGCGTATTCTCTGGAAAAACTTTACACCCGCCCGCGATCGGATCCGGCGAGAAAGAACCGGTCGGCACTGTTGATTTTTCTTCTGTAGTGTCCTGTTTCCAACTACACTCATCATTTTTCTTGACATCCGTTTTTCTTCCTTGTCCGACTGCGACCTTTCGTGAGTCCGCCACGTGGAATTCGATTGCACGGGCGGCTGCGTCACCTTCTGACTGGACGTATGTCATTTTGGCGACAAGATTCGGCCCCACTCCTCTTTTTGGCTTTTCCTTAGTCAAGATGCACTCCGGTTCTCTACACGCACCTCGGCGGAAAGGTGAAGACTTCCTTTCGTATAACGAGTACTTGAGTGTTTCACGTTTTTTAGCCTTTCAGTTTTTTCCTGTTTGTCTTTTACCCATAAATTTGAGGAACCGTGAGTGGAAGGGTCCTCCTCTTTTTCCCGTCAGTCATCGATACGTTTGTTCAGCCCCCTTTCTTTGAGTGTTCAGACGGCGCCTTTTTTATCGGTCCGCGTTGAGGGCCCCTCGCACATCGCGACGGCTATAGAAGACTGTTGTGGACCATTCCTTCTTTCCGTCTTTAAGGTCTCTTTCTTCGTGGGGCGCCTTTTTCCCTCCTCTTCTTGGAGACACTTATTTGGGAGTTGTTCTTTTTGATCTTAGCCTCTCTGGCTTGTTTTTCTTACTAATGGAATGTGTCTCTAAAAGGATCCCGGGCCCGGCTCGTTTTTTTTTTGGACTCTTGCCGACCGCTCTGCTACAAGCTTTTTGCCGTCCCTCTATGGTTCCAAAGGATAGTTGGCTGATACACGTAGAAGGGGGCTCGCTTATTTCCTTGCTCTTTTTTTCGCCGACCTTTTTTTTTTCTTCTTGCAGAGTCCCACTTTCCCCCCTTTATCAAGCGAAAGCTTTCAGCCTATTCGACCTGGCCTACCGGAGGCTCTAGAGGAGGCGGTAATTTGCTTCTTTCTTTCGTCCATCCTTCAGGCCTTCTCGCGTCTTCAGTCCTGAAGTTCGAGAAGAAGATTTGCCCAATGGTGCCTAGTGGACAAAACACTGTTTCCCTTTTCCTTGCTTTCAGGGCTAACTTTTCTCCTTTATAAAGGCTTTCCTTTTCTCCACTTCACTCTCCCTCTTTCTTCTTTCCAGCGAATGAAGATACCTCTTTGGTGGCCGTTAGCGGTCACGTTTTG
>Ga0179593_1369242_pt1 | contig 13704 bp, 24 predicted proteins | sample CZODoug2_1_08_16_FD_185931 | JGI IMG/M metagenome (GOLD analysis project Ga0179593, IMG submission 185931) | Vadose zone soil fungal communities from Angelo Coast Range Reserve, California, USA - CZODoug2_1_08_16fungal (PacBio error correction) | ecosystem: Environmental > Terrestrial > Soil >... | reverse complement strand
TTTCTTTCTATCGCTTAAACTCCTTCCTTTTCAGTTTTTGTTCGTGACATTATTCCAAATTCTCTAATATGCCATCCTTTCCTTTTCAACACCGGAATCCACCTTTTTTGTTGCGAGCCCACCCCCCCCCTCTTCTGATTAGAGATTTCCCCCTCTCTTCACGCTACCAGGAGTGACGCCGATTGATTGGAATCGCGGTTTCCCTTTTTCCCGTTCTTGGTTATTAGTTTCCCCTTTTCCTCCTTCGTCTCACCTTCCTGTGATACATAGTGATGCTCCCCTTTTCAATTTTTTTCCTTTTCCCCCTCCACCCCTCTTCCACCCGCCAACCCCGCCGTAGTGAGTGCACCCCGCGTCCTAGTCGACACCGGCCTTGGACCTTCTGTGTGTCTCTTTACTACCAGTTTCCCCGATTCCACTTTTCGTTGGAACCCTCTCTGTCTCCCCCCTTATCCCCATTCGCTTCGGACTCACGCCTGCCAGCGCGCTCTCTTCTTTCACGACCTTCTTTTGTTCGGCCCACCAGTCCCCATCCCGCCATAGAAAAAATTTCTCCCCCTACCTGCGGGCTCTGCCCCCCCAACCAAAAAGATTGTTTTTATGGTTGCCTTCCCCCTTTTCTTTTCCCTCTTCTGATTCTAGGGAGGTCCCCGCGATTCCACCTTGCTGTGCCCCCATAGTACTGGTAATCTTTCGTCCACGCCCCATAACTTTAATCTGAGTACTATTCCTTATTCCTCTAAGAATCCCCCCTGCCAAGAACATCTTTTTCTCTGTCACGGTGTCTAGCGCTGCCCAACCCAAAGGCCTTCCCCCTCTAAAAGGAGGTTTCCTTCTCCTGATCACTTTGCCCGTTATGCCTTTCGTCATTATTTCCCGGCCTCCGCTTTTTCCGTGTTTTTCTTCCTTTTTTCAAGCTTCCGAGAGTGTTGGGAAGCCCCTTTTACTTTCTTTACTACCCCCTTTGTGTAGATAGCCCTTCTTTTTCCCTTACATTGTTCTATCATTTTCCCCCTTTTGTTTGGCTCCTTGCCTTCATCTTTAGACAGCCCCAGGCCAAGATCCACTCCTTCCCTCTAATTTGCAACGATGTTAACGTTCCCCGGTCCGGGCTCTCGGTCCCCCGTCTCACGTTCTATTGTTCTCTGCCGCCCTTTTCTCGGGGTCTTTCCTTTCTCCATTTTCTTTTCCTGCTTGTGCAAACCTGTCTTCCCCCGTCCCTCCTTTCGGGTCGTCTCGTGCGAGATCCAAACTGTCGAACTCTCGAGGCGGCTTAGGCTCCCCCCACTAAAATACCCTGAAAGTTGGTTTTCCCTTTTCGTTTCTTTACGACTTCCCCTCGTCGTTGTCTCCCCTAAGGCCCCATGGTTCATCAGAAAGCCTACCTAAGATGTCCCTTCTTTCTCAATCCGCGCGATGTCCCCACAAATTGTGCGTTGTGTCTCCTTTTCTCCCCCTTCTGCGGCCGCCCTCGGAAAGAGGACCCACGCATGCTTTCCGAATCCATTTAAGCCGTTTCGTAAATGGATCTTCTCTGTAGAATTCCGGCTCATCCCTATCCCCTTACCCTCCCCGGACGGAAGCTCAACTCTCGGCTACAAGCAAATCTCTTTTCTCAATTCGCTTTCTTCTGGGTCGCCCCGACAAAGTAGTAAGACAGCTACTTTTTTTCCTTCACCGTAGCCCCTCCCCTGCCTCCTCTTTCTGCTCTTCTTTTCCTTTTGCTTTCGCATTAGACGTGAGTTCTCCGATTTTTACTTCCCTTTCCACATCTTCCCGTGGGACCTAACAAAAGGAGCCCTCCTTCTCCCGTATGTCTGCTGCTGAAGCCACCAGTTTTCAGCCACATATATGACTCCTTTTCTTTTGCATCTCTTCCTTTCACTCTTTCCCCCCTTTGTTGGAGGATTTCTGCCAATAGACTTTCCTCGCGGGGGCCTCCTGGTTCTCAGCACTCCTCCTTCTCCTTCTTCTTTCCTGTCGTTTCCACCAGAATCCCCAATCCCTCTCCCAGTTTTGGTTGTCCTTTTAAAATTGGAAACCTTCCCTTTCTCCTTCTACATTCATCCGACGCTGATCGCCCTCCTGCCTGCCGAGGTTCCAAAAATGTTAGACGGAGTCCCCTGTTCACCCCCCCGGTTCCCTTTTCGCTTTTTTTCGACTTCCTACACACTTTGATCCCACCAATGAGACCTTGTCCCTTTGAGATCATAGATTTTCGTTTCTCCTCATCGCGAAGCGTCTTATCAGGTCCGAATGAGCCGTTCCGTTCCCGGCATTTAAATTTATTCCCTTTCCCCCCCCGGGTTTACCTTCTCGAAGCAAGTAAGTGGCCTCTGTTGCCCTGTTGGCGGACATAACTTCGGAGTTCTCCCACCTCTCGGGCACTTTTTTCTCTCATCCTCTTTTGGTATTCCCTGCTACCCGTCCTCAGAGGGCTGAGTGCGGGTCTTCGTTTCCTCCTTCTTACCCTTTCGTGCCAACGACGAAAGGAACACGGCAGTGGTTCTTAAACGCTTGTGGGGGTGCCCCTCCGGCCTCGAGTGTCCCTTTCTTTCCCCTGTTCCGCACTACTTCACTCACTTGGTCTCCTGTGTCAACTTCCGGCTGTTTTGATCCCCCTCTCCCCCGTTAAATCTGCGGCTAGAAAACCTAACGTTTTGTCCGCCCGGCTTTGCAACCAGATCTCGGAAGTCCTTTCCCTTTCGTGTGCAGAAGCAAATTAAGAATTTTGCTTTGGCCTTGTCTGTCGTGAACTCCGTTCCCGCCCTCCTCTCCCCCAATTTCATGACTAAGCCCTTATCTTTCCGTCAAAGCGGGCTATTGGTCGAGTCGACAACACTTCGTAGGGGGGCTTTTCCCCCCAATTTTTAGAGTCTTGCGCTTTTTTTATTCTGTCCTGTCGCCACCGATGCCCTTTTTCCTTCCCCGGTGCCTCTCCTTTTCCTTACGCAAAATTTCGTGAGTCTTAGAAACCACTTCCCCTTCATCATTTGCTCTTTCATTTGTCTATTCGCCGCGTCGTCACCGATCTACCCTCTCTTGGGCAGTGGACTGTGGTTTTCTTTCCGCCTAGTAATAGAGTTTCTTTGTCTATTGTCTGAATACCACTCTTTGCTCAGATCCCCGGTTCACCCGTCCTGAACCCCCCCTTCGAATCAGCATCTAGGAAGTTTTTTTGAGTGGCCCCCCCAGGCTTCAAATTCCAAGTTGGTTTTATTTCTCTTTATTTTATTGCCCCGTTTTTTCTCTTTTTTCGAGGACTGCGTCCCCCCCCACAAAACGCTGAGGGTTTTTTTTTTTTTTTTCGTTTCCCATCTGCCGCGTTTTCTGGTTTTACCGCCGTTTCCCGTAAAAGCAATTTTTCTCCGGTTCTCCGTCCCCAATGTGCATCGGAGCGACTCTCTTCTTCCTCTCCACCAAGTACCGGTTTTCGATTTAAGCGGGTGGGACGACGTTGGGGTGTCCCCCCCTACGATTGTTTTTTGTCTTTAGCTACTTCTTTCTATGGTGGCTGCTGCCCCCCCTCCATGAGTTCCCTCTCCCCCCTCCTTCCTCAGAAGTCGTGGAACGACGCTGCGGACCCCGTGAAAGAGAAGACAACCCCGCCCAGCGCTCCGCCCGCGATTTTTTCCCTCCTTCTACCCAGTGGATCTTTTCTCTTTTCTGAAGCGCCAATCAGTCCTTTGTGGCGCGTCCCCACTTCACTGGAGAGATTCCGTTGTTTGTGACCGCAGGATTTGCAGTTTTGAGATTGGCCTCTTTCCTCCTCGTTTAACCTTCCCAACTCGTAACGTGGAGTGCGTCAGCGCTTCTCTCTATTTGTAATTTCTTTCTCCCTTTTTGTTGTTGGATCACGCTTCAACTTCACTCGTTCGCTTTTTTCCTTTTCCTCATATAGACCCCCCAATCTCTAATCCAACCAAACTGGAATTCAGCGATCAGTCTCTGGTTCTCCACAAAAGCCACTTCTTGAGCGCTTCAAAGATAGAAAGCTTTGTTGAAGCCTTTCTTCTACTCTCCCGTTCTTCTTTTTTTGGTTCCTTACGTTTTCTTTGTCGTTCCCTCCTTTCTGCTAGTGATGATCTTTTCTTGCGGGGTCGGTCAGTCCCCCCCCATCCTGCACACGTCGAAAGAGACACAACACCCTCCCGTCGTGATAACCTTTCTTTTCCGAAACGCTAATCGACCCATTTGTCTGGCCTTCCTTTCCTTTTCGCTTTTCCCTCATCTTGATGAGATCGAGCCACATTGGTGTTTTTGCCCCCAACTCTCGGTTTCCCCCCTTTCTCTTTTACTTTCGCTTGTTCCCTTCCCTTTCAGCCGCTCGCTGATTCAAAAGAAAAACCCCCCTACCCGGTTTTGGGAATTCCCCCTTCCCTTTTTCCATTTTCCCCCGATACCACTTTCCACCTCCATAGAGAGCAAGATAACCCCCCCCCCCCCAACCTTTTCTTCCCCCTTAGTGTGATTCTAAGGGGTTTTTTAGATGGTCCCATCCTTTGTTGCTCTGTATCACTAGTACTTGATTTTGTTCACACCCTGACCTTTTTTATTTTTTCAGTCATTCGCCCAACACCTTCCCTCATTTTTCCCCCCACATGCCGGACAAGCGTTTGTCTCTAGCCTGAGCTTTGCCTTTGCTGCAAACCATGCCTTCAAGGAGAGTGAAAGTTCAAGTGAACATTATGTAATTTTTTTCCTTTTAGCACTTTACTGCCGTGCTTGCATTCCCTGGCATTATCTTCTTGTCCCGAAGAAGGGCTTGTTTGGAGTCCCTTTTTTTTTTCCCCATCTTCCCTCTTAAGTTGTTCAAAATAGTCCCTGCCCTGACCGGAGTCCCGACGCTACCCATTCAATATTTTCTATCTTTGAAAACCCTTTTTTGGGATCTTCTGAGGAATTTACTGAAAGAAAGGCCATATCCCCTCCTCAAGTATTTATGCCCCGACACTTTCCACTTCAAGTTCCGGGCGGCTGCCCCGGTTTCCTCTTCTTTTTCCACTTTTCTATTTTCTCCCTACAGGTTCTTTCTAAGTTTATCCCTGCCGAGTTCCTTGTGGACCCCATCCGTTCTTCGTTGGCGAGTAGTTTTAGCCTGTTGGAGGACCTTCAAAACCTGTCGAACCTCGCCTTCCTGGTCGTTTTCCCCCCCCTGCACCCTTGGTTCCGTTCAAAGTCAGGACCCTTTTTTTCCCCCTTTTTCGTCTTACGGCCGGTCATAGATGAGAACCCCCGAAGGAACCAGTGACTCGCACCGCCCAGCTATGTTTCTGACTTCTATTGGACGTCCTGAGCTGCGAACACCCTTTGCCCTTTTTTGTTTTCCCGTCTCCCGTCTTTGCGCCCCCCCCGACCCCTTGGCATTTTTTCGCTGGGGAACTTCCATTTTCCCCTCGTCCGTTCCTTTCCATGCGATTGTGGCCGTCTCGGCTCAATGCTCCCCTCCTAATGACGACTTAATGAGCGATCTTCCACAGAAACGCTCCTCTTCCCGGAGACATTCATTGGTCTGGGGGTAGGTCCGTCTTCACAAGTCGTCCTCCCAGACCTGTGCGAAAGGACGACGCGAAGATTTTTCTCCCGTTCCTTTTTATTCTCCGCTTCTCTCCATTCGTGTTTATGCCTTTTCACGTAGCTTTTCCTTGCTTCCCCTGCTTTTAAGCAATGGCGAGGGTCCCCATTGATTCGGTTTGACCATAACCAACAAGGTACATCGGCATTTCCCTGCGGCGACCCCCATGGCTTCCTGAATATAGTCCTTTCCCTCTCTTGTGGCCTTTTCCTCCCTCCGTGTTGTATGTTTGTTCTCTATCTGACAGCTAGGACTCCGTCACGATGGTGCGGCCTCTTTTTGGAGCCGCAGGTCTTCCTTTTCTACTTCTTCTTCCTGTTCTTTTCTCCCACCTTTCTTTCAATGTTCGCCCGTTTTGAGCGTCCGTAAACCTGGAGCAACCTTCCCTTCATTTCCTTTAACGTCTGATTCCCTCCGCTTGAAGAAAGGGTGAGGCCACCAATTCCTTTTCCCTGCGTCTTTTTCCCCCGTTTCCTTTTTGATGAATTTTTTCTACTCTGCCCCCCCGATTTCGTTTCATTTTTCTGATACCTTCTCTTTTTTTTTTTTCTCTCCCCGTTCGAATCGCCTTCAGGTACGAATGAGCCGGACCCCCGTGCCCTTCCTCACGGCACTCGCATAATTTGGCCCAGGATTAATTTTTCCTCTCCTTCAGTTGACCCTCTCCTCTTTTTGAGGTGCCTGCCTGCCATACGTGATTTGAAGAGTGAGACCACAACAGCAAAGGGTTTTTTTCTCCTTTTCGCGTGGGCGTCAACCGGCTACAGTCATGTCCGAGCTTTTTCTTGAGTTTTTTCCCTGTTTCGTTTTTTCATCCTACGTGTGAAGGCCGTTCCACACCCTCCCATCCACCCCGTCCCCCAGGAAGGGACTTCGGGTTTTTCCCTCCTGGTTTTCAGCGTCACTCCTGTTCGACGTGTTGGCAGGTAGTCCCCCAACCGTAACTTTATAGCCCACTTCGACCGTTTTCCTTTTTCCCACAAGCCCGGACTCTCCCGTCCCCTTCTTCCCGCTGCAAACACTTGGCCCGAGGGCACACAAACGCGCTCCTTTCCCGTGACTTTTATCTTTTTTTTTCTGCCCCCTAAGGGATTATTGATCTGCCGCTGTGCACCGCCTCGACTAAATATCCCCCCCACCTGGTTTTTTGATATTCAGCGGTTTTCTCCTTCCCAGCTATTGCGAGTCTCCACCCAAAAGTGTTGCCTTCGGCTTCTCTTTTTTTTTTCCACTAGGCCTTTTTTCCACTGTTAACTCCCAAGAAGGCCCATGATTGCAGTCCCTTGCGCTCCCCTCCATAAGGGCCACTCTTTTTCCTCAGCTTTTGACAATCCGGTCCCCCAGTTCATTGGAACTTTTTTCTTCCCTTGATCTGGTTTGCTCCTTCTCTACTGAACCTTCTCCTGTATCCTCTCTCCAAGCTTTTGAATTTTATCTTTCTGTTGGTGTCCTCCCCTGAACTCGAGTCCTGGATCGTTTAGGTTCTCCCAAAAAGATAATATGTTCTCCCCCGCGCCCCCTCTTATTGGTCGTGTGTAACCCCTAGTTCCTCCGCATATAGAGAGTTTAAAGGACTCTTCCCCCCCCTCTCTTTTTTTTTCTCTCATTATGCTTGACCTTTTTTTCTCCGTATAGATGAAGTAGGACTTTTGTTCCCCCATTCACAAAAAAGCTGCGTTTTTTGTTTCCTTTACGAGACCTTCTTGGCACTCCCCCCTTGTGACCTGACGTTTTTCCCCAGAGACTTGGTACCCCCGTTGTTTTATCTTTTTGCACGCCCCCCCCATTTTCATGAATCCCTCTTCTTAATCTACACCCCTTAAGTCTCTGTCCAGAGTACCCGGTTAGATTGGTAGGGACGCCCCGGTTTTGCCACTCATCTTCTTTGTTTTGGCTATTTGTGTTTCGCTGTTTGGTTAAAATCCCCCCCCGCCATCCCTTTCGACGAGCTCACCTCGACTTTCTCAGCGGAACGAGCTGCTTCACTTTCCCCTCTCAGAACCCCCAAAGAGAAACTTCCCTGGTCCCTTTCCCTCCTCTTTCCCCCCTCCTTTTATTTTCTTGCAAGCGGACCTGAAAGCTTTGTTTTCCCCCCCGGATTACCCCTGATCGTGTCCTTTTTTCCAAGGATTTTCAGATAGAGATTGAAATCTGTCTATGTTTAAAATAGCCACCCTCTCACTGAGTTCTTTTTGGCCCCGTTTCTATTCTTTTTTTGAGAGACCCCCTGCTCTTTTCCCCCCCCTCCTCACGTCGATTTTGGGCGATTTCATCCTAACAGATTTCAAATCTCTAATTCCTTCGGTCAACTTTCTCCGGTTTTGTGCGCCACAAAAGGAACTTGATCGCGCGCTTGCCCCAAGATAGAAAGATAAAATTATTTTTTTCACCTTCTTGTTCTTAATCCCCGCGGTTTGACTTTTCTTGTTTTTTTTTTTTTTCCATCCTCCCTTTGTAGTTTACCTCCTTGCTTAGTGATTAGTTTTCCTCTCTCCTGTTTCCCCAAACCGGCGCACTCCCCTGCCCCCCCCCCCCTCGTGAGTGCACCCCCGTTTTCTTCCCGACACTAACCTTCTTGTCTCTTTTTATACTAGTTTGTCTACTTTCCTCCTGCTGTAGGCTTGGGCGTGGCACCAAAAGGCTTCTTCCCCTTTCCCCCTGGGCGCACTCTCCAGCAGAGATCCGTGTGAAACTGCAACCCCCACTCAGCTTTTCTTCCCCCATCCCCCCGTCTTCCGCCCCGTTGAAACCCCCTTCAATAACCTTCCCCTTTGAGATCCAAGTAAAAAAAAAGTGATTTCTCTGTGCCTTGAAAACATATTAATAGATGGGATTCCTCTTGGTTACCGCGCGTTCCAAAGCAGTTTTTTGAATCACTAGTACGGTTCACTCTTTCGTATGTCCTTCTCCCTTTGCCCTCTTCTCTTCCCCACTTCGCGCCCACCTCCCAGAATCCCCCCCCATGCCCGCAAGCGGTTCTCTCTTCTCCTTCAGGTGCGAGGATTCGGATCCCCCACCCCCATATACGGAGAGAAAGTTAATCATTCGAAGTTTTTCCCTTTCTTCCTGCCCTGTTCATTCCCGAATGATCGCCCTTGCTCAGTATTTTCCCGCCATTCTCCAGCGCCAGTTGCCACATCCCCCTTACTACCGTGTCCTTACATAATTTTGTCTGATAGAATGACGCTTTTTCACGGACTCAACCCTTTCTTTTCCGTTCCAAAGGTCGGCGTGCTCATTTAGTTGCCTCCTCACGTCCCTGAGCCCACCGTATTCTTCGCCATCTGTTAGTAGAGACGTCCCCCTCTGACTTTTTCCCCCCCTCGTTCTGAACGTCTCTTTTTTTTTTACTTCTTTGACTTGGTTTGGGCTAATTTCCGCTCCTCCCGTCCTTTGTTTGGAAGAAGTGATGGCGAGTAGTTACGACTTTTTTTGCGCCCTTCCTCAACTCCTTCCCCTTCTTTATGTCCTCCCCCAAAGGGCGTTTCAACTTTTTTTTTTTGTTTGGAAAGTCCGGCATTGGTTGTTTCGTTCGTTAACGGTTGCTTGTCCCGCGGAGTTCTCCCTCCGTCACCCAGTGAATCAGCCGTCAACTCCCTTGCGTCATGACTGTATCCCCTTTCTTCAATGCTTGCGCCTTTCTTTTTTGTCTTCAGTCTACGTATTGCCGCGAACCTCCTGCCCCCATCTGTCCCCACTTACTTTGCTTGTCTGATCCAACTGCTTCTTTCCCCTTAGATGCTGCAGTAGGAATTCTTCCCCTTTGTCTCCTTTTTCCTGATACGTACGGACTTCGAAACTGAGCGACCTCTTTTCTTCCCCGCCAACGAGTATACAGTTCTCTCCTTCCTCTTGTCTGGGGTTTAACAAGCGGTTCAGCACGCCTTCCCCCTGTGTCCGGTCCATTACGTTTTTCTGCCCCTTTCTCCTTTCTGTTCTCGGCGATAAGGAGGTACTTACTTCGCCGTGAACGTGAGTTTCCTATTTACGGACGCTGTGTCCCCAACTGGCGAGCTGATCTTTGACCCTTCCCAACGACCAAAGGCAAGAAGCATTACCTCCAGTTTCTGCTTCTCTGCCCAAGTCTTGCATAACCCTATGCCTTTCTATATCCTCTATATATTTTCCCTCTCTTGTTGTTGAGAGATGCCAGAAGACGTTTCCTAGAGGTTCCCCTTTTGGTTTTCTCGCCTCCCAGGCACGTAATGATTAATTAATGTTTTTCGTCACCGACTTTCCACTGTGCCCTCTCCCAAAGGGTGAGTGGTGCGCCGTCCCCCTATTTGTCTCCAACCCGTCAAATTCATCACTCGCTTTCTTCCGAGATGCTTTCAACGAGAGTCCGAAACTTTCTTCCCTCGGCTTTTTTCCTTTAAACCCAACCCTGTGAAAGATGTTTTTTGGGGTCTTCCTCCCCCCCATCATTCCCCTTGACCTGTGCTGACGTACTGATTTCTGTGGTCTCCCGCATCACCGCTAGTCTTCCTTCTTTTCCCTGTCTCGACTGAGCGTCCCTGCCTTAATACCCAATCGCATATACCCCTTTCAGGAAAAGGAAGGCTTTCTGATTAAGACATCCCTTCTTTTCCTTGGCGCCGGAACCCCGGCGACGATTTACCCCCCGCCTTCCTTCGCGCGTGGTTCTTTCAGTACAACTAAGAGAACTAGCATTATTGTCGCTGTGCTTACTTAACTTTTTTCATAGCCCTTGGGTTTTCCCCTGACAGGACGACCTCCCTGGAACAAGTTCGGTCCTTCGTTTTACATTTGCGGTTCCCTCCTTTCTTCCCCTCCTGGATGTTCGACACCAAGTGTAGGCGTGTTTTCCTCCCACTTTTGACCCTCTCAACCCATGAAGGTTGACTTTTTTTTTTCCCCCAAGCTTCGGCCTGCCCTCAACTCCTTCGTCCCTTGAAACTACGTTGCAGCGCTTGCCACCGCCTTCCCGGTCCCTGACTTGTTCACTTTCTCCTCCTTTCCCCCAATAATCCTTGTGGTAGTTCCCACTGTGCTTGAGCACGCCCGACCCACACTTGGTTTCAATTTATACTCTTCTTAAGTTAAAGATTCCTGGTCGAGCGCCCCACAACCGTACGTCGTCCTGTGTGCTATTGTCCCCAAACTTCGCTCTAATTCGTTGCGTGATTTCAACTTTTGTCCCCAGCCTTCCCCTTTATTGGACGTGCCAGGTGATGGACTTTCATACTCCCTAACAATTAGTGCTTCTCTGAAACCACACTTCCTTTATAATCTCTTGATCTCCATTTTTTCTCCGACTCCTCGAACACCCATTCTCAGGAATCCTTAGTAACTGCTTGTCGGTGGGTGGTATTCTTGTAGGGTTGGGCGGATCTTTCCTATTCCTATCTTTTTCCCTGGTGGGGGTGCTCCCCCCATTACTCGGTGTAGTCGGTCCCTCTTGCTTTTCAATAGCGTCCCCATAGAATCAGTCATCTAGGTGGAAGATGTGTGGCCCCGCTCATCACTCTTTTTTTTTTTTTTTTTTTTCTTGCTTTTCTCTTGATGTTACTTTGTTCGCGGTCGGATGGTTTTCGTTTCCCCCCCCCCTTTGGGGGTTTCGCCCTAGAGTTCCGTAGGGCAAGGCCCTGCTAACTTATCCCTTGTAGGGGCATCCCGATTTTTTTTTTCCACCTCCCCCAGGATCTGACTATTCGTCTCCCCCCTGACTATCGTCACCGCTGTGCGATTTATGTGTGTACTCGGTTGCCCCCCGACGTTAGATTTTTGGTTGGAGCTTTCGCTTTACTTTTGATGGTCCCTTCCTCCCTCCCTCCCTACGAGCTCACTATGCCGTCGAAGGCCGTGACCCCCTTCTGTACAGTCTACTCCCAAGCATGACCCTGCTTTCAGAACCCCCTCCCGCTCAATCCCCGGAATTCCTTCCACTCTCTACTCCCAGCGCGCGATTTCCACCTTCTTTGTTGGAGAGCCCCCCTTCTTCCTTGCTTTCTTTCCCGTTTGACGACCCTTCTTTGCTCTCTCTCTTGAATCGACCCAATCGAACGGATTTTGATCGTTTCTCTATCTCTTTTCCTTTCAATATTTTGTTTTTTGAGACTTTAGATCAGTCTTAAAACTCCCTTTTTCCCCCTTTTTATTTTGTGTCGAGCGAACAGCTCATCTCTCCCTTTCCCTTCTGCCTTTCCAAAAGGAATTCCCCATTCCGTGTTGCTTCCCCCTAAAACTCTAGTTGCGCTTAAAAGATAGAAGATAAACTTCTTTGCCCATTTTGGCTTCTCTCCGGGTATATACGTTCTTATGTTTTTTTTCTTTTTTTTATTCGCTTAACGCCTCCTCGTCGGTTTAACCTCCGTGATTTTCGTCTGCCTTTTGTTTGGCCGGTCAGATTTTTCTTACGAGCAAGTTCCCCCCCCGCTCCGTGAGTCCCACTTTTCTGCCCAACCCCCCCCCCTTTGGGTGCTTCATCGCCACGGCCCTTCATATTCAGGGTGTAGAATCGGACGCTTCTCTTCCCTTGTTTTTTTCCCCCAACCCTTTGGATACATTTTCTTCTCCCCCTTTTCCCACGTCGGCTAGAGGGACCCCACCCCCAGCGTTTTGGAAGGCCATACCCTTCCTCCCCTCCCCTCGACAACACTTTCATCACATTTACGAGAGCAAGCATTCCCCCCCCCAACCTCTTCTTTTTTTATTGTTTCCCTTGCCCCCCCTTGGGGGTTTCCCGCCTTGCAAAGATACTTGAACCCCCCGTCACTTGGTAATCGTTTTAGGTCTCCCCTAGCCTGTCCTCGGTACATTCTTCCTTCTCGAGCCCCCCCCCACTTGAATCCCATTCACAATCCCCTCTTTTCTATCTTCTTTCTCCGGTGCGGCAACCAATCTCTCCAGGAGAGAAAGTTCCCTTCCCTTTTCTGAAACATCATGGGCTTCTTTCCCCCTTTCCCTTCCTTGATCCCCGTTTACAGGGATGAACTGAAGTTTCTTCTTGTCCCTTCCCAGTTTCACGGGATGCCTTTTATCAGAAGTTTTTTTGTAACCCTTTCCCTCCTCCTGTATATTTTTTTTGCCGACCCTTCCCTCCCCTTTAACTCACTCGCTTTATCTTTTGAAAAAGGTGTTGGCTCGTGTCGTTTTGCCATCATTGAAGACCCTTCCTCCAGAGCAAGAATACCCCTTTTATTTCCTTTTTTTCCTGCACGATGGAAACGTCACGGTCGGTTCTGCGGTTTCCCTTTTTCGGGTTCCTTTTTCTCTCGAGGAGGGTTAGGGGTGTCATTTTCTCCCTGCAAGATTGTAGGACAACCCAACCCTTCCAGGACTGCCTTTTCGGGTCTCTAGTTTCCGCCTTTGGACTTTAACACTGTCGACCTTCGGACTTTCAAGTTAGGGAGCCACCCGCAAGTTCCCCTGAAAGTTTGGCTTGTTCCTTTTCTAGTCTTCCCGCCCAGCGTATTCTTAGTTTTTCCAAAGAAGCCCCGTATCCTCCCCTCTCCGCTATGGTCATCATTTGAGTATCCACGCGCGATGCTAACCCCTTGTCTGCTTCGTTGTTCGCCCCCCGTTCCCCCAATCGGAAACCTTCTGGGAATCCCCCCAATCCCCCCCCCCCCCCCACCCACCCCCCCCCAAACCCCCCCCCCCCCCCCCCCCCCCCCCCCCCCCCCCCCCCCCCCCCCCCCCCCCCCCACCCCCCCCCCCCAAAACACCCCCCCCCCCCCCCACCCCCCCCCCCCCCCCCCCCCCCCCCCCCCCCCCCCCCCCCCCGTGGTCCGTAAATCTCTGCTTCGTAGGAGTCACGGTTCCCTCATTTCCCTTTTGGGGTTCTACTACTAAGTTGAGAAAGGAGAGACTAGTCTTCTCCAATGAAAAATCGCATTATCCGACGAGGAGGCATTTGTTGGGTTCGCCGTTCCCCACCTCCTTCCCATCCCATGGTGAAGGAACACTTCCGCCCTGCGAAGATTTTCTGCCCTCTTTCCTTCTTGTCTCTTCGTGATGTCCTCGACTTGAGCCGTGACTTGCTTTTTACTTCCGAGGTCCCCCCCTGGCTGAGGTCCATGATTTTTACCCCGAAACAGAAGACTCATTCTCTGATTTCCCCCTTCTCTCCCCCCCCCTGCTTCCCACGCGAAGAATCCCTGTCTGGC
>Ga0179593_1530676_pt1 | contig 13705 bp, 9 predicted proteins | sample CZODoug2_1_08_16_FD_185931 | JGI IMG/M metagenome (GOLD analysis project Ga0179593, IMG submission 185931) | Vadose zone soil fungal communities from Angelo Coast Range Reserve, California, USA - CZODoug2_1_08_16fungal (PacBio error correction) | ecosystem: Environmental > Terrestrial > Soil >... | reverse complement strand
AGGTGTGCTGGGTTTGTAAAGTCTCCTTTTTTGGCTTCAAAGGTTTTGCGTGCCACTGCTTTCCCACAGTGTCTTTTCTTTTTATCGTCCCTATATGAATTACAGCCCGGAAATTTCCTCCTTCTGGACCGAAACGCCCGCTGGCTTTTGAACCTAGCCCCCCCGCTTTTGCCTGGACAAGTACGTTGTGGCCTCTCACCGGTTGCTTTTAAGCGACCCCGGTTTATACCCAGTTTCTTAAAACGGCGACTCCTCCCTTTTTTTTAGTAGTTTCCTAACCATTGGCTGTTCCCTTGAATTGCCACCCTCCTGCCTATGTAGTTCGTCCATCCTAGTCCGGAAACCGAGTGTGTTTAAGCTTTTCAACCTTCCGCCGAGTGAGCTTCTCTTGCCGTCGGTTCCGAACTTCCTGGCTCCGACCTGATTTGAAGTCTCCTTCCACATCGACTGGCCCTCTTCTACCCTTCCCGCGCCAGTGCTTTCTCCCGGCACATTTATTCAAAGCCTCTTTTACTCACCTTATACGACAGTCTCCTGACGAAATGGTGCTCCCCCGGGACACCTCGGGAACTGTTTCCTGAAAACGCTGCCCCACACGCCCCCCGATCCCTCAATTCTGAAAGTCGAGGTATGGATTTTGATCAGTCGCACATTCAAGGAGCCAGAGTCACCCGCTCTCCATCTCTTTCTTCGTCAAGAGTACTACTATCCATTGAAAGCAGGACTCTGTAGTTATTTTCTGATCCCGCCGCCTTGCGGCCGGCCCCAGGTCTTTTCTGCGCTGCCAGCTCATTCGGTCATCGCTCTTCCTCAACAACTGACAATAGCCCTGACTAGTCATTTCCCCGTATCCCCCCCCTCCTTTTTTTTGGTAATGATTACCAATTGGACTCCGGAAAACTTGAAAACTTGGCTGTGCAGAGCAATTGCTTGGACTTTCCTCCATGTTGGACTCCTCCTCTCTAAGCCCTCAGAGGCGCGCATCCTCGAGGTGGCGGTATCCCCAACTGGGATTTTTTCGCCCCTTGTTGCCAGAACTCCGTGAAGCGTGGTCCAAGCTGATACATCAGCGGAGCGCAAAATTCCCCGTCTTTTTCCCCGTCAATTACACTCCCTCCTCCGGGTGCTTTACCCCACAACAGGTTGAATGCCGTGACTGCACTTAGATGGCCCTTTCCTCTATGATACCCGCCTTGGAAACCCCTATTGTCCTCATCCTGCTGGCTCTGCTGCTTCGGTTTTCTTAATTGAAGGTCCTCGAACATGACTTACTCCCACACCTTTCCGGCCTCCTCCTACTTTTTCTTCCCTCGGTTTCTCGCCCTAAAGGAAACTTGTTCAAGAAAGAACCGCGGTTTCTTTTTTCCAGTGTTTGTGGTTCTTCCCCCTGGCAGGCTGAAACATCCCCAACCCACAACTCCCCGACCCCCCCGATTCCCCTGTGCCTAAACTCACCACGTCCCCGTTTCCACTTTGTACCTTGGACTGATTTCTCTTCTCTTCGTGCGACTGGACTTTTTTCGTTTAAGGTATCTCTTAATCTGAGGTCCCTCTGCGTCTTTTTATAGTTTCGACTACTTTTTCCCCCACTGCGTAACTTACTCTTCGGAGCCAATTCCTGGCTCGGGCAACTCATACATGAAGGCGCCCTTTTCTCACTTGACGTAATTACCGCGTCCAGGGTCAGGCCGCCTCCACTTTCCCGTTTCTTTCGATCACCTTTCGTGTTCATCTGTATTACGGGGGCCGATTTCCCTTTTTTTAACTGTTCGATGCGGACTTTTCCCCATTTCCTCTAACGGCAGGCCTTGCCTGTCATCTTTTATATTTTTTCCCCAAGTTTTGTTGCTTCTTTTCAATAAAAATGTTCCTGCGGCACGGCTACATTCCCCTTCATTTGAGAGGGGTTTTTCTTTTGGCGCGACTCTTCTCGACCGGCTTTCATTGTGCTGGGAATGAATGTTTGAAGGTTTCTCCTTTCCTCGCTCTGTTGCTTTGTCCTGCCGCCGATATCCTCTCCCCCTCCGTGTTGTTTGTGATCTTTACCTGGGCCTGGCGGCCGCTGCCTTTTCTCGGATTACCGGAAGGCCCTCGGATTTTTTTTAAAAAATTCCACAACTCCTGAGAATTTGAGTCGCGCGCCTCTCCCCACTCCCTTCGTCGAGTTCGTGCTTTGTCGTACAACGACGCCTTTCTTTTTTACACGTTCCTTTGACCAGGGCCGGTCTTTTTCGATTTTTTTCTAGATCCGTACCGCTTTTTTCCCCTTTGAGCGACTCATTATCTTTCCTTCAACTGCTTACTTGGAATTCATCGACCTTCCTCTTCTTTGGAGAAACTTAAGCGGTTAGCTCACTAATGGTCCACTCTTAAACCGCCCCAATTTGCTGTTGCCGGTTCCGTCCCTTCCTTTTTCCCTCCGATCGCTTGTTTTCTTTTCCTGGATCGTCTTTAGGTCGGACCACTCTAATGAGCCCCCTCTATACCACGACGTAACTCTATACCTCCCATCTACCCTTAGATATAAAGGTCCTGACACGTATACGTTCCCTTGTGGGGATCCCCGGTCCTTTTAGATTTCGTTTTTTTTTTTAGTTCTTTCAAGCTGACCAGCGTTGCCTCTATGTAATGCAGGACAACCGTCAACTCCCCCCGGCGGTTTCTTTCCCTTTGACAATGCATGCCTCCCCCCTAGTCCCACGGCGGCCTAACGGATTTTTCGGAGTAAGTTTCCTTTTTTTTCGCCCCCCCCCAGTTTTCTCGAACCGCCTCCATTTGAATTGATTTTAGGCAATCGTATGGTGTTCCCTTGGGAATTTCTAGTAGCTCGGGCATTTTCAATATTGTCAGTCACCGTCCTCAATTGTTTTGCCCGATTCTCTTCGTGTTTAGGTAGTTGAATCCTTCACTGTAGTTCGGTACCCCCTTTTTGAAGATTAGAGTATGGGAGCGCAATGGTTCGGTCCTTTGCCTCCCTTCTTCCTCCCCCGCTCCTCATCGCGCCTTTTTCCCTCTCGCGATGATTCTGTCCCCCCCACTTTAGCGTCCCACGGCTTCAATCCCCGGGTCTCTTCAGTACTCAGAGTTTCAAGTTTTCGGCCAATTTGGTGTCATCTCCCAAACCCCCCCACCGTTTTGATCTGAATCAATCTGGCTTTTCCTTTTCTCAGTTGCTCGCTGTCGTTTTTCCTGTTTTGAGAGATTCTCTCCCTTGACTACCGGTGTCCTGTTGCCCGCCCTTCGCCTTCCCCCCAATCCCTCATGAAACCGCAACGGATCGACCGGCTTTTCCCTAGGTCCAAGAGTCGTACTTGACGAGGTGAAGTCCCGCGGCTTTTTTGTTCTTTTCCGGCTCGTTCTTCCTTTGGCGAATGAGAACAAACCACAAATAGACTTCTGCAGACAGAATTCGGCCTTGGTTTTCATTTGGTACAGAGTTGAAGAGTTTCCAGTATTTGGCTTGGATTTTTTTTCATTTCTTCCATCCGGTATTTATTTGTGATTTCCTTTTCCTTTTTTCTAAATTTATCCTCTAGGCCCCCCCCAAAGAGCACGGTCTCTCTCAGGCATCCTATTGACGTCTTCGTTTTCAACGACCAGGGCATCCAAGGAAGTTCTTAGGACATCGTTAGACAGCCTCTCCAAGGCTGCGGTAATCTTTCCATCCCCTCTCCGTGGAGGTATTTTTGGCGGTCTCCTATTCCTTTTTTTTTGTGATCTCCCTCCCATTTTCTTTCCAGGATCCACTCCGAAGGACCAGGGTATTCCCCCCGTTTTCTCCTCTGTGCCAAGAACCGGGTCCCCCCAAGCACCCCCAGGTGGGGTTAATCTTCTTCCGATAGCTTTCAGCTTTCTATTTTCTGGCTCTTCTTCCAAGTCGGGATTTCGGTCCAGAGTTTTTAAAATTTCCAGTCGTAACGTTTTACCTGATCAAGGTTACCGAACTTCCCTTTTTTTGCCAAGCATTGGCACTCTCTTTATGCCCATTCCCCTGGAAACATCAGCTTCATTACCCCCTCTCATCCCTTTTCTATTTCCGGGCCGATTATTTTTCATCCACCACTTCAAACGTATAGGCGGCCGTCAGCCCAGATCAAACACTCAGGTCCCCCTCCGTATCTCCCGCCACATTCGTCGCTCCTACTCGATTACAAAGCTTCATACTCTATAATATTCATGATCGCCGAATGGCATGTTCCACATCATTTCCGATTTCTCCCTTTAAATCAGTCCAGACCCGATATCCACGATTCGTTTGATTCCACCCCCTCTTCTTGAGGACCCGGCTTTCTTGTCCTCCAGGGGTTGCCTTAGCACCCTTTTTTTGATCTTTTTTCATCTTAATACTACCCCCCTTTTTTTTAGAGTTTTACCTGGGCGAAATTCCTAACGTTGATGATTCGACCACCTTGGTGCCTCTGAGGTTTCCGGTTCATCCCTTCCATCTGTTCCCGCTCCCTCTCTTGATCAACGATTATTTCTCGTGCCATCCATGTGATCGGCGATCAGGACATATTATGAGAGTTTTTAGTTCGCGGGTGGCGCCTTTTAGTCTGCTCCGAACTATTCAGGTGGCACCTCTGAGGTCTCCTGGTGTTCGACGGCCACGATAAAGTCTTCTCATTATCGCAGTCCGGTTATCTGCGTATGTTTGAGGAGTAACTCCAGCGGATGTTTCCATTCGTCTTGTTAAGCGTTGCCCCTTCTTTCCCAAAGTCTCTTTCCGACACTTGCACTCAGTCGAATATTTACAGGCCGGTTTCCTTCCTCTGGACCGTTCCCGCCTTCTGGCGTTGACGAAGACTCCCATCCGCGCTTGGCTCCCGCTATTGTCACAAGAGATCCTTTTCCTTTTGGACAGCCCCCCGCTACTATTTTTTCTGTGACAGGTTATGAATACCCGAGGAGCCCCCTTCGAATCACTAGGTCGTTATCCTTCTGATCCCATTTGCTTTGCCTTCTTTTCCCCACCGTGCCTCCGGAGGCTGGGTCCCCTTTTGAACTAATCTTAGGTGACCCCGAAAGTGCTCGATTTGCTGTGCCAACCTCCAGCGAGAGGTTTTGCTCTTTCATGCCCCGATTCTCCTCCATTCTGTCCCCAACATCGCTTCCTTCGCTCCTTTGATCTCTCCCTTTCTCTGCTTCGCGCCGACATTATTTCTGCGCCATAAACCGTCTCACGACCGGGAGGAATCCCTGGTGTCCAATTCAGCCCGCCAAATACGGTGTACCCTGCTTTCTTCAACTACCCAACGCCATTGCCCACCACCTGCTTTAAACGGGTATGGAGGGTCCCCCCAATCAGCACTGCGAATCTGTGTCCGAGGAACATATTTTCCCCCACCTTCTCAATTCTTCAGAGTTAAGACGTTCACTCCCTTTACTTCCGGAATTCGTTGCTTCCCTTCTGTCTGAGCAGCCGTCGGCTGGCCCGACCCTTTTTCTCGCTCGACGGGGCATCGATCGCTCCCTGCAAACCTCATTAGCACGACTCATCTTTTCTCGATCTTTCACCCCTTTTTTTTTTTTTGTCATGCTTCTTTCCCAATTGGTCCTAAACACTGATGATACCCGCTGATTCCCTTGGGATTGGTTGATGGTACGAAAAGATTTCTCCATAGGTGCTCATCTTCTTCCCCCGATTACGCGGGTTCTATTTTTCAAACGTTCCTAACATTGTGCTCCCCGAAAATCGTCCCCCAAGGGTGGTACCGCTACCCCTGTAGCCCGCAATAATTCCCCTTTCGAAGAGTTGCGGGTTGTCGCCCACACCCAGTTGCGTTCTCCCTGATATGGCCCAAGCTCAAAAAGCCTTTCCCCCACGATTGCACCTCCTTTCTTGGTTGGAGGCGGTGCATCCAGGTCCCCGCCGACTACGCCTGACACTCCATTTCCTCCCGTTTTTATCTTTGCCCGCGCCGAAAGGGCCATTCAAGGTGACCTGACCTCCGGTTTTCGTTCCTTGGGCCCTAATTCAGTTCCAACATTTTTCAGCTTTCCCAAGTTTGCCCAACCACAACCGCCCCCGAACCCCACCTCCCTTCCCCCCCTCCCCGGCCGTTCTCCCCCCCCCGGTTACGACTATGATCGTTTCCTAGATTTCGCTGGAGAGCGGTCGATGTTTAGTTCAGGAGGAACAGGGGCTCCTTTTTTTCGTGGTTCGCCTCGACCTACCTAGCTCCAACCCCTACCCCTCCCTGGCTTTTGAAAAGGCGGGCGCGGCGATACTAACTTTCCTGCTTTTTACGACCGGCTCGCCTTTCCTACGTTTTTTCAAATTTCACTTTTTCTATGACTTAGCTCCCACGTCCCCACATGGTTGCCCTTCAGATATGCGCTCTCCAGAAGGACGACCTGTCTGATTCTGGCGAGCTTTTCCCCTCGCAGGCCGGCGGCCTTGGGTCCCTTTCCCCTCCTTTTTTCCCGGTCCTTTGTTCTCCCTGGTAAAGGCCAAAGAAAGATGGTTTTTTCCCCTTCTCCTGGCCTTCCCTTTGAGAGCGGCTGTTGGAGAGAATCTCGTACCGGCTTGCCCCATGGACCTGGTACAGATTCTTTATGTATTCCTTTCCCGTTACTTTGAGAGCGTCTCCCCGGCGCAATAGGGGCTTGACTATGTCCTCCTTTGGTTTTTGTTTAGCTCTAACTCCCTGGGCGCGGCTTGCCCCTTCGACAGTCTCCGCTATAAAGGTCGGCACATCATTCGAATTACCAAGTCCATTTTCCAAGGCCGCATCTGCTCGATTTCGATTTCGCCCCCCTCGCGTTTAGTCGCGGGATCCAGTTTAAAACTTATTGCTTTGCCTGTCACCGATCACTCTTAGTTCAGAAGGAATGACGGCCGTCATGTTAGTTTCGCTGCTCCCAGTCCCTTTCCGGAGCTCTTGTCGGCCCCCTTATTTCTGCTCCTTTCCTCTCTTCTAGAGTAAAACAGGAGTTTGATCCCTTCATAGACCTTTCCATTTGCCTTTACGCGTCTTAACGGCCCGGTCTTTACAAGGGGCCACGGCCTCCTGCCGAAGGCTCAGGGCCTTTTCACCGTTTTTTAGCAGGTATTTCGTTGTATGGGATAGTCGTTATCCTCGACTACATCGACCACTCTTCGAACGTTCCCCTTTCCTTACCTCGATCCTCCGCTCACTGCACATCTGAAAAGTCCTTCATCCTTCCTTCCCTGGTTGGGGTTCCCCCGGTCCGGTGGTGCCTGATTTTTATGGTGTTTTTGGTGCGTTGTTTGGTTGTGGTCACGCATGCTGGTTCCCCCCGATTCCTATTCCCCCGGGACCCAGAACAAATTTGTTTTCCTGACCTTTCTTCACCGTTGCGGCACCCGATGTTTCTTCTCCAATCTAGACCTCGAATTTTTTTTTCCCTTAAGGTCTTTGACCTTCTCAGCCCGATTCTCCCGCCGACGCAGAGGGCAATTTCTGGTCCTCGGGAAGGTTGAGCCAGGCTTTCGTTTGGCCATCGCCGGTTCCCAAAAGTCCAATGGGTTGTGCGGCCCCGAGGTTTCTTGATCGGTTGAAGGTTTTTAGGCTTTCTGGTCTCTTTCAAACCAAAGTTTTTTAAGATTCAGTTCGGTACTTGGTTGCGGTCATCCCCCTTTGCGGCCTAAGACAAGCTGCATCGGAATTCGCCTTGTGGCCGATCGCCAGTCTTCTTCCACCTCTGCCCCCAAGGCTAAAGAAAGTTCCTTGTCAAGCAGCTCTTTTCAATTTTCGGGAGCCAATTTGTTCAACTTCCCACCCCCCCCCAAACCGTTTGAGCCGATGAAGAACTCGAAGTCGTCTTGGCTTTTGCCTCTTTTTTGACGGACCAGCGAGCCCTTTCTCTGAGCGCCGAAGCTTGTTTCTTCAAGGCCTCTGAACGACTGACACGACGGCCTCCTTCGGCACTTCTTCACACGCTTGTAATATGAACGATATGAAACTCGAGCGGTGTCCTCGGGGCCGGCTTTTCCTCCCGTTTGAAAATCCATAACTCCTGCGTTCGAATTCGGCGTGGCCTTATTCATTCTTCATCTGGAACCGTTTCCTTTGTGGAGGGGCAGGGAAACTTTCCAATTCTCATTCCGCGTATTCCTTGTGAGCCCAAGCCCAAGTTCGCCCTCTCTTCAAAGAGCACGGCGTTCGATGGATCGATTGCCGTCGATGGATCCTCCTTCCCCTCTCCGGTCCTGTCTCGTTTTGACATCTTCAGGAAGCTTCCCGGTGGCCCCTTTCGTTCCTCGAGCACTTCGGTTCTTGTAGAGGTAATGCATCCCGTCCTGGTTCACAGCCACATGTTATCAGATTAATCTCCCCTCCCAGGTGTTCTCCTCGGTATTCAAGAACCCCTCTTACACGTCCCCCCATAGGTAGCGGGGATGTATTTCCTTTCCCTATCTGCGCGGCCTCGATTGCTGCTTTCGTCAAACGCCAGCTCGTTTCTGTTCCCCTCTTGAACTCATTTCCAGTAGTCCAGTTCATCATCTTCCACTGAGTGTGCACAGTTACTCCTCATTTTTTTTCAAGATGTCGCTTTTAAAGAGTACCCAATTTTCACCTCCGCCCATTCTGAATCTCTCCCCCATCCTATTGAATCTAAGATCTTTCGCCGCCCTTTGTTTAGCCGGTTTGGTTTTTACAGAAACCCAAGATCCCCTCCACTTCCAACATTTATATCCCGCCTATTTAGCATTCATACGAATCGCGTGCCCCCCTCTTTCCCCTTGAGGGTCACTTCTATGATCGCGTCGGCCCCCTTGTCCGATCACGTCTTTAAACTCTTGCCGAGCGACGATCCCCCCGAGATTCAGGCAATTTTTTCCCCCTCCTTGGACCCTTGTTTTGTCAGAATGAATAAGGTTTGGTGATTTGACGGGGAAATCTCCTTATTTTCGTTGTTGTTTTGAGATTTTTCCACCGTGCGAAATCAACCCAGGACAGGATGTTTTCTTATCCCCACGTTCGGGCCATCGGATTTTAGCTTTGATCAATGATCTTGTTCCTGCTCTGTCTGCTTCTTTGTGATAACCACGATTCGCGTGGGATTAGGGTCTTGGGACGATATCGGTCTTCCGGGGCACGCGGATTCCTCGATGGTGGCCTCTTCTGTCGCGAACTATGGCGGGCTCTCATTTTCAGGTTTCTCCTGGGGTTTCTGCTCATCCGAGAAAGCCTTTGGTGACGGCGAATACTCTTATTCCCCTTTTTTTATTCTTTAGAAGCATGGGAGGCTGTTTCAATTCGAACGCTGTTTCCCCAAAGGTTCTGCAAAACCCCCAAGTGTCTCTTTCGCCCCCCCTCTCTTGACGTCTATACTGGCCAGGTAGTTACTGACCCACCCCGTCTTACGTCCAGCAGAAAGTCGCTTTTTGTTCCCGTCTAACCCCAAGTTCTTTCGGGAACTCCCTTAGATTTTTTTGAAGGACCTTGAAGTTCTATCGTTCACCCTCGTGTCTTATAGTTATCATTAGATCTTTTTTTTTTGAACGTATCAGTCCCCCGCTGCCTCTGGAGGATGAACGAATAACAGAACCCTAATCTTCCGCGTGGCATCTCCTCTTTGTCTTTTCCCTAGTTTCTGATAAGAAATGATTGACCTCCTTTCTTTCCTCCATAACGGCATCGATACCGCCTTGATCCCCTCCAGCTATTTCCGGAATCCTGCTTTTTACTGACTCACAAGGAATACGAGAGTCCCCTTTCCCCCTTTTTGCTTAAAATAGCCCCTCCCAACTTAAAAACTGCTCAAAAACGGCCAACGACGACAACGAAGAGAGAATTAGTCTCCTCCGTTTAGGTTTCCATTCGCACAATCGCCTCTCTCCGGCCCCCTTGATCCCTAGTTTTTTTGAAAGTATCGTAAAGGTCCTGCCGATCGTGTCCCATTTTTTCCCCGGCGATCCGTTGCGTGTCCTCTTTTTGATTTTTTTTTACGCTCTCAATTTCGGGCGACCTGACACCGTCGGTCCCTCGATTTATTCAGCTACTTTCAAAGGCAAACAGACGCTCTAGAAAGACTCCCCCGATCCTTGACACTCTGAGTTTTCACGTCTCCCTTTTTTTTTTTTTTTGTAGCATGATGACCCCTTTTTGGCCCGGAAAACTTGAACGTGCTTCAACGCTTTGCTGAGCCTTGGGGACGTTCGTCCATCCAAGTTATCTTACCCCTGCAGAGGCGGCCCCAGTTTTTGGGCCTTGAGTTCTTCCCGGTTGATGTACCGAAAAGAGAAGGGACCTTGACAGGGCCAAGCGGTTTTTTTTGGACCGATAACTCACTTACAATAATTCCCCTTCGCCTTTCAACCGAAAAGGCGCGGGATCGCCCCCACACTTTCTTCCCGTTTTCGACCGGACTATGGACAGAGCCTGCAGCTGCCTCATCCCCCCTCTCTTTGCTCACCATACTGATTGGCCATTCTCTGGTTTTTCTTCTGAGATCAGCGACCGACTACGCCTCCACCCTTCCTTTTCTTTTTAGCTGCCCCCTTTTACTTTCCCTTCGCCTGGAAGACAGGGGTCACTTTTTTGACCACCGACGGTTTTCCTTTGTTTTTTCCAGGCAAGCGGTGACCCCCCCCCCAAGGCTCGTTCACCACTCCAAACCACAACCACGCCCCCTCATTCCCCCGTGCAGTCACCACCGGTCCCAGGGTCCCCACCCGGCAAGGGATGTGCCTGCGACGCGTCAGAGATTTAGATTGAACCGGTATAGAGGACACAGGTCGATCTCCCTGAGTGGTATCATTTTCTTTCCGACTCCCACGACGATCCACCCGCAATAAAACATCCGGCCTCGTGGGAAAAGGCCGGGCGCCGTCCTTGCCCCCCCCAAGGGTTTTCCTGGCCCGTTCTGCCGCGTACCCCTCTTAAGGTTTTTTCACCCTCCTTCGTCTATGAAGTAGCTCAAGTTCGTGTTTTACGCTCAAATTTCGGTTTCGCTCCCGAAGTTTTGTTACACAACCTTCCCCCCCCTCCTGTCGGGTAACTTCTTAACGGCGGCCTTTTCATTTTACTCTCTTGCCCCCTAAGGGGTTTGGCCCAAGCAATAATGTAACGTAATCAGTTCTCACTGGACTTGTGGCTGGGGGCGAGCGCTCGATCCTGATTGTGACTTTCAAATTGGATGGTTCTCGTTTCCGAGTGCCTTCCAGGTAACCGTTCTTTCTCTTTCAAGACTTCTCCATCTCTCTTCCTAATCATCCGTTTTTGGATCTAGCTAAGCCCTATGGGCGCTTTAATTTTTAAACGTTCGTGCAAATCGGCCACGAATCCCCCTTTCCCCCCCTTTGCCCCCGAACGCGCTGAACCCAGCGCAATTTTCGTCCGAGCACGTTTACAAGTAAACATTCTTTAACAAGAACCCCCCCCCCTTGTTCAGGAGATAGCAAAGGAGACCCTCCTCCGTCCTGGCTTTTGTTTCTCTTCTCTCTACAGTACTTTTCTCAGATTTAGGTTTTTTGAAGGCCTCTCTTACCCCTCGTCAACCCCTTCTTTCAATTATAGACGGACTTCGGTTCCTGAACCTTTAAGGTATCTCCCTTGCCGGTTTCTCACCCCCCTGACTTGCCGGCTTAAGGAGCCATTTTAAGACGAGCTAGTTTTTTTTTTCGAGTTTGGTATTAGGCAATCTACCACATGAGACATCTTTCTCTCCGACTGTTCATCTCCCCCCCCCCCCTTACCTCCCCTCCTATAGAAAATCCATCCAATAAGTTCACACGGGCCTGTTATTTCGGTGGTTTTTCTTTAGGCACAGGGGTAGATGTGTATTTAGTGTGGGTTCTTTTTCCCCTCCTAACCTTTTCATCACCCCGTCCTGAAACGACGGTTCTTTCCCCAAACCCTTTTTTTTATTCTTAGCATTCGGATCCCAACGGGAGGCTACTCACGGTGCAGGGTATATTTTCTCTTGGACCCTACCCAGCCTCCAGCGCTATCAGGATATTGGCCCTTTCTTATTTCTCTCCGCTTTATTTAAGAGGCCTTCCGACGTGAAATCTCCGGTCAGTCACACTCACGGGTTTGCGCACGCTTCGCTTCTTGATTTTCCTTCTTTGTACTTCCGTCTTTATCTTTTAAAAAAGATTTGTGTCTGTCTTATGTTGCATTTGTTGCGGCCCATCCCCTTGTTTTGCACTCCGCCCCTAATCGGAATCGACTTTCCTATCGGTCGAGGAGTTGTCTTACATAAGACCCCCTCCCAAGTAGTTGTGGGCGGAAGCATCTAAAGTGCCCCTTTGCCTTGAAATTTGTTTTATCATGCTCCAAAACCTCGGGTGAGACATGACTGAAAGAAGCTTTTTTCAGGAGTCCTTGCAGTTCGTTTGCCGTTGATTTCTCCCAGTCGATCCTCTCCGAAGTTTAGTTCGCCTCCCCTTCCTTATGAATCATCACAAAGCACTGTCGACGGCTTTTAATGATAGACAATTTCTAGCCCATCTCCCTTCTTGAGTGACTTAACGTTCTTGCTTTTCCTTTCCTTTCTCGGATTGTGCGACTGACCCCTCCCCTTCCATCGTCGTCTCGTATTAATTCCCCCGACGTGTTGTAAAGCGTTTGGCAGCGTTTTCCCCTCATGAACGATGTGGGAGGTGTCTTTTTTTTCCCCTTTGCTTTTTTGTCCCTTCCTTTGCTTATTTTTCCTTGGGGGTAGGCGATTCGGCGCGCGTTCCCCTGCACGCCGGCTATTTTCGCATCGATTTGCTACCCTCTCCCTAGGTCGGCGCCAGGACACGGCATCGCGCCGCCCACTCGGCGGCTCCCGCAGGTACCACACGATCCTTTTCTTTTTCCTCTGTCTGCTTGGCGGTCTCCCCCTTCCGTCCCGCGTTGCTGCTCCCGTTCCCACCCCCTTCTTGTCCTAGAAGACAATTTTTTCGTTGTTTCGGTATTCCTAGAACGTAGAATTCACAAAACCCCCTATAGGGGATGTCTACATCGTCTTCTGTTGGATTTTAAAAACGTTATGCTTTCAGGCCAGCTTTTTCACGAGTTAACTTAACTTTCCATGTCTTCACGACCCCCAACCCCACCCCCCCCCCCCCCCCCACCCTTAATATACGCCTGAACGTTCGCTCCCATGGTTTGCAGATTCTGATTTACCTACCCTTCCGAATGGACCCCTCCTTGATAAAGAAGTACTACTCATATCGGACCGGAATACGAGTTTCGGCCCCTCAAGCTTTAGTTTATCGCCCCCACCCATGGACGGCCAGAACAATCTTCAGGCAATCCTTCCCACTGCTAGACCTCGCGCGCTCCTCAACCTTACCACCGCGGGGCAGTAGTTAATTTCCTTGGATTTGAGCTTCGGTACCCCCCGTCCGAGAGGGTTGTCGGCGAGAAGATTCTGCTCCGTTGAGCCCCACCTCCCACTCCCCTCTGCCCGAGATGCTAATCATCCCGGTCCGGTGGTGCTTTCGTCCCCCTTTTTCATATCCCTCTTCAATCAATACGTGTTGTTTGAGCGGTTGAGAGAGCCTTGCCCAATCACCCCTTTCATTGAAAATGATTGTCTCCCCCATCTTGGTTCGCCAGAGGTGTTTCCATCACTGAAGCTCTGTTTTCGCACCTGAGTGAGAAGTCTTCTCGTTATGGTACCTTCTCGGCCGATCAGGCGACTGAGCTCGCTGTGCTTTTCCCACGTCTCGTTGGCTCATGGCTTTGAGATCCAGGGTGGAGGCCTTCGTTGATTGGGTTCTTGGACGGCCCCAGGACCGCGT
>Ga0179593_1475226_pt1 | contig 13705 bp, 18 predicted proteins | sample CZODoug2_1_08_16_FD_185931 | JGI IMG/M metagenome (GOLD analysis project Ga0179593, IMG submission 185931) | Vadose zone soil fungal communities from Angelo Coast Range Reserve, California, USA - CZODoug2_1_08_16fungal (PacBio error correction) | ecosystem: Environmental > Terrestrial > Soil >... | reverse complement strand
TTTTTGAGGTAAACCAGATGGATACTATCTTCCACCGCTCCGTCGCCCTCATTGATTTCTCCGGTTTAAACCTTTTTTCCGCCACTTTTGGTCCTTTTTTTGATTCGAGTTTTCCCTCGGTTTTTCCTCCTCGTTTTCTTGGCGCCCTCCCCCCAAAGCCGAGACACCTAGTCGAGGTGTGCCGCCTTTCATCCTTTTTTTTTTTACTACCTCTCCCCTTCCACTTCTTCTCCCCGCGTTTTCTTTTTCTTCAATTTGAGATTCCTGCTGACGACCAGAGACAGGTTGAGGGTTTTGGTGTCCAATCCTTCGATTTTTTTTTCTGCCCCTTTTACCAGCCACTTTGAGCCGCTGCGTTTTCAGATGGATGATAGACTTTCAATTACCCCCCGTCGCCATCCCCGAACACGTTGCTTTCCTTCACAATTCTAAGACATTCGGTCTCCGCGGAGCCACTTTCGTACCCACTGCAACCTTTCGTTTTTGCTGTGGTCGTCTTTCCACGGGTGGCGATGACGGCCGGCCGTACCTTGCCCACGTCTCTCCCCCCACAGTCCCCCTGGCCGTAGGAAGTGTCATCTAATTTCTTGACCAACGCACGAAGCATTTTGTTCCCTTTCGATACATCTCTTCCCCCCCCTTTGCAGCCCCTTTTCCCCGGAAATTTCCGCAACCCCCCCCTTCTACAGAAAGAGTCCCCTTTATTTCTTCCCCACTCCCCCCTTCTTCGCCTTTTTTTTTTCCCGAACCAACCGACTCAGGGCAGCTTTGCAAATTGAGGCTGCCGTATCCTTGTTTACTACGCCGCCTGTCTTGCTTGCTTGTTAATTCGACCCATTTTTTTTTTATTACTGATCCCTGGGGCTCTTTTTGCATGAAAACCCTCCTTCGGTCTCCTCACCCTCCCCCATATTTGGAGACCTTTTTCTAACCTCGCCTGTCGGCCCCCCCACCCTTTCTCCCGGTCTTTTTTTTGGTCATTCGTTCTTTCCGCTGCCCTTCATAATGAGAGTGAGCTCGTGCCTGGGGTTCTTGTTTTCTAAAGTCCTTTACGATGTGGCAGTTTCCACACTCCTCCCCCTCTCCTCATCGTCTTGCCTTTCCCAGTCTGATTTGCCAACGCCCTCCTTTTTTTTCCATTACCGCTTAAGAGCATCTCCTGTTTTTTCGAACCCTCGACGCTTTTTTTTTAGCCGCTCCCCGGTTCCGTTTGTCAGGCGCCGACTACATAGACAGAGTCGAATAGAATGCTTCGGGTGCTGTTTTTTTTTTTTTTATCCCCGTTCAACCTTCCCCCCCATTTTTTCCTTCAGACCCGCCTTTTTTGGCGCAGTCCCTTTTTTTTTTAGTTCCAACCACCCTCTATCCATTCTTTCTCCTGTAAGACTTTCACTAAGAGATGTTTCCGCGAGACCAGTGCAATTTTTATGTGTCCTTTTAACTGACTGGACCTTGACCCAAGCACGATGAAGGTCCCCCCTCTCCCCCTCTATTTTTTTGTTCTACTTGAGTAGTAGATCTAGGATTCCCGTTCTTTTACCTTGAATGCGATCCTCCTCCCCTCCCACGCCCCCCCTTCTAAGCCAGAACAAGAATCGTTTCTTGATCCGGTAACATATCCCCCGAACCCTTTCTTGTTCTCTCCTGTCCTAGCCTATCATCGTCCTATCTGGCAACCCCCTTATTTTTTCACTTTCGTTCTAGCTGCCCCTTACTTATTTTCCCATGAAACTCCATTCTCCTACCCTCCCTCTCCGGTTCCCCCCCTCCACTCTCCTTATCCCCTTAATGCCTCTTCTCCCCCCAAAATGGGGTTTGACGCGATGAAAATCTACCGAATTTTGCCATGCAGCCCAGGACCTCGCCCCGGCGGCATTCCATGTTTTGGTTCGCACACTTTTCGATACAAGGTAACGCCTGACTTTTTCCTGGCCCCAGCCGGGCCCACTTCTTTTCCCCTTTTGCGCCCGCGCCACCAGCACCTTTTAATATGGGTTTACATCGACTTCGTTTAATTTTTTCCCGGTGCGCACGCCTTTCCATTGTCGGCTTCCGTTTTCCCCCCTGAGACTGCGCTTCACCCGTTTACCCCCCATGCTACGTTGCTTTACGCTTGACTGTCGCCATTTTTTTTCTTTTTGCTATTTTTCCCCGAACGAATGCGTCAAGCCACCAAGTTTTTTCCCATTTGACCGGAACCCTCCGCTTCCCCCCGCGTTTCCCTTCAGAACTTGTCACGGAACGTCCCCCAGTTGACCCCCCTGGAATATTTTTTATTTTTGCCATGCCTAATGTTTTTGGTAATCTCCCCCCTCTTGGAGGTCCTATTGGCAGCACCTTCCGAGACCTCTCGCCCTGCCCTTCCTATATCTTTGTCCATAGAGAACACCTCCCCCCCCCCCCCCGAAGTCATTTTTTGCCTGCCCTCCTGCGCTTCGGCCTCCCGGTGACTCCAGCGAAACCGTCCTTCGAAGTCCTTTCCACCGCCGCACTTTGTTCTTTTGCCACGATGTTCCGACCTTTTCGGACTCGGTGGAGAGACCGATGAGGCCCTTTGACCATTTGCGCCGCGAATCCTCATTCCCCCTTTTCCCCCCCCCCACCTTCCTTTTTGTTTTTTTTTTTTTTCTTTCCGCCACAGTAAGCTGCTGCTTGGTATCGTTTCACAGACATATCGTTTTTTTGTGCACGTACCTGGGGCTCCGGTTTGTAGTCAATTCCCCCTCTGTACAACTTTTTTTGACCCTGGCCCTCGCTCCCTTCCCCCCAACCGTTTACCTGTTATTTTTTTTTTTTAATGTTTCACCCGGACCCACCCTACGTAGGATTTTTTCCCTTTCTCTTAATTCCGTCTTCCATTTCCAGCCCAACAGCTGACTTCTACACTTCTTCCCGTTGCCTCCCCCCTTCAGAACCCCCCCACACGATTAGAATGAAATTTGACCATTGTAGAGATATGGCCCCCCCCGCCTCCTTCCCCGAGCCTTTGCCTAAAGCCCTCTTCATGCCGCCGCACCAAACACTTCCCGCAATACCTTTCCTGAACAAACACCATGCCACGATCTAAACCCCATTTACTTTTGTCCCCTTTTGCCCGTTTTGACCGTCCCTTGCTTCCCTTTAAGGCGGAAAGGTCACAGCTTTTCTGTACACCCTTTAATTTACTCCTTTCAGCCCTGGCCTGTTGCCCAAAGACCAACCCCATCCTTAAGTCGAGAAGAATTTTCCCAGGTTGCGCTCATGCGCCGTCATTTTCTGTTCGCCCTTTCCCTCCCCCCCCCACTTGTCGCGCACAGCAGTCCTCCAGGTGAACCTCCCTTCCAGAATTACGGTACACGAACAAGTGCCGACTGACAACGCACAGCACTTCAAATCTTCTGCGTCTTCCTCTGAGTGTCCACGTTAGCTCTCCTTCCCCCCCTTTGTAGTATCCTCCTTTTTCCCCCCAGGTCACCCTGAAGACAGCAGTCCCTCCTTCGCCCCCCCGTCGCATTCTCGACGTCCGCTAGTAGACTTCAATACCTGCCGCCCTGATCCTTTCACTGCAATATCTCTGAATGGTTTAGGCCATAAGGTTTTCTGCCGTTTTTTTCAAGCGAACTGCCCCCCTATTGAGTCCCCTAAAAGTGGTGTCGTCGCTTCCTTTACCTTTTCCACACTGCGCCGCCCCTCCCCTCTGGAGATCGGGTTTCCTAACTTCCGGACAGAGCCCCCCCCCCCGAAGTCAGCATTGGTCGTCTTCCTCCAGCCCAACACTCCTTTTTTCGGACTGAAGACTCCCCCGTGGTAAGGACCCGGTACATTGGCTTCCCCCCTGCCCTTAAACAATCTATCCAGCGACGGCTATTTTTCCCACTGCGGTTTCCTCCTGCCTCTCAATGACTGCTTCTTTTTCCTGACATCTTGCGGTCTCTTCCCAACTTCCCGGTCCGCGTTTTATCCCCTTCTTGCTCCCGATGCCCATTGACCCCAAACTTTGGTAGTCGCACACCAAACCCCCTCCTCTTCACTTCCTTTTTTTTACCTTCCTCCCCCCTCTTTTGTTTTTTTTTTTTTCAGAGAGTTTTGCAATTCCCGAGCGGTTGCGGTACAAAATATAGTTTTCTTTCTAGGCCCGTAATCGAGTGGAGCTTTTTCCCCCTCGTCCTTTCCCCTGTGTCTTGAACCCCAGTCTCTTTTTCCCATCCCTTCTTCCCTGCAATCGACTGAGATGTTCGCAAAATTTACTCGTCCTTCTAGATGTGCCCCTTTAGCCCTCCCAGGTACGTCGACTCTTTTCTTGCATCTTCTTCGACACGGTTGGTTTGGATCTGACTTCTCGCCTTTGTTTTTTCTGATGCCATTTTGCGACCCGTCCAACCATTGGCTCGGCCTTCTTTATTTTTGACTTTCTTCTTCCTTTCTGAGTGCTTCGTGTGACGCATTGTCGTCCTTTTGTCCTGACGCGTTTTTTCCTTTTTTTGCGTCAGTACAAGGCTAGAGTTTCTTGACGCTTACGTATGGCCTTTTTCGTTTTTCTCGGTCCTTCTGCAATGTCTTCGTTTGTATTCCGGTTTTAATTCTGTTGGCCCCCCCTCCGGCTGCTGCCGCCCTTTATAGCCCTCCTCTTTTTCCTTTTTTGAAGGACCTGCCACGCCGGACTTCCCCCCTCCTTCCCCTTCCGTTGTGAGGGACTCTTCACGGTTCCAGTGTCCTAACCCAGATTATTGGCCCTCTTCTAGTTTGTCGTTGACTGCGGGATTCTTCATCTCCCTTGCGACTGTTTCCTCCCTATGCCCGTTTCCTAGCCTTAGTTTTTTTTTGTCTTTCACCTTCGCCCTTCCCCTTTATACCTAGTGAAGTTTGTTTAATTCCCAATCGGGCGACTTCCGAGCTTTTCCCTGTGAATCACCCAATGGCCCACTCACCGTAACCCTCGGTGTCTCCCTCATGGTTTTGACTTTCTTTCCAGTCCCCCGCCTTTTCCGTATTTTGGAAGCTGGATGCTCTGCGCGTGTCCGTTCCCTATTTGCCATTTTGGCAGACTTACTACCCCCCCTTTTTTTCACCCCTCTCGCTGTGGTTCGTTTTACGGCTCTCGGTTGGCCTTAGATTCCCTTCTGCGCCTTTCTTCTAACCCCCTCGCAGCCGTACCCGCGTCCATTACCCTTTTTTTCCCCGACCATGCCCCATTTTGCGAAGGAGGCTCCACTTCCCCTTTACAACACAGCCTTCCCTGGTCACCGAATCGGTTTGTGGTTTTTTCCTTCTTCGCCCCCTAATTTTTTTTTTTTTTTGCTTATCGGCAAACACCCAGTACGATTTTCCCCGCCCTGAAGTTCCTTGTCTCTATCTTTTCTGCTATCCCCAAGATTCCCTTCTTTTTTTTTTTTCTTATACAGGATATTCCCTTGTAAAACCCTCCTTCTGTTAGTGTAGTCCCGGCCCCCCGTTCCTCCCGCTCGTTTCCAGAGTCCCTCGGAGAGGCGCGAACGCAAATCACCCATCGTAGCGTTTTTATGCCTCCCCCCCCGATCGCCCTTTCCCTTTTCCTCTTCCTTGCTAGCGTGGAGATATTCCCTTCAAAAGTCAGTCATGTCCCCCTTCCCGAAATCCTTTTCCACCCCTGCAGTCTCTTCCCTGTCTTTCGTCTTTTTTTGCCGTCCTCCCCCGACAAAATGGCATCCCGACCCGTACGTTGTTTTTTGTTTATTTTCCCCCCCACGTTTTCTTGTGTACCATTTTTTCTCTCACTTTTCCCGCCGTCCCGACCGCCTTCTTGTCCCCTTCGTCCCCCCCCCTGACTTTTGAGGCCCTGAAATCTCTATCCGAAGCGCCCTCCGGTTCTGTCTTTGCCCTTTCCCCTGTCCGCCACCGTGCCATTGCCCTATTGCTTTTTATGCTCTGGCGGCGCCTTACTTAGGCGTACACGACATGCCCCAAATATTTATGATGTCCCTCTCGGTCTTTTTTTTCCCATATCGTCAGTTCTATCAGGAAGGGAGCCAAGTATGAACCGTAGCTCGTAACTGCACTCCGTTGCTCTTCCGACCGATGCTTAATATGAAGAATCCCTCTTCCCCCGCTCCTCTAACATCCCCTGCTTGATAGCCGATGCCAGATTGCTGCGGTAAGATCGGAGTTATGTGATTTACTTTCGCCCTGCGTTCGCTGTACTTCCTCCCCCTTTCTTGTACTTTTTTCTCCGCCGCTGAAAGCCCCCGACTTCTCTTTTTCCTTTTTTTTTATTGTTTTCGAATGCCGAGGTTCGGCGGCCAGCACCATGCGCGTGCTTTTCCTCCATTTTCCGGCGTCCCCTAGCGCCTTCCCTCTGCCATATGGTGACCCCCCAATGCCGGCTCTTTCTTGTTTTGTGGTTTTTTTTCTTCACCCCAGGCCTTCCAATTGAATCAGTTGCTAGTTTGCCTGTGCCTTTCCCGCTTTCGATAACTTCTTACCCAGCTATCTTAACTTTTGCTCGCCTCTTCCTCTTTGCATTTTTTGACAGTCAGTGTCGGGCGAGCTGAGTTTTTTTCCGTGCAATCTCCGATCCTTTCCCAATCGCCGACCTGCTTCCCCTGTCAGTTTCCCAACCCCCCCGACGGAATAATTCTATTTCCGTCACCGATCCCCAACCTGTTCTCCCTCGGATTCTTCTCGCCCCTTCTTTTGTTCCCTTCCCACGCTACCCGGCTCCCTTTTTCCCATTACACGCCCGTGCTTTTTGATCCTTTATTTCGCCCACTCAAGAGCCCCCTCCCCCCTCTCCCCTCGATTTTTCCCTTTTACGGATGGGTTGCCGGCGCATGAGAGGGTGAGACTGGAGGTTGCGCCCGAGACTGAAAGCGGCGATTGGACGAAATGGCCAATTCAAGAGTTGATTAGGTTCCTCTATCTTGCCAAGCTCTACCTGCCCGGCGTTGTCATAGGTGGTGTTGTGTTTTGGTGGGTGGTTTCCTTTTTTTTTTTTTGCCCCTTAGAATTGCCAGTCCTCTCTATAAAGAATCCCCCCCTGCCTACTTGTTTGAGCGCCCCCTCTATCCCTTTTTTCCTGACGTGGCTTCGAAGGGTCGCTTTTTCCACCGTTTGGAAGTCATTTTTTTCACTTCCCCATCCTCCGCCTTTTTGCTTTGGCCTGCATTTTCGCCTTTCTTCCCCCTACCGCATGCCTTTCACCCCGGTTCCCTCCCTACTTTTTCCCCCTTTTTTTTTTTTATTTTAGAGATGATTTTTCTCCCCGGTTAACGGCATTGAGATTTTTATGTCAGTCCACAGCCTCTCCCTTTTTCCCCCCCCCCTCGCCACCGTTTGTCGACATCGTGTCCTATCTACAGCACTTCCCCCTTTGGAAACGAGAACCCCCTCGCACCCCAACTGACCACCTTTTTTATTTGGGACATTTATTTAGAGCTTCCATGGCCCAACTTTAGCCCCCGTAGTTTTTGGTAGGAACCGTCCCTCCCTAAGTTCTCGATCGGGATCGTTAACGTGCCCCGCCCCCACATAATTCCCTTTTCCTTCCTCTGCAAGTAATTTTCTGCGACCCCCCCGATTCTAGATAATTCCCTCGTTTCCAACTTTCACCACGTTGGACCTCACACAGCTGGATTTTCTCGCTTGTCCTTTGTTTTTCTTGTACTCCTGCGTTCTTCCGCCGTACCTTTTCCTGCTCCAAGGTAGTGAAACTTATAGTGGTCTCTTTCATGTTGAACACCCCCCCAATCCTTCCTTTTTTTTATCTACCAGAATTTTTTTGTCGAATTTTTTGAATCGGTTTTTCAGTCCCACCTAATCCTTCCTGCCTTGTATGCTTCCGTTTTATTCATGTACTCCACGGTTGATAAGGTGATTTTAATGAACCGATTCGCGTCTGTCGCCTGCCCCAATCATCGTGACTAACGATCGAGAATTAAAAGGGCATTTTTCAAAGCCGAAGATCGTCTGAGTCCTCATGGCGAAGCTCTCAGCGGAGAAGACTCCCCTTATTGTTGACCCAGCTCCCTCCTTTGAATTTCCCTCGGTTTGTGTTTTTTTTCTAGCCACCCCCCTCCCAGAACCTCTCCCGCCCCGGGCCTCCACGGCTTTTTTGCCCCCAACCTTCTTGCATCCTGATTGTCCCTCCCTCCCCATTTTTTTTTCGTATGCCTCGATTTACCGCGTCCCTGTGTCTTTTTCCGTCCCTACGGAACAGCACGACTTTTCGATCGTTAAGGAGTAGAGCGATCGCCGTATTACGAAGGGCAGTTCGACGTTCTACCCCTCAAGTCCCAGTCTTGCCGCATTCCTCGCCCCCCCCATAGCCCTCGCCCCCCAATACATCCTTTTTCTGTTCTCGCGCACCACGTCTAATTATTTCCTTCAATCAGGTCTCGGCTTCGCCCGCCGCGGTCTAGTTTCTTATCCTCAATCAGTCCTCATCACAGTCCGTTTTTTTGCGAAAGTTCTCTTGAGCCTCTTTCTTATCATCAATATATTCGTTCGCGTTTTTGTGGACCCTCATTCCTTCGTGCTCAGCTCCTGAAACGCCGCTACGGCGTCAGGACCCTTTGGGTCCCCTACCTTTCCCTTGACTAATCCCGATGTTCGTGTTCGCTCCCGTCCACTCTTATCCGAGCGACCATTTCCCCTGGGATGAGCGATCTTCGTCGTTGCGTCCTAAGAGTGCTTGTCATGTCGGACCACGATGGCCTTGCCTGCTCCCTCTCCTCTCACTGCCCCCCCCTCCCTCTGCCCTGCCCCCTTCGGTTCTTTTTTCTCCCTCTGCGGTGCGAGATGCACCGCCCCACCGTCCGAACTTTTTTTTCCCATTACGACGGCCTTTCCGTTTTTCCTTTCGTTTTTTTTTTCTTTTTCACCTTCCTAGCGCGTTTTGATTTGTCGTTCTCACACATATGAGAGCTTCTCTGATCCCTCTGCATCTCTACGCAAAGTTCTAAGTTCTTGTCGACGCCTCCCTACTCTGGTGCAGAATTGGCAGTAACCCGAGCGTCTCTCTAAGCGGACTCACGGCATTCTCGCGCTTATTTCACTCTACTCCCCTGTGGGTTATACGACAACCGTAATCGTTTGGTTCTCTTCCCTCCCGACGCATCGCATTGAGATTTTGACGCGGCTCCTCCCCACCAGCTGGTTTGCCGATACCCCCTGCTCCGACTTTTAGCGCTTTTTGGGCCCACAAACTCTCTCGTGATTTTTTCCCCCTTACCCTTGGGGTCTTTGTTTAAGGTTAGTTGACTCTCCGCCCTCGGTCACCCCGCCGATTTCTGGACGACTTTCGGTCTTTTTGTGGATCTACCCTCTCCTGTTTAGTTTTGCCCTCTCCCCCTGATCAATAGCACTTCTGTACTCGCCCCGTACCCGATCCTTTTTCCCCTACCACACCTCTGCCTTTTTTTCTTTTGAGAAGTCTTTCCCGCATACGGCCCCTCCGCCTGCGCTCCTCAAGCCCAATCGGGCCTGCCAGTTTTTCACTCACCGTTAAGACAACCAACACATTCTCCCCCCCGCCATGTTACCTTCTGTGCGGTGTTGCATTTTCCTGCAAATTTCCTTCCGTTCGTCCCCTCAACGATACGATTTTCTTTCCCTACCCCTTCCGCCGAGGCGTTGACTTGACCCCCCCCTATTTGGTTCCCATTAACCCCATTTTCCTTTCTGCGCGCCCCTTCTCTATGCACTTTCGCAATTCTCTCACCCAACTACGAAATTTTAACCCTTTCGATAGAAGTCTCCCTCATCTTCCTATTTTCCCTACAAATTTTTTCCCCAATCATCTTCCTCTTTTCGTCGGATAAGTTGTCTTTTGCCCTTACAACCCTTGGACAAATTTCGTACCCTCCTACCGTCTCTGGCACGACAGCCGGCGTCCCAGCCATCCCGACTCGCACCCCGTTTCTCTCATCGATCGGCAATTTAACTACCTGTCAGCTTATAGGAAGTCATCTCCTATGGCTTGGCCTTCGCCCCCGTCCTTCCAGGACTCCAACCTATTATTGCGGCCCACTCCAAGGGATCTTCCTCTTCATCAAACCCAGAGGCCTAACGTCCATATTGTTCGGGCCGGCCTCCTAGGAGTCCTCGTTCACAAAATCCGCCGCGCCGAGCCGGTAACGACCCTGCCGTTAGTCGGGCCGGCCCTCCTTCCCCCTCAAGTGTCCCCGACGAATATTACTTTTTACCATATCTTTCTATCATCTTCTTATATATCATTCCGTTGTTCTAAACTCCTGCATTCCTCTCCTTGGCCATTTTAGCGCTTCCTGCCAATTTGGCACTAGCCCATTTTTTTTCCCAGCCACATCGGTTTTGTCACCCGCCCCCCTCCTTTTGGTGACCTCAACCCCACCCCTCATCCATTACAAATACATCTATCTTTTCCTAGTTTTTTTTTTTATCTAGATGAATGTCTTTTTTTTACCGTTCACCCATGAGATGGTTGGCATCGAAGAAATCTCTTTTTAGCAGGTTGAACTCTTTTTCCGGGACTATTTTTCCATTTCTTTGCAACGGTATTCCTCCCACGGAGTTGGGCACCTCTCTATATTTTTTCTTCTCCCAGTCCCCCCGTCTATAGATGTTTTGGCTTACAGTTTCCGGGTTTCGTGGTTTTGGTACGGTCTGGCGGAAGCCTTACTATCCTCTGAACGGGGTCTTGCCGCCCCCAGATAGTCTATGTTAAGATTGACTTTTAGAAGATAACCCGGAAGAAGCTTCCTTGTTGTCAATTTTTTTCTGTTTCATTTTCCCCTGAGTTGTCTGTGCACAGATATTTGGTGTCATTTCTTACGCCTTGACTTGGATGTGCAGCCGTGCCCCCTTCCTAGTCATCTTGAAGCTCTCGAGAAGGTCATTTCCGCCCCGATAGTATTAGACTATTCGAGGAGTGTATTTGTTGCCTGAAATTAGGCAGCTGGATTTTTCCTCTTTGTTATAGAATTTAAGAGTTAAAATGTGTGAATGACTTGGAGCATTACGTCCCAACTTTTCCGAGACTTTTCAATTGTTTGGTCTGAGGGTTTGTTGGAGGGGTGGGTCTGTGGAGTGTATGGGTAATTTGTTGTTGTGGGAAAGTGTGTTTAGGAGGGTAGGGTGGGGGTTGGGGTTTTTTTTTTTTTTTTTTTTTTTTTTTTTTGCTTTTTTTTCCGGTTTAGATGCCCCCCCTAAGCTTCCGAATGATCTTGGACCGCCGTAGAAGCGAATTTCGGGCTGTTTTTTGCGATTCTTCCGAGGCCCCCTCCCGCATGTCTCGTACCCGACTAGCCCTTTATTAGTCACCTCCCATAGGTTTTTTTGTCCCTAACCCGCCTTTTTCCGTGGGTAGCCATACCCGAGGACCGGTTGATCATCCCCCCCTTGGGACGTCCCGGATTCTTGTATTGAATCACCCCAACTTTGTTCAAAAACTTACCCAGACGTGGAGCTGGCATTTGTTTTTCCCCGGATAGCAGAGTTTTCTTCTTTCTTTCGATCTTTGTCTCTATCTTGGGCCGCCTGTGTTCAGACTCTCAAACCCCCCCGGCACACACCCAGTTTTTGGTTGTCCGCGGATACGGATCGTTTCCCGGCTCTACGGATCTATTGCTGGTATCCCATACCCTCGTCTACTCCCTGGACCTCCCAGACCTTTTGTGGTAAAGTTTTTCCAGCCGGGTTGAAGCTTCGTTCCTTTTCAACTCCCTTTACAACAAGACCCCCCTGGAACTCGATCGGGAGTTTGTCCAGCGATCTTACTTGAAATTTTGGACTTATTTCAACCCCCCCCCCCCCCAACTTTTCTTTCGACTCTCGGCCACTGTCACTTGATCATCGGACTCTTCGTCGAGCTACGACCCCCATTGACTATTGTTTTTACCCGCAAGTTTATCGGCGTTTCCCTTCTCTCTGCTTGCTCGGTGCCGCGCGCGGGTCCGCCTCTTCTATGGTCGGGCCTAGGAGGTCGAGCAAGTCCACCTATTTACGTTCTGCTGATAGACGGACATCAGTCTAAAGCTCCGTTTTTCAGCAAGTTTGGGCATCTCGCCCTCCCCCCGCTGCTATTTCCTTTTCGCTGCCCTTTTTTGACAACCGCCGCCCGATTCTTTTGGCTTTATCGGTGGCTTCTCCCCGCCTCATGGGCCTCCCAAGCCTTCAGGTTTGCAATGCAGGTTGCAAGTCATTCCTTTGACCCGCCATTTTTGCAACTTCTCCTGTGCTGACCTCCCCCGCTCACTCGTCCCCCAATGTCCAGTTTTGATGTGAGCTATCATAGATTTCCCCTAGTGTCCCAAAACCCCCCTCCCCCCCCCCCCCCCAACCCCCCCCCCCCCCCCCCCACAACCCCACCCCCCCCCCCCCCACACCCAAAAACCCCCACCCCATCAGCTGTTCGTTTCCATTATACGGCTCCACATCCCATGAAGTTGTCCCTTCCCCCGATTGACAGGCCTCCCCACCCCTCTTTGTTCGGATCCATCTCCCCCCTTTTTTTTCACTTCCTTCTGATGAGCCTCACGCGCAGCCAAGATCAGCAGTGAGATCTCCGTCGGTTTCAGGCAGTGCTTTGCATTTTCTCTCTTAATTCCTCTTTGTCGCGCCGAGTCCCTTGTCCTTGCCCCTCTTTCTGTCAGACCTGCGTTCCCTCAACCCTCCCCCTGCCTGATGCTCTTTGCTCCGTCCGCTGCTTAGCTGCTGCCCCTTCAGGTGGCGTGCCTTTGCTGCCTTCCGGACCTCGGGCAACGGCGCCCTTACCCCCGACGTTTGAAAGCCGAAGTCTTTCTTCTGGTCCCTGTTCCGGCGGGGCTACGACACCTCTTGTGGCTTGTTTTTTTTTTTTTTTTTTTTTTTTTTTTTTAGGAGTCTCCTCCATGGCGACGAAATCTTTTTCTTCTGTCATTCTTTTATTCAACTTCTGTCGCGGTACTGCTCCCTTGTAGTTGGTTGAATCGCCCAAACCCTCTCCCCTTTTTCATTAGAATTTTCATTTGATTTCTCGTCCCTCCGCGTCTTTCTCTTCGCCAAACTGACGCTTCTTCGCGAGGCAGCTAATGGTTACAGTCCCCTTTCCGCGTTTTATTGGGTTTACCCTGTCCTTTTTCCTCCCCCCTATCGCGCTCACCCACTGCTGGACCCCTTCTTCCTGAAGCCCCTGGCTTCCCCCAAAAAGCGGCGAATTTGATTTTGTTCTTTTGAGCAATGTTTCTCCCCCACCGCCGTCTTTTTCTCCGGCCTGGAGTTTGTTTTTTAATGACTGTTTAACATATTGAACCTACCCCCTTCGAAGGGTCACCTCCTTATTTAGCAATTCAATCGTAGCATAGCCCCTTACCTTTTTTTTTTTTTTTTTTTTTTTTTTTTTTTTTTTTTTACTTTTTCCATTTGGCAAGAAGAAGGGATGGTGAGCCCCCCCAAACCCCCCCCCCCCCCCCCCCCCACGCTCTATAAGTATATGTGAAGAGCGATGAAGAGATTTACCCGAGGTCTAATGAATTTTTTGTGGCGGTGCTTTTGACTTTGTGGCAGTATTCCATTCCCCCTCCACGAAGGGAAATGTTTTTTTTTTTTTTTTTCGGGTTCCTACGTTTTGAGATTCCCTCCGCGGCGCCCCCCCTTTTTTAGAGCAGCCATCTCCGAACACGTGGTTCTGTTTTTTCTCGCGTCCCCCGAAGTTCTTTTAGTAACGTCTTCAACCCTTTCCCTTTTTCTTTTTGTTTTTTTCACTTTCTTGGCTCCACCCTGCCTCTTTCACCGG
>Ga0179593_1675528_pt1 | contig 13706 bp, 19 predicted proteins | sample CZODoug2_1_08_16_FD_185931 | JGI IMG/M metagenome (GOLD analysis project Ga0179593, IMG submission 185931) | Vadose zone soil fungal communities from Angelo Coast Range Reserve, California, USA - CZODoug2_1_08_16fungal (PacBio error correction) | ecosystem: Environmental > Terrestrial > Soil >... | reverse complement strand
TCGTTAATTCCAGCCTTCCTCCCCCCCTTTGTGTCGACTTTGGAACCCATCTCTAATCGAACTTATCCCCGTTCCCCTCCCTCCCCCCTCCTTTTTTTTGGAACTATAACTCTTCCGGCACAGACGTTGATGAGAGGCCCCACCCCCCTTTTCAGCCAACTCCCCCCCACCAATTTTTTCTCCCCCACTCCCCCCCCCCCCCCCTTCACCCAAGAGTGCGCCCCCTCCGGGCCCCTGCTCTCCGCTCCCCCAGCCTCTCTCCCGCCATTTTCCTTTCAGGCTCTCACGTCTTTTTTTTTACCCCCGGTGTCCTTCAGTCCTTTCCAGGGGGGCTGAACTACAGCTCCACTGCAACCCCCGGTTTCTCGTCTTTTTCCGTCCCCGGCTTTCTACCTTTTTGCGGTCCTCAAATAGTGGTCCCCACCCCCCACTCCCCCAGTTTTATTTTTCCAACCCAACTTCTTTCGTCAACTGCCCCCCCGAACACTCCAACCCCTTGGCGTTCCTCGGGCCCCCCCCTGTGACCTTTCTCCCGTGCTCATGTGCTCCTCCCCTCCCATCGCGTCTTTCCCGTAACTTAAAGCCTTTTTTCCTGCGACCCCTCCCCATCGTCGTTTCTTGGTTTGGATGAGACGGGGTCGTTTTCTTGACCTTACCCTTCGTCCCCCCCCCCTTTTTGGCACAAAAGTTTTGTGCAACCGCAACCCATTGTGAGGCTATTTCCCTTCTTTCCCGGTCCAACACCTGGTTCTGATTTTTCCCTTCCCAAAGGCGAATTGGAGTAACTTGCCTCCCCGCACTCCCCCCTTCTCCCCCCTTTTTCCGAGTTTTTCTCAAACGTGGACCTCTCCCCATCCACAGCGTCCCGGTGGTGGCTTATTTCCTTTCACACCTTTTTAACAGACCTGCGTTTTTTTTTTGCTTCGTTACAGTGCGGTTGTTTTAGTTCCTTCTTCTCCCCCTGCATTTCCTTTAGAATCAATCGTCCCTTACGACTGGTTACTTTACCTTCTCCTTTTCCTGAACAATTTCCCCCCCCAAACCCTCGGGGTTTCCCTTCCCCAACTGAACGAAGTTTTTTACACCCAATTTCCCCACTCCCTCCTTCTCGTTTTTTTTTATTTATATATGTTTTGGTTCGGCCACCCCCTTTTTATCTTCTCTGGAGGGCATAAGGTACCCCCCATTTTTCTTCTTGGTTGCCCTCCCTTTTAGGCCCCTGGGTTACACCGCAAGTGGAGGACTATTACCCCTTTCCCCTCTTACCCACTCCCAGTCCCCAGCCCCCTTCCCGCGTTTTTTTCCCGCGCCCTTCCGAAGACATTCCCCCATTCCCTTATCTGATTTTTCCACGTATCCCTTCCTTGTTTTTTCTTTTTTCGCACCTCCCCCTTCCCCACCGATGAAGCAACGTTTATCTAAACCTCTACCTTTTCCTACCCCATCCTCCAATGACCCTTCTTTTCCTAATCCCCCATCCCCCCCCCTTTCCAACAACGGGAGCGCTTTTCCCTCATACGCAGCTACCCCATACTCCCCAAGATTCTTAATGCCCTTACTAGGAATTTCCTCACCTATCTTCATGATTTAATTCTGGTTGGTTCTCGATTTTTTTCCCCCCCTAGGCCCTTTTTTTGTTTCGGGTTTCGATGCAGTCATGTTGATCCTTTGATTTCTGTTTGAGGAGCGTCCCTGGACTCCTTGCACTGGAATTTGCGTCCTCTCCCCTCTTTACCTTTTCACGTCCCTTTTTTTTGGGCGTTGGAGGTTTTTCTCTCCTTTTCAGCAAGTACTTATCCGTGCTAGAGGACCTTTTCCCTTTTAACTCCCTCGTTCTCCTCGATGATTCATTTTTTGCTTTCTCTTCCGGGAGTCCGTAGTTATTTTTTTTCTTCCAGACCTTAGTTTGTTGCGCACCCAATACCTGGCCAATTTCTTTAGGGCACTTTTAACCCCCCTTTTTTTTCCCTTCCTGTTTCGTTCTCTCCCTAGGAAATTTGATGTCCCCCCTCTCATTTTGTCTATTTTTCAAACTCTTTCGACCCCTTTGTTTGTCACCAGAGGTGATGCGTCTCCCGACATTTTCACCCCAGACCTTTTCTACCAGAAATTTTTTTTTTGAAGGTTTTTTATTTAGTTTTATGTGCAACGGTTTTGTCATTTTTTTCCCCGACAGACAGGGAAAATTCTCCCTTCTTTGTATTTTTCTGTGCTATGGCAATTCCCCCGCCCCAACCCCAAAATTTTTTCTCACTTCTTTCTTTTCCTAACCCTTTCAACCCCACGTTGGTTTTATCTTTCCCCTCGCATCCCCCCCGCATATTCCATTTCTCTATTCGTGTGTTTTTTTTTTCCCTTTTGATGATTCTTTTTTTCATGGCGGGGAGAGGTGTCCCCTCTACCCCCCCCCCCCCACTTCAACTTTTGTTTTGTGTGCGTTTTCCGTGTGTTTCTATTTTGCTTTTTGGGCGCTCGTTTTTCCTTTTTCTTTTTCCCTTCATACTGGAACCCTGTTTCATGGCTTCTGACGCAACATTTACGTTGACACCCACATTTAACATATCTTCAGCCTGCCTTTTTTGTCCCTTCTGTTTTCGTTAGTCACCCGTCGAAAAGCCAAAGCAACTGGATTATTTCATCCGTTTCCGTCCCCATTTTCTCTATTTCCCTCCGATTTTTGGGATACCGTTGAATTTCCCTCCCACTTTCCCGGTCCCCTCTCCATTTCTTTTTTTTTCAGGTCTTATTCTGTCCTTCTCATATTTTTTTTTTCAAACTTCTCCTTACTGACTCCACGACCCCGCAACCGTGTTTTTTCCCTCGCGGAACGTTATGCATTGGAACCCCCCCCCAAGCGCGGATTATTAACGGTAATTTTTTCCTTTTTCCCTGGCTCCATTTCTTCTCCTCCGGCGAATTTTCCACCCGTCCCTTTTTTTTCTCACCCTCTGGCCCCCTTTCTTCTAACCCCCCCAGACTCCCCCCCCACTTCATAGCACCTCACGCTGGACGCCCATAAGTGCCACCCTCAATAATTTCTTTCCAGCTCCTCACGACTGCTGCGTTTTCTTTATTCCGAGATTTTCTTTTCTTGCGTTTGTCCTAAGGCTTTCAGTGTTGATTGAGGATTTCTTTCCCTCCCCGCCCCTTGGTGCCCCTATTTTCGTCACACCAGGAACATCGGGGTGAGGAGCTGTTTTTCTTACTACTTTCTTTTTAGTTCGTATTTTCTTGCCCGGATAGGGTTTTTTTTTTTTATGTTTTTCCCCTGCCACAGGCCCTATTATGAATCCGGGGGCGTTCCCTCTTTTTTCTTCATTTACTTGGTCCATTCTTTTGACTTCTCGGCTTCGTGTTTGTAGCTTCCTTGATTTTTTTGTTAGCACGGTCAGTCCTTCTGGACTTGGATTTTTCTTCACTTTTTTGTTGGTCTTTGCCTATGGAAAGGCCGGAAACAAGTTCTTCTTTTAGGTTTTCCCCCTTCTTGTTTCCTTGAACGTATTCCACTAACTTTTCCGAAGTTTTCTTTTTCTTTTTTAAGTTGACTTCGGGCAAGTTTCTGGTTTTTTTTCGCCTGCTGGTTACCGAGTTTTTTGCTTCGTCGGGGGCGCTTGTTGCCCCCCCTTTCTGTCCCAGTCGCTTTCTTGACGTTTCCAGGACTCCTTCTTGTTTAAGATCCGTTTTTTGTCGGAATTTTTTAATTGGACGGATTTTCTTTGGGTTGTTTCCCCAGTCCCCAAGACCGAAAGGTTTTTTTTGATTTCCTTTTTTTTGCAGTGTTTCCCTCGCCTTTTTTAACGGTGTTTTCTCCCATTCCTCTTTCCCCCATTGATTTCTTTTGCATTATGGTTTTTTAATTTTTTTTTTTACGTTTTTCCCATTCCTTTCTTTCTGGCCCGTGCTAAAACCCCTGCTCCGACTCTTCCGCTCTGGCTCCGGCTTCTTTGACCTTTTCTGGAACTTCCCCAGCTTTTTTTTCTTTAGAAGTTTTTCCCTTTTTCCCCGGAGAGACGTCCCCCCTCTTGTTCTTTTGGGGGTTTTTTTTCTGCTCATTCGTTCCTGCCCAGTTTTCCTTTTTTCTTTTTTTCCCCCCCAGTCGCCAGGGCTTTGACACAGCGATTTTGCCAGTTCTTTTCCTCGTGTGCCCGTGCGTTTGATTTTTTCTTTTAGCCCAATTCTGCTTTGGAGTGACCAGTTCCCTTTGATCCCCTTTTTTGGTCTTGCTTGTCCCTTTTAAAATAGTCCCGGTTTTTTTTTTTTTAAGGTCTCTTGTCAGTTTTGGTTTTGAAACCCCTTGGTGGCTTTTCCTTTCCGCTTTTTGGTGCTGTTCTCTCAGTTTCTTTTCTGTTTTTCCCTTGGTTTGGCTTTTTTTCGGGCGTGGAGGAATTACTGATTTCAGCTCTTTTGAGATTTTTCCCCAACACTTTTTTTGGGTGGTTTTTTCGAATTTCTTTGCCCTTCTTCCTCTTTTCCTCCTCAGCCGTGGTGGTTGTTTCATTTGCTTTCCGGTGGCGTCCTCCCCTGCGACACCTTATATTTTTGGTAAAAATATCAGAAGAGGTCGCTCCTAGTCGGCCGCCCCCCTATCCATCCGCACCCACCCAACTCTACTTACCCACCCATGGAGCTGCGGGTCACCCAATGATTTCCACCGGTCGAAGTTCCCCCAATTTTTTCCCCCACTGACAATTTCTTTTCTGCCTCTGCATCACGTGATATCCAGATTACTTTGGATTTTTTCCCTCCCCAAGCCCTGTGACCTTTCCCCCCTAACCCTTACATTAAATTTTCAGGGGGCTTCCCCTATTAAGCCAAATTTTTCCCCCAGACTTTGTTTTTTTTTTGTGCGTTCCCAAGTATTCCCCACTAGCCTATGGTCCAGCTGGTCGACCCCTTTCTCGGGGACAACTTGTTATGTTTTTTCTTTCTCCCCCATCAAACCCATACCATTCGAAACAGCCTATGGCGCTCTTTTTTCCAGGACTTTAGAATTTTTTTTGTTGTTATTTTGAGAATTTTTTCACCCCCCCCCCAGCTTGATAACGTTCAGTTTTCCGTAATCTTCTCGCATGGTGAGGTTTTTGGCAAATTTTCACTGTTTATTTTTTTCCCTTCCCCCCCCCCCCCCCTTTTCCCATCGTGCAAGGCACGCGCCATTTATCCTTCAACTATTCTTGCTATCCCACCTTTCTTTTTACTACTGATTCCCCCAAGCCCCGCACCCTAGACCCCCCAAGTTCCTTGACGCTACTGTCCCCCCTGGTGACCTAACCTTTCCCTTAATTCCCCTTCCAGATTAAGTTCTTTTTTTTTTTCCCGGTCCCTCACCCCGCTTGATCCCTTCCGGTTCGGGCATTCGTCCCCTTCGATGAATGGAAGTCTCCCTTCTCCCTCTGAATGACAAATTCCCAGACTGCCATTCCTAACTTTTTTGTTTTGCAACCCCTTCGGCAACCACCTTCGTTTCACGGACGATGGTATTTGCCATCCCCCCACTCTCTCTTGTTGTGCCCCCCTGTCTCCTTCTATTCCCTGCTTCGTTTTATGGTGTTTTTTGATCAACGAGTCCAAATCCTTTCTTTTGTGTACCCCACCATTTTAGTTCGGTTCCGGGCCCCTGGTCCCCATTTTCCTAGTTCCCCCCCACCTGCCCCACCGCCTGGCTTGCGGCGGGGGACCCCAACTCGTTTTTTCTTTTTTTTTTCCCCGACTTTTCTTAATGCCCCCTGCCTGTCAACCCCCCCAAGCCAAAGTGGTTTTGGCCTCCCTTCGTATTTTCAACTTTGTTCCCTGTTGGGCGTTGGTACTGCCTTCGTCACCTCCCCAAAAGAGGTCCCTGCAACCACCCCTTTCTTCCTACGACTCCACCATCGACTGAATCGGCTTAAGGTCCCCACCAACGGGTCGCATTCTTTTCCTCTCTCCCCCATGCCTCTTCCACGGCGAACAAACGCATTCCCCACCAATCTCCTTTCCCCATCTTCCCCTGACAAGACTCTCAAACCCCGATTGCCTTTGGCAGCCTCTTTCTGTCCGTCGGGTGAGGTTTTCTTGGTCAGCTTTTCTTTTTCAATTCGTCTCCCCCTGACCCGGATTCTTCGATACCGGGTCCCTGTCGGAAATCGGTATTTTTCTTTTGCCTCGCCAAGTCCCTGTCGCGAAACTGAGTTTGTTTTTTTCCTGTCTCCTAGCTTTTCTTGTTGTTTCTTTTCTTTAGTCCCTATAGCTCCCGGTTTCGTCCACACCCCTCCTTTTTTTCTGCGACAGCCGCCATTCCGACCTTTCCTTTTTTTTTCTTTCAAAGTTATCCTCCCCTCAACTCGTCGCGCAGCCCCTTTTACGCGAATGTTTTCTTACCCTCTTTTTGGGGACTTTCCTCAAAAAAACCTTTTGGGATCCCCAGACGACGGGCCTACCTTCCAGTGTCTCTTTTCCCCTTGCTTAAGGCGTGATGTTGATTCTGTGTTGGTAAAACCGTTTTTTTCTTGTCAGCTGCCCTTCCAGGAACTTTCATTCTTGTCCGATCCCCGTCCCCCTCGCGCCCCCAAATTACCCCAACAAATAGGACCCCTTCTTTAGCTCACACTTTGACAAAGTTGGTCCTCCCTTTATCACCCTCTCTCTACTTCTTGTTGTTTGTCGCGGCTTCCTTGGGCCTATGGCGGTCTTCACCCACCCAACAACTCCGGTTTTTTCGATTCCCGGTCTTTGCTTTTTTTCGTCGTTTGTCTTTTGTCCCACCCTTCGGGGACACTACCTTGAAGGAGTCCTTGTTTTCCTCCTCTCACCAACCATCCGCACTTTCAAGCTGGTGACCTGACATGGGAGTTTCTTTTTTCCCTTCGAACTTCCAAACCCCCCCCAACCTGGTGGTGAGTTTCTTTCAATTCCAGAGTGTTTGTTTTTATTCTCGAGTTGTTCCCAGCGGGATTTTTCGGTCTTTTTTCCCCTTTCCCCTACCGGACCCTTTTTCTTTTTTTTTTCCCCACGTTTAGGGACCGCGCGTGGCTCCTGGCAGCGCTTCTTTTTTGTTTGCCCAAACTCCCCATATTATGACGTGTTTGCACGCCCTCCCCTGCCAAATGTGACATTTACGTCAACGAGCGGGAACGATTTTTCCCAGCTTGTCTTCAGTATAATTCCCTTCCTGAATGCTCAAAGGAGACCGGCGCCCCTTTTTTCCACTTGGTACCCTCTCTCGCCTTGAGTCTTGGTCTCTGACCCACCCGACCCCCTTTCACAGTCCCCCTACTTAGAACCTCTTTTGACGCTGTACCCCGCGAGAAACACGCACCCTCTGGCGCTTCAGCGGTGACTTCACCCCCCGAGTTCTTGCGGTGTAGCTTTCTTAGGAGGCGTTTGGTGGTCTTGTTTCTTTTTTTTCTTGATCGGATTCGGGATGCGACCATGCGCCATTTGCGTTGTCCATTTTTGTCCCCCCTGGCATTGGACATACTTTCCCTTTTGTTTGGAAGAGTATTCTTTGAGTTTTGGCTTCCTGGGTGGAATATTTGACTTACCCAAAGTTTTTGTTTTTTTTTTTTTGTTATTGGAAAGACCCAGGGAAGTGAGTTACCCCTTTTGTGGAAGCTTGGTTTTGATGCCTTTTTCGTTTTGCCCTTTTCTTTGGGGTGATTGGTGGCCTCCCTTTTGAGCTTTCATTTCTTCTGTGGTTCCAGGAATCAAATCACCCTTTGGCAGGTGGTTTTTTTCCTGTGGATAGTCTCCAACTGGAGTTGTTACACTTTTTTTTGTAAGCCGTATTCCTTGAATGGCTTTTTAACCTTCTTTGGTTTTTTTTTTTTTTTTTTTAGATTTCGGTGGAGTTGATAAACAAATGAAGAACTTTTTGAGTCTTTTTTTGGTTAAATTATTTGATCTTTCCCATAGTCCCTTCGTTTTGTTGGCCCCCCCTTTGGGGAGCTTGACTTTTTTTTTCCTGCAAATGCTCCTTTCAGAGCCATTTTCCCTGAATAAGGTTCCACCTTTCCCTGACGGCGTTGGTTTTATTCGTTGGCTGGTTTTTTCCGCTGTGTGAATGGCTTCTTGCGGGGTGGGTGTCCTTGTTTCATAAGCTTTTTATGGCGAATGGTGCGTTTTTTTTCGTAGCCGGTGAATTCTAAGTGGATCTGAATTTTGTCCGATCTCCCCCCTCTGACGCTTTTTGGAGTTTTCTTTGCGATTTGGAAGGGGGGACCATTTTACCCCTCGTATTTTGCAGCTGTTTTCCGGGCCCTTCCCGATTTTTTTTTCTTGTTTTTTTCCTCCGTTTCGGGCAATGGACCGGACCCCATTGCTGTTTTACCCCTTTTCCCCGTTCTTGCGATGCGCGCCATGTTTTTTTTTTGGCTTTTGAAGGCGATTTTCTTTTGGTGATTTGATTTGATTTTTTTTTGTCTCCCGTCGATTCGTTGTCCCTTGATTCGTTTTGATTTTTCCTTCCCATTCCCTGGTCGGACTCCTTCCTTCCTGATGTCCGGATACGACGGCACCAGGGGAAGACGCAGTTTTGGTCCCTTAGAGGCAGATCTAGTTCCCGGTTTGTCTTCCTTCTTTGTCTTTTCCCCCCCCTTGGTGGTAGCGACCCAGTCAACTTGGAGTTCCCCTGCAGTTTTCTTGCCTGTCCTTTCTTGGTTTTTCCCTTGTTTTTTTTTGGAGCGGGAAGATTTGGCTTCTGACTTTCCTGAGCCTTTCCGTCTCCAACGTTTTTTAATGACTTTTTCCCATCCCTCCTCTTTTTTTTGAGTCTTTTCTTCCGTGCACTTTTCCTGCGAGTTGAAGAAGGAGTCCCACGTTTGTACATGCCTTACCCCTCCCCATAGCAGAATCTAATTCCTGTTAATTTCAACTTTCCGCCCCATTAAGGCACCGACAACCCCCAAATCTCCTAGGATCTTACCTCCCCCCCCCCACACATCTAAATTTTTTTTGACGTACTTCTTTCCCTACGCCAAAATTTTCCCGAACTCGTTTTACCCCAACTGTTCGAACTTACCCCCTTTTACCCCCGGCTATCACTTCCCCAGATCACGATTACGCCCTTGTTTTTCCACTCCACCCGACATCCCAATGCATGTACTACCGTTTGCTTTTCCCAGGAATCCTATTAAGTGGTCCCCCTCCAAATACATCGATTCCCCTGTTTTTTTCAATGTTTTTTTTTTTTTCACTTTTTTTCCCACCCCTACGGCTCCTGGTATTTGGGCTTTTTTTCTGAAAACCACACCCACTCTTTTTTTTTTCATTCGCCCTTTTCCCACCGCCTCGAAATTCCCGTTGTCCCCCCCCCCCCTTTTTTTGGGGCTCTTTCCTTCTCCGAACCTGTTTTCCCCTTTTCCCCGGTTCCTTCTGTCCGTTTTCCCAGTCAACCATCCCTTTGCTTCCACGGGAACATCGTCGTTTCCTTTTTTTTTGGAAGACCAATTTTTCGCTTACTTTCACCGTCAACTCCCTTCCGCGAACGTTTTCTTTCAGCTTGAGCTGTTTGCCCGTTAACCACTGCCCCGATGGTTTCTAAAGATCCCCCTCCTGCCACCGCTCCGCGACGCAATGCCCACCCCCTTCCTCGTGTACCATGCACTACATACCGCCTTCACCGCCTCTATCCCCCAAGCTCCCGCAGCCCCTCTAAAACTTCTTCACTTGGAAAGTGTCTGCCTTCATATACATTGACACGTGTCTCCCCTTATACCACCAATTTCTTGATAACCCTCTACCCAAAGCCCGTTGGTAACTAATAAACCGTTCATCTTTGTTTCCTAATTTATCCAATCCCCTGGGTCATAATTTGTTCTTTCGCCTTCCATCAGACCCACTTCTGGGGCCAGTTCCCCTGCACGCCCCCCGGCCCGATCAGTTCGACTTTTCTTATCCCACCTGGTAAACCCCTCTTTGGAAAGTCTTTTCCCCCATTCTCTTCAGAATGGATTCTTACAGCGACCTCCCTGGTCTCCCGGTGGAAAACTCGATCGTCCCCCTCCCAAAAACGTAATTGAACCCCTAACAAGCCCCGGTTTGGCTGCAGCCCCCGTGGCCCGTACATACCTCGCCCCCCTAAGGGCCCCAATTCCCCGTCCCCCCACCGTCTACTCTCTGCATGCGTCTTGCCTTGCGGCTTTCTCCCCGCCCACCCCCATCAGTTTTTTTTTTTTTTTGGGGAAACTATATTGCACTTCCTTACTTTTTTCCTTTTTTCTACATTATGTGACACAAGGTTAACAGCCGTGGAATTGGGCCCCCCCGTTTCCCCTCCCTGCCCCCCTGTCTTTGACCCCCTTTTTTCGGCTTTTTCCATTTTCGCGTCCCCGCCACCGTTCTTGCCTTCCATTGCGGGCATTTGATCATTCCCCCTCCAGTCCCTTTTCTCCTGGCTGGGGGCTGTCATGTGTGGCGGTTAACCTTTTCTCTAATTCCCCCCCCTTTACCTCACCCCACTACTCTTTTCACCATCTACAGCCCACCATCTCTGTCTCCCGGCCCCCTTTTTACCCTTACATTGAGCCTTTTTCCTCCTCGCCATCCTTTCCCGGACGAGGCCGTGTCACAAATTTTCCTTCAAAGTCCTCTCTCCCTCTCTTTCCGACCCCCTTGCTTTTGAGTTCCTCCTGTCAGATCCCGCCCCTTGATGTGTTTTTTTTAGATCCCTTCCTTTCTTTAGGCCGGTTGTTTGCATGGGCCCTGTATGTCTTTTACGGTCCGTGGAGTTTTTTGTTCTCTTTTTTTTCCATTTCTCATTGCCGTGATTCGGACGCGTTTAGTCCCTCTTTTAGTCCCTTTTTTTCTAGCTTCTCCCTACCTATACGGCTTCTCGACTGACTTTTTCCGTTTCTGGGATCTTCTTTTTTGCTTCTCGTAGTAGTAGCGTTTCGTTAAGGAGTTTATTATTGTTTGAGGACACCCCTTTACCTCCTTGGCCCCCCAGGTCCCACATACTGTTTCCCTTTGCGTTAGTGTCTTCATCTACCCCCATTCTTTCTTTTTTTTCTTTTATCCCTCTTGTTCTCACCTTTCCTTACCTCTTTTTCTGCCAGGTGGACAACTCCCCTTTTCCGTCCCTGTCACCCTTTTTTTATTTTTCCACGTCTTTTGACAACAACCGAAAGACGGGACCAAATTTTGTCTTGCTCGAAACTCCTATTCCACACATCTGCACAAGGTAAGGCGGTTTCCCCTATTTTTTTCTTTTTCAAACGCCTGAACTACTTACTCAGTTATTTTGTCTAATTTGACCACCAAACTCCCACTCCGACCCCACCCCAATAGTTTTTTTCTTATTCGCTCCCCTGACACGTTTTTTTAGCGTTCAAGTGGACTCCGAAATCTCAAATTGTTTTTCTGGAAATCCCTCTTTAAGTTTTTGCTCCTGATTTTTCCTGGTAACTTCTGTGGATGGGTCCTTTCTTTTTGTTTTCTCTTCTTTTACAAACAAAATTGAAAACCGTTTTTTTTTTTTTAAGGTTTTTTTGTCCCCTTTTTTTTTTTATCGGGTTGAATCATCTTTGATTTTGGGGCTTTAGTTTTTCCTTTTGGATCACTTTGACTTGGTCCGGTTCCTGCTTCTTTGTGGATCTTTTCGGAAACTCACCCCCCACTCCCCCCCTTTTCTACTTCCAAAGGTTGCAACATTCGGGGAGTTTTTTTTCTTTTTGGGTGTACTTTCTCCCTTTCTTTTTTTCCCCCCCAACCTCCCCTGTTTCAAGTACACCTTCTCCACATTCCCTGCTTTTGCGCGCAGGCGAATTCAAGTTACCTGATAGAAACTCCTGAATTTTTTCAACCCCTTTAATCTCCTGTCGCACCTCGGACCCAGAGATTCGCTTCCTGTCCCTTTAGGTTTTTTTTTTGCAACCCTACTTTTTTTTTTTGAAATTACACCCCTTTCCACAGTTTTCGCCGGACCGAACTTTCTGTTGGCCCCCTTTCTCGCTTTTAACTTTTTGATTGGGAAGCTGTAGCCTCACCTTAAGAAATTTCATGTCTCTTCAGGGAAACAGATTTTTCAATGTACGCCCCCTCCTGTTTATTCCGTCTGTTCTCCCTCACCTCCCCCCCCACGATTCAACTCACCCCGCCGGTTACGCCCCCTTTGCTCTCCACGCAGGGGTGAGGCCATACCTTTCCCATAAGCTTTTCAGTCTTCTCAAAACGAGAACCAGGAAGAAATTCCCCGATCTTTTTCAATTCCCTTCTCACCCCCCTTCCATGTCATTAGATTTTTCCCCCTTTTCTGATTCCCTTTTTGGCTTTTCTGGTTTAGTGTTTGTTTTTTTTGTTTTGTGTGTTATCATATGTTTCTTTGGTCGGCACTTTTTTTTGGTTTTCCCTGCCCCCTTGGTTTCTTCCCCCTCGCTAGATGGTGGTCCGAGACGTTAGTATGTGCTTTTTGCTTCCCCTTAGTGTTAGGTGAGCTGGCTGTTTCACCCCCTGACCTTGAGGACCTTTTTCCTGGGCCCCTCCTTTTTTGAGGTCCTCGGAAGTTGGCTTCCTGCTGGGGGCCACTTGCTCATGTGCAGGTCTTTCCCCTTTTTGTTTTTGCTTGTCCCGGTCCTCGCGACTTGGCCGGTTGGGTGTTGATTTTGTTTTCCCCTTGGCCGCATTTCGTTGACCAGGCGCATGGTGCGGTTTTCCCCCCTTTCCTCCTTTTCCCACCCCCATACGACGTGCGAGCATTCTGAAGGCCCGGTTTTTTTGCAAAGTTGCACTTTCGTCGTTTTTGATTTTTCCCCCCCTTTTCTTCCCTCGCCTTTTTTTGGGGAGTGGAGTAAATGCCTCACAAGTCCCGGATTTCTTTCGTGATGTCCCATTTTGCTTTTTACCCCTTCTTTCCCTTCCTTTCCGGATCGAAACTCAAGGAGTCTTTTCCGTTCTCTTTTTGAGCTTCTTTTTTTTGGACGAATGTGGATGCGTAATACCTTCTTTGGACTGTGTCTTTGTGATGCGGCAATTTCTTTGCTTTTCGTCATTCAACTAAAGGAAATTTTTCTTTTGAAAAGCTTGATGGCGAAAGGTCGTGCTGGTTCGCCCGTTTTTTCCCACTTTCTCCCTTTGTCCTTTTCAGTTTTCGGTTAGCATTTCATCAATTCCGCATTGATTTCCCTCGGTTCTCTTTTGACTGGCCCTTGTTTTGCTCCAGTTTCCCCCCCCCCGTTCTCTTTTACCGTCTTCTTCAACCATGCGAAAACCGGATTTCCTGCTCCCTTCTCTGCTTTTCCTGCGAACCTTTTATCTTTTTTCATCCGAGAGATTTGTCTTTTGTGCGCGCCTAGTGTTTCGGTTCCTTTTTTCAGGCGGAGGTGGTTTCCTTGATTTTCGTCCTTACTTTCTCATTCTTTACGCCCTGTCCCAGGCGAGTCCTACAGCTATGCTTCTCTTTGATGACCCAGTCTTGCGTTTCTTGTTTCCTGAGGAGGCCACCTTTTTTCTATTTCCGGGCTTTTCTTCCCAACGTTTTCTCGTGCTGTGTGGGGCTTTGCCATGATGGTAATCGATTAGCAATTTTTCTGTGCTAAGTTTCTCTTGTACTTTTCTGGTCCTCCCCCTGGGAGGGGGTTCTAAACTTGAGTTTCTCGCCATCATTGCCTGCAGGGCTCCCGATTTTGCCGATCTTTCCGGTTTTGGGTCCTTCGGCCTGAGTTTTCGGAAGATCGCTTCCTATTCGGATTATGAGATCCTGTCGACCCCCCACTCAGTCCCCCGGATTTCCGTGA
>Ga0179593_1531200_pt1 | contig 13706 bp, 15 predicted proteins | sample CZODoug2_1_08_16_FD_185931 | JGI IMG/M metagenome (GOLD analysis project Ga0179593, IMG submission 185931) | Vadose zone soil fungal communities from Angelo Coast Range Reserve, California, USA - CZODoug2_1_08_16fungal (PacBio error correction) | ecosystem: Environmental > Terrestrial > Soil >... | reverse complement strand
CCCCTACTCGAATTTTATAATTCCCAATATTTCCCGATCTTTTTTTGTTAATTTTCGGTTTTCACGGTTAAATCTGTCTCTACTATGAGTTCCCCTACCCTTTTATTTTCCTCGTCCCTAAAAAAGTCTTTTGTGGCCTTGACATAGTTGTTTCCCACCATCAGCCGCCCCCGGGCCAAGTCGTTATTCAGACCCTCGCCCATAAGGATCTCCCCCCTTTCTTCGTCTCCTCGACTTCCTTCTTCCGACTTTCTAAAACCCTCTAGAATCTGGTTTGCAGCTAGAGCGAGAGCGCTCCTGCGTGTACCTTTTCCTAAATCTAATGACTCCCCTTCCACCCCAACAAAGCCCCCTTACCCCCGTGGAGCCCCCTACGTTTCTCTTACACCAAAGTTAAGTTCCTATCTCTATTAGCACCTCCTTTTCTTTCTTTTTTTTCCGTACGGCCTTTTCTTTAACACCCCTTTGTAGTTATTGGACCCTCTGGACTAATAATGAGCTCAAAGAGTTTCCTTTTGAGTCCCTTCTCAATACCTTCCTATAGAAAAAGTTCAAAGATCTTCCAGCTTTCCCCCCTCTGCGAAATTGTTGATGGACTGTCCTTAGCCTCTTTACCTTGAACTGAAACCTCTCCCTGGGATCCCTTTTCCCCGAGTGCTCTTTTTTTTAGTTGGTTACTTTCTCTGTTTCTATTTCGAGATATATTCTCTTGACGTGTTGTTGAGTCTAGCTCAATTAGTTGCCAATTCTCCCCACTCTCCCAGTCCCTCTTTTTTTGATTTTGCTTGTCCGGTATTTTTCCCTATCTCTCAACTTTCTCGCTCCATTGGAGCTTTCCTTCAACCCCACTCTTTTGAAGCACCCCCGCTTAGTAGTTCATATTTGTCATTTTGCGCTTTCTATTCTTTTTTTCTCAGAATCTACAGGTACCCCCCCCTTGTCCGGGCTCCCTCCTCCCCCCCGAGGCTCGCGTACCTTACTGGCCCAGATCCTAAGATGCAAGACTCTCTTCCTTTTAACATTCTTCTCAAGTCAGAGTATGCGATTGACTGTAACGGCTGAATTCGTAATCGTATGATCCCGCCTCTTACTCTTTCCCGTGTCCGGCTTTCTCCTTTCTGCCGCCCCAAGATCCCCACGCCCGCTCGCAATGATCGCGCTTCTTCTTCCTTTTTAGCAGGCTTTTCCGGCCTCCCTGGATGTCTCCCGAAAGTTCTGTCAGTCGATGGTTTCCTTTATCTCTTTGCCTGGCTTTTTCAACTTGTCGCCAGGACTTCCCTCCTAGCATTTACGTTTCCGCACCTAGCCGTTTTCTACCTGCCCTGGTAATTTTCAGAACCTCCCCCCCTTTCCGACTCGTCCTTCCTATCCCCGGATACAGGTCGGAGGCGTGTTAGATCTTTTCCTCATACACTACGCTTCCTTCTGTGTGAAGATACTCTTTCTTTTTTCTTGAGGAATTTCAAATTTCGAAATAGAATGCTGCTTCCTTGATGCCTTCTCCAACAATCTCGCCCCCCTCATATTCTTCTGCTGAGTCCGAGCGCTGTGACAATTTTTTCTCTTGCTCTCTCCTCCAGAGCAGTTCTGAGTCCTTTCTCCCTCTCTTCTGAACCCTTTCTTCTTTCCCCCCCCCTTCCAGACGTTTTTTCCAAACGCTCTTCGCGATTTTTTAGGCCTGTCTCCCCTCCCCATCAAGCCGTCGGCATCCTCGGATGCTGCTTCCCCTGCTGGTAAGTTTTTTTTCCTGAAGTAATCTCCCCTCCGGTTCCCCCCTAGTTGACGTCGTGACTCCCAATGCACTTTCATTCAAAATTAGCGGTATCACACTTCCCCCCGGTTGTGCCCCCCCTAATATCTTCTTTTCAAATTTAGGCGAAAATTCTCATTTGAGGATTCTGAGTCAAACCCTTTATTTCTGACCGTTGGGTTTCTCTTCCCCAAGAGCTCAGTTGATTAAGCGATATTGGACTTTAGCCCCCCCCCTACGAGGGGTTGGAAATCTCTTTCTTCTCGGTGAAGACCAGACCTTTTCTTTTTTTACCAGCTGTTGATTTAGCGAAACGAAGCGCGTACCTCGTGATTGGTTCCCTGTAAGTTCTGTCAATGCGAGAAACCCCCCTCGGGGCTCTTAAAACCGGACAGGAGACGGTTATACACCCGCTGGCAAAAGGTTGGCCCCGTTAACCCTCCCCACTTTTGTCCTTCTTTTTTCCTGAGTTTTTGCCTCCCTTTATCGTCATGTGTAAAAACCCTCACCCCTTGCTTTATGTTCCCCTTCTTCCATTTGGGCAGATAACGTCTGACCCCCAAAAGGCTCGAAAAAATTTGTCCTTCTGGCATCCTCCCCCGGACCGCAGAATCCCTGTGACCCGTTTGCATGTGAACCCCCCAAATCCCCCCTATACTCCTTCTACGGGCTTTCCTTTAACACAAGTCATCAAGTCCGATGTCCCCTCTCAAAGATGTCCAAATCCGTTTTCTTGAAGTTCCCCTTTGCTAGGTTTCTCCTCTCTTTTTTGTTTTGAGACGAGGACGCCATTTTTCCTCACCTCCCGAAACGGCCAGCGGCCTCATTATCGTGTTCACGTCCTTTTCTTCACGCGGATTTTCTCTGGGCATTCCCTGAAACGTGCTCCAGGACACCACCCACTTTTTATTGTTCGAAAAAGGGTCCATTTATTTTTTTTTTTGAGCCCTCTTTTCGGTAAAGAGCGTCTTCCCGTGGAAAACAGGTGGCCTTCCCCTTCTCCGACGTCTTGTTGCCCCCCTCCCTGAACCCTCCGAAGCCCCCTCACTAAGCTTTTGTCAATTAGCGTGGAGATACCCCCCTGCAGTGCTCCTTTCCCCCAATAGAAAGCTTAGATTACCCCGGTCCCCCTTTACAAATTTTCCCGAGCAGTCTTCCAGCCCATGCCATTGCTTCCCACAGCATTCGACCCCCCTCCCCCTGTAGTTCCCCTTCACATCTTTTTTCTAATACCTTCATATCTTCATCATCCGTTAGGATCCCCTCGGAGCTTCCAATCTTTGCGCCTCCTTCCCCTTTACTTTTTATAAGTAAGTGCTTAGTGTGCCTTCCTTCTCCTTTCCTTCTATTTCTCTTTTTCATTTATGGAAGCCGACTTTACATGAATTTTCATCTTATATCTTTTTCAGAGCCTTTCTCCAAAGCCTAAAAGTTTTACGGCGTCCATTTTCAGGGGGGGCAGGAATCTTTTTTATTCGTTGTAGCCTCTTCCCCCCATAAGGAGCTCTTCTCCACGGCCTATTGCAGCATCTGTCAGTCAGGAATCTTCCAGCCCTTTCACCGTTATCCCTATTCCCAGCTTGTAATTAAGATTGCTTCTTTCTTTCTCTAATCACCCTAACTTACCATAGTATACTAGGAAGGAGCTTCTCCGATTCAGGTTCTCTCGGTTTCTTCCCGAACCCTTGATCAATTGCCCAAGTCCGGTACCTCTTCCCCACCTTCTCGACTTTGTCAAATTTCCGTCTCCTCGGATTTTTTCGCTTTCCATATGAGGCGAACTAATTTTTCTTGTTGTTTTGAATTCCGATCCCCTTGACACTGCCTTTTGGCTCCTAATAGCGGTCCCTTCCTATGAGGCTCCTTAGCCTTCCCCCTGAAAGTACTCTGAAGGGGTTACCTGGTTTTTGGACTTTTAAACCCCTCAGAACCTCCCAAGGCTAACTATTGACCCCGGGTCCCTCTGACGTACCTCTCCTTGAGCTCGTAAGTTGTTACATCCCAGTCTCCCTTAATAAAAGTCCCTTTTGGTAAAACCCCCTCTTAGCTCTAATTTTTTAAAACCCCCTCTTTTCTTGAGGAGTTAATCTTCACTCTCTCTTCCCGAAAAATCCTTTTATGTCCTTTTTTGGGTTATGATACCACCCTTCCAAGCCCGTTCTCTCGCCTTCCCGGCTCTCGTATTTTCCCCTTCCCAACGGTCTCTCGCTCTCTGCATGCGCTTTGCTTGCCTTTTTTTTAACAGTTTTCTACACTCAAGGCTTTCCCCTCGGGGCAACTGAACTTCGCGCCTCCCGCCCCCTTCCATAATCCTTGATGCCCCCTTCTTTTTTTCCTTCTTTTAATTTCTCCTCTGGTTGCGTACAGTCTTTTCCTGTCTTTTCGATTAGTATCGGTTCGCACCCCTTCCCGTTCTGGAACCCCTAACCCCTTTCTCTGCCGCATTTCTGAGTTTGGCCTTTTGATGAGTTCGACCTTCGCGATTTGGACTGTAATTCGCGTTTCCTTCGTCACCCCTTCGGGTTTTTCTGGTTTTTTTTTCAGTTCCCTTTCGTACGCTTCTTTGGAGGCGCGGCCCACTCTTTCCCCAAATTTCCCCTTTATTGTCGATCTGAGCCTCCGTATGGGAAGGATTCCTTGTGTTAGAGTTTTACAGCACCTGAAGATCCCTTTCCCATGGCTTTTTCTGCGACCTTCTATCCAGAACTTCCCCAATACTGAGAATGAGTCTTGATGTTCTTTTTCACAAATCCCCCCCTCTTGGCTCTTTTCCTGTGTTGCTCCTTTCGCTGAGCCCGTGTGTTTTTCTTTCACGTTAGGTTGCGTCGTTCGACAGACAGTTTTTTCCTCCCTCCTTCCGCCCTTGCGCTGTTCTTTTTTCCCGTTCCTGCTCCTATTAACCCCCCACACATCTCCTCCCACAGACGTCTTCTGAATGTCTTCCCTTCCCCTGAAGGTTCCCTCCAGACCCTTCCCCCGATCGACTCCGCGACGTTCCCTTCGGTTGCCCCCTTCATGAATTTACATCCTTCAATAACCCTCCTTTTTCAAGTGGTCTCCTTATGAATACTTCACCTCTCTTCCCTATCCTGGAATTCCGTAGGCCGAGTCTTTTTTTATTTTTTTATGAGGCAAGTTCCAGGACAAGATCCTTTTTTCTTTCAACGAGCTTCCCCCTTTTCTATTTTTTTTGCTCGTTCCTGCTATCCTCACTTTTTCAAACATTCCCTTGATTTCCAATAGGCTTCTTCATCCCACAATTTCGATCGCCCCCCCTTCCTTCCCCCCGATTATTAGTTTTCTCCCAAACTCCTTCTGTTTCCGAGTATTTTTTCATGATATCTTTATTTTACTCCCCCCCCTTGTGGTTGCCCCTTCCCGGATTCGTCAACTAAAGGTCCAGGTTGGGTTTGACCTCTTTTTTACTATCTCCCTCTCCCTGACTAAGCGCTTCGTTAGGTTCCCCCCTTCCCGAATCTCCTCCCTTTATCTTTTTGTTTTAAATGTTTTCTTAGAGCCTTCTAATCAAGTTAGCGGACGCCCCGCGATTATCCTTTCCGCAATACCTCCCGATCCCATTTTTCACCTTTGCCAGCTATCTACTTTCTTCTTACCAATGGGAGTCATTCTCTTCGGAGCTTTCTCTTAGACTCCCCTTTACTTTTTGTAGTGCCTCCCTTATGAGACCCTTGACCATCCTTCGAGACTCCCACCCATCTTTAGATATGGTGACAGGTTTTTTCTTTACCCTTTCACTGATGAACCTTTCCATAACTTTTTTTCCCCTTCCTGTAAGGTAGAGTTGGCCCCAATCACTTTGCACCAGATGAGATCAACTCTCCAAGTTTTCCCACTCAGACTTGTCTTTTTGCCGTCCGAGACCCATAGCTTTTTTAGCATCTCCCAATTGGCCCGTTGCAGTCCCAATCCGTGTTAACTTGGCAACAACAGTTTTCCGTTCTCCTGGATAGACCCCCAAACAGATTTTTTAATCCCCATTTCTTTTTCGGAAATTATTTTGGGTAACATTTCCTGGGGAGTTTTTAGAAATTTTCTTCCTTGTCTTGGGCCCCCTTAACACCCCCCCCCCTAAATGACTCCTTATCTCGTTCCCCCTTCTTCTACTTTGAGCGTTTTTTTTCCTCGCTCCATTGCATCATTTCTCTGTCCCCTTTTTACCTGCAAGTAAATCGCTTCTTACAAGCCTCTTCCTCTTGTCGCTACCGGAACATTTGCTAGCTTTCCTTCCTGCCGGCCCTTTCTGCCTCATCTTCTTTATGCGGCTTTGGTTAAGTTTTCGTAATATGCCCACAATCTTTTCCCCGGTTAATGTCAAACTCCTGATTACCCCCAAGATCTGAAATTCCGACACGTTAGAGGACCCCCAACACCCCCCCCTTCCTTCGTCTTTTCGATTTCAGTTTTCCCCCCCCCATGCCTCAACCTTTTCTAAACTCTTGGTTGCGCAGGTAGACAAAGCCCCTTTTTTTTACTCCCCCTGGCCTTCTTCTTTTCCCATCGAGAAGCGTTACCTTCCCCTTCACCAAGGACGAGTGGTTCTTTTTTTTACCACTTTTCCTCCCCCAAGTTTTTCGAGTTCGAGCCTCTCCGAGATTCCACCCAAGCATGTTGAGTCCCCTCTTCGGCACCCCCTTCGCCAATGTGCCCCAAACTGGGCTTTCATGTTTTCCCCAAATGGTACGGCTGGTTTCTGCTAATCCCCTCTGACTTTGGCCTCCCTCGCCCTCTTTCAGACCGGGTTTCTTCAGGATTGCTTTTCCCTTCCCTGCGCTTTCCCCAGAAGTGTTTTTTTTCAAACCTTTCCACTGTCAAATCAGCACACTATTACTTCCCCTGAAATCTTCCTTAAGTGGACCAGAAAGTTTTCCCCCCCCAATCGCCCCCCTCTCCGAATGGTTTTTTCGTAAGTCCCCCTCGCCAAGTTTCTAAATTTCCCAGCAACAACTCCCTAACCAATTTTCCCTTTCCCCCGTAGTTTATTTCCTCGTGCCCTAGACCTTCTGGCAGACCCCTTGATAAGTTTTCATTTCCCGCAATTACATTTTCCGAGCCTCCCCCCTCCACCCGGACAGGCCCTCTTTAGCTCTCTCTTCCCGGCGTTCCTCTCCTCTAAATCCTTCCATTTCTCACACCCATGGCGGGTCATTCCCCTTATAGTTCGACCCCTTCCCCTTTTTCTGACCTCCTTTTATTTTTTGCGATGTCTACAGATCCCCCCTTGCGGCCCTTCTGGATCCCCCCCCTTTTCCCGCACGAACCTCAGCTCTTCTCAGCACTTCTCTGCATTAGTCCTTTTTTTTCGTGTTAGCTACCCTTTCCTTGCAGTTCCCCATATTTTAAAGCTGATCTATTCCTCTTTTTTTTCCCTACTTGCTTCATCCAAGAAGATCCGTCCCCTTCCTGCAGCTCCCATTTCCCTCACTTCTCTTTTCTCTGAGGGGAGAATTTAAGCCCCCTTTCTTCCCTATATATCTTTTCTTTTTGTTAGACCACGAGGACTTGCACCTCTACCCGGCGACCTCCAATAGGCATTCTCTGGCTGATTCTTTGTCTGAATTTTATTTCCAGCAGCACTGCAGAAGTCTCGCTAGACTTTTTCCCCCCGAGTATTTTGCAGTTATCGAAACGTTTTCTAGGCCTTTGGCAAAGTTTCCCTAATTTCTGGCTTTTTTCTTTTCAGATTTCCGCTGTACCGTCCATGCCTCCTTTTCCTAAGACTTCCTTTTATTACAACTTTAAAAGATACCCTTATTTTCCCAGCTCGGTTAGGTCTCCCCCTACCATGGAGCCCAGCCCAAGAAGACTTTTCAAAAGGATTAGAGTTTCCTCTGGAATTGTTCGGGGGACCCTTTCTTAAAGTCCTTAAAACCCCCGAGCTTTAAATTCCCCACCGATTAAGTCCCCCTTTTCTTCCTGCTGGCCCGAGAATTCCCTGAACCTCTCAAATTAGCCCTTCTTGATCTATTTGGTAGTTATTTTCAGAATCCCTATGAGTCTAGCCCCTTTACCCGCGCCATACTTACGACTGTAATTTCTAGAATTTGTTTTGAAGCTAGGGAACTTCTTTCTAGCACCCCCTGAATCCCGAATTTTTCAACTCCGATAAATGTTACCAAGTCCTCTTCTCAATAATCCCCCCCTTTTTACCAGTTGTCCTCTAACTTTTTTTGACAGCCCCCTTTTTTTTTGCGACGCCTTATCTACTTCCCCTTTCGAAACCATTGCCCCTAGTGTTCATCCGCATCTCCCTTACTCCTCCCCTGGATTAGTTCGAGCCAGCGGACCCCCCAGAAGTTAGTTCTCCGCCCGGCGTGCTTTCCCCCTCAGAATCTGGCGCTAGTAAGGTCCCGTATCTCTGAGACCCCCCTTTTCCTGACTCCCCAAACCCGCTTCTTCGCCCTTTCCCTCAATTTCCTGGTCCCGATCACTTGCCTTCCCTCCCCTCCTATACTTGGTTCCTTCTCCTTCCGGCCTGCCGAGTTGCGCTTTTCCCCCTGCAACTAGTCTCCCGGTCTTGTGTTTTTTTCTAACCACAAAGAGTTCCCCTTCTGGCCCTTCAAAATTAGACCTCCTTGATGATGTTGTTGCTCGGAGAACTCCTTTTGGAAGACCTTTTCTCCCCTTCCTATGATGCCCCCTCTCTTATCGCAGGGATTTTTTTCCCCCGATGCAGGGAGGTCTCTTCCACGCTTTCTCAATTTTTAAGCCCTCTGCGTCTTGACGCTTCGTCGGCCGGGGCGCCCTGTGGTCTTCTTGGAACGCCTTTTTCCCCCTCTATGAGGGTTCCGAGTGTGGTTTTCCCCATCTTTTCAGGGCGTTTCTCATTGCTGTATCTTGCACCGTGATTTTTATGAGTCTTCTGCTCGACTTTTCCTCAAGCTTTGCGCGGAAACTTCCCCGTAAATTCTTTGTACCGTTCCCCCAGAACGGCGAGCTCGCCGGGCTTTTCCAACGTATTTTCCTTTTCTTTCCTGGCTTCCCCCTTCCAACATCTGGATGAAAGTCGTCCAATACTCGAAGACCCCATCCGAAGGTTTTCCCCCTGCTAACTCCTTTTTCAAACCATACCGACCTAGTCATTGAGCTGGGGCCCAAGACTACTCCCTTCCCCAATACACCCCGACAGTAAATGCGCTCGCGTCTCCTTTAGCTCTCCAATCCAGTCTCCTAGTTAAGTCGACGTATTTCCAAATAGTGTAGGAGGCCTTTTTTTAAGTCCTCCCTCTCTCGTAACTTTCTTTATCAGTTCTTTCGAGAACTCCCCTGCGGCGCCCACAGTGCCCCCTTAAAACGAGGTTTCTTTTGTTTCCCCTGGTGTTGGCCCAGAAACCTCTCTCTTAGGTTGTTTGGTCTGCGAGCCACGCTGGATCTCCTCGAGGTGATTGAGCAGGGGCTATTGATTGTCTCTTTTTTGCGTCCCAATATCCCTCCCCCCCCACATACTGAGTTTTTTCTTCGTTTATAATCTTTGCCTTGTTTACTGACTCTTGAAGCTCTTCCAAGGCCTTCCTAGTTTTCTGTCAAATTTTACCTCCCTCCTTATTAACTTCTCCGACTCTCCACGATTACGGACCTCCTTTTCCACGCTTCCTTTTTCTTGCCCCCTTTCCTCTCTGTGGCCTAATCACTCAAGGCCTCTTCCCTCTAGTGTCAAACTGTGGAGTCCTTCTCGAGTTTTTATTCTTAGGGTTTTTTTTTCATCTCTTTTGTCTGTTCAACCCCGCTCTTCTATCTTCTTAGCCAGTGACAATTTTAGTGAATTTTCCTTCTGACACCTTCACAGTAGTTGAGTTTTTCCCTTCCACTGTGAATCTCTTTTTCAAACTTCCTCTAAGACTTTTTTTGTAGACATTACGAACCAGAAGTTCAGTTGTTTCTCCTTAGAAGTTTTCCCTTCTCACTCTTTTCCCTACTTCAATCCTGATCCTTTCCTCCTTTTTTCTTTATAGCTTTATCCTAAAACGCCCGACTTTTTCGTTATGTGGCCCCGCGGCCAATATGCTCCTTTTTTTGTAGAGGTTCCTCCTTGATGGGCCTTCTATGATCTTTCCTTAATGCTTTTTTAGACCTTTTGATGCCATTCAGACCTAGACTTTTTTTCAAGAGTTTCCCCCTGAACCCTTTTGCCGGATCAGGCACCCCCTTGATCCTTCCCCCGCATCATTAAAGGAGTTTCGATCTCTTTTTGTTGGACTGCAAAATCTCCCCTCCTTCAGATTCTCTCGCCGAGCCCCCGATAGCTTTGCCCCTTTTAAGACGATGTCGTTCAATCCACTTTCAGTCTTTCCCACGAGGGGCTTTTTTTAATCGCCCCTTGCAACATGACGTCCTCTTCGCACTCATCCTTCCATACCCCTTACCGGTCTTTTTAACGTCGGGAACCTTCTCCTCCTTTTTAGGTTTCTCCATTCTCTCTCCAAGGACCTTTCCAATTTTCTAACCTGACATGTAAATTTTTCCAATCGATTTACTTTCCAAGTGGACTTGTGGCAACCCTTTCTTTGGGACCCCTCCGTATTCCTTCTAGTTTTCTTCTCTTGGGAAGTCTTTGTTAACTAGCGGGCGTCGACTTGGGTATCACTCGGTGATTTCCCTCTCAATAGACCCAAAGTTATTTTCCTTTTCTCGCTTTTCCAAGGGCAACCCTTTTTTGGCCCCCTCTGGACCCCCAACCTCCTTGTTATCTTGACCCACCCCCCTAATTTCTCCTCCCGGCAGTCGCTGGGACCTCCTCTTTTCTGTTTAGTTAGATATCTGGCGGGCTTAAGTCTTGTCGAATTTTTTCCCCACCCATTTCCCTCCCGATTATCGAGCTAGGTCCCCCCCCTATCTGTTGAATTTTTAATCGAGTCACCCCTAATGGCCCTGTTCAACCCTCCCCCCCTTATGTCTTCTTCCCTTCCTCTTGCATCTGGCCCCCCCTGTAAGCTTTGCCATTATTGTTTTTGGTCCTCTCCCTTTTTTTTCCGAGTTCCTCTCATCCAAGTTCCTTGGAGGTCCTCTCCTTTTCGCACCGTTAAGTTCTGATTCCTTCTGCCCTTTTTATTTCCCGTATACTTAGAAGCCTTCCATTGTAATTCAAACCCCTTTTTCCAGTTTTTAAGACGCCCCGATTTCGGCTTAGAAACAACCTTTTTTCCCACAGGTCCGGACTTTTTTCGTTAACCCCCTTTCCCCTTTAGCTTTATCCCTGAATTAGCCCCCCTAGGTTCTCTCCTCCTCTTTTACGCAAGCTATCGTTCGCTCCTCTTCTTCCCCCTTCCCTTCCTGAACTCCCTTCATTCTCAGACCTCGCCGTAGCCCCCCCCTAATACTCCATGTCTTGGACCCTCAGACTTTCCCTTGCATTTACCCCCCCCCGATTAACTCCCCTTAACCTTCTTCCTCAGCGAAGAGATTCCCCCATAACTTGTTCATATCTTCTTTTTCTTTCTTGTTCTTCGAGTCCTCTTCAGCTTTCCCCTTTAGAATTTTCTTTAGATCCTTCTTTGGAGTCGCTTTCGCACTAAGCGGAGGGGGGAGTCTTTTTTGAGACTTTTTAGCAGTCTTCCCCTTTTGATTATTCTCTTTTGGCAACCGAGGGCACAAGAAGGATCAGTTCTTCAAACTGTGGTTCCACTTTATGCAGCCAATTCCCTTACCAAGTTCCCCTTCTTTTAGGCCCCGTTTCTGCTTCTTTCTAACTTTCCTTTTTTGCTTGAAGCCCCCCTTCCTTTTTATTTCCTTTTTCCATCCTTTCCTATCTAAACTCCAGTGAGTCACTTCGTATTTTTCTCATGGCGTTTGCCCTTCAGTTTCTTCAGGGCTTATTCCCCTTTTTCCCCCCCCCCCCTTCCTTACGATTCCCAACTCCTTCCTATTCCAATAGCACTCCTCTTTCCCCCCTTCTTTCCAGAAAAACCTTTTCTTTTGTGGTGATCCCCTTTTTGGGACTTTCTCTTGAATTGTTCTTGTCTTTTTAGTGAACCCGCCCATTCGCCTTCATGTTTTGCTCTTCCTGTTTTCTTTTGAATAGTTTCTGGTCCCCTCTGAACTCACCTTCTCTTGTCCGGTAAGTCCTTCCTTTTTTTTCTTGCAAGGGACCGCCGGTTACTCCCTGTTAGAGACTTTTAATTCGACTTTTAGGGACTCCGTCGAAGCAATTTCTGTGTCTTCTCCGCTCCTCTTTTGTTTTCAAGGGTCTATCCTCAAATTTCTGAAGAAACCAGGATAGATAACCCTAACCTCAGTATTCTTCGATTTCTCCCTCAATAGACCCCCTTCACATTTTTTTGCTTCATTCCTGAAGACTTGTTAATCCCGTTGTGAGGGAGCGAGGCCGAACACCCTCTGATGACTTGCCTCCCTACAGGTTCGGGATCGCTCTCGCTGTTACCAACCCCATTTCACCTCCCGTCGGTGTCTTCGCCTACCGGATAGTACGTTCGCCGCCCCCTTATTCTGTCCCCCCAACCTCTAAGAAGTACTTTGAGCTTCTTCCCTTTCGAGTTTCTCTCCCTTCTTTCCTTTAACCTTTGAGGTGAGAACCCTTTCCGGTCCTAGTTAGCGGTATTGCCCTCATGATAGTCAATTTCTAGAATTTTGACCTTCCTAATTTGAATTTCTCTTACTCCCCCTGGTCTTCGCAAGGATACTTTCTTTGAATTGGGTGAGTTTTTCCCTATAAGTGGATTGCAGTGTACTTATGATCTTTCTTCGAAACCACTTTTTTTACGTCCCTCTTAAGTATGGACCCCTAACAAGAGATCTTCCTCCCCCTTCAGTTAGGCCTTCTTTTTCCTTTCGTTTGATGTTGCTGAATCTCCTTAATTGGTCGCTTGTCAAAGAGGGTCCCTTTCATTCTTTCTATGATGTCTCCAAGAGCTTAGAGCGGCGGCCGTTCTTTCCTAAGGCTAGGGCACCCCTAACGCTGAATCCTTCGTCTGCGAATTTTTTCTGGACGCTCACCTTTTTCCCTCTTTTCGGCGGTTGAGACTCATTTTTTCTGAAGGCTGTCCTCCCAAGATTCATTTCATGATTTTTTGTAGCTACTTTCGGCTCAATTCTCCCGGCTCGTCCAGCTGGAGACACCCCAAGGACTTGATGAGGGCCCTCAACATTTTGATGTCTTTCTCTTAATGGCGGTGCTCTTTCTTTGATCCCACCCCGTTCGACGCTCGACCTCACTTCCTTTTTTCCCCCCTTTTCTCTAGGCCCGGATTTTTCTTTCGGCATGCTGTATCTGTACTCTTTCGACCCCATCTGCGAGTGCCTTGCAAGCTTCCTTCGGAACTTTTTTAGGTTAGTCTTGTTGTTTTGCTGAGTTTAATGGGTCTTTGTCCCATAAGAGCTTCAAATTCTTTTGCCTCACAACATCTCTTCCAATAAGTTCCTGCATTCTCCTCCTTTTTTTCTTTCATCAGACGTCCTGCACTTCACTCCGCACTCCTGTTCCTCAACCCAGACTGACGCGAGATCCCAGCGCGTCTCTTCTTTTTTCTCCTTGGAGCCCTCACTATGACTTCCCTCCGGCCCCCAACGTGAAAAATACCCTTTTTTTAGGTGGCGCTCCAGTACGACGTCTCTCACCAGCTCCCTCACCACTCGCTTCCTTCGCATACCTGCTTGCTTGATTACTTATTTTTACTCAGGATCAGTTCTTTCACCTTTTGAGGAAATCTTTTCTTGCCATCTCGACATGCGTATCGAGAGCGTCTCCAGCAGAACTCCCCAAGGTAGGTGAATGTATAGGTGTTCTGGCGCCCGAGACCCCCGGCCGACTTAAGTCCTTGACAACTCCACAGGTTTCACAGTAGCTTTTGAAAAGGCAGGCACTTTTTTCTTTTTTCTTCTGTAAGCCCCAGTTAAGCTTTTCCCGCGGATCTCGGAAAACTCCGGGGACCGTCCCCAAACTGGATCTTCATCCTTTGCGGCTTCTTCCCGTGCCCTACTATTG
>Ga0179593_1507300_pt1 | contig 13706 bp, 16 predicted proteins | sample CZODoug2_1_08_16_FD_185931 | JGI IMG/M metagenome (GOLD analysis project Ga0179593, IMG submission 185931) | Vadose zone soil fungal communities from Angelo Coast Range Reserve, California, USA - CZODoug2_1_08_16fungal (PacBio error correction) | ecosystem: Environmental > Terrestrial > Soil >... | reverse complement strand
CTCTGAGTCGGTGGATGCTGACCCCCCCATTATTTAGACTGCGTTGGGATCTCCCCTCTTTGAGCTTTTAATTGCTTTTTTTTTTTTGGGCGGTTACATAATTCCGAGACCCCATGCATCTAAGGAGCCAGGCGCCCAGTGTTTCCGAGTTTCCCCCTCCATTCGAACGAGGGACAATACTGTCTATGCCCATTAGTTGTTAAAGTTTAGATAGCAGATATGGAGGCATTCGCTTGGGCCGGGTGTACCTCCGCGTCTTTGTATGCTCAGTCTCCCTATCAAGCCCCCATTACGGATTATTTCTCGAGATATACCCTCTCGTCCCATGCAGCCCTCAGACGCGTGGCTCTGCGCGGTCCGATTTTTCGTCATTTCCTCTAATATTGCAACCTTCCTTCTCTCCCCCTTAGCCTTGCAGACCGGTGATTTTCTCCCCCTCGGTAGGCCTACAACACACCACCAACAGATCCTCTTTTCATTCTTTCTCGGAGATAGATTCTGGCATTCCCCCTTTGGAGTTGAGAGTTGCCATTAGACATGCCGCCTTTTTCCCCAGCGCGCTTTAGACGAATTCTAATGCTGGCGGTGATTTTTGCATCTTTTCCTCTTCCCGAATTACTCACGAGCCAGGCCGGGATCGTAGCATCCTGGTACAGGCGACGAGATCCAAAGAGTGCGCGCCTTTTGACCGCCAATCAGATTTGATCTGCATACTCCCCGTACGCGTCCTTTTAATGGGCATAGCAGTCCTTTGGCGATCTCTTTTTATCGCTTGCTTAGATTTTTCCTCTCCCCTGTTTACCCGTCCGTCCTACGACCCCTTATAGTATCTCCCCTCAACTGGTGGCTCGCTGTTCCAAACTCCCGGTTTTTTTTTTTCACGGAGTTCGCGTTTTATCGGCAGCCTCTTTGAACTGGGGATTACTAACCCTCTTTACCGCATCTCGCCGGTTTTTAATAGATTTCAGTTATCTTTCGAGGGAGACAGTGCGCTACTTTTATTTCCTCAGTCCTACACAAAGTAGCGCGCGCTATGATGGGCTTTGTAGGATTTTTCTGTTATCGCTGCCTTTGAGTTACGATCCCGCCTCTCTTCCCTTTTCTGGCACGCAGGCGTGTAGACAACTTTTGCTGTTCCCCAGATCGTGCGTACTTGCTCAGAGATACAACCGCTTGTTCCCATGGGGTGGGGCGGATCAACCGCGTATGGTCTTTTTTCGTACGCTTTCTCTCCGTTCTTCCCGTCCTTTTTTTTGTTAAGAATGGTTCCTCTCCCCACCGAATACCGATCGCTCTGAAACCCCCCTCCTCCCACAGAAGTATTATGATGCACATTTTCCTCTCCGTGCAGCCGTTCAGTGAATCAAGTAAATTTCTTTCCCGCCGGCTCAGATGTTTCCCTTCCCCCTTCCCTTATACTTTAACACATCGTTGGCCGATTCCTCCCCCCGGCAGAGTGTACTTGGTAACTTATGGCCTTAAGAAGTTCCTCACCTTGGAACTGGCCGCTCCGTTCAGTTTTTTTTTTGGCCTCGCGCCGTCTCTTCGTTATTGAGATCTTCTCCCCCCGGTTGCTGCCCGACCCTTTTTTCTTGCGGCGTTCCAGTAGTTGTTTCCGGTTTGACCACTACCCCCTCGCAGATCGAATTGTTCCATGAGTTTTAAGATTGTAGTGTCCGATCTCCTTCCCTTGCGCCGTCTTATATCATCCTCCGTTTTTTGTTGATTTTTAGAGCGTCGGCTGGTCCCCCGTTTCCTTCCGATCGGCACGACTTCTTGAAGTTGGCCAATTCTCTTTTTTGTCATCCACGCTTGTTTCCGACTTGGCCGAACGGCGGCTTTCCCAATCGCTTTCGCGACCTTCGCACTACTCAGGTCTCTTCACGCGATGCCTTCCACCAAGAACTCAGCGACCGGGCCCCCCTCCTGTGTGATCGGCATTGGCCGCCGCGCACTTTCTCCTTATTCAAAGACCCTGTCTGCGGTTCCTCATCCAAAACGATCTGCCTTGATCAGTGAACTTTTAATCACCATCTTGATTCTGTTTGCTTGACCCGGTTGGGAACCCCTGGCACCGCGACCACTGGAGATTGCAGGTGTTCCGGACTGGCGGGTCGAGAGGTTTACATTTCTCAAGCTCTTCCCTTTTGGTGCGGCAGGCCCTCGTGTAATTTTTTTTTTCATAACGGAGGAACAAGCCTATTTTTACTCCAGCCTCTTTTTTTTTCCGACGCCCACCCTCCCCCAGATGCACACGAGGTCTATCGCGATCTTTAACGAGTCTGTTAGGCACTAGTTCCTTGAAAAGCGCCTGGCTGTACTCTCTCTAGCGTGATCGCCGCATCCAGAGAGAAACAGACCACAGTCTCCCCCCCCTCGTCGCCCAACCATCAGCCCTCTTCGTCGCGCCTTTGTCTCCGCAGCTAGGCGCAGTCTCTGTGTATGCTGATGGGATATCCCCTTTTTTTTTACGACGGAGGACACGGTAATCGAGACTCTTTTTTTAGTGAAGACCTTTCTCCTTCGCTAGCTTCCAACATTCTTTCAATTTGGAACCTCGTGATTTTGGACCCCGCGAAACCACGATGTTTCATCGATGTGTCTGTCTTCGCTCAGTATTGTGGTTGTTCTTACGGGCAGCGACCACTTCACAGTTTTTTGCGAACATCGTTGTATCTCCCCAGGCCGGTTCGTGCTTGACCCATTGGTACAGTTCCCTATGGCTGACGACGCCCCCCCCCCTCCGATGTCGGCCCCAGGCAGCAAGCCTCCTGGGAGAGCCCATAATAGTCCCGGGATTTTCGTTCTCCCCCCACCTCTTGTCCTCGGGGCGCGACATAGGACCTTCACCTCATCGTCGAGCTTGATGAGCATTTTATTTCGAAATGCCGGCACTTCTCTGGACACGCACCGTCAAACTCTCCCTCAACACGGCTCTTGCCTAACGATCGGAGAGAATGAGCGCTTCTTGTGTTTTCGTTTGCCGATTTCCTTCTTAAGCACCTTGTCTCCTTTCCCTCACTCGCGAAGAAGTTCCCTCTGGGGAGATTGCCGGATTCCGGGATCAAGAAACTCTGGCGCGCTGCACCTTGGGCTCTGAAGTCTCTTGAATTTCTTTCGAAGCAGAATAAGATTCCCTCTCTCTACCCCTCCTCCCTTTTCCAGAAGAAACGCTGTCCGTTACGGCCCTAGCTCAGGTCCGATTCCCGCCGTTCACGGCTGTCTTGCTCGAGGAGCTTTTCCTTGCAGACCCCTCAGACGCGATGGGCGACTTCTTATCTTCCTCGAGGATGTCACCTCCGACAGTGAGATGAGACAGTACTTTCCCAGGGTTATCGAAACCAGTTTCTCTCCTAGGGTTTTCCCTCTAATCGATACTCTTTCCCTTTCTCCTCATACAGTTTTTTTTTTTTTGGAGGAGAGTCTATGAGATTCCTTGTCAAACCTTCTCTTTTCTTTTTCCCGGTAGTGTCAAGAGGTTTTTTTCCTCTCCTTGATGATTAGCTCAATTGCCCCCCCTTCCCCGTTTCCCATCTGCCGAGCATCACCGGATCTCTCGATTTAAAAAGTGCTCTGCACGATGATTGGTAGAACAGACAGTCACCGTCACCGTTCCGGATCGTGGGGCTTTCTCCTTCTTCGACTCTTTCAAGGTAGATTCTCAGATCCCTGGCAGCTCGACTGATCCAGTCCGCGAGATTCTTTTCTTTCTCCCGTCCCTCGGCACCCCTGGAAGCATCCGCGGCTCATGCAGATGTATCGTCTTTTTCCTCGAACCCATTGCATGCGCGCGTCACCCGAACGCGATGAGATTCTTTCCGTTTATGTCTAGCGACATCCCCCCCCCAACTACACGGACAGAATCCTACTACATTTCTGCCGATACGTTACTGAGACGACTGGTGTCCCCTTATATTGTTGATCTCCCTTTCGCTGCCTGCCTATTCTTCAGCGGCTCTTGCGAATAAGTCCTGTTCTTCCTTTCTTCCTTCCTAAAGCGCACTTCCCTTGCTCGGATTAAATAATGCGTCCTTCTCGCGGCCCCCAGATCCTGTCGCTTTGCAGCCCCATTCTCCCCTTTGCTCTGCATCAGAGCCTTCATCGGCCTGTACGGGCTCGTTTGATTCCTAGTACTGAGACTAGTTCTCGAGTCGCTTCGCCACCTTTCCTGAACCTTCAAAAACCTTTTCTCTCCGCCGACGCCGACAAACTTCGAGTACAAGCCATTTTCTTCGAGCCATTTGATATCTGCTTTTTCTGCGGGTTTTCAGGGATCATCTCACTTTTGGAATTGGCTCGACGATCTAGATGATTTCTCATCCCTCTCTTTATCCCCCCCCCCCGGTCTGATCTTGGCCGCCCCAAGCAGGAGTCTGGTCTGCCGCCTGATATGTAATCAACGGCGCGATCCTTTTGATGGCTTTTTTCTCGCTCTGTGGTCGGCTTTTATGATTTTGGGTCCCGCTCACGTGCGGGGAGAGTGTTTTCTTTTTCCGCACTATTGATGTTTCCAGATTTTTTATCAGATCGGTATGAAAAAGATGGTTATGTTCTGTTGTGGGGCGGCTTCCCGCTGATTTTAGCAGATCAATAGATTTTCCTCCCGGGCGACCGCCGGTATCCCCAATACTGTCCACTCCCCCGGCCACTTCCCTATGGGACCTCCCTCCGCACGCCGGGTCTTCTTTCTCCTTAGCGTTTCCCAGTAGTACCCCATAAAGTTTCCCCTTTTTTCCTGCCCTAAAATACTTAGATGATTTTTACTGCGGAACGATCGTTTTTCTGTTTCAAATAAGTCATTTCTTTTCTCCCTGATCATTTTTAGAGTGCGTCCCCCTTCCTTCCAGTTTTCCCCTTCGGCCCCATGAGGATTTTCTTGTCGCCTAAGTAACTCTGTCCCTTCGTCCTGGCGGAGTTTGTGACCCATGATGTATGGTCTCCCTGCCTTTTCCTTCTTCTTTTTGACAACTATCCTGGACTTTCCTGACACACGAGCCTCTCAGACCACTTGCCCCCCCCTCGAGCTTCAAGAGGTAGCGTTCCGATCCTACGTCCTCCGCCCCCATATCTTCTTCGCTTCCCCCTTTTTTTTTGGTGTCGAGTCTTTTTCGATCGTCCTTCCCGCCCCGTTTCCTGGGGGCACGACTTCTTGTTTTTCCCTCTTCTTTTTTTTTCAAATCTCTTTTTTTTTTCCTGGTTAGTAGTTAGCCCTTCTCTCCTACCATCGCTTTCCCCTACGTTTCTCCTCCAGTGACGACTTTTCTTCTTCCGGCCGGTCGGAAGAAACGCACAACAGCAGCTCTTTCCTCGTCAGGCTGTTACGGTGCAGGCCCCCGCGGACTTTTCCCTTAGCACGCCCCTTATTGACGGTGACGACACTCGCAACGAGTCGTGCTGTAATCCATTTTTCAGCCCCCTCTTGATTTTTCGTTTTAACTTTAGGGTTCCCGAATTGCACGCGCACAGGACGAGAAGTTTTCCCTCGTGGCGGTGAGTCCTTTGGAGGAGAGAATTGGTTAGGGGCTTTTGCTGGCGAGGTCCGGTGGTTTTTTGGTCCATTGGTTTAAAAGCGGGAACAGCGCATTCATAACCAGAGAGTGTGACCGCCTCCCACCCCGAAACAAGAGGTTATAAAGACGGTTCCCGTTTTTTGGAACCTCGGCTGGCACTTAAATCGGTTGCGGCTCGCAGGAGACACAAACCCTAGCCCCCCTGCCCAGCATTTTCTCTGCCGATCGCGATTCACCCCCCCTTTCCACCGTAGCGCGTCGCAATCCACTTTCTCGCTCTGGATGCGGCTCTGCAGCAGGGACGCCTGAATGCGCGCTCTGAATCGCGCCTTACACGGCTCTTGGACATCCGCGAGGTCAGAGATTTTTTTCTTCCCTTTCCATTTAAAAGTCTGCGATTTAGGCCCCCGAGACATGGGCAGTTGTGCCAGCCCTTCAGGCCGGATTTTCTTTTACCACGCTTACGCCACCCGTGGGAGTGTCTATCCGCTCCGTTTCGGCGTGAGTAGTTGGGGTGTTTTTGCCCCGGTCCGGCCGTCCCATCCACGATACAAGCTTCTTCCTCCAGCCGTTCGCCGTTACAGTGCACGGTTCCGTTTTATCCGCCGTTATGCCGTTTGCCCCCAGAGATTTGGCGGAAACATTTACTCCTGGTGATTTTTTTAGCTCCCGTCGGCGGCGAAATTTGTAGTTCCTCTGACGAGCCCTTTACTTGGCTGTTTTTTCATTTTTGAATTCCGTAACCGCATATGTACAGCTTTATTCGCCCACGCAGCTGCACAAAAGAGCAGTCTCCAGGGTTCGGCGCTTTCTGTCGCCCCCTGACGAGTCGCCGCCACCGTCGCTTCAGATGCATTTGAGAGCCCGCGAGTTCCTTTTGTTGAGTTCGACGATTTCCGCGATCCTTTTTCACCGGACGAATCTCAGCATCTCGTCGCAGGGCTGATTCCTTTTCATGGTTACAGTCTTATTTTTAGGAAGATCCGAACAGCTGCTCTTTTGCCACCCCTAGGTGGCTGCCTTTTTTTTTGACGAGCGCCGCGGTCGAAGTTATATCTCCGGTATATCGAGCTGCGATTTTCTCCGCGCGACGAAGGAAAGAGGATCCTTCCCCCAGCCCGTCCCCCGGCGGCCATTTGTTCCTTTTTCCTGGTCGAGCATCCTGGGAATTGTTCCGCCTTTAGCTTTCCGCGCTTAGCGCTGCGTTGTGCCAGGCTGATTTTTCGGTGTAGCACCGAACTGGACTTGAGAGGCAGGCCTGTTCTCACCCGTGCAACGGAAGTATCCTTACCAGTGTTGCGTTCCTCGCGGATAGGCCTCCCCTAACTTTTTTTTGTGATAGATAGATGTCTCGAGAGCCACCCTTCCTTCGTCTGGTTTGATCTCTCCGACTTTATGCATGGACTTGGTAACGCCCCTTTCCCAGTTCGGTGACATCTATCGCTGGAGGAGAAGCGCCTTCTGAAAGCATTTTGCCCCTACTTGCCTCGATGCTCGTACCAGTGCATTTTATCCCCTTGTAGCTGATGCGGCTTCGCTTTATCAGTGTGTCGTCGGCAGCGGTACCCCGATAAGTCAATTCCCCTATACTCCTGCGCGAGATCGGAGAACAGGCAAGGTTTTCCACCCCCCCTGCCATCCGAAGGTGGCGCCGCCTCAGATTGGTTCGGTATAGTACTACGGAACTGATCAAAGCGAATCAGATTAGAACATTAGCCAATTAGATGCTGAGTTTCTTCAAAGGGGAGGAAGACAGCACCCCTTTGGATCAACCAAAAAGAAAGCGTTCCGATCCATTTGCATCTAGTGTCCCCCTTTTTTTTTTTAGGAAGAGAACGTTGCGGACCGATATGTTGCGATTGCTTCGTCCTGCCAGGCAGACCCCTTAGTGGAATCAGCTCGACACTTGGCGTTGTTTTCCTTGTTTCTTCAGCTTATTTTCTTCCTCGCCAAGGTAATGGATGTTCGCCATCTGTCAGGGAAGAGCCTCCTGATCCCCCTTTTTTTTACCGGCTCCTTTCGCCCTTCCCGGTTTTCTTGAATTCCAATATTCAATCGAAAGGTACCCCCGGACGGTCGCCGGCCTCGTCAAGGCTGCTGATCCCCGCTGTTATGTGCTTCTGGCCCTGGATCTCCCCTTCCCCCCCTTCTTTTAGCGGCGCCACTTCTATGGCCCTGGCCCCTGGCGTTCGTTTCCCCACTCACGGCTCCTGTCCCTGGTTCCCCTTTAGGTGGTCCCTCATCATTGGTCTCCCTGCCCTATGGAATGGTTGCTCACGGTCCTTCCTTGACGAGTTGTCCTCGGCGTTCTGAGAGACCCTTGCTTCTCATTGGACGTGACGTTCCTGTTATGTCCAGCCTCCTATCCCCCACGGCGCCTTAGCGCTTCTTTGGCTTGTTTCTGCCGAGGGTATGTTATCGCGCTCGGCGCTTAGATCAACGTCGAGTTAGTCTTCAGCAGGCTTTTTTTCCGCAACCTGTGAGGGCCCTTTGATCGGTTCCCGAAGACTATCTAGCACTTTTTAGACATCTGGTCCTGCGGCGTGGCTTTCTCAAACGGCTTTGATACTCGATGTTCATAGGTTCTCCCGTCGAAGACGAGCCTTCTTCGGGCTAAAACGGGACGAGAGATTCTTTTTTTTTGCACCTGCGCACCTTCAGTCCTGATGGAGTCCCCCTTCTTGCAGTGAGGAGTGCTTTTAGCCCGCTCTTCGTCTTTTTCGATTGGGTGTCCATTCCCCTGATCTTCACGATGTTTGGCTCTTTCCCACGGCCAGCAGGTGGGTGCCGGTCCTGATCATTTTTTCGGCGGCATCAGACCTTCCCCCGCGGCATGGCGAGTGTGATGTTTTCTTTCCTCGCCGTCTACGCGCTCCCGTTCTGATTTTATTCTTCGTCCCCCTAGATGGTTGCTATAATTTTCGTTTTCCTTCGTCTAAACTAGGCTTTTTGACTTGCCAAGGACCCCCCGGCTCCTCTCCCCGAATTGGTACAACGAGTTTCATTTCCTGTCGTTTTTTTTTTCTTCCTGCCAGCCCCTCTATTCCAATTCCCTCCTTTGGTGAGGAGATGAATCTGTCCGGCGGCAGTTGGCCTCTGCCACTTCTTGAACGGCTCGCTTTGTCCAAATTCGATTTCTCTTGGGTACTTTTTGGACATTCCCCCCTCGTTGAATCTTTTTTTTTTTTTATCACTGAGCGCTCAATCGTCTGGTTGCTCCTCTCTCCCGCCGGACGAGGTCGCGTCCTTTCCAGGATAGGACTCCAATAACCGCAGCGCAAGGGCCGCTCATTTTCGTGAAGGTCGGTTGGCCGCGCGACATGATCCTTTCTCCCAATCATCTGCCCGGTTCCGAACTCGCCAAAGATTCTTTTTCCCTCTCATTGCCATGGTTCCTTCACACTGACGCGAAGATTACTTTATGGCGCAAACTACGCGCACCCCGGCCGAAGTTTCCCCCCCTTGATGGCTTCTTCTTTGCGCCGCCTGCGATTTTTCGCTCTTTGCCTGGGTTGAGGGCTTCCCTCACACCCATTGTCGCCGCCCCTGGCGACGTGTTAAGAACGCTCGAACAGCCTCCTTCCAGGAGTTTCTTTCTTCACACCCGACCCCCTGAAGTAAAGCGTTTGGCTTCGATGAGCCCCCTTACGGCACTCTTACAAGATTGAGTTTTCGGCTACTACCATCCGACGCGATAGATGCATCCTCCCAGCTGTCGATACCGACCCCCACTTATCCCCGAGAGCAAATTCCCAATCAGCGCTCTCTGCGGCGTGGTTGCGGGTCTGCGGAGCTTTTTTTTTTTTCTTTCTCTGACAGTTCGCCCTCCTATCCGACGGCGATTGTCAAGGGCACCCTCTTTTCGTTCTCTGAATGTTCCAGAATTCAGGAATACCTTCCTCTCCCGAGCCCATCTTCTTACTTCTCCCCCTACCTACCAGACCACAGGCACGCAGCTTCCTGCAAAGGAAGATTTTTTTAGCCCGCAGAAACATTTTGTTAATCGCACGCTCATGTGATGCAGGGTCGATTTTTGTTTTTCTACGTGTAAGTTTTCTATCTTCCGTCCTCCGTGGCTACCTCTTTTCTTCCACCCTCGCTCCGGCAACTGTTTTCGCTTTCCTGGGTTATTTACTCACCTCTATGCGGCAACTGCCGCAAGCCGTTTAGGGGTCCGCTCAGGCCGAAATTGATGGCGAAGCCGTCCCCCTTTTCATGGTCTTTATTATAGGCGATTACGACTGGTGTGTTCTTTTTTGTTGGGGGGTGGGTGGCGTGGGGTGGGTTTTTTTTGGGTTTTTTTCCCAAGCTAGTCCGGGAGCGCCAGCTTTAAGACCTGCTGCACGTTAGATTTTAAGTCCCTCCAAGTGCAATGAGGCGCGAACGCTCCTCAGATCCGAGATCCCCTCTGGGTCGGCTGTGTTTTCTTCGACCCGGTCGAGTTCCCTTTTTTCCTCCTCTCCCTTCTTAGTAGTTTGACGCTTTTTATGTTCCCGTCTGCGAGGCAAGGCGATGAAAACAGACGCTAGTCCATTAGCTTCTGTTGACCCCTTGGTTAGGATCTTCGCGCAGGGCTTTCGAGCTGCTGATACGTTCTGCTCCCGAGACAGAATCCCCCTTCGGCGCCTGAAGCTCCTTTTTTTTGCCAGCCCTTTTTTTCCTCCTGGCATCCCAGATGGTCGATTAGGGCATGGTGTTGTTTTTCCCGCATGGCTGGGCTCTGTTTTTTTAGGACTTTTTGACCCGGCTGGCCCCCGTGATGTGAAAGTAGTGCTCCGGACTTCCGGCAGGACGATTGCATTCCCTTATGCTCATCGATCTCTCTCTCTTACTCCGTGGTGTTGTTTGACAGCTTATCTATCTGAGCTTCTACCCCCCCCATTCGTCTGACTTTTAGAATCCGCAAGCGGTGACTCGCCCATTGGCCATACACTTTTTTACCCCCCCTCTTGCTGCACACTCAGGCGTCTCGTCTAGAGGCTTACAAGCTTTCTCTATAAATCGCGCTCGCAAGGGCCGCTCACCGGCAAGCTCCTCTCTTTCGGCGGACTTCCCTATCTGTGTCGCCGGGGATTCGTCGGCCGCCACCCGACATCGCTCGATCTCATGCGCGACTCCTACAAGTCATTCCTTTTCGCTCATCGCAACGCCTTGTCCGTTTCCTCCCTTAATCGAACTGAATGAGTCTTCCCTCGGGGGGGTTTTTTCCCCCGAGCTTTGTTCGCTTCTTCCGGTTCTTATCCCAGAACGCGGTTCAACCCACAAACCCCCACCTCCTCACAGAGCCCGCTTCCTTCTTGACTCTTTTCGTAGGGTTACGAGAAGTGCGTTGCACTTAGCACGGTCTCTTGTTAGCCGCCGCCTTTCTTCAGTTTTCGTTGCCGATCAGATCGACCTCTTTTTCCGTTTTATTTCGTCCCTTCGAAATTCATCCCTTTCACAAGGCGGGAGCTGCCTCGCAAGACTTCCGGCAGGTTCGCGTTTTCCCAGACTAATTCGTCCCTTTGCCTCCCATGCTTCCTCTGAATCTTTCTTCCTTCGCCCTGTCTCCCGCTTGCAGCGCCTCACTTTTTTCCGTCTCTTCCGCTTGTTTTTCGACGTGGGCCCGCTGCCTTTCTACCTGGAACCCCCCCGTCCGACTCCTCCCTTTTTAGGCTCGTTCTCGCCTCACTTTTTTCTTTGTTTTCAACCTCCTGCCGGTCTTGATGAAGATGCGGTTTGTGGCTGGTGCTTCTTGAGCAGTTTTTGCGAGACGACAGCTCGCTCTTGTCTTTCCCTCGTAGTAGGATACTTACGCTAGGGCAATTTCACTCGCCATTCTTTCTCAAGTAAAGTAGCTGAGGCCTGTTTGGTTTTTTCTGACGGTGGTTCCCCCTTAGTCTATCCGCAGAATAGGAGCTGGGAAAATCGGGCTTCCTTAAGTCTTCCCCGGCGATCGTTACCCCCTGGCGGTTCACATCTTTCTTGAATTAGATCCCCTTTTTTCGGGGTTGCGGTTTATGAAACGCTTTTTTTTTTTCTTCGCGCTTTTCCCTCCGCGTTTCTTTAAGCGCGGCCGCGTATGGTTCCCCCTCACCCATGGCCCCGAATTTTCTTAACGCGCTCCCCTCCCTTCGATTGTGATAACTTAATCGCCTTTGCGCTTTCCATTCGCCTCCCTCCCCTCTTTATGCGTTGGCCTTCCATTTTCACTGATCGGCCTGCTCGTTTTTTAGTTGTAAGTCAGGGGCGCTACATGCTCATGGTATCGTGGGGGGAGGACGACAGCTCGCGGCAATGGCGACTGCTTTTCCTTTTTGGTCCTCGCTGATTCTTTCTCATGTTTTCTGTTTTAACAGCCCGTCTTTTTTCGTCGACCCGTTTTAGGACGAAGGCTCACTAGCGTTTGTGACTTCCCCCCCCACAATTCGATCAGACTTTGCCTAATCCAGGCTAAGAAGTTAGTCCAATAGATTCCCCGCCGTACCTTCCTTCTCCTATGTTCCCTCTTAGTTGTTGTGTTTTTTCGAGATGAGGTCGTACTCCAGTGCCCGGAACTACCTTTGATTATCTGATGGCCCCCATCTTGCTCGGGGGCATTGGTCCCCCTCAGCCGTTTAAGTTGACTGAACTTTTTCCCCCCTCGCGGTTTCGACGTTTCAGCGTATCTTCTGGTCCCTTCCAGAAGAGGCCCTTTCCTCGAAGGTCAATGTCGGCATTGCGCCCCGCCATTCTCTGTTACTCCATTTTAAAAGGGGCCGTGTGGACTTCCAATAGTCACCCTCTCGAGCATTTCCCATGGTATGCACCACGTCGTCCCCCCTCAGATGGCGTTTTGAGCAGGCCCACGTTTTCGCAAGGATTTTTTTGAATTGCGCAAATAGATGGTCTGTGAACACCCCCACCCCGAATGTTTCAGAGGGCGAACTCTTTCTGGTTGGGCTGCCGCCTCAGGCCCTTTTAGCGCGTACCTATTCTTAGAAGAGCGATGCACAGCGCTAAAGACCCTCTTCGTTTCGCTTTCCACAAACCTTTGACCAGTGGAAGCCCAGGTGCGAGTTAGATACCTGAACGATGGAAAATTCGAGTTCCCCCCTCAACACGCCGTACAGTCCGCCGGCTTTTGTTCACCCGAGAAGTTAGTTTTCTGACTCAACCGTTCGCTCCTCCCCCCCCCCCGCCCATCATTCGCGTATCTGAGCGTTAGGATCTCCCTGACAATGCCTGGCAGCGGCCGCCGGCCGGCTCGCGTCCCAGGAGACGGCGCGCGATTCCTGCACGCTTCGTCTGCGGGAAGATGACTCCTGGGAACTTTTTTCCGCAACTTGACCATTCCTTTTTCGAAATCACGGCCGTTGTCATTCCCCTGGCTTTTTTCTCTTTGCTGTTTTGCGGTCGTCCGTTAAGGGTGTTTTCCGGGGATCGGGTGCGTATACTCGCTCCTGGATCCCAGCTCGGAAGTCCACGCTCCGTACCCTGTGAGGCCGAGGCGACAGAGCCACTTTTGTCGGACACCTTCCGCACTTTGTTTTTCTTGCGAAGTTGCCCTTTTCTGCCCGACGTATCCCTTGGTCCTGGAATTTTGCTGAGCCGATGCCGCAACTTTCCCTCTTATGGCGCACGAAGTGTTGTCATTTCCCATGCGGAAAGTTAGAAGGGCCCCGACACATTACCCCGACTGTAATTACCAGGATAGTCTAAGATTTTTTTTTTTTTTTTTTTTTCACATCGTGCATTGCCGAGGTTAATTAGCGATGTCGGGAGGTGTTCGTCCGGTAGGACATGGAGAGATCCCACTTTTTCACCCGTTGTTCGAAATTATCTGAATGCTCTGTCTTACTTTCGCTCGAGGCTGTTTTCTTGTCGTGCTTACTTGTAACTGACAACCCATGTTCGGATGCATCCGTTTTGATCTCTGCCTTGTTAAGATGTCCCTGTTTTAATGCCTAGGCCGTGATCTTCCCTATACTGATTTTTTAGACGGACGACAGAAGTCGACGGCCCCTCGGAAGCTCCGCGACCCTAGGCAAGTGACCTCCGTGCCTCGGTATCCGCGAGTTGGTCTTGCAGGCTAATGTCTTTTTTTTCAGCCCCCCCTATCGTTTCGATTTCAGGTGTATCTCTAACAGGCGAACTTTTTTTTTCACGGGCACGTTAGCTTTGCCATTGCCATGGAGCTCACAAGTCTAGCCATCCACGTCCGGAACGAAGGCCTTG
>Ga0179593_1424840_pt1 | contig 13706 bp, 9 predicted proteins | sample CZODoug2_1_08_16_FD_185931 | JGI IMG/M metagenome (GOLD analysis project Ga0179593, IMG submission 185931) | Vadose zone soil fungal communities from Angelo Coast Range Reserve, California, USA - CZODoug2_1_08_16fungal (PacBio error correction) | ecosystem: Environmental > Terrestrial > Soil >... | reverse complement strand
AACCTACCCAGCCCGTCCCCAGACGGCTGGTAGTCTTCACTTATTGAGTTAACCCTTTTGCGATCCCGGCCTGTTCCTTCCCCCCCCGATGTTCGGACGTCGTCTCTTAGTCTATTTCAGCGCAGCTTTTAACGATTTATCGCCCTCATACCTGGGTTGATCGCCCTTGTTGTTCTATCCCTGTTGAGAGATATTATTCTAACGATCAGGGCTTATATTTTTAACTGCTCATTCACATTTCCGAATCTTCATGGAACAACCCAACATGTACGGTCTACTGCCTACTCCACATATTTTTATAAAAACATTACTATACGTTCAAGACGCGCTAGCGGGCAACGCGATAAGTCTAATAAGTTACGCTCGGCCCTTATCCCTAACGAAAGGGATATTCTCTCTTATGTTTCTTGCTTTTCACGATGGGTCCATACGAGCAATTTGGAGTTTATCACACCTTCCCCCCATTTTGAGGGCTTACAATGAATGACCTAACAACTTTTTTTGTTTTTGCACAAGGATCTTCTCCAATGAGTAAATGCTGCTTCTCTTATCAGCGGGCTCTTCGACGAAGACGAAGCTCTGTCTCCAAAGTCGGACCTCGCCCCTGAGTTGGAGGCCGACTCCGTTAATGTTATGGGTAAAATTTCACGATGTACAACTCCGCCACACCTCTGTATTTTCTTACTCATTTAACCAAGTTTTCATTCATTTATTGATCAGCCCTTATCTTTTATCTCCAAAAGTTTGACGTAGAGTCCCCCTTGAGCAATGTGTACTTCGATCGTATTAGAGTGAGGATCCCGCCGGAGAGGTTCCATTTTAATGCCCTAAAGGAAATGGTCACCAAGCCTTTGCAATCTTCCGTTGCCGCTAATTCTTAAATTCCACTAAGAAATTAAGATACCCAAGTTCACTTATCTGTATCGGTGCCAGGATTAGTCCTTGACTCTTCCCTCTCTCAGCGAGGTGCGTTTCAATGACTCAGCCACAGCCTCCCCTCAAACACCTGCTAGCCCTCTATAAGTTATTTTTCGCCCGAGAGAGATCCGGATCGATTAGCAGATGTTTTTTTCGATTCCTCATGGAGGCTCGGCTGTACGCTCGCACCACACAACGGCTTTGACGCGGGATCTTCCCTGATCTTGATCAACGCTCTGGCAAACAGCGTACACCAAAGGGGTTGCAAGACTCTTCTGACTCCAACATTTGTCTCATAAAGTGGATCACTCTATATGTTCCTCGCCCTCCTACGCGGCCCAGGTTTTCGTGTGTGCTCCGGGGCTGCCCGGCACTTGTCTTCCGATTCGCGGCAACCATTCTGGCCAAGGTAATAACTGATCCATTACTACAGCCCCTCGGTTGTTGTCAGCCCCTTTCCCCTCAGGGTTTTTGAGTTCGGATCGATTCTCCCCCGAACAGAGGCGGTTCCCGTATTTTGCCCATTGTCCATGATCGTGAATTGATAGTTGGAGTCTCTTCTCTTCCGGCATATCGGCGGTTCCTAGGACTGGTTTTAATCGGCGCTCTCATCTTATTCGGACCCCCATACCCTCCCTTCCCCCATTACGTTCCCCCAACCCCCTTCGCTGCTGCATCTGAATCCCCAATTGAATCTTTTCTCTTCCCCTCGTTTCTTTAGTTAAAGGCTCTCCTATGTGCGTTATTACTCGCCTTTCCGTGTTTCGAACGTCTCCGTCGTCCCCCACCGGATCATTCACGGTCTTTCCAATCTCTTTTTTTGTCCCACCTTTTAGGTGAGCAGCCGTATTTTTAACCCGAGAGTTTCGTCACTCCACCTTGATTTTGATTTTGCAGCACCCCTTGATCTTCTTTAGATGTTTCCAAGGATGGACTTATTTTCTGTTTTTTTCCGCCAACCTCGATCAACATGTCCAATCAGAAAACTCGCGTTTCTTCTTATTTTAACTAGGGAAGTGCCTTTCTCCCGGACCCTTTGGGAGTTCTGTTTTCTTGCCGCCTTGTAGCATCATACTTTTCTCCCTCCCTACCCTTATATGCCTCGTCCTGCATAGATTGTTGGCTCATTGACAGGCAGATAATGCCGAGGATTCCCGCCTCATATTCTCGTTAGGCGTAAGATCCCCCCCCTTCTTCGTCTTCTAGGTTATTATTATTAGCCTACTGGATCTCTTTTGACTCGTATTAGTCCATAAGCTAGCTTTTCTCCTCACTTTGTACGTATTCTTTTCTTGGCCGGAAGTTTGGTGCCCGACCCCGTTGCGCCCCAATTACAACAAGTCTCCATACTTTCCTCAATCCGATCTGAACCCCCCTCCAACGATCCTGACATTCCCCCTTGTTCTATACAAAGCCACCTCAATAGGTCGGAGCACAGTCTTTTCCCGTTTACAGTAGTTGAACTGCTTTCTCCCCTTGTTGCCGCCCCGAACCTGACGTCCCCCAGCTACCATGAAGGCCCCACCTCTCCTTCTTTGGCCCGTATCAAGCGCGACCCTTTATTTCTAAGTGGGTCGCTTCCCGCCCCCGCCCCAACAACGCGCCTTTTTCACTTCAAAAACCCACCCTCCTTTCGTCCTTTCTTGTCGGAGGCCTGCGCATTCTCCATTGCGGTTACACGACCAATTTTCATCCCTTCAAGTCCCGATCCCGATCAGTCCGTTTTTTGTCTGCCCTATGCCTGGACACCCCATCCCAATGCTTTGATTCCCCCCCCTACATACCAACCGTTAAGGAGGTCCGGCTCATTAGGGACCTGGAAAGCATTGTATAGGTTCTCGCACTGGTCTGTCCGATCTCTTCAGTTTATTCAGAGCTCTCCAATCTTTCTATGGAGAAGTTTTTTCCCCCACCCTCCTTCATCTTCTTTCGAAGAGGAATTTTTACCTTCCGTTCCAGATCTTAGTTTTACCCCTACATTGTGTGGTGAGACAGCGCCTACTTGAAATTACGCGGGTCCGCCATGCTTACCTGTGGTGACAATTATAAGAAAGATTTGCCCCTTATAACGGCACCATGAGACTTGTGCAAGCCCCTGTATCCAGAAAGGCAACGTTTACAGGGCGTTTCTTCTTAACTTCGTGGTCCCTGAGAAGTCGGTGGTTTCTTAGGGAAAACGTCGTGATTCACGTCTTGTGGTGATGCTCCTGGGCCGCCTGGCGTTTACGGCCTTCCCAGATAGTTCACGGATTGATTGGTAGACTACTTTCTTCACCCCCAGGTGTAGATTCAGGTTTATGCCGACCTATATTTCACCAGGAATCAGTTTTCGGTGTTTCTCGTCGTAGGTGTATGAGTGTTTTATTTAACGTCGATCAGTCTCGGTAGAACCACCACGTCTTCGCGCGCCCATTGGCCACGTTGCGGGTCTTCTGACTGGTTTGCGTGCGACCGAGGTTGAGTCCAGGTGCTCCCACACGATACCGCAGGTCCGATGTGACCTACCCTTGACTATTTGTTTGGCATATTCTAATAATTTCAGGGAATTTTTTCGGCTTGTGTCTGTTTGGATCTCGGAGAGTGTGTTACCTTTGGATTACACGTGCAGGGGCTCCCCCCTAGGAACCCCCAAGCCTTATAATCCTTGCAAACCCATCGGAGTCTTACCCACCCACTTCCATTTGCCCCAGCCACGCCGGATATTTTCCCACCCTGGTTCCCGAATGATCTTTAGGCTAAGACGATGAACTAGACCCGACGCGCCCCCTCGCGTGACATCAAAGTTGCTGCAGAGCCCTTGTCTAGTTCCCGGTTGACTCCTTCAATGCTCAACCCTCCAGAACTAGCCTCTCATGTATGCGCGAGCATATATCGTCAGGCAACCTTCGGCAATCGCCATCAAATCCCGGTAACGCGCGGCATTTGTTACCCGTAAACATCCAATCCGCTAATGTTATTGTCCTCGATCTCACACGGATGACCGGTGCTTGCGTAAACCAGATCTCAATACTGTGGTTCTCTCAACCCTCCCCTACTGTATATTACCGAAATACCTGTGCTAACTACAACGAGATCGTGTCCGCTCTCCCCCTCACGGTGCGCCCCCATATCCTGACGGGCAACTCCATTTTTGACACCTTACATTTGACTCCCCGTCGCTACTTATACCAATGACATCAGCTTACTCCCCCCATGCTCCTCAATTGTTCCGCCTGGTAACGCGACCCTAGTCGGCGCTGACGCGCTAATTTGATCTTTCGTTTATCTCAAGGCTTATCCCATCCCAATCCTCATCTGTCTTTCTATCCGATCTTCCCTAGGTCCGAATCCCCGCTCGATGTCTTTTCCTCCAGTCTGCCTCATCTGAATCTCTCCTATCACTCAAGCAGCTTTGCCTAAGCTTCTCGCGACCGCCGCTCGTGTTTTAGTTTTTCCCCCTTTACCGATCCGAACTCAAAACCGCTATAGTTAGAGCCACCTACCCTGGGTTGTTCTTTCCTGATGTTTCCACTACCTCTCTATTACCGCGATTCAATATGTTTTAAGTCCGTCTTTGCGCTTCTAGACCCGGGCAGTCCCCAGAACCAGTCCCTCCCACGATTACACGCGGATCTCTTTATGAGCAATAATATATGACAGGTTCGTGCAAGCTCCTGGAGGGATTGCACCTCTAGTCCAATTCTGAGGGTCACTTCCCCGATAAGCAAGCATTTGATTCATTACGGCTCTCCGCGACCCGGCAAAACGTTCATTTGACGTATAAAGCAGGCATCATCAGACCCTTAATTCCACGAATATATAGAACTATCTGGCTTCGATTATCGTCGGGTCTCCCTCCTTTTGCCGAGTTTAGCCGCTATTTGCCTCTTAGTCTGGGACCACTGTCCCACGCCACCTCGCTGATGCGAGCTAAATAAACATTTCTCGCTTCTGTCCTCTCGGATTGGTGTACAAGGGAGGTATTTTTCAGGTAGGATAGGATCTTGTGCACCCGGCGTGACCCCAGTTAAGGACTCCATCCCCCAATTTGAGATGGATATTTTCAGTTCCTACCCCAGATTGAAGCTCGCTTTCCGCGCAGTACGCTCTGTTCACGCTGATAGACCCCCTCGCGGAGTTCAACCATTACCCACGACCCCCCCACGCCGTCCGGCGCCCCTCAACCACCCCCCCCTGATTTTGTTTTTTTCGCTTATTGACCGGACCGCAGAAAACTTTTCGACACACAACTCCCCGAGGCAAGAAGTCAGTCTCCGGGATTTGCGTCTTTCGTGTCGCAGCCTTTTATGAATATAGTCCATCTTTGACGATACAGTCCCAATTACGAGTGGCTGATCACAAGTTTTGTTAGGTTTCCCTCCCCCCCCGAGGTGTTCCTCCCCTCAGTCTTCCACTCAGCAGCCCAAGGCATGCGCCTTGACCATCGTCCACATTCATGCTGAGGTGAGCGATCATAGATTCTTAGAGTTAGACGAGGCCCAGGTCGTAGGTCCTACGGATAGATCGAAGCTCTCAGACGCGATTTTTTTCACCCGGCAGAGGTGCTTGTTGTGCCCCTTACGGGCGTATTTAAGTCGCCCTTCCTGGGAGTATGACGAGTTGGATTTGCAATTCTCTCCTCCAAGTTCCTCAGTTCAAGTTGCTCTTCCAACCTTTACGCCCAAGAAGTTCAAACAACCGGTACGAGTTTCTATTCGGGCCCCCCAATTTTTTCTCCCCTCAAAAAAGTCCGTCTCGTAAACCCGACGATTCTCTCTGTTCCTTCTTTAAATAACCCCCCCAAAGATATTCTCCACCCTTATCTACTTCTGGTCTGTTACCAAGTTTTAGGTCTATTTCCATCATCGTCTGTAGGCCGCCCCTTTCCAGAACGTAAGGTCCCCATAAACTTCTGGTTTTCACTCATATCTGTAATTAAGCCCCCTTGATATATCGCGGTCGCTGGCACTATTTGGAGCGCGCATAGCTTGTCTTCAAGACTGGTCCAACTGCGCACTCATCAGGGGTTTTTCTATTTGGTCGTTTTCCCCACTCGTAGATCACTTTGGAAATGAGCGGGATTGTGGACACCCCCTGACATTCAGCAAATCCGGCCTTTTCTAAATCAGGAAGGGATTCCTATCAAATGCGGTTTTTGCCCCCAAGCCAGACCCCCTTACTGTTTCGCAGCAGCGCTTCGCGAGGGCCAACTCTATCCTTAAAGATATAGGATAATCTTTGTCCGAACTCACTTTCATCTATTAGATAGATCCCTGCTGCCACGAGGACCCCGTTCGGAATTGGTCCAGCCTTTGTCCCACGTTTCGCTGGCGTTGATGACAAGTCACCTCTTCAAACCCTTTTGACCCCAGGATTATTCAAGCGGAGCGCTCGCCACTTGCGGCGACTATGCCTACTTTTCCTTGGAATACCGCCCCGGCAGGGACCTGCTGCGCTCCAGCAGGAATTTCTGCTTCTCCCCAAGCTGTTCGTCATAATAAACCCCCCAACCATTTAATTTTATCTGAGAAGCCCCCTTCTTCACCATTTTTGGGTCTTCAGTTTGGTCCTTGATTTAGCTAGAGCGTGTCGAACACGTATCACTATGGGAACTGAGCACTGTTATAGAGAGTTTCTGGGGCTTCCTCTACGGAGTCCGTATCAGTACTCCTACCTTTACTTGCCAGGAAGGCCCTATGTAACAGACCGCCCCGTGCTGAAAGTAACCTACTGTCCGCCGTGCACGAGCCCATTCCGCCTAATCAGGGCACCGCCTTTCCGCCGGAGATTTTCGAGCTGACCGTTCTTAAGTTCATATCCTCCTCTTCCCCGACACTCTCCTGATTCGCCCCTGCCCTAGAGATTTTGAAACCTCAAACGATTTCGTGCCCATTTCTTGCGCGGGCCGCTGCTGACTACAAGGCACTCCTCTCCGATCTTTCTGATCCGTGACTGATACGAGTCTCGAAACTTATCACCAACCACTCCCGTTGCATGATAGTTAGCAATTTCCTCCTCACATCGTGCTATTTAACATCTCGCCCTCCCCTCTCGCGGGATTCCTTTTCCCCACGTTCGATTTTCCCTGGTTTCCTGGAGAGTACGTTTATGGCCCTCGAATGCAGCGCTCTTGGCCCCATCTTAATAAGGATACATGTTGTGGCCCAATATCCAGTACGATCTTTTTTTTTTCTCTTGGAAGAAGACTTAGGTGTTTTCTTGATCGCTTCTCATTGAACCTGCTCCCCCCGTGAAGCCTCCCAGGAAACTCGGTTGATCTATCGCTTCAGCCATTCCAGATCGCTCTGCTGCAGCCCTCGCGGATTTCTTTGATACACTATCCATGTACCCCCACGTATTCCAAGGAAGGGACTCATCTGTTCCCCCCGCGACAGAAATGTTCTGTCTCTCTTTTCTTAGGATTTCGTTTCGTCCCCCGGCGCTATTATTCGCTGCTCTTGATTATCCGTAGAGTCATGTTCTCAGTTCCCCGCAACTTGCTTTATCCTTTTTTCCACCATTCGCCTTCCTTTCTTCGCATTATTGAGTAACGACACCCGACGGTTCCTTTCCCCGCACTGTATTGGTCTTCATCCCTTAGTAGTTAGCGACATTTCCCGTGTGAGGGAAGTTCTGATTTGGTGACACCGTACCCCCCCCCTCTATCTTCTCCAGGGCAAGGTTAACCCTTTCGCGTTCGCCCTGTGAACCCGTCATCTTTCCCCGATCTTATGGCCACTCCTCCCCTTCCGGTGTCATAGATACCCGTTAGCGTACTCTTTCTAGGAGAGGACAATAGGGTTAGAATTTCCTTGTCCCTCTTCCCACAGAGAAGCTCCCAGCATGGCGTGTCTTCGCTCCGGGCTCAAAAGGTTTCTCCTTCTTCTTAGCCAAATCCAGCCTGGAGAACAGGTGCGATGACCCTTAGTTTCTCCGTGGGCATATGTGTTCCTCCTATCAAACCCTTTTTTTCGGAATTATCATTGCGCCCCTGTGCCCCACCCTCCGGCCGCACCAGCTCTAAGAGATCTATAATGTCCCCCCCCCCCCCCCCTCGGCACTCAAATTGAAATTTTGGCCCCGCCATCGTCCACGAGGCAATTAGGCAGTGACGTCTCAGATCCTTGTCGAAAGCCGGCCCTCCTCCCCCCCCAACCCCTAAATGGCAGGACTAATAGGAAGACTCCATACGTTCTCGCTTACTTTTCTCCAAGCCCCCTTCTTTCGTACACTCCCTACACCCTTGCTGTCTTCCTGAATAGGGTCGCGTTCCGCCTGCGCCCATCTGTTCACATAGGCTGTCTTGGCAGCCGTCCCCCCTATAAGTGCCTCTCCACCTTGAGCAGTCTCATCCCGTGATAGCCCCCTCCTCCCGGGCTTGCCCCCAGTTCCCTACACCACAAGATTACAGTGTTCCCCTCCTCACTTTCACGACCCCAAGCCTTTCTCTTCGGTGCCTCATACTGGTCTGACATTTACATCCTAATCTCGTTTCCATAATTTAACCACCTAATTGTCAGAGTCGAGACTTGCCCGCTACCCCCGTATCCTCTATATTTGCTCCGGTGTTGGTTGTTTTAGAGCCTGTACCTGCCCTTCATTAGACTCTCGACCCAGCAATCGACATTTCAGTGTGAAACCAACCCCTCGAGGGCCGAGCCCTTTAATGAATGACTCATCTTCTCATCCAGCCCTCCTAGGCAACACCCCGTCCTTTCTTTTTTTCGCCCCCAGCGCTGTTGACTCATGAAAAGACTCTTTTTTTGGGCAACTTACGGCCCCCTTCGGAGGTGTGTTTGTCGTGGCCCTGGGCCCCAACGGATATGGTCGGCTATTTTCCTGTCACTGATTAAGTTTTTTTCCCTCCTTTTATGTTCCCCCTTGAAACTTGTCTATGATGGGGCTTAATATATTAGACCAGGATGTTTTTTATTCCGCTGGCTTTCGCTTCCTCGTTTTAACGGACGTTACTCTGCTTGAGCTCCGATTAACGAGATCAGATTACCAAATGGGTAACCACCAGGTTCTTCCGTCGGGAGCCCATTTACTATGCAGTATAAGTTTGGCCCTAAGTGGTAATTCAAGTTGCTATTTGGTTGATCCATTGACTTCTTGTCCGTTCTTGAGGATGTCCTTTCCTTCTTCCGATTAGAGTGGTTCCCCTATTGTGGTTCCGTCCTTTCCCACCCCAGTCCTGATAATTTCCCCCACCCCTTCACCAGGAGGACCCCCCACCTTATTCACTTGACCACCGCGGACGCTTTTTCCCCACCCCTTTTCCCCAGTATATTTTCCTTAGGCTATCCTAGAACCTTCGAACTACGTGGTTGAGACGATATGGAAAGAAAAGATGACCCCTTTTGCGCCCGCAAGATGTCTTTGATCTGCTGGAATTTCCATGCCCGACACTCGCCGAGTAGGAGTTTTCTGGCACTTACTCTACAAAAAGCCTTTCCTCCTGTCCCCCGTCCGACTCCGTTCCCCGATCTTTCTGGCTGTGCGATTTACCAGAAAAAAGTCTTTTTCCTTTCGTTCTTGCCCTCCCCTTCCCAAGATCCTCTTTTGAGTCAACAGATCGAATCTTTTCCCTGCACTCTGCTCAAACGTCCTCTCTTTTCAGCCCCTCTTCTTCTTCCTCTAGAACGAAACCTAGACTGTACTAACCAATACTTTCTCCGCTCCTCTGAAACCGTTTTACCCTGATCAGCTCTCCTGTCGTCTTTTTTTTTCCTAAAACCCTAAGAGAGATTATCATTCCGGCTCCCTTCTGTAACTCTTTTAACTAGCGCCTACTATTCCCCTTTCTGTGCCGCCCCTGAGAGCCACTTCTCCCTATACCAATAGTATGTCCACTCGACTCTAGAGACGTATCACTCTGGGGCCTTTCCTCTGCGTTCCTCCTGGAGACTTTCAATAATTGACAGCTTGTCCCATCTCTCAGCGCTCGTCTCAATGTCTCCCGAACACCCAAAACGCACTGCCCCCCCCTTGCCGTTTCTAATGGACCCTGTTGCCAAGCCGAAGTTACCGCTTAGGCAAATTTTTTCTCTGTGTATGAGGGCCCTTACTATTTGCAGCTCAGCCTCCACCCGTCTTCTAAACACCTTTTGCTCCCTTGAAGTCTTGGACCCTTGCGCACCCTTCCTTAGACAGGTTCGCTTACTTTCCTTTCCCCTGTAGATGGCTCCCCAAGTCCCAGTGCTTCCTTTTTCGGTAGCCTCTCAGTTGATTTCATTTATACGCTCCCCGTTCCGACTGTCCTTTTGCCGTCATCGTCCCTCCCAAGTCGTAAACTAACCGTAAGATCGTCTGGCTCTCTATCTTCTTATTATAGACTATCGTAGGTTGCTTTTTCCCGGACTATCTCGAGCAACCTCTACGAATACTTGCCAGATCTCACGAAAGTTCCCTCGTTTATTTTTTTTCCCCCCCCCTTTTGGTTCTTTTTAAAGGGCCTTCTTTCAAGATCCTCGCTTTGCTCTTTCCCCGGCATTGGCCCTTTTCTCGGTAGAATTAAAAATTGGCAGGTCTTCTTTTAAGATTCTCCCAACCGACTCCCAATATAATCCAGTAATATCCGGTATCTTTCGCGAAACCTTAACAGATAGATCAACAATTTCACCCCCCCCACCTCACAAAACGTCCCGTACCCACGAACCACTAATCCTTTTTTATTGATTCCCCCCAGTGTTCTTTAGAACAACCTTCCCAGACTTCCCCCTTTATCCCTTTTACGTGGAGGGTCTGGTTTGTTCCTATAGAAGAGACGCTTCCCCCCCTCTTGCAGAATGAAGATTATGACTGGTCCCCTTTTTGATTGTCCTAGGTCCTTTTCCTCCAAGAGAAGTTTCCTACCGCGCCCCTGAGGGCTCCACGTTCACCTCACGAGGATATATATTCTCCGTTTCTTTTTCTTGCACGTGCCAGCAGATCGACATAAGAAGATTATTTTACTTCTCTTTCAGGCAGTTTCCGGCGCACGGCTTCTGAGACCTCTTCCATTTTTGGCGAATGTTTCTTTGTTTCCTTTCCGACGTAGGAGTTATGTGGCTTTTTCAGTAATGGCAAGGCTCGTCCCTGCTTTTCTCCACTTCTGCCCACACACTATTCACAATCCCCAACCCCCAGCATGAGTTCATCCGGGCCCCCCACCCGTCTTACCAAAAATATCCTCAAAGCGCGTTCCACACCTGAAGAGAAATGTCTCTTCCTTAAGTACTCCTTATTTCTACTCCGCGTGTAAGATGTGCGTCTTCCCTATATTAATCCTTTCCGTTGTTTTGAGAGATCTACGAACCCTTGTCCAGACTTCCGGATTGTTTTGTATTACTATGTTTACCCCCTGGAAGTCGGCCCTCTTCCCGCTTTGTCGCGTTTAGCCTTGAGGGCCCTATTGTTCCCCCTTGCAAACCCCTATACAGGGTTGCTGATTGTAGATATTTTTCTTCTCCACTTTTGCTCCAACTTTTGCCTTTGTTCACACCTTATTCTTCCCCCCCTGCCAGTTCATACGGCACCTTCCCCCTAAGAACCCGGTTTCCCTCCCTTTTTTACTGCTTTGAAGGGGAAACTTGCGTTTTCAAGTCGACCGACCGGTTTTTCTAAGCAGTCATCTAAACCCTTTCTAGATCCTCGCTTTTTTTTGCGTGAAGATTTGCTTCTTGCATTTGCTTTTTAGGAACTGCGCTGGCTGTTGATGCCAGACTCTGACTCCCCCCTGGACCGATTAGTCCCTGATGTTCCCCGCTGCTAACTCCTTGCTGAGATGTTCGCTTGTGCTCCCGCCCGGCCCCCTCTCTGGCGTTTCTGCCCCCTTTCTTTGGAGACTTCCTGCCTGTCGTTAAGAAGCGACAAACCCCCCAGGTAATTTGCGACAGCCACTCCCCCTTTTGGTCGCGCTGGACTTTTGAATTCTGAGTAGTTCATATCTCCTTAGAGGCCATTTTTAGAATCTGCTCGAGGCTTTTTCGAGGGCGAGTTCGCTTCTAACTCTGTCCCGCGCCTTTTTTAACTACCTATGACCTTGGTTCCCAAAGTAAGGGGTCCCCCCTCCCCTCATTCCCTGAGTATACGCTTTCGCCCTTTCTTTAATCGACCCTACTACTCCAAAGTTCGCCTTTTTTCCGTCCTTAGAAGAGATTCTCTTCTGTCGGCACATACAGTCAGCACCCCATGCCTCTTCTCTTTCTCTCCCAGTATTTTGACAGATCTAGATATCCCTCCCTCCGCTTTCGGATCTCCTTCAAAAGGTTCCCTGTCTTATTCTCTTTTCTTTTCCCTTATCAAAGCGTGTCTTTGCAATCGTACATCCATAACGGGGCTAGACTTTCCCCTCATCCTAATAAAGCGTGTTTCCTCACCTGTATACGTCTTCTATATCGTCTTTCTTCACCTTTTTCCTCGACGTTTGCGGGGTCGGGCTTTCTCGGCAAGCGAGCGGACCCCTTCCATCGGGCCTAAGGGATTCTTCGGACTATTCAGTTACCCGTTTGTTCTTTTCGCTATAGAGGGGGTTTGAGTTCGGATCGTGAAAGGCCCCCCTTCTCCCTTCCGGACTTTCCCCCTCCTCCCCCACTTAAGATCAGTTCCCTAGGAGTCTTCTTTCAGCGGCTTTTTCTCCATTCCTCTTTCGCGTGGGTCCTTTCTCGCGAGATTAGTGTGGGACACAAGCTTTCTCTTAACCCCATTCTAAAGATTTTCGCGCTCGTCCCCTCGCAGTTTCCTTTCAGAGTATTCGTTCTTTTCGTAGTTACCCCCAGTGCTTCCTGGAGAGCAGTTGCTTTATCGCTTCAGGTTTCTGTTAGTCCTAACGATTTCCGTCGGCATTATTGTCAGTAAGGTCTCTTTAAGGCCAACCGATTTCCTCCTCGATCACTTTCTTTTTCTAATATACTGAGTACCGTGTTGACACAGGGCTTCAGGATTTCTCTTTTTCCTCCATAGATCTTTCATAAGGGAAGAAACATCCCTCGTGAGTCTCCTTCCCCCGAGCGAATTTCCTATGCTTTTTTTTCCCTATACCGGCGCGATACTTGGTCGTTCTTCCTCTCTGTGGTAGATGATCAGGTCTTTCCACTTTTCTTCATCCTCTCGTCCTAACCCCCACGTCGTTTCTTGTTCTAGTCATAAATCAAGAAGGGGTTTCCCCTCCGCCTCGGCTCCCCCCGTCGGTGTACGAAAGTACGGTTGCCTCCTTTTGGTTTTTGTTTTGCTCAACTTTTGCACTCATCTCCCTGCGGTTTTTCCCCGATCCATATCCACCCCCAAGCTAAACCCATGACCTAGTCCTATCAGCCAAAACTCCTAAACTTAGGTCCCGTCCCCTGTCCTTTCCCCCCACGCCACAGTGGTCGGAGGACTGTGTGGCCCTCTAGTAAAGAAGTTGCTTACCTGGGTCCCTCTTTGCACCTCGCACCCCCCCGCAACGCGGATTGCTCCTCTCAGATATCTAAGATAAGCTCTCCTTGATAGAAGCCCCCTATCACCATGAGGTTCACTCAAAAAACCACCGAAACTTCCCAATGAGTCACTCCCTTACCTATAGATTGTGAGGGTACACATTAACTTGTAGAAGTCACCCTTCTGCAAGTCACGATTTCACTCCCTATTCTATTCACGTGTCCCCATCCCACCCCACTTCCGCTGCAGGTTGCCCCTAATCCCCACTGCTCCAGCCCCCCTGCGTTAAGACCCCAATAGAGGTATTCGTTTGCCTTCGAACTGCTCGCCCCTCCTTTCTTTCGTTAATGAGTTCTGCCCTTTCCTTCCTCTTAAGGTCCACCTTTACGGTATGCGTAGTCCGCTTACTG
>Ga0179593_1606904_pt1 | contig 13707 bp, 24 predicted proteins | sample CZODoug2_1_08_16_FD_185931 | JGI IMG/M metagenome (GOLD analysis project Ga0179593, IMG submission 185931) | Vadose zone soil fungal communities from Angelo Coast Range Reserve, California, USA - CZODoug2_1_08_16fungal (PacBio error correction) | ecosystem: Environmental > Terrestrial > Soil >... | reverse complement strand
CCCCCCCCCCTTTCTAGATTGGCACTGAGTGAGGAATCCCATTCTCATGAGATAAATTTAATTTTTGACCCCACCCCCCTTTCACATCCAACAAAATAGAGGTCTGTGAGCTTCCTTTTTCTCCTTTTTGTATGAGCCGAGTTCCATAATATTTCGGATAGTTTGTTGATTGGTTTAGTTTTTTTTTTTTTTTTTTTTTTTTTTTGTATTAAGTTCAACTTTCTTCGGACCGCTGTGTAGTCCCGCTTTTCGAGATTCCAGGCGAGCAACTCCCTGTCAACTCCTTGTCGCTTCCTTTTCCCGAACCGACTCCTCTTCGAGCAAATATTTTTTTCTTCCAGTCGGTAGCAGCTTTTTTTTTTTGCTTCCACGTGCGAGTCAGCGAGGAGAGACGACATTTTTCCTCCCTTCCTCAAATTCACGTCTCTATAGTCCTTTTTCGCGATCTCTCCTTTCCCCTTCCTGTTTTGAACTCCCCTTTTCGCCGCCTCTCTCGACATGAATACTGTCCTTGAATGCGGAATTATGACTGAGCTTTTTTGTTCTTGCCTTTCTGCTTGGCAGACTAGCTACCTCCTTTTTTCCCCCCCGCAGATTTCCTCGACGTCTTCTTTCAGGAATTCCTCTTTCTCACGGAGTTTTTTTTTTTTTCTTTTTTCTTGAGATTCATTCGATTCGACCCTTTGTTCGAACGGCCCCCCCACTTCCTTCTACCGTGGCACAAGGTCAGCCACCTCCCTTTATTTAGGTGGATGGATGGTCTGGTTTTGGTTAGTGACCTAAATTTTCTTTAGCTCAGAGATTTAGTTCTGGCGGCACATCGTCAATCCTTCGTCGCAACCTCCCCGCCTTTCTGAGATAGCAAAATCTATCCTGCACTTTCCTTTTCCCCCCCCCCCCTAATTCTCCCCCCTTTTTTTTTACCGACCCCCGGATGCAATTCCCTCTTTGGAGATTTTGAAGAGCCGCCACCTCGACCCACTTTTTTCCCAGTGCTTTCTTGCTTCCCCTTTTCCTTTGATCCGCGCCCAATCATCATATTCTTTACACGCCATGCTCTTAAAGTCTCTACCCTGCTGACACTAGCTCAAGCATCTGATGACTCTCACGTGTTGACTGCGCCATTCAACTATCTACATCGACTTTTTCCCCCCGAGTCTTTGACTGGCCGTCTCAACTTTTTTTTTTTTAGCGTGTTTTGTTTAGTGATTTCCACCCCCTTTTTACCCCCGCGTTCTTCCCTTTTTGCGCAAGTGACCGTTTTCTTTCGTGCCGAAGTGACTTTCAAGAGTCCACCCGTGTGGTGCGAGTCCTTCCTACCTTATTCACGCTTCACTCTTTCAATTGCCAACCCTTCCTCTTTATGAAGAGGTGCTAGTTTTTCTTTTTTTTGCACGAAACAAACTCCTCTCCCCTTTCCCTTAACCGGCTGAATATCGTGAATTCTACTTTTCAGACCTCTCCTCCTTTGAATCTTTTGAACCTTCTCATAGGTCACCTGGCTTCTAATTAGACATTACCATCCCCCATTTAGAAACCGAACTTCGCCGCTTTTTTTGTGTATTTAGTGGTTCTTTTTCTTTTTTCGTAACTACTGCCAGCGAGACAGATCTCAGCCTTCTATTGTGGAATGGAAATGTTGGATAATCCGCTCCGCTCCATCCGAGACCGATGGTCTAAGAGTTCGTGTGTTTGTCTTAGCCCCATCGAACCTTGTCTTTTTTTTTCCCCCCTGTTGTCACAACACGTTGTTTCGGTCTCCCTCCCCCCCACTCGCAATACTTCTTGTCCACGCCCCTTACACTGTTGGCACCTTCCCCTGACATCGCCGGAACTCGTATCACACCTAGTCCAGGTTAACTGCTTTCCTTGATAAAATGGCCCAACAGGTACTTGAGGACCCTATTGCCCCAGTTTTTCCCCCGTTTCCCCTTTTACCTTTTTTTTTTAGAAATAGTCTACGGATGGTTCGTAATGGCGAGTAGTGATAGGTACACTTTTTCTTTTTCGCTTGGTTCCCCCCCTTTTTCCCTTGGACGCCTTCGATTCAACCCCTTTTGTTTTTCCTCATTCAAAACCTTTTGATCCTTTCCTTTTTGACTTTTTTTCTTTCTGACAATTGCCCTAAGACATATGGGAACGTATTGACCAGTAGTCTATCCCCTTTCCCCTCCCTTTCTTGACCCAAGCCATTACACTTTTCTTTTGTCCGTGGCGCGCCCTCCTTCGTGCCTCCCTCCGCTTTGTTGCAGTCTTAAGTCTCCGACGACTTTTGAGTACGCAGTAGGCGAACCACCTTATTTTACCACTTGCGTCTTCCTCCAATTCCGTATCGCCGATTTCGATCCATAATTGCGCTGACTAGAAAGATCCCCCCCCCCATTTCTTTAGGAATTTTCTTACCTCTTTTCTTCTTTCCGCTAACCGGACTGTGCTGACTCCCCCCCCCAACCAAAGGCTGATTCTTCTTTGCTTACGGCATTGAGTAAGCGTTACTGACCCTTCCGATCTCCATGGTTGCTTCTCGACCCTTTTTTTTTTTTTTTGTACTTTTTTTTTCCCAGAAGCTTGTTTTTTTTCAACCGGTACAGCTGGAGCTTATCTGTCCTTATCACCAGCAGACTTTCTCGCAATCGTATACTTTTTCCCTTATCGCAGATTTTCGTGTCCCTTTTAGACTATCTTTCATCCCAGATAGCAAGTTGTCCACGCGTGGCTCTCCTATAGCTTGCACTCTGGATGATCATACCTCCTTTTGTTCGCTTGAGACCCCCCACACTTCTGACTAGTTTCTTTCGCCCGATTACGGCTGTTATAATGATCGTCGCAGGCCTCTTCCTTTTGTCTGCACAGTGTCCTTCTATCAGGATATTTCATGACTCATCTTTCGCCTATCTCCATCCTTCTCTTTTTGCGCGCATAGATTACCGCTTTTTCTTCTCCAGGATTTCCCTCCTTTTGGACTGCAGAAGAGGGCTACCCCTAATCCCCCTCGAAGCGACAATCTTCTCCTCCTGTGCTTTGTTTGATATGTTTTTTGAGAATTTGAGCTCCTGTGCCCTTCCCCAAACTTCCATTCACTCGCCCCGAAGAATCGTCCTTTTTTTCAGAGATGAAAGCAGGATCGATTTTCTCTCCGCCTTTCCTTTTTTTTTGGAGGAGTTTCCTTCCCACTTCCTCAATTAGCCTCTCACGGCGCCACCTTCTCAGCCTTACTTTTTCTCGCTTTTCAGAGCCGCAAGCCGTTGGCTCATTCCATGCGTGCCAAGTCAGTTCTTCTGCGGCGCGTTATAGTATGACCCCGTCCGTCCCCTTCCCCCTCTCCCTGCGCTAACTTTTTTTCCGCCCCTTTTGTGCGCCTTGTATGGACGATTTCTAGTCCCTGACACCCCCTCCACTTCCCGGTCAAAGCGTATACACGGTTCTCTTTCCCTTTTGTTTGGGGGGGTTTTTTTTTTTGGGTTTTCCTACGCCGTGACATCGACGCCTTTACGCTGCGTTCGCAAATCCCGCGACTGATTCTGCCTGTGCAATCTTACACCTGCCGCTCCTCCCGCGCCTGGGGCCCTTTCCTTTTTAACCGCGTAATCGCCACCTCCAATTTCCCCTGAAGCAATATCCGCTTTTTTTTTCCCTCCGCGCCTCAGGTAAGCGTGTATCCCAGTAAGCAAAGACCCCAAGTTTTTTTTTTCCTGAGCAATGCGCTCGGCTTTTTGGATCGTCGCAGACCCTTTCCTTTTTCCCTATTCCGGCATTGGTTCTCCCCCTTTTCCAAACATGGTCGCCTCCCGAATACTCCGTTCCTCTCGCTTTAACAGCCCCACTTCTTTTTCTTCCACTGGTTCCTAGTACATTCTTTTCTTTCGCCATGGCGCCGGCGGAACGCTCCTCGCACTCCATGGATATTCCTCCCTTTCCCCTTGTTCCCTCTCCCTTCTAATCCCCCTTTTCCGAAGGCCAACCAGCTTTCCCGCGCTTTTCTCCCTCCCCTCGTGTGCCTGCACTGAGTTCCTTTTCACCCCTTTTTTTTTCGAACACCCCCCCACCCCTTCAACGGAAGGTTTTCCTTTTCTCTTGAAGGATGTCGAATTTGACTTCAATCGCCTATAACCCCCCCCTCTCCTTTCCCTGAGGATCTTTGAATATTTTTTTGTGAGTGTGGAACCCTTTTGCGGACGTCCTTTCCCCTTAGCTTTAGTCCTCACCCTTTCCTTCCCCCCGCCGATGAGACCGGTTTCGCCGCTTTCTGCGATATAGGCGTTTTTAGCCCCCTAGCACTACACTATTCGTGACAATCAGGGCCGATTGCTTTGCCTCCCTTTACCATGGTTGTTTGCACCAAACCCCCCCCTGACAACTCCCCCCTTCCCTTCGGTCTTCCTCACTCACCCCCCTCCCCCCATAGAACACTTTGCCTCTGCCTCCGTTTCTCTTCCACGATGCAGACGCGTCTCCGATGGAAGGATAGAAGCCCATCTAAGAAGTTTCCCTCCCCCCTAGAGGAAACACAGTCCCTTCCAAGTCTTTTTTCCCAAAAGTTTCTAGTTCCGGAACTTGCCCTGTTTTGCCCTCCTTTTCTGCACACCGCTTTTCCAAATGAGTAAAGAGCCTCCTTCCCTCCATTCGTGAAGGATTTTTTTCTTCTTTTTTTTTTTTTAGGATGCGCTTTTTTTTTCCGTTCCTTGTTGGTAGGAATCTCCACCCCCCCTCTTCCGATTTAATCCTTTCCATCACTTTTTCCTTTTCTGAGGAATTGCCCTCCCGAGTTTTTAGTGCTTTGCGCAACCCCCCCCCCCCCCCAGCATTGATCTCCCCCAGTTACTCCAGATTATTTGCCAATCCCATTACAAGAAAACTTCCCTTACTTTTCTTTTTTGACGGCCAACCCCCCTTTTTCCTTCTTCCCCCCCCCGTTGTGCATCCGAACTACCCTGCCCATTGTTATCCGCTCTCCCCCCCCTCCTTGCTTAGAGTTAGGTATTTGCACAACACCCCCTGTCGCTCGCTCGTACTCAGTTTTGTCTTCCTTTCCCCTCCCCTTCCAAGATCGTGAACGATTAGTCAGCTTTTTGAGACCATCCCCGGTCTCGCCCCATTTCCGTGCCCTTTCTTTTTTTTTGGCGGGGATCTCCGCTTCGCGTACACCCTTTCTTTCACACGTTGGCGATTCTTGAAATTTTTTCCCTCCGTTTTCTTAGTTTGTCATTCTTTGTTCGGAATTCGATCCGGGCAAGCCGCACCCCATCTAGATTCTTTTTTTCCCAGATTCTGAACGTGCCGGCTTTGCTCGAACTCCCCCTCTGGTGCCGGAAGTGGGCGATGTTTCCCTTCACTTCGCATATTTCTTCCCTACACCCCAGAAGATTTTCCCATTGAGGTCTCCCTGACCTTTTTCTCCTTTTTGCAGAGGCTACGTGTCAAATCTTTTCCCTTCTTCAGGATGAGCAGTTCTCCTACTCCCCCCTGCTTTTCTCCCCTGCCAGGTGATAGTTTATTTTATCCCATCCCGAAGGACATCTTAGCTAACATTTTTTACGACGACGATGAGCGCGCGAGATCTCTCCCTCCTGCCATCACCCCAAGCTCTATTCCTTTTTCTCACATTGCATCCGACGCATCTCTAATCGTCAGCCTTATGTTGTTGAGAGATATTTGTTCACATTTCTTCCCTTTTCACGTGTTAAATTGACCCCCTCTTGCCAGGGTTCCTTCGTCTATTGCTGCACTTTTCTTTCCATTTTCACGTGACTACCACTTAGGCATGCGCCCCTCGCTGGCATTCGACCCTAGAAGATTCATGTTTCTCCCACAGTTTCGGTCCCTCTTTTCCATACGAACGTCGAATACGAGTTCCGAAATAACCTATTTTCCCTTAATCACACCACGACCCTTCCCAGCGTCTCCCTTCCTCTCTTTTTTATTTTCTGTTCTTTGTATTCTGTCCTTTGCTTTGCCGACGTTCTCTTCCTTTCCTTGTCTCAAGGGCGTCCCCTCTCCTTTCAATTGAGAAAACCCGGTCACCCTCCTCTGGTCTAGCAAATCGCATTCCTTCTAACCGCTGCTGCGCTTTTTACCCCCGGACCTCATTGTTTCCTTTTGACCCCCCCCGACCAGCTTTTCGGACCCTCTCCCCCCTGATGAAAACCTTCTCTCTGTTCGCTCCCCACCTTTGAAGCGACATCCTTTTACCCTCCACTCTTTCCGAGAACACGATGGCCAGTTTAAAAAGCACAATTTTTCTTGCCCGTCTCCGATTTCTGTGGACGAAGGTGTCCCCCCCCCTCCCCTTTTCAGGCCCATCATCCCTTTTCGTTTTTCCACCTATATCAAAGCTTGTTGCCGTCTTCCAAACTTCCCTTGCTTTTTTTTTCCTTTCTCACCAGGTTTTGTAAGCGCCAGTTGTCGCCCAAATTCCCTTTTTTCAGCGTTCGTTTGTTGCGAGTGTCTTCATTTTTTTCCATTTCCCCACAATCTTGTATTATTTTTTTATTTCCCCCTTCTTCACCCCCTAATAACGATCCCCGTCGGGGAGCAACCCTCTTCTCCCCGAACGGGTCATTCTAGCTTTTTTGGCCAGGGTTAGTTCTTTTCCGAACCTAAAGTTTTTTTCATCACAGCGATACGACCCTTCTCATTCTCATTAGACTCTCCCCTTCCCTGGAATGTGGCAAAGAGCGGAATGGCCCCTCTCTAGTGGCATTAACCATCCATTCTCCCGTCCCCCCCTCCCTTTTCGCCGCTGTGAGCCTTTCTTTTCCCGATTTGCCAGCACAGTCACTTTTAAGTTCCCCCCTAACAATCGATTTTTCGAAGCTTAGAATAGTGGAAATGACCCCTCCCGGCAATACCTTCACCGTTTCCCCCATTGTCTTCATCTTGTGGCTTTTTTTGCGAGACTGAATTCTCTGCCAGAGTTTTCCCCCCCATTTTTGTTGTCACCAACAAGAGGCTCTCCCCTTTCACCCGCAATCCATCTTCTTGTCACTCCCTTTGTAATCTTTCTTCCCCCTCTAATGACTAATCGCGATATCGCCCCCTTTTTTCAGGTGCCTCGCGCGTTCTTTTTTTTTCCCTGGCCATCCTTCCTGATCTAAAAGGCAAACAGGTCGTATTTTTTTGCAATTGCTACACGGCCACGTCCCACATTTTCAGGATTCCTTTTTCATCAATGCCTCGCCTTTGCTCCTTGTGGGAAGTCATAGTTTCCAATTTCATTTTATGAAACCCCCCTCCTTTTTTTGTGTCTAGGTATTCTTCCCTTGATGTAAAGCTGAAATACCCCAACCTATAATCCTTTTACCAGCTGCCCCTCTATTAGGTTTTCCTTTTCATTGTTGATGCAATTTGGTGTACCTCTACCCCCCCTTCAGCTGTTCTTACTCCTCGGTTAAGAAATTTAAGGAAGCCCCCTTCCATTGACGCGTTTTTCTTATCCCATAAGGTAACAAGTAGCAATACTCCCCCCAGTTCTTGAAGTTCCTATTACCCTTGCCCATTAACCAGTCCAGCAACTTAAAATTTTTTTTCTATGGCGTTATGAAATTGATTTCTCTCTCAGCCTCCTATCGCATGCAACTGCCCCCCCCCCTTTGTAAAGTGACGCCTTGTAGGATTCCTCTCTAAACTTGCACTGATGATCCCTTTTATTCTTTAGGATAGTGCTTTAAGATTTTGTTTTCATTACTGTTCTCAAACCCTTCCTTTAACCGAGACCAGTTTTCTTCTTTTTCTCCCCCTGTGTTTTCGTTTGACATAGCCTTCTCAGTAGAGCTTACTAACTCCCCCCCACCCCCAACACACCCCCCCCCCCCCCCCCAACACCCACCCCCCCCCCCCACCCCCCCCCACCCCCCCTTTCTTTTGGCGATGCGGCCTTTCTATTGCACAGTCCCCCTCCTTCTTTTCTCCCCCCCCCCTTGCACTTTTTTCCCCTCTTGTATCTCTTTTTCCCAGTCTAGACGACCTCTAAGATCTCCCCCTTCGTAACGGTTCCCTTCCTTATGCCATTTCGCTGTGTGCGTCACACCTCTCGCTGCCTCCTTGAACGAGGACCCCCCTCTCTTCGATGGAATGCAACGAGCGCGGACGGCTATGCGTTCTTTTTTTTCCCCTTGTTCACGGCCGTAGAAGAGTTTTTTTCTCTCCCCCTCCCTGATTATTCACTTTCCAGTCTCCCAAAGAATTTTGAATACTGCCTGCGCCTGGTCCTCCCCCCCTCTTCCGATTTGCTTCGCGCTGCTTTCACATTGTTTTTTTTTCTTTTACAAACTCCCATCCAAAGCGCCCCCTACTACCTTTTTTTTTTCCCTTCCCCTATGTTTTTCTGTTAGAGCTTCCTTGTGCCGCTGTCTGGTTTTTGTCTTCCACCGCGCCAAACTGTTTCCTTCCCAGATCAAAGCGGCCTGCGAGAGCGACCAGTATTTTTTTATATCGTAGAGATTTTCTCCTTCGTTGTTGTCTTCTACTCTCATCCGAGCAGACCACTTTTTTTCCTCCCCCCCCCCCCCTTTTTCTTTTTTTTTTTATGTTTTTTTTTTTTTTCCACAGCCGAGAACACGTTCCCCCCCCTCTCATTCCTCCCCTCCTCGGCTTGGAAAATGATTTGTTTTGTAATTCAGGACAGCGGAGCGAAGCAAGGATCCCCCTTCGACTATTGCTGAACAGCTCTAGTGCGACTATCGAATCGTCTCGAGAAGAACTGACCCCACCTGACACTGCCCCTTTCCCAAGGTACCCCCTTTCTTCGAAGCTGCCTCGGCACCCGAGCGACAATATCGACGCACCCTCCGTGTTTATCCTTGCTTGCCTACGAGATCTGGCCGTTTCCCCCCCCCCCCCCATTTCTGAAACTCCTCCCCCCGTCTTCTCGACCATTCTCCTCTGGTTCAAACCACGTCTCCCGTCACGTAGATAGCTTCCCCAACACGTCCCAATTTTCTCTCTCTATCTTTAGATCATCTATCTACCTCCCGTCCACACTTAGAGAATACGAATTCCCGCCTTCCCCGAAAGCTCTCTCCAGATCTTATTTCCCACCCCCTGTCCCGGTTCTACATCCCTTTTCCTCCTACTTACACCTCACTCAAAGCCCAGGACCAAGCGTCGGTCCCGCCTGAAGCCCCAATGCAGACGCGCATGTTTTTCGACCCCCAGCATCTCCCTCCCCGTAACTTTCACCGTAGTCAGAGACTAGCAGCCCAGTCGGAGAAGCTTATGCCCATCCTGCAGTCACTGTTTGAGCCCTACAAGCTGCAATCCGATCATTCCAGGGATTCTCTAGAAGCTCAAAGTAATTTCCCCCCCCCAACTTTTTTTCCTGTATTTTTCATATTGATATTTTCCGATTCCCGATCCCCCCGCCAGTCCATGCGCCTTTTTTTCCTTCCCTTGACCGAAATGCCTCTTCCCTACTAGCCTGACCGATGAATACTCCTTTTTTCACGAAGAAATTATATTGAGTATATTCCCTGCCCCCCCAAAGCAGGAGCTATTCCGATGGCTATAAGTTTTTTGTTTTTTTCCCTCTTTCCCTGCCCACAAGCGTTATCAAACATCTTCGAACGCATGGTTTCCCCCTCCAGCCGAAGATTCCTGGTCCCCCTCACCTATGACTTACAACTGTACCTTCCCCCCCGACATCTCTTCTTCACTTCACTTTGATCCTTTGTGGTACGCCTGTTCTGCCGTTAGTCCACCAGTACCTGCTTTGCCCAATTTACGCCTCTCCTTCGCAAACCGAGAGGCTCACTTTTAAGCCCTCTTCCCCCCTTCCTGCCTATTCGACTTAATTTCCAGACTTTTACCCTTTTCGTTACCTGATTTTTTTTTGCCCCTTTGAGACAACAATTTGGCAACACTTCCCCTCTTTTTTCACCAGCAATTCACACCAATCCACAAATTTCCCCTCGCGAGATTAATTCCTTCCCCCTTCTATTACTTTCCACTATTACTCCATGTTTCCTCTGATTGAAGCTGACCGCCCCCTGACCGCCACCCATCAGGACAGAAAACCCCTCCCCCCCTCCCTCAAGCGGCCGAAACTTTCCTCTATTTTTCTCTTGGGAAAGCCTAGTTTTTCGCATCACGGATTCAATTCTCATGGATCTACCAAGGTTCCACTCTCTCCGCCCCCTACCTTACTCCCCTCCTTTGATTTTCGGATGTCTTCTTCTTTCCCCTGCTTTCTGTTCCGGCAACCTATTTTTTCCCCCCGGAACCAACTATTAACTACCGTGGCGATCGGCCGCTTTTGTCACTCGCGGTCGTGAGCGTGATGTCTGGTTCTCTTCTTCCCTGCTCAAGGAAGTAATCAGTCTTTTCCCACTTCCCTCCCCCTTTCCAAACGACCTGGCAAGCCTCCTCTCCTTTCCTCACCTGTCCTAACCTTACGTATCTAACTACATTCCTCCTTCTCCCCTCTGTGTGCCGACCCCCCGGCACAGCACGCTTTCTTTTCTGTACCACCGTCGAAAATGCCTTCGCCTGGCCTTTCTTTTACTGGAGCCCGTCCCCCCCTCCTCTTTTTTAATGTATTTCTCCTGATTTTCTTTTATCAGAACTCGCCCATTTCTCCGTCTTTCCCTTGATTGCGATTGCCGCGCATACCCCCTTTCTCTTCTCGTAACAGAGACACGCAGGAGCTCCCCCTTATCGCGTATCCAGGCGGTTTTAAGGCTGTCGTAACCTTGAATTTCCCTGCACGAGTTATACTTCCTTCTCCCCTCCTTTTTTTTTTTTTTTTTTTTTTTTTTTTTTTTTTTTTTGCTCCATCTTTCTTCAACGTGACTCTAGCCCTCCGCGTACATATCTTTCCCCGAGTGAGACTCTCCCTCCTTATGGATTAATGCAAGCTTTTTCGTCACAAACAATCTCACCCTACGAGGCCTGTGCGCGCCTTCCCCCCCCTCCCCTCTTGCGTGTCTTAGAGAGCGTTTTAACCTTTCTTATTCGAGACAGTCGTCCTTGACTCCAGCGTCGAGTGACTCGTCTTGATAGTATTTCGTGGCCGAATCCATGGTAGTCTTCCCTTTTTTTGCAAGAAAAGAATATACCCTTTGTTTTCCCAAGAAGCACCTCCCCTTTTTCTTACGAATCAACTTATTTTTCCCCCCCCCCACATCACTTCCACGACCCCTTTTTCCTTCCACATTGTTTTTTTTTTTCCCCTTCATAGAATTGTCTTTCCTTTTCTAATCTCTTCTTTTTTTTGTTTGAGAGCAGTTAGCCACTGTCTATTTCATCCGGCTCCCTAGGGGACCTTTTTCCCAGGAGGCATTGAATTCGTCTCCCGCTTCCCTCCCTTTTTGTTCCCTGACTTTCATTTTCCCTTCTATTCCTTTTCCTCCTCTTGATTCGCCACGGTAAGTCACTAGTTTCTTTCCCTGCGTTTTGCGCGCGCCTTTTCCTTCTCTGACTTCCTACGAAGCTCAGTCCTACGCCCTCTTCCCCTGACGCAAAACCCCGCACAGGTCATGCGCGTCACAGCCTGAGGTTTTTTTTCTTTTTTTTTTCGGGAATGTTCTCGTTTCTTTTTTAAATCTTACCTAATCCTCCTCTTTATGTCCTCACCCTTCGCACCCCGAAGAAGTTTACTTGACATAAACGCTTTCAGACCTCTTCATAGCCCCAACTAGAAATATCCTCCTTTTTGCGCTTGCTCTTTTTCCCTTTTTATTCAGGTTACCCTAGGGAACCCGACAGATTTCCTCCTTTACGAATCTTAAACCGTGTTACTCTCGTACCGATGAGGATCCTCCTTTCCTACCCCTCATGGCCACCACGTCTTTTTCTCTCTTCTGAGGTCAAGACAATCTGTCGTCTCCTTCTTCCGCATCGTTGACGGAGTTCCCTCATCCTCTGTCTGCATCCCCCCTCGTTTACCTACTCCCAGAAAGTTTCTTCCCCCTCTCCCCTGCCCGGTGTCTGGCGTCGTTATTAAAATTCGCCCCCAGTCAACTTTTCCCTCCCAAGACTTTCTCTTTGCCCCATTCTTGCTGCTTCATTTAGCAGTAATGGACTGCGCCAAGCGCAAATGTAACCTCCCCCACGCAACGGACGAGAAGACCATAACTGATCCCCTCCCTTCTAGAAAGAGTTTAATAAACTTTTTTTTACCTATTTTGCCTGCCCAGAGACCCTTCCACTCACTATCCCTGCGCATACCAATTATAGAACTCCCTTGAATTCGATAGACTATTCTGTTGGGCCCGAGGTGTATAGACGTAAGACCCTTTCCCCATTCCAAAAGCCCTAGCCCTCCAATTTTTTCTCAGCTTTATGCTTTGCTTTTATTTACTGACCTGATTGCTCCCTATTTGTTTCTAAATCTTGCCAGCGGTCCTCCCCCCCCCCCCTTTCATCGTTGAAATGGGATAACTACCTTTTTCCCAAGAAGTAATCAGTGCGATTTTTTTTTTCTTGGTCTTGTGTTTGTGGCATGGTTCACTTAAGCCTTTATAGCCATTTGTTTAACCAGGGTAGGGCTCCCCCCCTCTCCTACTTAATTAGTCGAAGTGTACTGTGTTCCCTCAGTCTGCTAAGCCTAATCTCTTTTCCTCCCTCCCATACCATCTTTTTTTTCGCCCCCTCCTGCGCTTCGCAATTTCCTGATAAATGGCAAAAAGTTTACTTTGATGGCGCCCGCTCGGCCACGTTTTTCATCTCAAGAGAGGTCGAGAAATGCCTCCGCTGCTAGGTTTTCTTTTCTTCGTAATTTGTTTTCCCCTTCCCCCTTCTTGAGGATTAATGAACACCATGCTTACGAACCAGAGTTCCAACCTTTTTGTGTCCCTACTTACCCACACGGCGCGAAGCTACGCGACCTTTCTTGCTCTCCCATGGACGTGAATGCCTTGCCTTTTTTCTTTTATATGACAAACAGTTCTCTCTCCTGCCTTTTTCTTGCACTTCCGCCGCATGGCCCCGTGTCTTTTCTGTCGCGCCTAGGAACCAAAATACTTACTGGCAAGTCGTGCCTCGACGAAGCGAGCTCTTTGTAGGAGACACAATGTTTCCGCCCCTCTAACAGCCCTTTTCTTTTATCGTTCACACGTTAAAGCATCGCCGAATCGATCCGCGATTGATACCCTTTTTCCCCCCCCCAATACTAGGATGTTTCTTTCTGCCCTTTAGATCCCCTTACCCCTTTCGCTGCCTGTCCCCCCAAAGATGATATTCTATGCATAGTGTTAAGGTGAGTTTGCAGTCATTACGCGTTGTACCCCGATGGTCCCCCCGCGGAAGTAAGCAATAATAAGTGTTGCGTGGATCCTCTGCATTTTTCACAAGCATTCTCCTTCTTTTTTTTCGTCACCCTTCGGCTGCTGATCGGCTTCATGTCCCTTCGAGCCCCAGACCTTTCTCGAATATCCTGCTATCTCGGAACCGGTCATTTTCTCCTTTTTTTTGCCCCTTTTCCCACCTTCGAGACGAGTTTCAGTCATACGGAGTTCACGCCGTCGGATAGGAAATGTGCGTCATACTCTCCGCTTACCAATGCAGACTTCGAATTGGCCGCCTTAATTTCTTGTTTTGATCATGAGCGAACGTTGTTTCCCTTTTTAGCGTTCTCCCCTTGATAGACAAGCTCTTTTTCTCAGTTCCTCCCCAATAATGATCTGATTTCCACGCATCCTGGCGCCTAGCTGATGTTTTTCCCGCCATTTGGCGCCGTTTTGCGAACTCTATCCCCCAAGAAAATAAACCCTT